>Ga0160452_100206_pt1 | contig 63025 bp, 55 predicted proteins | sample HID1971I_E6MG_FD_108230 | JGI IMG/M metagenome (GOLD analysis project Ga0160452, IMG submission 108230) | Enriched millipede-associated microbial communities from UW Madison campus, WI, USA - HID1971I_E6 MG | ecosystem: Host-associated > Arthropoda: Insects > Digestive system > Unclassified ...
CCCTCTGGACGCCCCCGGAATACGCTCCCTTGCTCACTCTTAACCATCCCCCCGCTCTTGCTTCTCCGAAGCAAAGCTCTACTGTCCCTGCCCCCTTGCTGCTTTCGATCGTCCACCCCCTTATTCGTATATCTCCCACCCGTCACCGCCCATTATTGATACTGTAGTGCATTGTGATTTTACATAAGAGTGAAATCGTCGGGCGGATGAACATCGATGTGCTATGCGTGATGGAATGTCTGCATTGTCTGCATTCTTTTTGAGCAAGGTTGAATGGTTGTCATGAGATTATGGTACGGAATGCAGTGCCTATTAGTTGATGGCGTGCAATGACTGCATGTTATGCAGTCATTGCTTGGATTGCCGTGTTTGATCGGGGAAAGCATGCATTTTTGATAAACGGAGGCTCGGTCCGTCCCCTTTCGTCGTCGTTGCAGGCCATGCACGTGCGATTAGCTGATTAAGCGCCGTGACTTTGCAGAGAGGGAACGGACATCGTTGTCGAAATCGGCTTTTAACATAGGCTAACGATGATAATATTGAATGCATTCCGTTTCGAGTTTGACGACACCGTCATGCTTCTGTCTACGTAATGCGGTGACGATAGTTAGAGTGGGTATCGCCAGCCATATATGCCACGCGGCGAGTCCGAAGAAGCCGGCCGGTCCAATCCACGGCAGCAGCATCCCAATTAGACACAGTCCGATCCAGAACATGACCATCTCGGTTCTGCGGAATAACCCAAGCGGCACCTCGATAAGAGGCACGTAGCCCATGAACGGAATGCTTATGCTCCATCCCCAGCGCTGCCTCTGATAGTTGTCTACGCGAAGAAGAGTTAATCGGTTAAGTACGAAGCGAAGCAGCACCGTGATCGGCAGTCCGACCAAGCCATAAAGCACGCCGTTCCACCCGTACACAATGATTCCGGCGGCAAGGAAGATGAAAGGGATGGTTTTGTAGCTTAGAAGCAGCTTGGGATGAATATTCATTTTACGGATTAAGCGGTATTGGTAGACCGTTGCATTTTTTTGCTCTTGTAAGGATTGTCGCATCGTACGCTTCCCTTTCCGAAGGAGTCATCTCATATATCGGAATAACGGACGATTTCCTGAATACGGCCGCTTAAACATCTTGGAGGATTCACCAATGTGCATCTGCCTACATAATCTGAATAAAAAAGGTGAATGACGTTAAGAAGCTGACTAAAGTAGTAGATTTTGCGCCATAATAATAGATAAGCCGTTATTCCCCCAGATAGGAGGCATCAGCATGGAGGAAGCGCAGCATGCGTGCAAGTGTATTATTTGCGGTGAGACGAAGCATGAGGAAGAAGGCATCCGGATTGTGACCGAGTTTATATGCGAGGATTGTGAGATTGATATTGTCGCAACGGATGTCATGGACGAGAGATACCCTTTCTATATTCATCAGATGAGACAAATATGGGTGCAGCGAAATGCATGATTTACGCCTTTCCTTCTAGTCGGAGAGGCTTTTTTATTTACGGAAATGCCGCCTGCAATGCTACAATGAATACCAGACAGTGTTGCAGCTTGGTATAAGGAAGAGTGCGATGAAGAAGCTTAATCGACTAACGGCGCCGATTTTTCAACGATTGGCGGAGCATGCGGCCGACAAGCCTGTGTCGTTCCATGTACCGGGTCATCGGTACGGCGAGGCATGGAGATGGTATGGCCTTCAACAAGAGAACGAGACGGCAGGGCAGCAGGGGGCGCTGGCGCTATTCAGCAGCTTGCTGCCGTTCGATGTAACGGAGTTATCGTCGACCGACGACTTGCATGCGCCGGAAGGCGTTATCGCGGAGTCTCAGCGCTTGGCCGCCGACCTGTATGGTGCGGATGAGACAATGCTGCTGGTAGGAGGAAGTACGGCCGGCAATATTGCAATGATTCTCACCGTATGCGAGCCGGGCGATACGATTATCGTGCAGCGCAACGTGCATAAGTCGATCATGAACGGGCTTCGGTTGGCGGGGGCAAAAGCGGTATTCGTGCGGCCCGCTTACGAAGCGTCGGAAGGAACGGCGATAATTCCGAAGCTTCACGATATACAGACGGCGCTGCAACGGCATCCGGAAGCGAAAGCGATATTGCTTAGCACGCCGAATTATTACGGATACGCAGCTTCGGTCCTGCCGTATGCAGAGCTGGCCCACAAGCACGGTATTCCGCTGCTGGTCGACGAGGCGCATGGGGCCCATTACGGCTTGCATGAGGCTTTCCCGCCGTCCGCTTTGTCCCTAGGAGCCGATGCCGTCGTGCAATCGACGCATAAGACGCTTCCGGCGATGACGATGGGCGCCATGCTTCATGTCCGAAGCAAGCTGCTCGATCGGGAGCGGCTTCGTGAAATGTTGACGGTCGTGCAAAGCTCAAGCCCCTCTTATCCGATCATGGCCTCGCTCGATATTGCCCGGGCAATGGCCGAATCGGAGCGCCGCAGACTGTTCGAATCGGGGCTGGCGGCTGCCGCCGGTATTCGGAATTATTTTCGAATGCGCAAGGGGCGACTAATAGCAGGAAGCAGTGCGGATTTACCAAGTGAGCCGAGCGATGCGACCGGCTTGAACGAACGGCAGACGCCGGGAGTCTCGCGCATGATTGTCGCCAGTAACGAGCCTTCGGTCGATGTAAAAGCCGATCCGCTTCGCATCGTTGTCCGCGATCGTCTCGGTCTAATAAGCGGCTACGAGCTTCAGCGAATGCTGGAGCGGCAGGGATGCTGGGCGGAAATGGCGGACGAACGACGTGTGCTGCTTATTATCGGGCCTTATGTGAGCGAGGGGGATACGACTCGATTGATTGCGGCATGTGACGCGATCGAGAAGGAACTTCCTAACCGGGAACAGTCGGAACAAAGTTTGATAACCCCCGCGAGCGTATATGGGGATAGCGAGAAGAGTATTGCCGTATCGGAGCCGGTGCCGTTCTCGCTGCATCGGATCGACCACGGCTCGGTTGTCTCCGTTCCGATTCAAGAGGCAGCGGGCTGTAGAAGCGCCGAGACGGTCATTCCTTATCCTCCCGGCATTCCGCTTGTCTATACGGGAGAGACGATAACTGTCGGCATCGCATCGGAGCTGGAGAGGCTGTCCGCGCTCGGAGCCAAGGTTCAAGGCGCGGCCGATACGAAGCTGAGCGCGATCCGAATAATCCGGCCGTGACGGATGACTCGCCGGACCAGCTTTGCTATGATGGAAGCAGGAACGGGATACTAGACGAATAGAGGCGTTAGGCTTGAATACAGGCATTTTCATAACGATCGAGGGCGGCGAAGGAGCAGGCAAAACGACGCTGATCGAAGGACTGGCATCTCACTTGAAGGGGCTTGGCCATCAAGTCACGACAACCCGCGAGCCCGGAGGCATCCCGATTGCGGAACAGATTCGGGAAGTTATTCTGGATCGCGGCAATACGGCAATGGACGGGCGCACGGAAGCGCTGCTGTATGCGGCGGCCCGCAGGCAGCACCTCGTAGAGAAAGTCGTGCCTGCGCTTGAGCGGGGACATGTGGTGCTGTGCGATCGCTTCATCGACAGCAGCCTCGCCTATCAGGGACATGCGAGAGGGATCGGAATCGACGAGGTGATGGCGATTAACGAATTCGCGATTAACGGTCGGATGCCGCAATTGACTCTCTATCTGGATGTGAGCCCGGAGACGGGGCTGCGCCGCATACGAGAAGCGAGCGGTCGCGAGATTAACCGGCTTGATTTGGAGAAAGCGACTTTTCACGAGAAGGTGCGTGAAGGCTTCCTGCAGCTCTCGGCACGTTTCGCGGATCGGATTGCGGTAATTGACGCAGAACGTCGTCCGGAGGAAGTATTGGCAAGCTGTATGTCGATCATTAAGGAACGCGGGCAGGAATTTAGCCAATCGATGTCAAAATAGTATAGTATATCGATAATATATGACTCTTTAACGGTCACGGGAGGGATTGAGGATGAAGTTAGTCATCGCAATCGTGCAAGACAAGGATAGCAATCGTCTGTCCAATGCGCTCGTTCGGGAAGGCTTCCGGGCGACTAAACTGGCCAGTACGGGAGGGTTTCTGCGTGCGGGCAATACGACGTTCATGATCGGGATCGAGGATGAACGCGTTCATGAGGTGCTGCAAGTGATTCGATTGAACTGTAAAGTAAGAGATCAGCTTGTAACGCCAATGTCGCCGATGAGCGGTTCCGCAGATTCGTATATTCCATTCCCCGTAGAGGTTCAAGTAGGCGGAGCGGCCGTGTTCGTCGTTCCCGTCGAAAGATTCGAGCATTATTGATTTAAATAGAAGGCAATGATTCATAGCGATACCGACAGACAGGGCGTGACGACAAATGAAGATTGAATCGGGGTGGCGTCCGCTCGAACAGCGGTCGCGTACGGATCAATTGAATAAAACCGTTGCATCAAGAGGCTTCTCGGACGTGATGCAGCAGAACGAGCAGGAGCGGACAGCCGAGCAGCTTCAGCGCAAGCTGCAAGATATTTATAATCAAGGCGAGCGGCTGTCACGCTCCATGACGGTTCGAGAGCTTAAGCTGTATCAGCAGATGATCCGAAAGTTTCTGGAGGATACGGTCAGGCGCGGAGTCGGCTTGAAGGAGCAGCGAAGCTTCGACCGGCGCGGCCGGATGAAGCGATATAAGCTTCTCGACGAAATCGACGGGAAGCTGATTGAGATGGCGGAGGAGCTACTGCAGAGCGAGCAAGGGCGTCTGGAATTGCTCAGCAAGATCGGCGAAATTCGCGGCTTGCTTATTAATATGTTTTTCTAAAGAAAGGAATCCCGCATCATGAGTATGGAACAAGTGCCCGGTCAGGCCAAAGCGAAATCGATGCTGCGATACGGGCTGCGTACCGGCAAAGTATCGCACGCCTATCTGTTCAGCGGACCGCGCGGAACGGGGCGGAAGGCGCTTGCCCTCGCATTCGCCAAGGCGCTGTTCTGTACGGCGGGCGGCGAGGACGCATGCGGGCAATGCATCGAATGCCGAAAGTTCGAGCACGGCAACCAGCCGGATCTGCATCGGCTGGAGCCGGACGGGCAATCGATCAAGCTGGGGCAGATCCAGCAGTTGCAGCGTGAAATGTCTTACCGGAATGCAGGCGTGCAGCGCAAGGTATATATCGTCGACAAGGCGGAGACGATGACGCTGCAAGCCGCGAACAGCCTGCTTAAATTTCTTGAAGAGCCGCAGTCGGAAATTGTTGCGATTCTAATTACCGATAACGGACAAGCTATATTGCCGACGATTCGGTCGAGGGTGCAGCTCGTTCCGTTCGCGCCGTTGTCGCCGCAAGAGCTGATGGCTGCGCTGGAGGCGGAAGGGGTCCCCTCGGTTACCGCGAGAACGGCGGCAAGGCTCGCTTCCGGAACCGACGCTTGCAGGGAACTTATCCAGCAGAATGGGTTTGCAGAAACAAGAAACGTAGTGATACAATTAGGTAAGGAGAGCTTAGGCCGATTCACCGCCGCGATCGTGACTATCCAGCAGCAGGTCGTCAAGACCGAAGCGGGTCAGGATCCGCAGCTTCTGCTCGCCATGTTGTTATTATGGTTTAAAGATATGATTCATTATCAGGCTGGAAGGCTTGAGGAAATCGTTTTTATAGATCAGTCGGAATGGATTGGAAAGCATGCATACGCTCGAACCCCGGACGGTTGGGTGAGCTGCATGGAGCATGTGCTGGAGTGCGGCAAGCGGATACGCGCACACGTATCGGCTCAGCTTGCGCTAGAGCAATTACTGGTGAATCTACAGGAGGGCTAGTGCCTTGTATAATGTCGTCGGTGTTCGCTTCAAGAAAGCGGGCAAGATCTATTACTTTGATCCCGTCGACCTGCCCGTAACGAAGGATCAATATGCAATTGTCGAGACGGCGCGTGGCATCGAATACGGGAAAGTTGTGGTAGGGCAGAAGCAAGTCGGTGAATCGGATGTTGTCCTCCCGCTTAAGAAAGTAATACGAATCGCCAATGAGGCCGACGCGAAAGTAGTGGAAGAGAATAAACGGTCGGCCAGTCAGGCTTTTACGACGTGCTTGGAGAAGATCCGCAATCATCAGCTTAAGATGAAGCTCGTCGATGTAGAATATACGTTTGACCGCAACAAGATCATTTTTTATTTCACTGCCGAGGGTCGAGTCGATTTCCGGGAATTGGTGAAGGACTTGGCGGGCGTATTTCGTACCCGCATCGAACTAAGACAGATCGGTGTACGGGATGAGGCGAAGATGCTGGGCGGAATCGGACCGTGCGGCCGCGTGCTGTGCTGTTCGTCTTGGCTGGGCGACTTCGAGCCGGTATCGATCAAGATGGCGAAGGATCAGAATCTGTCGCTCAACCCGACGAAGATATCGGGGCTGTGCGGCCGGTTGATGTGCTGCCTGAAGTATGAGCATGACAACTACGAGAGCGTCCGCGAGGAAATTCCGTCGATCGGCAAGACGGTCGTCACATCGCTTGGCGAAGGTAGAGTAACCGGAATTAATGCGGGGAGCAAGACAGTCTACGTACAACTGCTCGACATCGGAGGCAAGCCTAAGGAGCTTCCTATGGACGATGTCGTCGTGAAATAACCCGTTCCATCACGTTTCTGAGGTGGGAGCTGTATTGGATAACCAAGACCTATTCGTACAAATGGACGAGCTGGAAGGCCGTGTAGGCGCCATGCATGCAGAGCTTGGATTGTTGAAGCAGCACATGAAGCGGCTATTGGAAGAGAACAAGCGGCTTAGCCTGGAGAACCACCAGCTTAGAAAGTTGCTCCGGCAAGGATCGGCGTTCCTGGATACTACGATGCAGGAGCCTGCGGCGGCGGACGAGCTGCCGGAACAAGAGGACGCGGCGCAGCGGCTGAATTCGGAGCAGGCCGTGCCGTCCGAGAACGAGGCGATCCCGGTTATCGGCGGCGGACATGATAACTTGGCTCGTTTGTATCATGAAGGGTTCCATATATGCAATGTCTATTACGGACATTTGCGGACGGAAGGCGATTGTTTATTCTGTCTGTCGTTTCTGAATAAATAACGCCTTCAAGATGAAACGGCCGGCCCGTCCTTCGGCGGCATGGCCGCTTCATTCCGAAGAAATATAGGCGTCGTAAAGCTGGATACTTCTACTTTCCTATATTTCGAACAAGACCCGTAAGGGTCTTTGTTTGTGTTTCACCGGGTTTTAACGTTGTTACAGCGGGCAAGGCCAGGCTGGATACGGATGGAGGATACGAATACGGTGCACAATGAGAGCAACCCATTGCAAGAGCAGGGCGATCCACCAGCATCTGCCGTCGAGCTGCTCCCGGGAGAGCGGCTGGACGATCTGATGACGAAGGAATTGCAAATTATTCAGAGCCGGGAAGTGTTCAGCTTCTCGATGGACGCGGTATTGCTCGCACGGTTCGCCTCCGTGCCGCCGCGCGGGAGAGTCGTCGATCTATGCACAGGAAACGGCGTTATTCCGCTGCTGCTGTCGACCCGAACGAGCGCCATGATCGATGCCGTTGAACTACAGCCCCGATTAGCCAACATGGCGCGCAGGAGCGTATCATACAACAAGCTGGATGCGCAGATTCGGATCATTGAGTCTGACTTGCGGACTTATCCGAAGGAAGCGGGCAACGGGATTTACGATGCCGTTACGGTGAATCCTCCGTATATGCAAGCGCAGTCCGGCGATCAGAACGAGAACGAGCATTATGCGATCGCAAGGCATGAAATTCATTGTACGCTCGACAATGTCGTCGAGGCGTGCGCAAGGCTGGTGAGGACCGGCGGGAAAGTGTCGATGGTGCATCGTCCGAACCGGCTGCTTGATATCGTGGAGACGTTTCGCCGCTGGAAGCTGGAGCCGAAACGAATCCGGTTCGTTCATCCGCATGCGGAGGCGGAGGCCAACATGCTGTTAATCGAGGCGATTCGTGACGGTAAGCCTTCGGTGAAGGTTATGCCGCCGCTTATTGTCTATACAAAGGAACGGCAATACACGGAGGAGCTTAAGCTGCTCTACTATGGCAGCGGCGGTTCTTGGGCAGCCGGTCAATCGGGAGGGGAGAGGGAATAATGCAGGTACAGCGCAGTTTTGCTTCGGGATCGGATAACGTTTCCGGGACGCTTTATCTGGTCGGTACGCCAATAGGCAACTTGGAGGATATGACGTTCCGGGCCATTCGTACGCTGCGCGAGGTTAATCTGATTGCAGCGGAAGACACGCGGCAGACGCGAAAGCTGCTGACGCATTTCGAAATCTCGACGCGGCTGGTAAGCTATCATGAGCATAACAAGAAAGCGAGCGGTCCGGAGCTGATCCGGCTTCTTGAAGAAGGGTCTTCGATCGCGCTCGTCAGCGATGCGGGGTTGCCGGCCATATCCGATCCGGGCGTCGATCTGGTGCGCGATGCCGCAGAGCGGGGAATAACGGTTGTCCCGGTGCCGGGAGCGAACGCCGCTTTAAGCGCGCTAATCATATCCGGTCTGCCGACCGAGCGGTTTCTGTTCATGGGCTTTCCGCCAAGGCAGAAGAAGGCGCTGAACGAGTGGCTGGCGAGCTTCGCCTACGAGCGGGGAACGGTTATGCTCTATGAATCGCCGCATCGGGTGTCGAAGACGCTTGCCGCTATGCTGGAACAATTGGGCGACCGGAACATTGCCATGATTCGCGAACTGACGAAACGGCACGAGGAAGCGGCGAGAGGCTCAATATCGGAATGTCTTGCTTGGTTAGAGCAGCATCCTCCGCTTGGTGAATACGTTATTGTAATTCAGGGACGGACGAGCGAATCGATAGGCGTATCGGCGATCGTGAATGAAGAAGGCGAGACAGGCGATGAGGGCGGCGGGCTGCGAATCGGCAATCCGGCTGCGATAGGTCCGAACGGTGAAGGCGGAGCTTGGTGGGCGTCCTTAACGCTGGAGGAGCATGTGCTTCATTACGAGGAGCGGGAGTCGCTAAGCCGTAAGGAAGCGATCAAGCGGACGGCAGCGGACCGTTCGATGCAGAAGCGGGATGTATATAATGTTGTTATGCGAAAAAACGACGGTGGATAGCGCAATGCGTTATCCACCGTTTATCCACGACTTGTCCACATAAAAAAAGGACCTTCCAGGCCGGGTTTAAGCGCTGGAAGGCATAAGGAGTATTAAAAAGGTTAGAATTAACATGTGGATAAGTACATTATAACCTATTTCTTTTATTTTGTCACAGGTGCAGGCAATTCCGATAAGCAAACATTGCAAACAATTTTTCCTTTGAAGTACGCAACGTTCTCTGCATTGCCGCAGAAGATGCAAGCCGGCTCATATTTTTTGAGCATAATGCGCTCTCCGTCCACGTAAATCTCAAGCGCATCTTTCTCGCCAATGCCCAGCGTACGGCGCAATTCAATTGGAATAACGACGCGACCCAACTCATCAACTTTACGAACGATACCGGTAGACTTCATCATAGTAACCGTTTCCCCTCTCATGAATCTTTTTTTAGTCGCCACTATTCGACACAGTTTTACTTTTTATGATTAGTATAATACCAAGAAAACCCAGAACAGTCAACCCGGAAATAATGCAAAGAACCGACAAATATTTCTGTTAAACCTGTAAACTAGGGCAATATTACGATACTATTATCATACAACATCACGATAACGTTTGGAAATGATTTGACGACACTTTTCGACAAAAACCTATGAGCTGTGTCGAAATATTGAACAAATTTACTGTAAGGGGTGGAATTTGTCACATGGAGAGGTTGTTGGCTGAAGAGAAAGTTTTTAAGGATCCCGTACATAAATCGGTTTATGTGCAGGAGCAATTAATCTGGAATCTGATTAATACGAAAGAATTTCAACGGCTGCGTCGGATTCGGCAGCTCGGAACCTCTTATTTGACGTTTCACGGAGCCGAGCACAGCCGATTCTCGCACTCGCTGGGCGTGTACGAGATTACGAGGCGGATCATATCGCAGTTCGAGCGCAACGAATATCCGGATTGGCCGAGAGAGGAGAGGCTGCCTGCGCTGTGCGCGGCGCTGCTTCACGATCTCGGACATGGTCCTTTCTCGCATTCGATTGAAGACGTATTCGATACCGATCACGAGGATTGGACGTGTCGAATCATTACGGGCGATACGGAGGTCAATCAAGCGCTTCGCGAAGTGGACGAGCGGTTCCCGGAAAGAGTCGCCGCTATTATTAAGAAGAAATACGACAAACCGATCGTCGTCAACCTTGTATCGAGTCAGATGGATGCCGATCGGATGGACTATTTGCTCCGCGACGCATACTTTACGGGCGTTCATTACGGCACGTTCGATCTCGAACGGATTCTTCGCGTCCTGCGTCCGCATCAGGGAAGGATCGTTGTGAAAGAAAGCGGCATGCACGCGGTTGAAGACTACTTGATGTCGCGATATCAGATGTACTGGCAAGTCTATTTCCACCCGGTGACGCGGAGCTCGGAAATTATTTTGCGTCAAATTTTGCGAAGGGCGAAGGAGCTTTATCATAACGGCTACAAATTCGACTGGCTGCCTCGGCCGCTGCTGAGATTGTTCTGCGGCGAGCTGACGACCGAGGATTATTTTCGGCTTGACGAGGCGTTGGCGCAAACCGTCTTCATGGCTTGGTCCGACGAGCGAGACGAATGGCTGTCCGATCTAAGCCGAAGATTTCTGCATCGGCGGCTGTATAAAGACGTCATCGTAAGCGATCATAATGAAGCATTATTCGAGGAAGCGAAGGAGCAATTGAAGAGAGCCGGATTGCATCCGGGTTATCATCTTGAAGTTGACTTTCCTTCTGATCTTCCTTACGATGTGTACCGTCCGGATGCTGGCTCCGGCGCGGGCAAGAAAGGCAGCGACAAGCCGCCGATTCTGCTGCTCGACTCCGCGGGCGGACTATCGGAAATATCGGCCCGCTCGGACATTATAAGGTCGTTGACCGGCCTTCATCAGGACAAGCACCGGTGGTATTTTCCCGACGATCTGCTTCGTCCGGTGGCGCATCGGCTCGACAGCCGTATCCGGGCAATTTTCGGCTATTAGGCCATATCCAACAACTCCAGCAGCACGGTATATATAGGAAGGAGATTGAAACCTGCCATGAACGGTAAAATTTCATTAATCGACACGCATACCCATATGGATAATCATAAATTCGACAGCGACCGCGAGGAGGCGATTGCCCGCGCACGCGAAGCTGGCGTCGAGCTTATGATTAATATCGGCTTCGACCGCGAGACAATCCCGACGACGATGGCGCTCGCGGAGCGTTATGATTTCTTCTATGCGGCAGTGGGCTGGCATCCGGTGGAGAGCATTCATATGCAGCCCGGCGATCTGGAATGGATTGAGTCGCTCATGGCGCATCCGAAGGTTGTGGCAATAGGGGAAATTGGCCTCGACTATCATTGGGATACGTCGCCGAAGGATGTGCAGCATCGGGTGTTCCGCGAGCAAATTCGACTGGCCCGCAAGGTCGGCAAACCGATCGTCATTCATAACCGGGATGCACATGAGGACGTCATACGTATATTGAAGGAAGAGAATGCGGCGGAGGTCGGCGGCGTGATGCACTGCTTCTCCGGCAGTTGGGAGACGGCCAAGGCTTGTCTCGACATGAACTTCTATATTTCGTTCGGCGGACCGGTATCGTTCACGAATGCGAAGGTGCCCAAAGAAGTGCTGGCGAAGGTGCCGGACGACCGGCTTCTGATCGAAACGGATTCCCCATATCTGGCTCCTCACCCTTATAGAGGGAAGAGGAATGAGTCCGCTTACGTCGTGCGGGTGGCGGAAGCCGCTGCGGCAATAAAAGGAAGAACACTAGAAGAAATCGGATATTTAACGTCCGTAAATGCCAGAAATTGTTTCCGTTTAGAGCGGAAGTAGGCGTAAATTGGAGAAAAACGTATCTAACGTGTGAAAAAAGTTGATTTCTTCGCCAAAACCGTTTCTCTTTTGCTTGAATTTCCTTAAATATCGCTTAAATCGTCTTTAATCAGTTCTTTACAAGGGAAGCGAACACGGGGTATGATTCATTTCAGAACTTACACAATGTATTGGATTTCCAGTAACGCGCTTAGTCTCTGAATAGAGAACGGGGGACCCAGATGTGGAAGCCGACGCACGCTGATCTAGGGCGACGAAGGTGGAAGCATGTAATCTTGGGGTGAATTTCGCAACATGCATCCGGTCGCACCGGAGCAGGCGAATAGGGCAGCTCTCTTGCCCGAATCCGACAGCTAACCTCGTAAGCGACATAGAGAGATCAACCTTCGAATCCCACCTTACCATGCTTAATTGTGACCAACCCGGGAAGCCACGAAGCAGATGATCCTCTGTCGACGGCTTCTTTCTTTTTGAATAAAGCGTAAAACGTCGACATAGGGTAATCATGGAGGTGAGTGAGAAGGAACTGGATGCGTGACTCGTCACGCCAATATACTATAGTCGCGTCAACTGTATCATGCGTAACACTCGACGGCGGGGCTATGAAGGAGGACCGAAGAAGTGGGCGTGATTCCGAAAGAAGACACCCATGGTAAACGATCATCCAGCATGTCTTTCGCATTGCGATGGAAGCATGAAAACTTGCGGTTAATTATTTTGAGTGCCATTATCTCAATCGCTATGACTTTCATGTTACTGGTGTTGTTGTACGGAACGGCTGAGAAAAGCGTCTCCGTAGTGGTGAATGGACAAGAGAGCATCGTGAAAACGAAGCAATGGGTCCTGCAACGCCTACTGGATGAACAAGCTATTACGGTTGGTCCGCATGACGAGGTATCGATACCTCTGAATGCAGCGATCAAGGATGGGGACCGTGTCGTCATCGACAAGGCCGCACCCGTCATCGTAACGGCTGACGGCAAGACTCGGACAGTGTACACGACCGAGAGAACGGTGCAAGCGGCGATTGAGGAATTAAATATTCCGATTCGCGGATACGACAAAGTATATCCGAGCCTGGATGCGGCCGTAACGCCGGATTTGGCGGTTAAGGTCGTTCGCGTCGAGCGTAAGCTGACGCATTCCGAGCACAAAGTTCCTTTCACGGTAGTGAAGCAAAACGATCCATCCCTTGAAGCGGGGAAGGAGAAGCTGGTGAAATCCGGCGCAGAAGGACTCGTAATTAGCCAATTCGAGAAGGTATACGAGGACGGCAAGCTTGTCTCGACGACGCTCGTCGAGAAGTCGGTCAAGACGGCGGCCGTTAACCAAGTCGTCGCTATCGGGACGAAGAAGGCGGAGTCGAAGGTAACCACACTGTCGGCGAAGTCGTCCGGCGTACAGACGATCTCGATGAAGGGCGTTACGTTCAAATCGAAGGATGTACTGAAGAACGTCACGTTGACCGCTTACTCGGCAGGCGTGAAGTCGACCGGCAAAGGCGAGAATCATCCGCAATACGGCATTACCGCATCCGGAACGAAGGTGAAGGAAGGGCGGACGATCGCCGTCGACCCGAACGTTATTCCGATCGGGTGGTGGGTGTATATCGAAGGAATCGGCTTCCGGCGGGCAGAGGACAAGGGCAGCGCGGTGAAGGGCAAAAAAATCGACGTCTATTACGACAGCGAGAATTACGCAGAGAAGTTCGGCACGAAGAAGGGTTACACGGTTTACGTGATCGGACCGAACAAACCGTCTTCGAGCTAAAAGCCGCGTATCACATATGTATCGTATTTCGGTGCTAAATATGCCATGATAAGAAGAGGCGATGCCTCTTCTTTTTGCTTGTGTTCGAACGGGCGGCAGCAGCGGCAGTCGGTGACGAAAGGGATGGCGGAACGTGATTAAAGAGATCATTGTAGTGGAAGGCAAGGACGATACGGCTGCGATCAAGCGAGCGGTTGAAGCGGATACGATCGAGACGGGCGGTTCGGCAATCGGCGAAGACGTGCTGCGTCGGGTCGAGCTTGCAATGCAGCGTCGCGGCGTTATTATATTTACGGACCCCGATCATGCCGGCGAACGAATTCGCCGCATTGTGGCGCAGCGCGTTCCGGGCTGCAAGCACGCTTTTCTCCCGCAGGAGGAAGCGATGTACAAGGGTGATATCGGGGTGGAGAATGCGTCGCCCGAAGCAATCCGCAAAGCGCTGGACAACGTTCGGACGGAGCAGCTTGCGGGCGAGGGCGGCTCGGTGGAAGTGACGTGGGACGATCTGATCGAAGCGGGGCTGATCGTTCATCCGGAGGCGTCCCTGCGGCGCGAGACGATTGGCAAGCTGCTCGGCATCGGATATGCGAACGGCAAAACCTTCTATAAGCGATGCGTCAGCTTCCGGATTACGAAGACCGAATTTAATGAAGCGAGGCGCGCAATGGAGCAGCGGCTGGAACAGGAGCGTGGCTAGACGATGAGCGGAAATAGCGGACGATCGGCAGAGGTGGCGACGCCTTCGCGTACGCGGGACATTGTGAAGAAGTACGGGTTTGAATTCAAGAAGAGCCTCGGTCAGAACTTTCTGATCGATCAAAATATTTTGCACAAAATCGTGTCGGCGGCAGAGCTGGATAAATCGAAAGGCGCGCTTGAGATCGGTCCGGGCATCGGTGCGCTGACGCAGCATCTCGCTGACGCCGCGGGCCGGGTGACGGCCGTCGAAATCGACAATCGTCTTATTCCGATTCTGCGCGATACGCTCGCGGGCGAGACGAATGTCGAGGTCGTCCATGCGGATGTGCTCAAGCTCGATCTGGGTCGGCTGTTCAAGGAAAGGTTCGCCGGCTTGTCCGGCGTAAGCGTCGTGGCGAACCTGCCTTATTACGTGACGACTCCGATTCTAATGAAGCTGCTGGAGGATCGTCTGCCGCTGGAGCATATCGTCGTGATGATTCAGAAGGAAGTGGCGGATCGGATGGCGGCCAAGCCGGGCGGCAAGGAGTATGGGAGCCTTAGCGTGGCCGTACAATATTATTGCGTGCCGAGCATCGTCTGCATAGTGCCGCATACGGTGTTCATTCCGCAGCCGAATGTCGATTCGGCTGTTATCAAGCTGTCGCTGCGGGACAAGCCGGCGGTGGAGACGCCGGATGAGGCCCATTTTTTCCGTGTCGTGCAGGCCTCGTTCGCACAACGTCGGAAGACGCTAATGAACAATCTGTCTTTCTGGCTGGGTAAAGATCGCAGGGAGCAGCTAACGACGCTGCTGGAACAATGCGGCATCGATCCGGGACGGCGGGGCGAGACGCTGTCGTTGGAGGAATATGCGGCGCTCAGCACAGTGCTCCACGGAGCGGGACTCGGCTTATCCTAAGAGCCGGACAGCGGCAAACGGCAGTCACCTTCTTCCGCTTTCATCCATAGGATAGACGAAGAGGTGATCTGCCCATGAAGCAAGGGGACCTGGTCGTCCGCAAATCCTACGGCGGTGACGTGCTGTTCCGCATTGAGTCATTACGAGATAACCAACTAGCTGTCCTGAAAGGCACGGATTATCGGCTGCTTGCGGATTCGCCGCTTCTTGACCTGGCAGTCGTGAACGATCCTGATTCCACGCATGCATCGCAGCAAGTTCGGATCAAGGTCAAGGAATCGATGCGTCGTATGCAGGAAAAGAGACCTCCTTTTCATGAGGGAGATCCGCTCCGGCTGGCGTCGCAGACCAGTCAATCGAGTGCAAACCATCCGTTCTACGAGATGCCGGGCAAGGTGCTTCATCTGGACGGAGACAACAATTATTTACGGAAGAGCATGCAGTTATATTCGCAAATGAGAGTGCCGGCGCACGGCATTCACGTTCACGAGGGACAAATGCCGGAGCTGCTGTACCGGCTGCTGCCGGAGCTGAAGCCGGACATCGTGGTTATAACCGGACACGACGGCGTATTGAAGAATAGGCGGCAAGAGGATTTGGGCAATATCAACAGCTATAAAAACTCGCAAAATTTCGTTAATGCGGTTCGCGTAGCCCGAGATTACGAGAAAAACCGCGACTCGCTGATCGTTATAGCCGGCGCCTGCCAGTCGCATTACGAGGCGCTGCTGCAGGCGGGGTCGAATTTTGCAAGCTCGCCCGGCCGGATTTTGATTCATGCGCTCGATCCGGTCTATATTGCGATTAAAGCGAGTGCGACGCCAATTCGGGAGACGATCGATCTGCCGGAAGTTATTCATGGCACAATAAGCGGTATTGAGGGAATCGGGGGCATCGAGACGATTGGCCGGCTCCGCAAAGGGCTTCCGAAGCCGAAGTGGGTCAAGGCGCCCGCAGCGGCAAGCACCCTTCATTGAGACGAACGGCGTCAATTATCTTAAACTCTAAAAACCGCCAAAAGAACTATTGACATAAAGTTTACTTGGTTGATATAATTATTAGCTTGTTTGACTTCACCTCTTCGAACCGTTATAATGGACGAGGAAAGAGGTGGTAGTGGACAATGGCAAAAAATGCGCTGTCGGAAATCAAACGCAGCTTAGAGGCCCATGTAGGTTCCAAAATTCGCCTTCGCGCCAATGGAGGCCGACGTAAGACCGTCGAACGCACCGGTGTACTGGAAGAAATCTACCCATCTGTTTTCATTGTCAAGCTGGATCAGGAAGAAAACGCGTTCAAACGCGTGTCATACAGTTACGCCGACATTTTGACCGAATCCGTTGAAGTGCATGTGTGCAACGACGAGGGTCAAATCCGGATAACTTATATACAGTAAGTGTATTTGAGTCGGAGTATCGGCGCTCTAAAGCGTGTCCCCTTGCGCGGGGACGCGCTTCTTTTTTGTCCCGCACTAAATTGCACCAACTGTTGTTTGTGCATGTTTTGGACGGCATGTTCGCATACTGAGGGTGTATCTTGCAATAGTTCTATTCGAGAAGGAGGTTGGCGTTATGAGCAGACGCAGACGAAGCGTAATGTCTGAAAGCTTGAAATACGAGCTGGCGAAAGACCTTGGGTTCTACGATACCGTCCAGCAAGAAGGCTGGGGCAGCATCCGCGCCAAGGATGCCGGCAACATGGTGAAGAGGGCCATCCAAATGGCCGAACAAGCCGCAGCCGACAAAACCAATCACTAACTTGTAACAGCGGTTGGGACAGCAATGCTGCCGCGAGAGGAGTAAGTGTTCTTCTAAGACGCTTATTCCCTCGTTGGCCGCATCTGTGTCGAATTGAGCCCCTCACAACGTCGCCTACACGCTCGTTCAATCGGCAAATGCTCGTCGTCTGCCAACGTAAGTGTCTTTCGTGGACACTTATCTCGCCTGAACATCCATGCTGAACAAATTAAACGACTACCCGGGGTACTTAAAATGCTGCCCACCTTGCCGCGTAGAGCTAAGCACCTCCAACGTTACTTAATTGCTTGGTTACCCGGCAAATGCTCGTCGTCTGCCAACGTAAGTGTCTTTCGTGGATACTTATCTCGCCTGAACATCCACGCCGAACAAATTAAACGCCTATCCGGGGCACTTAAAATGCTGCCCACCCTTGCCGTGTAGAGCTAAGCACCTCCAACGTTACTTAATTGCTTGGTTACCCGGCAAATGCTCGTCGTCTGCCAACGTAAGTGTCTTTCGTGGACACTTATCTCGTCTGAACGTCCACGCCGAACAAATTAAACGCCTATCCGGGGCACTTAAAATGCTGCCCACCCTTGCCGCGTGAGACTAAGCACCTCCAACGTTACTTAATTGCTTGGTTACCCGGCAAATGCTCGTCGTCTGCCAACGTAAGTGTCTTTCGTGGATACTTATCTCGTCTGAACGTCCACGCCGAACAAATTAAACGACTACCCGGGGCACTTAAGATGCTGCCCGCCCTTGCCGCGTAGAGCTAAGCACCTCCAACGTTACTTAATTGCTCAATGACCCCATAAATGCTCGTCATCTGCCCCGGTAAGTACCTTTCTCAGACACTTATCTCGCCTGAACATCCACGCTGAACAAATTAAACGCCTATCCGGGGCACTTAAAATGTTGCCCACCCTTGCTGCGTGAGACTAAGCACCTCCAACGTTACTTAATTGCTCAATGACCCCATAAATGCTCGTCATCTGCCCCGGTAAGTACCTTTCTCAGACACTTATCTCGTCTGAACGTCCACGCTGAACAAATTAAACGCCTATCCGGGGCACTTAAAATGCTGCCCAACCTTGCCGTGTAGAGATAAGCACTCCCAAACATTACTTAATTGCTCAATGACCCCATAAATGCTCGTCATCTGCCCCAGTAAGTACCTTTCTTAGACACTTATCTCGTCTGAACGTCCATGCTGAACAAATTAAACGCCTATCCGGGGCACTTAAAATGTTGCCCGCCCTTGCCGCGTAAAGCTAAGCACTCCCCAACGTTACTTAATTGCTCAATGGTCCCATAGATGCTCGTCGTTTGCCCTCGTAAGTATCTTTCGCACACCCCAATCTCATCTAATTGCCTGTTTCAATCCAATTAAGCGTTCTTCCCAAATACTTAAAGTGACTTCCCTTGCTGATGCGTAGCTTAAGAGTCCCGCTACATCTCAGTCAGCTCATTAGGTTTTAGATGGGAATAGCTTGCATTAACGAAATGATGCAGTCTATCGTTGTATCATCAATGGGCGGTGACAGATGGGAATGAGCGAATAAAGTGTGCGAACGATCGAAATATCAAAGGTGTATAGACGGGGAGCTTTGCCGCGGGGCGGCAAGAGCGGGCGTACGAGCGAAGGAACAAGGGTGCGTTTAGGGGAGTCCAGAGGGCGCAAGCTCTTTGGGGCCCTCCCTTGCAGGGAGGGTTTGGGTGGGTAGAAAAGCTTTTAAGGTTGCGGATATTAAGCAGAGTCCAGAGGGCAAGCCCTTTGGATCTCCTTGTAGGGGGTAGCGGGTGTCCAGAGGGCAAGCCCTTTGGATCTCCTTGTAGGGGGTAGCGGGTGTCCAGAGGGCAAGCCCTTTGGATCTCCTTGCAGGGGGTAGCGGGTGTCCAGAGTGCGCAGGCCCTTTGGGTTACCTGGGCAGGGAAGTTGGGTTGCCTTCGCATTTCTTCATTTCGTTTGTTATAATGAGTGAAGTTAACCATACGAACGGGTGAAAATGGATGAAAGTATATGAGAAGGCTTCCGCCAAGATCAATCTTCTGCTTGACGTGCTGCGCAAGCGCGAGGACGGCTTTCATGAAGTCGAGATGATTATGACGATGGTCGATCTGGCCGATCGGCTGGAGATGGAAGAGCTGCAGCGCGATCAAATTATTATATCGAGCCAAGCGGGATATATCCCGCTGGACGAGAAGAACCTAGCGTTTCAAGCGGCCAGGCTCATTAAGGATCGGTACGATGTCCGCAAAGGCGTCTATATTCACCTGGATAAGAAAATTCCGGTGGCAGCAGGTCTGGCCGGCGGCTCCAGCGACGCTGCGGCGGCATTGCGCGGCCTAAATCGGTTATGGGGGCTCGGCATCTCCGACGAAGAACTGTGCGTGCTGGGCGCCGAGCTGGGGTCAGACGTTCCATTCTGCGTGACGGGCGGAACTGCCATTGCGACGGGACGAGGCGAACGGTTGGAGCGGATCGACAATCCGCCGCAATGCTGGGTCGTATTGGCCAAGCCGCCGATTAACGTGTCGACGGCCGATGTGTACGGAAAGTTCAGAGCGTCCGAGGTCAAGGAGCATCCTTCGATGAAGGACATGCTGTCGGCCATTTCGTGCGGGTCATTCGCGGACATGTGCGCTTCGCTCGGCAACGTGCTGGAGGATGTGACGCTGAAGCATTACCCGGAGGTGCTCCAACTGAAGGAGAGCATGCAGAAGCTTGGCGCCGAGGGCGTGCTCATGTCGGGAAGCGGGCCAACCGTATTCGGCCTCGTGTCGAAGGAAGCGAAGCTGGCACGTATCTATAACGGCCTTCGCGGCTTTTGTAAAGAAGTCTACGTGGTAAGAATGCTTACATAAACAAAGGACAATGCTCCGTTTTCCTTGATTAAATCCGTATAAAAATGTTATATTGGCATTATAATATTCGGATTTAGCGAGGAGAGGTGATTTTTTGAAGAAGTTAAAACGAAGCGCTCGACTCGTGGAAATGACACAATATTTGCTGAGCCGTCCCCACACGTTAATATCCCTCACCGCCTTCGCGGATCGTTATCAATCCGCTAAGTCTTCCATTAGCGAGGACTTGGCGATTATTAAAGAAGTGTTTGAGGAAGAAGGCATCGGCGAGCTGCATACGTTGGCCGGAGCGGCCGGCGGCGTGAAGTTTACGCCGAGGATCAGTCACGATGCGGCCAATTCAATTATTCATAATGTATGCCGCCAATTGGAGCAGCCGGAACGCGTGTTGCCTGGCGGCTATTTATTCATGACCGATATGCTCGGTCAGCCTGAGCTGCTGTCGGAGCTTGGGAGAATGTTCGCGACGGCATTCGCGAACCGGGAGATCGATGTCATTATGACGGTCGAGACGAAAGGTATCCCGCTCGCATATGCGACGGCGGCTTGCTTGAATCTGCCGGTCGTGATCGTGCGGCGCGACAACAAGGTGACGGAAGGCTCCGCCGTCAGCATTAATTACGTCTCCGGCTCCAACAAGCGGATTCAGACGATGTCGCTTGCCCGCAGAACGTTGAAGGAGAATGCCCGCGTCCTTATTATCGACGACTTCATGAAGGCGGGCGGAACGGTTCAAGGCATGATGGATCTCCTCAGCGAATTTAATGCGAAGGTAGTCGGCGTGGGCGTATTCGTCGAGTCCGGCGAGCTCGGTACGGAGGAGCGTCTGCTGGAGGATTACGTGTCGCTGGCGAAGGTGACGGCGGTCGATCTGAAGTTGAAGCAGACGACCGTAGTGCACGGCAACTTTTTTAATTAGGCGGGAAACTGTATTTACTTGATATGTTCAGCTTTGCGCGATGCAGGGCTGAATATATTTTAATATGGAATAATATTGGAGGTCAGGATGATGAAATTAGAACCCCAATTGATTAATGCGGCAGGCGCGCCGGCTGCGATAGGACCGTATTCGCATGCGGTCAAGCTCGGCAATCTGTTGTTCACGTCCGGTCAAATTCCGCTCGGCGCAGATGGTCAAGTCGTGGAAGGCGGCATTGAGGCGCAGACCCATCAGGTGTTTCGCAATTTGCAGGCGGTGCTAGAAGCGGCGGGCGCTTCGCTGTCCGACGTCGTCAAGGCGACGGTGTTCATGAAGGATATGAATCAGTTCGCGGCGGTCAATTCGATCTACGCTTCGTACTTCGGGGACCATAAACCGGCCCGTTCGGCCGTGGAGGTCGCGCGACTGCCGAAAGATGTTCTTGTCGAAATCGAATTGATTGCATCGACTACTGTCGAACCATAGCGAAAACTTTTCAAGTCGAAAAAAAATTTATATAAAGAGCATAAGTTTACCAAAAAAACAGGAGGAATTTGCTCTATTGTGTGGAAGTATACACCAAGTCTACGAGAGGCAAAGGTGGTGAACACAAAGTGCAAATTACAGATGTCAGACTCCGACGTGTAAATTCGGAGGGCCGAATGAAGGCCATCGCTTCGATTACCATTGACAATGAATTCGTCGTTCACGATATTCGCGTTATCGACGGCAACAATGGCATGTTCGTTGCAATGCCTAGCAAACGGACTCCGGACGGAGAATTCCGGGATATCGCTCATCCGATTTCTTCGACCACCAGGGAGAAAATTCAGGCTGCGGTGCTCGCCGAGTATGAGCGTGCTGCTGCGGAAGAAGAGGTTATTGAAGAAGGAGCGTAATAATGTGACGAAGGGAGCCCGCGGGCTCTCTTTTCTTTTACATACGGATACGCTATATTCTATAGAGATTATTGTAGCACCAATGGGGGGTAATCGATTTGAAACTGATTGCAATCGTGCTTGCGGCCGGACAGGGCAAGCGGATGAAATCGAAGCTATATAAAGTGCTCCATCAAGTATGCGGCAAGCCGATGGTCGAGCATGTGCTTGATACGGTCGATGCGTCGGCATGCGAACGCAAAGTAGTCGTTGTGGGACACGGCGCAGAGCTTGTGAAGGCCACGCTTGCCGACCGGGCGGAATTCGTGTTGCAGGCCGAGCAGCTCGGCACGGGCCATGCGGTTCAGCAGGCGGCCTCGCTCGTTGGCGACGAGGAAGGCACGACCGTTATTTTGTATGGCGATACGCCGCTTGTGACGTCCGAGACGATCGGCAAGCTGCTGGAGCAGCATACGGCGGCGAAGGCGGCGGCCACGGTATTGACGGCGGTGGTGCCGAACCCGCAAGGGCTCGGACGAATCGTGCGCGGCGAGAACGGCGAGGTGCTGCGCATCGTCGAGCAGAAGGACTGCTCCCCGGCGGAAGCGGCGATTACGGAAATTAATACGGGGATGTACTGCTTCGATAACCGGAAGCTGTTCGAGGCATTGAAATCGGTGAAGAACGACAACGCGCAAGGAGAGTATTATTTGACCGATGTGCTCGAAATTTTGCGCATCGCAGGCGAGACGGTCGGCGCTTATGTGGCAGCCGATTTCGCCGAAGGCATCGGCGTGAACGACCGCGTCGGCCTTGCGGAGGCGGAGCAGCTTATGCGCGCTCGCATCGTGCGCAAGCATCAGATTAACGGCGTGACCGTTATCGATCCGGCTTCCACCTATATTGAGGCGGGCGTCGTTATCGGTGCGGATACGATCGTTCATCCGGGCACGGTGCTCAGAGGCGGTACGATCGTCGGCGAAGACTGCGAAATCGGTCCTCAAGCGGATCTGACGAACGTAACGGTTGGCAGCGGCGTGTCGATCAAATATTCGGTCGCGGTCGATGCGGTTATCGGGAACAACAGCTCCGTCGGCCCATTCGCTTATTTGCGCCCGGGCGCGAAGCTCGGTCAGGATTGCAAGATCGGCGATTTCGTCGAGCTGAAAAATGCGACGCTCGGAGACGGCAGCAAAGTGTCGCATCTGAGCTATGTCGGCGACGCGATCGTCGGCAAGGACGTTAACATTGGCTGCGGCGCGATTACGGTCAATTACGACGGCATCAACAAATCGATTACAGAGATTGGCGACAATGCCTTTATCGGCAGCAATGTCAATCTGGTCGCACCGGTGAAGGTGGGCGACGGCGCTTATGTCGTGGCCGGCTCGACGATTACGAAGGACGTTCCGGCCAGCGATATGGCGATTGCGCGGGCACGCCAGGAGAACAAGACGGGCTATGCGGACAAACTTCGCGCCCGGGCGAAGTCGAAGAAGGAACGGCTCAGCCAATCGGATAAATAATGGCTAATGGGTAAGTCTAATGAGGAATCGGTCCGCTGCTGTCGCGAGAGCGGACTCTCGAAGGAGGATTCCGAATTGGGCATTCCATTATCTGTAGAAACAAGAGCAACGCAGACGAAGCGGGAACTGAAGGAGCTGCGCAGGCAGGGCAAAATACCGGGCATCGTGTACGGTACGGGACTCGTAACGCCGACGCCGATTGCACTGGCCGAGCGCGATCTGCTGCCGGTGCTCCGTTCCCATCCGAACGCGGTGCTGGATGTGGCGATACCGGGAGGCTTCACGGAGCCGGTCGTCATCTCGGAAGTGCAGCGCGATCCGCTGACGAATAAAGTCGTTCATATTGATCTTCACAAGATCAATATGAACGAGCAGTTGAAGACGCATGTCCGGCTCGAGACGGTCGGCGACAGCACTGGCGTTCGCGAGGGCGGCATTCTGACGCTTCTCATGCACGAACTGGAGATCGAGGTGCTGCCTAGCCAATTGCCGGAGGTCATCGAGGTCAACATTGCGACGCTTGGCGTCGGCGAGAGCATCCTGGTGAGCGATTTGACGCTGCCGGCGGGCGTAACGGCCCGTTCCGACGCGGAGATGGTCATCGTGACGGTGCTGGCGCCGCAGAAGGAGCTGTCGGCGGAGGAAGCGGAGGCGCAAGCGATCGAGACGCACGAAGCCGATTCCCGCTCGAAGGCGGCGAAGATGCAGGAGGTCAAAACCGGCGTCGGCGGCGAGTCCGTGTTCCAAGGAACGTAAGACGGACAGGGGCTGGAGAAACAAAGGCCTGTCCTCCCGTCGGTTGGGTGTGCAAGGGGTAAGGCAAGGCTGCTGCGGCAGCCTTTTTTGTCATGAGATAGAGGATTCCGCCCGCCGTATGTGTAATCCATTACTATTGACGGAATTTCATCGTTATCGATATAGAACGGGCGGAAGCTATCGGATATTGCAATCATAGGAGTGAAATCGTCGTTATGAAGTGGATCGTAGGACTGGGCAACCCCGGCGGAAAGTATGAGCATACGCGCCATAACGTCGGATTTATGGCCGTCGATGCGCTCGCCAAGCGCTGGGGGATCGGCGTAACGCAAAGCAAATGCAAGGCGCTGGTTGGAGAAGGCAATGTCGGCGGCACGAAGGTCGCATTAATCAAACCGATGACCTATATGAATCTGTCGGGCGAGACGGTTAGAGCCTATATGGATTATTACAAGGTGCCGCTGGAGGATTTGATCGTCATTTATGACGATCTGGACACGGAGCTGGGCCGGATTCGTCTTCGCTATCAAGGCAGTCCGGGCGGACATAACGGCATTAAGTCGATTATTCAGCATGTCGGAACCCAGACGTTCAATCGGATTCGGATGGGCATTACGCGTCCGCAGCCGGGCGGCAACATTGCCGACTACGTGCTGGACAATTTCGCGAAGGCGGAGCGGGATAAGCTGGCGACAATGATCGAGCAGACATGCGATGCGGCCGAATTCGCGCTGAAAGCGACGTTCGAGCAGACGATGGCGAAGTTCAACGGATAGGATAGACGGGCCTGCTGCCGAAGATCAATCGTTATAACCGGCCCAAATGGGGCATACTGGTGCGTATAACGATTGCTCAGGAGGCATACATATGGCTGTGAACTATATTTGCCGGCACTGCCGGACGTCGGTTGGCTCGATCGACAGCAGCTCGGTCACGGAGCAGCAGCTCGGTTTCCATTTCTTGACCCCCGAGGAGCGCAGCGATATAATAGCGTATAATCCGAACGGGGATGTTGTTGTTAACGTAGTTTGCGATTATTGCCGTGAAGCGATTGAAGCGAACCCGGAGCTTGTGCTCCAGTCGAATCCGCTACAATAGCGCGGTATCGAGATTCAGCCTTGGCCCAGGCATCGGAAGGGCTGAGGCTTCTTTGTGTGTTTATCGCGATGCGGTGCGAGGGCGACGATCCTGCCGGATCGTCCGGTGGGGGCTTTGCCTTCCTGCACGGCAGAAAGAAGGTGCCGTTTACTTTGAAAGCGTTAATTCAGGCTTTTGCCGCGGATGCGGATTACCAGACGGTGCTCTCAGGCGTTACGGCGGGCATGCGGGAGCAGCTTATATCCGGTCTTGCCGGTTCCTCCCGTCAAGTGCTCGTATCGGCGCTCCGTACCGATCTGGACCGTCCGATGCTGGTTGTAACCCACAATATGTTTGCTGCTCAAAAAATCGCCGAAGATTTGCAGGAGTTGCTGCCTGCCGGCGATGTTCTGCTGTATCCCGCCAACGAACTGGTGGCGGCCGAAGCGGCTGTCTCGAGTCCCGAGACGCTCGCGCAGCGCATCGATGCGCTTATTCGGCTGTCTCAAGGGTTTCGCGGGATTGTCGTCGTGCCGTTCAGCGGCGTTCGCCGCTACGTTCCGGTGAAGGGCGTAATGGCGGACGCGCAGATCGGCTTGAATGAAGGCGAGACGCTGCCGATGGAGCAATTCCTTCGCCTGATGACCGGCATCGGCTACGAGCGTGTCGATCGAGTCGAGTCGAAGGGCGAGATGAGCGTGCGCGGCGGCATCGTCGACTTCTACCCGCTCACCTCGCCGGTAGCGTGCCGCGTCGAATGGTTCGACGATGAGATCGATTCCATTCGCACGTTCGATCCAGCCGATCAGCGGTCGCTGGAGCGGCTGAAATCGTTCGTTGTGACGCCGTGCCGCGAGCTTCCGGCCGACGAGCGCCGATTCAAGAACGCGGCCCAGCACGCGGTCGATCTGCTGGAGAAGCAGCTTGACCGGATGGCTGATCGTACGGCCAAGGAGCGGCTGCGCGGCGAGATCGGCAGCGAGATCGAGAGGCTGCGGGAAGCGCAATATTTTAGCGAGATGTATAAGTATGTCTCCCTGCTCTATCCGGAGCGGCAGACGCTGCTCGATTATCTCCCGGCGGATACGCTGCTTATTCTGGATGAGCCGTTGCGGCTCATCGAGACGGCGCGCCAACTGGAGCGGGACGAGGCCGAGTGGGCCACCCACCTGCTCTCGCACGGCAAGTCGCTGCCGGGGCTGCCGCTGGCGCGCGATACGGATGAGATTCTGCACCATCGGGCGTTCCAGACGGTATTCCTGTCGCTTTTCCTGCGCCAAATTCCTCATACTCAGCCGCAAAATATTTTGAATTTCATGTGCCGTGCGACGCAAAACTTCCACGGGCAGATGAACGTGCTGAAGTCGGAGATGGATCGCTGGAAGAAGGCGGGCGCGACGGTTATGATGCTGGCGGGAAGCGCGGAGCGAATGGATCGGATGCGCCGGGTGCTGCACGATTACGGCATCGAGCCTCCTGCGCTGATCGAGGGCAATCTGCAAGCCGGATTCGAGCTGCCCTCCATCCATCTGGTCGTCATTACGGAAGGCGAGATGTTCTCGCAGAAGCAGCGCAAGGCGACCCGCGTCGATAAGAAGATCGACAATGCGGAACGGATCAAAAGCTATACCGAGCTGAAGGTCGGCGACTACGTCGTTCACCAGAACCACGGCATCGGCAAATATCTCGGCATCGGCACACTCGAAATCGGCGGCATTCATAAAGATTATATGCACATTATGTATGCGGGCGGCGATAAGCTGTCCGTGCCGATCGAGCAGATCGACATGATTCAGAAATACGTCGGATCGGAAGAGAAAGAGCCGAAAATATACAAGCTCGGCGGCAACGAATGGGCGCGGGTGAAGACGAAGGTGCGCTCTTCGGTCAAAGATATCGCCGACGAGTTGATTAAGCTGTACGCGGATCGGCAGGCGAGCTCCGGCTTCTCGTTCGGTCCGGACACGCCGTATCAGCAGGAATTCGAAGCGATGTTCCCGTACGACGAGACGCGGGATCAACTGCGGGCGATCGAAGAGATCAAGAAGGACATGGAGCTGTCCCGTCCGATGGACCGCCTGTTGTGCGGCGACGTCGGATACGGCAAGACCGAGGTAGCCGTTCGCGCCGCGTTCAAGGCGGCCATTGAAGGCAAGCAGGTGGCCGTGCTTGTCCCGACGACGATTCTCGCCCAGCAGCATTACGAGACGTTCCGCGAGCGTTTCTCCGGCTATCCGTTCAAGGTGCAGGTGCTGTCCCGGTTCCGCTCCCGCAAGGAGCAGAACGAGACGATGAAGGGAATCAAGGAAGGTACGGTCGATATCGTCATCGGCACGCATCGGCTGCTGTCGCAGGATATCGTCTTTAAGGACCTGGGGCTGCTGATCGTCGACGAGGAGCAGCGGTTCGGCGTATCGCATAAGGAGAAGCTGAAGCGACTGAAGACGAACGTCGACGTGCTGACGCTGACGGCGACGCCGATTCCGCGCACGCTCCATATGTCGATGCTCGGCGTACGCGACCTGTCGGTCATCGAGACGCCGCCGGAGAACCGGTTCCCGGTGCAGACGTACGTGCTCGAATACAGCGCCGCGCTCGTCCGGGAGGCAGTGGAGCGCGAACTGGCGCGCGGTGGACAGGTGTACTACTTGTACAACCGCGTGCAGGGCATTCATCAGATGGCGGAACAGATCAAAGCGCTCGTGCCGGACGCCAGAGTGGCCGTCGGCCACGGGCAAATGTCCGAGCAGGAGCTGGAGAAGACCATTCTGGACTTCCTTGACGGGGAATCGGACGTGCTCGTCAGCACGAGCATTATCGAGACGGGCGTCGACATTCCGAACGTCAACACATTAATCGTGCACGATGCGGACAAAATGGGCCTGTCCCAGCTCTACCAGCTTCGCGGACGGGTCGGCCGTTCCAACCGGATCGCTTATGCCTACTTCACCTATCAGCGGGACAAAGTGCTCACCGAGGTGGCCGAGAAGCGGCTTCAATCGATCAAGGAGTTCACGGAGCTTGGCTCCGGCTTCAAAATCGCGATGCGCGACCTTGCGATCCGCGGCGCAGGCAATCTGCTTGGAGCGGAGCAGCACGGCTTCATCGCATCGGTCGGCTTCGACCTGTATTCGCAGATGCTCGCCGACGAAGTGGCGGCGCGCAAATCGCAGCTTGACGGGGCTCCGCCTGCCGAGGAGCGGAAGGTATCGACGATGATCGACTTGAGTCTCGACGCCTATCTGCCGTCGGATTATATTTACGACAGCATCCAGAAGATCGAGATTTACAAGAAGGTGGCCGGCATTCGGGTGCTGGCCGAAGCCGAGGATCTGCGCGAGGAGCTTGTCGACCGCTTCGGGGACCTGCCGCTCGCGGTCGAGAATCTGCTTGCGGTCGCTCGCTTGAAGACGTACGGAGCGGAATACGGCATCGAGCAAATCTCGCAGAAGTCCGACGACTGGACGGTTAAGCTCGCGGCGAGGGAAACGGGCCGCATCGACAAGAAGAAGGTCGATCTGCTCTGCTTGAAGTTCGAGAACCGGTTCAAGCGGTTCGAGGACGAAGGCAACGGCCAGCCGATGATTCTGCTTCGGGGTCAAGGCTTGACGGCGGAGCAGAAGCTTGAGCTGCTGGAGAAATTTTTTGAAGGCTATCAGGAAGCGTTGAAATCGAAGGGAGCACTCCAAGATGTGGCACAATAATTTACGGCGCGGCCGCGGTCTGACCGCGGGTCTGGCGCTGCTGCTGGCGCTGGCCGTTCTCGTGACGGCTTGCGGCAAGAAGGAAGACGAGAAGAAAGCGCCCGGCTCGGGCGAAGGTACCGTGATCGCGGAATATAAGGAAGGCGGCTCGGTGACGGACAAGGAGTTCGAACGGTATCTCGGCTTCTTATCGATTGTAAATTCGCAAGCGCAATCGGTGCTTGGCGTCAGCAGCATTCGGGAGCAGTTCCTGCGCGAATATATCGGCTATAGGGTTCTCTATGCCCGCGCGGACGAGAAGGCGAAGAATGCGGCGAAGGCCGATGTCAAAGCGTTCATCGATCAATTCAAGCAGGCGGCAGACGCCAGCGAAGAGATGAAGGCCGAGATGAAGAAATCGGGCCTGACGACGAAGAATGCAGAATGGTTCTATCGGATGATCGTCACAGTAATGGAAAATTCGGAGCAGCAGGTAACCGAGGCGGAATTGAAAGCTACGTACGATAAGGCGCCGTCCGATTTCAACAACGTAACGCTGCGGCACATTCTGATCGGCTTCAAGGATCCGGAGACGGATAAGGAGAAGCTGTCGAAGGCGGACGCCTTGAAGAAGGCGAACGACGTGAAGCAGAAGCTGGAGGCGGGCGGCGATTGGAACGCGCTGGCCAAGGAGTATTCCGATGACGAAGGCTCGAAGGACAAGGGCGGGCTGTACGAGAATCAGGAGCCTCGCGTATGGGTAGATGCTTTCAATAAGGCCGCCAATACGCAGGAAGTCGGCAAAATCGGCGATCCTGTCGAGACCGAGTACGGCTACCATGTCATTAAAGTCGAGAAGCGGGAGACGCGGACGTGGGAGCAAGTGCCGGAGGCGACGAAGGAAGAGCTTCGCCGCTCGGCATCGACCGCGAAGCTGAACGAGTTTATGGGCAAGGAGCTTCCGGAGCTTATCACGAAGCTGGAGCTACCGAAGGACGACGCGGCGGCTGGTGAAGCCGACAAGGTGGATGGCGCCGATAAAGCGACCGAGGATGCAGGACAAGCTGGCACGGGCGAAGAGAAGAAGGACGAGAGCGCGAAGTAAGGATGCAATGAAGAAAGCCAGCGAGCGGAGGAAGGTCCGTTTGCTGGCTTTTGTTGTGCCTGCGAGAGACGCTTGAAGCCGCTGCCCCGTCGTATTTCCGTTTGAGGTAGCCAATAAGTGTCTTTTACCATCATGCAAAGGGGCCGTGGCCTCGAACATGAGGGGTAAGAGTCTCGTTAGGACGCCTATCTGCCTAGGTACAATGCTGCTGCCGATAGAAGTGTCCACGAAAGACGCTTGAAGTCGCTGCCCCCGTCGTATTTCCGTTTGAGGGTAGCCAATAAGTGTCTTTTACCATCGTGCAAAGGGGCCGTTGCTTCGAACATGAGAGGTAAGAGTCTCGTTAGGACGCCTATCCATCTACGAACGATGCACTCGGCAGAGGAAGCGTCACACCCCGTCGGCTTTTACTCGAAACGACCGATGTGTGCCTTCCGACGAATGGAACGGATTGGAATAAGGTAACAATAGTTACGATGAATCGGTACAGGGATGAATAGCCAACCCTAATTGAATCTGTTACAATACAAGAAGTTGACATTTTGAAAGGGGATACATAATGAAACAGACTACTCGTGTTTCCGCATGGCGTCGCAGTTTTCTCCTTGCAGCGGCCTTGCTTCTCACCCTGTCTGCACTTGCGGCTTGCGGCAAGAAGAACTCGTCTTCCGGAGCGGGAAGCGATACAGTCATTGCAACGTATAAGGGCGGACAAGTAACCGAAGGCGAATTCAACAAATATACGACGTTCTACTCGATGTTCGACCAATCGTTCGCCATGTACATCTCGATTCCGGAGGCGAAGGAGCAATACCTGAAGGAATATGTCGGTTATAAGGTGCTGTACGACCGGGCGAGCGAAGACAATAAGAAGCAAGCGGACACCGATCTGGACAAATTCGTCGAGCAGTACAAGCAGTCGGTGAAGGATAACGCAGACCTTAAGAAGCTGACGGACGAAGCTGGTCTGACGGCTGACGATGCCAAGAATTTCTACCATCAGATCGTGACGATTCGCAAGTATTGGGAAAGCAATACGAACGATGCCGATCTGAAGGCGGAGTACGAGAAGAATAAAGCGAACTACAACGTGGTCAGCGTACGCCACATTCTGATCGGTACGGTCGATCCGCAGACCGGCGCAGAGAAGCGCAAGGACGAGGAAGCGCTCAAGATCGCGCAAGATGTGAAAGCGAAGCTTGACGCAGGCGGCGACTGGACTGCACTGGCGAAGGAATATTCCGAAGACGACGGTTCGAAGGATAACGGCGGCTTGTATGAAGACCAGAACCCGAATAGCTGGGTGGAGGAGTTCAAGCAAGCGGCGATTACGCAGCCGGTCGGCCAGATCGGCGAACCGGTGAAGAGCCAGTTCGGCTACCATGTCATGAAGGTTGAGAAGCGCGAAGACAAGAAGTATGATGAAATTGCCGAAGAGACGAAGTCGCAAGTTCAGACCGGCGCGATTAATGCGAAGATGAACGAGTTCATGACTAACGAACTGCCTTCGATCATCGAGAACATCAATCTGCCGAAGACGGAAGAGCCGGCGACCGAAGGGGACGCATCGAAAGACGGCGCGGACACGCAGGACGGCGGCGCGGCGGAAACGACCAAATAAACGAATGTTGAACTGTGGCGCCCCTAGACGCGAATGCGGAAGGGGCGCTTTTTGCATGCAATAAAAGAGTTCTGACCGCCCGTATAGCTGGACGTTCCCTGATGTTTCGTTGCATGAGCGAGAAGGAACGAGCGGCCGAACGAGCATGGAGACGATCTTAGCCGAACGGGCCGGGCAACGTCATCGCAGTGGCGGATGGCGGTGCTCGGCCCGTTCCTTTTAGTAAAACTGAATGTTGTTCTTGCCTTTCCGCTTAGCGCGATACATCGCTTGATCGGCGCTGCCGATCAATTGCTCTAGCGTCTCCCCGTCCTTCGGGTAGAGAGCGACGCCGACGCTTAGCTGCACGCGCAGCGTCTCGCCGTGAATCGGAATGCCTCGGTCGAACCGCTCTTGGAGCTTCGTCGCGTGAGCCCGCAGCGATAGCTCGTTCGTGTCCGGCATCAGGATGACGAACTCATCGCCGCCGAAGCGAGAGACGATGCCCGGCGGCGGCATTAGCCTCTGCAGCTCCCGCGCTACTTGCCGGACGACCTCGTCCCCGTAAGCATGGCCCTGAGAATCGTTCACTTGCTTAAAATTGTCGATGTCGATAAACCAGATTGCGAAGGCGGCGGCCGGAGTGCCCTCGCTTGCGTTCTTCAATTGCCGATCGATTAGGAAGGTCATCCGCCGCCGATCCGGCAGCCCGGTCAAGGGATCGGAGAAGGCGTAGCGTTGAAGCGATCTCAGCATCCGGTTGAACGAGCTTCCGAGACGCCCCCATTCGTCGCGGGACGCATGCGGCATCGTGAAAGAGCAATCGCCCTCGGACATGCGAATGAAAGCCTCGCGATACGCGCGAATCGGCCGCAGAGAGCGGGACATGAACAGTGCGGCCACGAAGACGCCGATCAGCATCGTCAGCGCAATAATAAACGCGATGGAGCGCAGCATAGGCGTAGCGGCGGAACGGGCGATGGAAAGCGGCGCCTCGGCGGACAGCTTCCAACCGGTGGACGCGATAGTCGTGTAATAAAGCTGCGCGTCTTTCCCGCCCGTTCTCGCCAGCACATAAGAGCCTTCGGCAGCGGAGTCGAGCATCGAATTGTAAGCGGTATCATTTAGAAGAGTACCGGGCTTCGTTCGGGACGAATCCGAGATGACGCTGCCGTTGCCGTCGGTCAGCATGAACCGGATGCCGAGCGCGTTGGACTCGCTAATGAGCCTCTGCGCGATGCCTTCCAGCGACAATCCGATATCGACCGTACCGCTCCCGTCGGGGAGTGCGGCTTTCACCGTCGTCTCCAGTTGGCCCTCCGCGTTCCGCAGAGGCGGCAGCGCGAGCGGCAGTTGGACCCGATCTTCCGAGTCAGCCGAAGAAGCGGTCTCGCGGCCCGGTATCGAATGCGAGGACCGCCGCGCGACGAGTTCTCGGGACGGACCGTTCTTAATGACGATGTAGTTGTAGTTGTCATGCTTTTGTAGAAACAGCAGCAGCCATTCCTGCATGTTGCTCCAATCCCTCGGTAAAGCCCCGTTCGAGCGGCTGTCGAATATAAGCTGGGAAAGCCATTCCGAATCTTCGTACGCTGAGCTAAGCGAATAGTCGATCTGTCGGTTGATGGAATATAGACTGTTATGGATACGCTCATTGACGAATTGTTCGGCTTGATGATCGATGAGGTGGTAGGCAAGCAAACTGACCAAGGAGGTGGGAACAAGCATGCTAAGGGTTACGGCTAGGACGAACCTGTGCCGCAGACCTAGTCTCGGCATCTGGAGTCGCATCATAGGTCTCCCCTTAGTTAGTGGTTATTTAGAACTAGATACTAACAACATAATACTACCATGATTATCCTTAATGTCCAGCATTACGACAATAAATTTAGATTAAATATAATTTAATTACGTTTGGGAATGAATTGTACAAGCGGTGAGAGGTCGATTTTTATGTCGTAAAATATCACATAAAACCGGTTAGGGCAGTCATCATATGGGTGGTTCCAACAGGGATAAAGAAATTTTTGATGTTATAATGTTATTTTATATTACATAAAATAAAGAAAACCTAGTCCTTTTTCTTCATTCCCGTCAAAAACCAAAAAACTAATGTTAGATATATTGACATTAAAATAGCTGCCCCTCTATAATGGGAATCACGAATGATGGAACGGAATGGAAGGCTATCGTTCGGAAACTGACTGCTATAGGGGAGTGGGAGAAATGAAGAAAAAGAGATCGGCTATTCATTATTCGGTATTGTTGATGCTTGTGTTGTGCCTCGGGCTTACCGCCTGCGGCGACAAGGACGAACCGGCGTCGTCCTCGACGACGAGCGGGAGCGAGACGACGGCAAGCGGCGATACGATCAAGGTCGGCATTCTTCACTCGCTCAGCGGAACGATGTCCATCAGCGAAGTATCCGTCAAGGACTCGGAAATGATGGCGATTGACGAAATTAACGCCAAGGGCGGCGTTCTCGGCAAGAAGCTCGTGCCGGTTATCGAGGACGGCGCGTCCGACTGGCCGACGTTCGCCGAGAAGGCGCGCAAGCTGCTGTCCGAGGACAAGGTGGCAACGGTGTTCGGCGGATGGACGTCGGCAAGCCGGAAGGCGATGCTGCCGGTGTTCGAGGAGCTGAACGGACTGCTCTGGTATCCGGTGCAGTACGAAGGACTGGAGCAATCGCCGAACATTTTCTATACAGGAGCAACGACGAACCAGCAGATCGTACCTGCCGTATCGTGGCTGCTGGAGAACCGCGGCAAGAAATTTTACCTGCTCGGCTCCGACTACGTATTTCCGCGCACGGCGAACAAAATTATTAAAGAGCAATTGAAAGCCGAAGGCGGCGAGCTGGTAGGCGAGGAATACACGCCGCTCGGTCATACCGACTACAGTACGATCATTACGAAGATTAAAGCGGCGAAGCCGGATGTCGTCTTCAATACGCTGAACGGCGACAGCAACGTCGCGTTCTTCAAGCAATTGAAGGATGCGGGTATATCGGCCGCGGACCTGACGACGCTGTCCGTATCGGTGGCCGAGGAAGAAATTCGCGGCATCGGCGCAGACGTGCTTGCGGGCCATCTGGCCGCGTGGAACTACTATCAGACGACGGATACGCCGGCGAACAAGACGTTCGTGGAGAATTATAAGAAGAAGTATGGCGAGAATCGCGTAACGGCCGATCCGATTGAAGCGGGCTACGATGCGGTCTACCTGTGGGCGGCTGCCGTCGAGAAAGCCGGCTCCACCGACGTCGACAAGGTGAAGGAGGCGGCCAAGGAGCTGGAATGGGACGCGCCGGAGGGCAAGGTCAAGATCGACGGGGAGACGCAGCACTTGTACAAAACGGTTCGAATCGGCGAGGTCGAGCCGGGCGGCCAGTTCAAGGAGCTGTGGAACTCGGGCGAGCCGGTGAAGCCGGACCCTTATCTGAAATCGTTCAGTTGGGCCGCGACGCTTAGCTCGGGCAACTAATCGATGGTCGACAACCCTATCCGATAAGCAGCTTCAAGGGGGAGCATTCGCTGCAGCCGCTTCGAATGCTCCCTTCTTTCTCATCTACTAATCGATTGACCTGTGAGGTGGATTTATGGCCGTTTACATCACGCAGCTATTCAACGGGCTGAGCGTCAGCTCCATTCTGCTGCTTATCGCGCTCGGGCTTGCGATAACATTCGGACTTATGAATGTTATCAACATGGCGCATGGAGAGCTCATTATGATCGGCGCATATGCGACTTATGTGACGCAAAATATTTTTAAAAGCGCGCTGCCCGACTCCATGTTCGGCGCCTACTTCATTCTGGCGATACCGGTCAGCTTCGCCGTCGCTTTCGTATTCGGCCTGCTGCTTGAGACGACGCTGATTCGGCATCTGTACGGACGGCCGCTCGACAGTCTTCTTGCGACCTGGGGCGTCGGTCTTGCGCTGCAGCAGCTCGCGCGTTCCATCTTCGGTGCGCCGAATGTCGGCGTGACGAGTCCGTCTTGGCTGGACGGAGGGCTCACGGCGATGGAAGGCGTCGTGCTGCCGTATAAGCGGCTGTTCATTATTGGCCTAGTGGCCGTCTGCCTGCTGGCGATGTACCTGTATATTTACAAAAGCCATGCCGGGCGCAATATGCGAGCCGTTATGCAGAACCGCGATATGGCGGCCTGCCTCGGCATTTCGACGCGGCGGGTGGACGCGACGACGTTCGCGATCGGCTCCGGCATTGCGGGCGTCGCCGGCTGCGCATTAACGCTGATGGGACCGATCGGGCCGTCGCTCGGCACGTATTATATCGTCGATGCCTTCATGGTCGTCGTGCTCGGCGGCGTCGGTAAGCTTGTAGGCACGCTGTTCGGCGCCTTCGGCATTGGCATGACGAATACGGTGTTCGAATATTGGACGACGGCATCGCTGGGCAAAGTGCTCGTGTTCGTCTGCATCGTCGCATTCCTGCAATGGCGGCCGAAGGGCTTTATTGCAATGCGCACGCGTTCGCTCGATTAAACGCAGCGGGCTATGCTCGGACGAACGCGCGGATGGCTTCGGTCTGTCGCGGAGCTTCGCGGCCGCCTGCGGTCATCCGCAGTCTGCGAATCTTAAGGGGTGGGATATATGCAGAGCAATCAATGGACGGCGGCGCGCATAGGGACGCTGATCGGCTATGCGGCCGCTTCGGCCGCGCTGTTCGCAGCGCCGCTTTATCTTAGCGACTTCCGCTTGAATCTGCTGGCGAAATTTCTAGCTTTCGCCATCGTTGCGCTTGGACTCGATCTCATATGGGGGTATACCGGTATTCTCAGCTTGGGACACGGCGTGTTCTTCGGGCTTGGCGGCTATGCAATGGCAATGTATTTGAAGCTAAAGGCGAGCGGAGGGCATATGCCGGACTTTATGGATTGGAGCGGCCTGACGGCGCTGCCGTGGTTCTGGAAGCCGTTCGAATCGCTCGGCTTCGCCTTCGCAGCTGGCCTTCTGATTCCCGGCTTGCTGGCGCTGTTTCTCGGCTACGTTACGTTCCGCAACCGAATTCGGGGCGTCTACTTCACGATTCTGACGCAAGCGCTCGTTATTATTACGACGACGCTGCTGATCGGCCAGCAGGCGTACACGGGCGGTACGAACGGCCTTACGGGCTTTACGAAAATCGCCGGCTATTCGATCTCGAATCCGGATACGAAGCAGATGCTGTACTGGATCACCGCGGCATTCCTGATCGTGGCGTTCGCGCTGTGCCGCTTCCTGGTGAAAAGCCGGTTCGGCAAAGTGCTGCGCGCCATCCGCGACGGCGAGAACCGGGTACGGTTCATCGGCTACAATCCCGCGATATACCAGATGACGGCGTTCGCCATCTCCGGCGCTCTTGCCGGCCTTGCCGGCATGCTGTTCGTACTGCATGTCGGCATTATCTCGCCGTCGATGCTCGGCATAGTGCCGTCTATCGAGATGGTGCTGTGGGTGGCGATCGGCGGCCGCGGCACGATGATCGGCGCTGTGCTTGGAGCCGTATTGATGAACTGGGGCAAAAGCGAAATCAGCGCGCAATATCCGGATGCTTGGCTGTTCGTTATGGGGGCGCTGTTCGTTGTCGTCGTCGTATTCCTGCCTAATGGCGTGGCCGGCTTGCTCGGCCGACTATCTTTCATCAAGAGGAGGGTGACGGACCATGATAAAGAAGCCGTCCGCAATCCTGCAGTGTGAAGGCATTACCGTCTCGTTCGATGGATTCAAGGCGATTCAGGGCATGCATTTGTCGCTGGAACGCAGCGAGCTCCGGTTCCTGATCGGGCCCAACGGAGCGGGCAAGACAACGATGCTGGACGTCATTTGCGGCAAGACAAAGCCGACGTCCGGCAAGGTGGTCTATAACGGCATCGACGGAGCCGGCCCGATTGAAATTACACGGAAGAAGGAGCATCAGATAGCCGAGCTTGGCATCGGACGCAAATTCCAGGCGCCGTCCGTTTTCCCGACCTTGACCGTATTCGAAAATCTCGAAATCGCCATGCGGCAGCGCCGCAGCGTATTCTCTACGCTATTCGCGCGGATGTCGGCCGAGGACCGGGAGAGAATCGACATGCAACTATCGCTCATCGGCTTGCAGAACAAAGCGTCCTGGCGGGCCGGGGGGCTGTCGCACGGCGAGAAGCAGTGGCTGGAGATCGGCATTATGCTCATGCAGGAGCCGGGCTTGCTGCTGCTTGACGAGCCTGTCGCGGGCATGACGGATAAAGAGACGAATAAGACGGGCGAGCTGCTGAAGGAAATTGTGAAGTCGCGGACGGTTGTCGTCGTCGAGCACGATATGGAGTTCGTGCGCAATTTTGCAAGCAAGGTCACGGTTATGCACGAAGGACGTCTGCTGAAGGAAGGTACGATGGACGAAGTGCAAAGCGACGATCGTGTCGCGGAAGTGTATCTGGGCAAAAGGCGGGATGCGGATGTTAGCCGTTCAACAGCTTGAAGCGGGTTATGGGGAGAGCGTCATTCTGCGCGACGTGTCGCTGAAAGTGAAGCCGGGGCAGGTTGTCTGCTTGCTCGGCCGCAACGGCGTCGGCAAGACGACGCTGATGAAGAGCATTATGGGTGTGCTGAAAGCGCGCAAGGGCTCGGTGTCCTACGGCGGCGCCAATCTGACGAAGGCGGCGCCGGCCAAGCGCGCGAAGCGGGGCATCGGCTACGTGCCGCAGGGACGCGAGATTTTTGGCCAGTTGACCGTGTACGAGAACATCCTGGTCGGGCTGGAGGCGTCGCGGGAGAAGACCGGCGGCATTCCGCCCGAGGCCATCGCGAAGTTTCCGGTGCTGCCGTCCATGTACGAGCGGCGCGGCGGCGATCTGTCCGGCGGCCAACAGCAGCAATTGGCGTTCGCTCGGGCGCTGGCGTCGAGGCCGGAGCTGCTGTTGCTCGACGAGCCGTGCGAAGGCATCCAGCCGTCGATCGTCGACGACATCCGCGACGTTATCCGTTCGATCAAGCAGGGCGGCAAGACGGCCATCCTGCTCGTCGAGCAGAGCCTCGATTTCGTCCGCAGCGTCGGCGACTATTTCTACATTCTCGATAAAGGCGCCGTCGCGTGGGAAGGCGAGCTTGAGCGGTTGAATGACGAGGTTGTGCGGAAATATTTGACGGTATAGAAGAAGATGAGATGTCTGACACAGACGGCCTCTCTGCGGCTGGAAGCGCCGGGAGGGGCTTTTTGTCGTGCGGGTGGGCCGGTGGGAGAGGAAGGCTTTTGATATAATAGACGGGGAGGGGAATTTCCTCTGCATCCGGTTTCAGACGAGCTGCATAATGGGCGGCTTGGTTTGGGGGAGCGGGGAAATTTATGCATAATTTGCAGGGATTATTATCTGGCGGCGGCAAGCACCGCGCCAAGATTGCACTCTCTACATTAATTCATCATAGACGAGCGCGAACGGGAAATCGAGGGATTAGCGACAAGGTTGGATGTATATTATGCGACGTACAGGAGAGCCAAGCGATGAACTTTGAAGAATTGAAGCGGCAAATGCTGATGTGCCGGGAGTGCGAGTCGAAATTCGGCTTTACGCCGTCGCCGATATTTCATGGCCGGCCGCATTCGACGATCGTTCAGATCGGACAGGCGCCTTCCCATAGCGTCCATCTGACGGGGAAGCCGTTCAACGACCCTTCCGGGGATAGATTAAAATACAAATGGTACGGTATTACGGACGATATCTTCTACGATGAGAATCGTTTCTATATGGCTTCAATGGCGCATTGCTATCCGGGCAAAAATCCAAAAGGAGGCGATAACCCGCCTCCTTCCGTATGCTCCAAGAAATGGCTGACGAAAGAGCTGGATATGGTGCATAACGAGCTGTATATCGTCATCGGGGCGAGAGCCGCGAAGTTTTTGTTCCCGGACGATCGTTTCGAAGACCTGGTGTTTAAGGATAACGCGCTTCGCGGCAAGCCGACATTGGTGCTGCCGCATCCGTCGCCCTTGAATGTCAGATGGTTCAAGAATCACCCGCAGTTCGAAGAGGAGAGAATTCCCGAGATCAGACGAACGATCTGGCGCACGCTCGGCCTGAAAGACGTTGAGCCTTAAGCCGTTGAACGCCAATGCGCGGCTAGGAGCCGGCTAGGCTCGGGTGTCTCGCCATGCGACGAGACTCAATGAGCAAATGCGTCCTTCTCGCTGCCGTTCACTCTACGAGGCTTTCTCCGTTGCGTCGCTCCTCAGCACGAATGCATATTCCTTCATTTGACCGCCGATGCTCGTCGAGAAGCGGAAGCCGCGAATCGTTGCGCCGGGCTCGTAGTCGGTCGACAACGAGCTGAGGCTGGACTTCGGATTAGGCTTCAGAATGAAGGCTCCGGCTCCGTCCTGGAACGACACGACCATGGACTGCTGTGAAGCGGGGTCGGCAGCGTATTTCAGCGAACCGTCCTTGTTCAAAATATATTCCGTCAACCGATACGCGTCCGGCGTGATGCCGTTCAGAACGATTTCGACGGCCGATCCGAGCTTGATGTAAGGAATGAATGAAGCGTCGGCCGTGCCGACAAGCGATTGAAACAGCTCTGCATTGGAATCGTCGTAGACCGCAACCGCTCTCGATTGGACTTGCAGCTCGGTGCCGTCTGCGACAATCTGCACTTCCGGCAGCTTGTCCGCCGTCTTGCTGTCGCTGTGGTCTTCATTGCCTCGACTGCTGCATGAGGCGAGCATTAATAGCAGCAGAATTGTCAGAATGCTCAGGCCTGCCTTATTCATTATAGACCTCCTTTAATTTTCGGCCGCGGCTTCGGCTGCCGGAAGCCGATAGGTATGATCTAATCATATATGATAATCGGACAAATTTAACCCATTATTGGAAACAAATTAACGAGGCTTTAAAACTTATTGCCCCGATCCCCCGGTTACCGCTTTCCTCGTCCCCGCCTTCTTCTATTTCATGCGCTCGGCTCGAATTTCGGCCTGAAACTTTACATCGGCCTCCGACCCTCCCTCTTTTGCTCCGACGAAGTTATCGCGTTCAATCGACACGAATCATAAAGATTTTGGCGATCCTTGTTCGGAATTGAACATATTTACAATCAATTATGTTATATAATCTAACATAAAGGTTGACAATCCCGAATGATATTTATAAAATACATTTAAGTGTTAGGTTTCATGACAAAAGAATATGGTTCTCGCCGAGCATCATGGATGGAGAACGACAAAGCCGTCTAGGGTTCCGACGGTTCATTCGCAGGAGGCGCTGCCGGCGCTGTGCGGAAGAATCGGGTCTGGTCCGAGAGACGGCGTGCATCGGAAGAAAGCCGCGGAAGGCTGACGGAAGATCGCATACACGGAAGGATAAAAGCCTGGGAGACTTCTCTCCCGGGCTTTTTCTTTTACATTTTGCTATCACGACAAAGGGAGTGGAGTAGATGAAACAATCTCGGTTAACGGTGCTTCTATTGCTTCTGGCTATCGTCACGGCGGTCATGGCGGGCTGCGGAAATTCGTCCAAGGAGACGTCCGGCGGCGGCTCCGACAAGCCGATCACGATTGCGCTTAGCCCTTGGCCGGGCTGGTATATGTGGTATCTCGTCGAGCAGCAGGGACTGTTCGAGAAGCATGGCGTCAACGTGGACCTGAAGTGGTTCCCGGTGTACAGCGACTCGCTTCAAGCGCTCGCTACCGGCAAGGTCGACGCCAACTCGCAGACGCTGAGCGATACGCTTGCCCCGGTGTCCAAAGGAATTGGCCTGAAGGCGGTGCTCGTGAACGACAATTCGAACGGAGGGGATGCGATCGTCGCTCGCCCGGACATTCAAAGCTTACGGGATTTGAAAGGCAAGACAGTCGCGACCGAGCTGGGAACGGTCGATCATCTGCTACTGCTGACCGCGCTGGATCAGCATGGTATGAAGGAAAACGATGTTAACTTTGTGAACATGACAGTGAACGATGCGGGTCCTGCTTTTATTACGGGTAAAACGGATGCGTCGGTGCTATGGGAGCCGTTCCAGACGAAAGCTGTCGTCGAGGGCAAGGGCAAGGTGCTGTTCTCGTCCAAGGATACGCCGGGCCTGATTCCCGATCTTCTCGTCTTCCGCGAGAGCGTCGTGAACAACCGGAAGGACGACGTGCAGAAGATCGTCGACGCCTGGTTCGAAGGACTGGACTATTTCAACGCTCATCCGGAGGAAGCGGCGAAGCTGCTCGCGGAGAAGGCGGAGACGACGCCGGAGGACTTCAAGCTGGGGCTCGACAGCATCAAGCTGTTCAGCCGCGAGGACAACGCGAACGCATTCGGCCGGCGGGACGATTATACGTCGCTCGCGTACACGGCGAGGAAGACGGCGGATTTTCTGAACAAGCTGGACATGGTTGATAAAATCGACAATTTCGACGGGATTTTCGATTCATCGTTCGTGACGGCGAAGTAGCAGAGGGAGGCGAGGCGTTATGAATCGATCCACATCGGCGGCTGCGTCGAATACGGCCCAAGCGCAGGCCCGGGCTGTCGCGGCGGCCGGCAACAAGGGCGCGAAGCGACGCAAGCCGCATCGGCTGCAAATTTTCAAGGATATCGGCGGGAAGCCTTTCGCGCTGACGGCAAGCTGTTCCTTCCTGCTGCTGCTGCTCGTCTGGTCCGCAATCAGCTACACGAAGACGGTCAATCCGGTGTTTCTGCCGTCGCCGGACGCTGTACTGAAGGAGCTGATTCATCAGCTTGGGACGTCCGCCTATTGGCATCACATCGGCATTAGCGTATTCCGGGTAACCGGCGGCTTCCTGCTTGCCTGCCTGATCGGCATTCCGATCGGCATCTTCGCCGGCACGTTCAAGTACGGCGAGGCGTTCATCGAGCCGCCGATGGAATTTATCCGGTATATGCCCGCCGTCGCGTTCATTCCGCTCATTATGGTATGGGTCGGCATCGGGGAATGGGCCAAAATTATGCTTATCTTTATCGGCTGCTTCTTCCAGCTTGTTCTTATGGTAGCCGACAACGTGCGCCGAGTGCCGCACGATCTGCTGCAAGCGTCGTTCACGCTTGGCGCGAGCCGCTGGAAGGCAATTGAGACGGTGCTTATTCCGGCCATTCAGCCGCAGCTTATGCATACGCTCCGCCTCATTCTCGGCTGGGCCTGGACGTATCTTGTCGTCGCCGAGCTGGTCGCCGTCAACAGCGGCCTCGGGTACGCCATTATGAAGGCGCAGCGATACCTGAACACGGATCAGATCTTCGTCGGCATCATTGTGATTGGTTTGCTCGGTCTTATAAGTGACCGAATATTCGCACTAATGAACAAACGATTTTTCCCTTGGGTATAATCGATAACCGTAAATGGGCAAGGAGGAGACAACGGCATGAATACGATATGGAGCACAACGATCCGTCCCGGCGGCAAATGGTCGGGCACGATCGGGCGAGGCAAGCTGATTCGGTTTACCGCTCTGGAGGCGGGGGCCAACGTCTCGATTCAGTTGTACAATGCGAAGGATTTGACCGAGCGCTACAATATGCCGGACACGCTGAAGGCGCAGCATACGGCGCGTCTGACGCGAGGCAACGTGCTGATGAGCGACAACGGCCGCGTATTGGCGGGGATCGTGCAGGACAGCCTCGGCTGGCATGATCCGCTTGGCGGTTATTCGTACCGCGAGGGGACGGACGCCAAATACGGGCGGACAGATTATCAAGCGCAGCGCAACGACTGGCTTCGGAGCGGCCAGGAAAATTTTGCAATCGAGCTGGTGCGCTGCGGGCTCGGGATGCGCGATATGATGCCGGTCGTCAACCTGTTCTCCAAAGTATCGGTCGACGAGAGCGGCCGGATGATATACGATCCGGCGCATTGTCCGGCGAACGCATCGGTGACGTTGCGGACGGAGATGGATACGGTGCTGATCCTGTCGAACACGCCGAATCCGCTTGATCCGCGCCCGGAGTATCCGTCCGTGCCCGTATGGGTCGAGGTGCTGGCGGCCGATCCGCTCGACGATCGGGACTATTGCGTGAATTATCGCCCCGAGAATCGGCGGGCCTACGAGAATACATGGGAATATTACGCGCTTCTAGGCGTGTAGACGATAGAGGGGGACTTACAATGCTGACGGTATTCAATCGAGTCGAGAGCGCCCGCCGTGCGGAGGACGCGATTCATGACGAGGTCATTCCGGCCGGAGACGGTTGGATGCATGAGCTGCAGTCAGGGCAGACGCTTCGCATCGTCGATCTGGAAGGCAATCAGGCGGCGGATACGCTGTTCTACGACGCCGACAATTCGGAGGACCACTACAGCGCCGTCGCGACGATTGCGGCGCAGGGCAACGTTTATTTGACGACCGGCTCCGTGCTGCTCGCCGAATCGGGCAAGCCGCTCGTGACAATCGTCGCCGATACGTGCGGCCGGCACGATACGGTCGGCGGCAGTTGCTCCGCGCAGAGCAACACGGTGCGGTACGCGCATGAGAAGCTGCATATGCACAACTGCCGCGACACGTTCATGCTGCAGTTGTCGAAGCAGCGGGACGTTCGTTACACGAAGCGCGATCTGGCGCCGAACGTCAACTTTTTTATGAACGTGCCGGTCTCGGAGGATGGCGGACTGACGTTCGCGGACGGCGTCTCGTCGCCCGGCGCTTATGTGGAGCTGCAAGCAAACGCCCGCACGATGGTGCTTATCAGCAATTGTCCGCAATTAAACAATCCATGCAACGCTTATAATCCGACGCCCGTCCGAGTGCTCGTCTGGGATCGGTAACGTTCGCGGAAGAGGGCTGCTGCTTGAACGAGAAGGTAATCGGGGCGGCGGGCAGGTGCATGCAGGACAGTGACCAGCCCGTTAGCGGCCGGGGAGGAGAATCGTCATGTTCACAAAAATATTAATTGCCAACCGCGGCGCCATCGCCGTTCGCATCGAGCGGACGCTGCGCAAGCTCGGCATTGCCTCGGTTGCGGTCTATACGCAAGCCGATCAGGACAGCCTGCATGTCGACGGCGCGGACGAAGCGGTGCTTATTGGGGAAGGCGCCGCCAAGGACAGCTACTTGAACGGGGAGCTTATTCTCCGCATTGCGGAGGAGACGGGGGCGCAGGCCATTCATCCGGGATACGGCTTCCTGAGCGAGAACGCGGAGTTCGCCCGCGCTTGCCGCGAGCGCGGCATCGCCTTCATCGGACCGTCGCCGGAGCAGATGGAGACGTTCGGCCTGAAGCATTCGGCGCGCGAGCTTGCGGAGCGGGCGGGCGTGCCGATGCTGTCGGGCACGCCGCTCATGACGGAGCTGGAGGAAGCGGTGGAAGCCGCATCGCGCATCGGCTATCCGATCATGCTGAAAAGCACCGCCGGCGGCGGCGGCATCGGCATGCGCGTATGCCAAAGCGAGCAGGAGCTTCGCGCCGCGTTCGAGGCCGTGCGTCATTTGGCGGAAACGAACTTTAAGAACGGCGGCGTGTTTCTGGAGAAATACATCGAGAAGGCGCGTCACGTCGAGGTGCAAATTTTCGGCAACCGGTTCGGCGAGGTCGTCGCGCTCGGCGAGCGGGACTGCTCGATTCAGCGGCGCAATCAGAAGGTGATCGAGGAAAGCCCGGCGCCGAATTTAACGCAGGACGTGAGGAAAGCGATGTTCCGCGCCGCGCGCAATCTGGCTGCCGAGGTCGGCTACCGGAGCGCGGGGACGGTTGAGTTCCTATATGACGCGCAGGCGGGGGAGTTTTATTTTCTGGAAGTGAATACAAGGCTTCAGGTGGAGCACGGCGTAACAGAAGAGGTGCTCGGCGTCGATCTGGTGGAATGGATGGTGAAGGAGGCGGCCGACGAGCTGCACGGCTTGGATTCGTACGTTCCGGCCCCGCAAGGGCACAGCATACAGGCGCGAATTTATGCGGAGGACTGTCTGCACGACTTCCGGCCGAGCGCCGGTCAACTGGACGTTGCGCTGTTCTCGGCGGATGCGCGCAACGAGACGTGGGTGCGAGACGGCATTACGGTGACGTCGCTGTACGACCCGATGCTGGCGAAAATTATTGTGCACGGCGCAACTCGCGAGGAAGCGATCGCGAAGCTGGCGAAGGCGCTGTCCGAGACTCGAATGTACGGGATCACAACGAACCTTCAATATATAGAAGCTTTATTGCAGGAGAAGGCCGTGCGGGAAGGGGACGTATTCACTCGCATGTTGACGGGCTTTCAACCGGTCGAGCAGGCAATCGAAGTGCTGGACGGCGGCGTTCAGTCGACCGTGCAGGACTATCCGGGGCGCTTGGGCCATTGGGATGTCGGCGTGCCGCCTTGCGGTCCAATGGACCCGCTGTCGTTCCGCATCGGCAACAAGCTGCTCGGCAACGCCGACGACGCTCCCGGCATCGAACTGACGCTGCGCGGCGGCTCGTATAGATTTCGCGGCGACAGACGGTTCTGTCTGACCGGCGCGGATATGGGCGCGACGCTTGAAGGGGAGAGCGTTCCGCAATATGAGCCGATGCTGGCGCGGCAAGGTCAGACGCTTCGCTTCGGCGAAGCGAAGCAAGGGCTGCGCGCTTACTTGCTCGTGGCAGGCGGCTTTGATATGCCGCGCATTATGGGCAGCGCTTCGACGTTTACGCTCGGCGGCTTCGGCGGACACGGCGGCCGCGCGCTTCGCGCCGGCGACGTGCTGGGCGTGAATGCCAGCGGGGAGCCAGTACGTTGCGAGGCGTTGCCGGAGGAGCATCGCCCCGCGCTGACGCGCGAATGGACGCTCGGCGTCATTCCCGGACCGCATTGCACGGAAGAGTTCCTGCGGCCGGCCTTCCTGACGGAGCTGGCTTCCGCCAGCTATGAAGTGCATTTCAACAGCTCGCGCACCGGCGTTCGGCTCATCGGTCCGGCGCCGCTGTGGGCGCGCGAGGACGGCGGCGAGGCGGGTCTTCATCCGTCGAACATTCACGATAACGCCTACGCGGTCGGCACGCTCGACTTGACCGGCGATATGCCGATATTGCTTGGCCCCGACGGCCCGAGTCTCGGCGGCTTCGTCTGCCCGGTGACGACGGCGTCGGCGGAATTCTGGAAGCTCGGTCAACTGCGGCCCGGGGATAAAGTCCGGTTCCGTCTCGTGACGTTGGAGGAAGCCGATCTGATGCGTGATCGGCAGAATGAGCGGCTCGAAGCGATCGGCCGGAGCGATCGGGCTGCCATTGCCCGGGAAATAGCGCTACCGGAGGCGCGACCGTTCGATAACGGCTACCCGGTGCTTGCGCAAGAGCGGGAAGGACGGGCGATTCCGGTTACGATTCGATGCAGCGGCGACGAGAATCTGCTCGTCGAATACGGGCCGATGGAGCTTGATCTGACGCTGCGCTTCCAAGTGCATGCGCTGATGCAATCGATTCAGGACAGCGGCATCGTTCCGACGCTTGATTTGACGCCGGGCATTCGATCGCTTCAAGTCCATATCGACCGTTCCCGCATTACCGTTCGCGAGGCGTGCGACCGGCTCATGGAGCTGGACCGCAAGCTGCCGCCGCTCGAATCGATTCGCGTTCCGTCGCGGATCGTCCGCCTTCCGCTGTCGTGGGACGATCCCGCAACGCAGCTTGCCATCGAGCGATACCAGCAAGGCGTCCGGCCCGACGCGCCGTGGTGTCCGAGCAATCTGGAGTTTATCCGCCGGGTGAACGGGCTGGACAGTGTTGAGGATGTGCGGCGAATCGTATATGACGCGAACTACCTTGTGCTTGGACTTGGCGACGTCTACCTCGGCGCACCGGTCGCGACGCCGGTCGATCCGCGCCATCGGCTCGTCACGACGAAATATAATCCGGCCCGCACCTGGACGCCGGAGAATGCGGTCGGCATCGGCGGCGCGTACATGTGCGTCTACGGGATGGAAGGGCCGGGCGGCTATCAGTTCGTCGGCCGGACGATTCAGATGTGGAACCGGCTGCGGCCGGCGACGGCCAGCTTCAAGGACGGCAAGCGGTGGCTGCTCCGGTTCTTCGACCAGATTCGGTTCTATCCGGTCGAAGCGGATGAACTGCTTCGTCTGCGGGAGCAGTTCCCGCGCGGCCGCCACGAGGTCGAGATTACGGAGACGACATTCGATCTGGGCGAATATATGCGGTTCTTGGGCGAAATCAAGGATAGCGCAGAAGCGTTCCGCGGCGCGCAGCAGGCGGCGTTCCAAGCGGAGCGCGAGCAGTGGAAGGCGCTCGGCCTTGCCGAGTATGTGCCCGCCGAGCCGGATAAAGCAGGCGAGGAAGACGCCGAGCAGTTGCCGGAAGGGGCGGAAGCGGTCCGCTGCAACATGCCGGGCAGCGTCTGGAAGGTGCTTGTCCAGCCGGGTCAGCGCGTGAAGCAAGGGGATCCGCTCATTATCGTCGAGAGTATGAAGATGGAGTTCTCGCAGCTTGCGCCATGCGACGGCTATATTATCGAAGCCGGCTACGTGAAGCCGGGCGATTCGGTTCACGCGGGCCAATTGATCGCGGCGATGCGTACGGCGGAATCGGAGGTGGCGGTGTGATGCACGTTAAGGCGGGCGTGGATGCGGGAGCGAGCGCGAGCTTGCCGGAAGCGTTCACGATTGGTTGGTTAAAAGAGCAATACGCAGCGGGAAAATTTACGCCGGAAGTCGTCGTATCGGAAATTATTCGCCGCTCGGAGCGGGATGCCGCGATGAACATCTGGATTACGCCGCCTTCGGCAGGGCTGATCGGGCCTTATGTGGAGCGTCTTCGGACGCTCGATCCGGCAGACGCGCCGCTCTGGGGCATTCCATTCGCGATTAAGGACAACATCGATCTTGCCGGGGTTCCGACGACGGCCGCTTGCGAGCCGTTCGCATATAACCCGTCCGAGCACGCAGTCGTCGTGGAGCGTCTGATTGCGGCAGGAGCTATCCCCGTCGGCAAAACAAACCTCGACCAGTTCGCAACCGGTCTGGTCGGCACGCGCAGCCCTTACGGCGAGACGCATAACGCGCTTCGCCCCGAGCTGATTAGCGGCGGCTCCAGCTCGGGCTCCGCCGTCGCGGTCGCCCGCGGCCAAGCCGCTTTCGCGCTCGGCACCGACACGGCCGGCTCCGGCCGCGTACCGGCCGCGTTGAACCGGCTTGTCGGCTACAAGCCGAGTCTCGGCGCTTGGCCGGTGAAAGGCGTCGTGCCGGCATGCGAAAGTCTCGATTGCGTCACCGTATTCGCATCGAGTCTGGAGGATGCTTATGCCGTCGATCAGGCGGCGCGCGGGATGTGCGATGCCGATCCGTGGTCGCGCAGCCTGCCTTCGCCGTCCTCGCTTCGGCCTTCCCGGCTGTTGGTTCCGATTGACGGACCCGAGTTCTTCGGACCGTATGCGGAAGGCTGCGAAGCGGCTTGGAATGCGGTGGTCAAAAAGCTGAAGGGTCTGGAGATACCGGTCGAGCATGTCGACACCGATCTGTTCGAGGCGGCGGCGGAGCTGCTATACGGCGGTCCTTGGGTGGCGGAACGCTGGGCAGGGCTTGGCTCCTTCGTCGAGGCGAATCCGGGCGCGACGTTTCCGGTCACGGAGCGGGTGCTGCGTTCCGGCGTCGATGAAGTCCATACGGCGGCGGCGCTGTTTCGGGCGAAGCATAAGCTGCAGCGGTTGAAGGCGGAAGCGCGCCTTCTGCTGCGCGATGCGGTATTGGCGCTGCCAACGGCGGGAGGGACGTGGACGCGCGAGCAGGTCAGGAACGAGCCGCTGGCGGCGAACAGCGCGATGGGGCGTTACACGAACCATTGCAATCTGCTCGACCTGTGCGCGGTCGCGATTCCGGCTGGCGATGCGGCGGAGAACGTTCCGTTCGGCATAACAATGTTTGGTTTGGCAGAACAAGAAAGCTTGATTCGAGGCGCGGCGGAACGCTTCGTGAGTTACGCGCCGTCGCAGGGAGCGGCGGTTGAGACCGATTCCGGAGGAGCGAAGCCGGTATCGTTCCCCTCCGAAGACGCGACGCTCGTTGCCGTATGCGGCTTGCATATGCGCGGCTTCGCGCTGGAGCCGCAAATGCTCGGCAGCGGCGCGGTGTTCGTGAAGGAGACGCGCACCGCCGCCCGGTATTCGCTGCTGCGGCTGGCGACGACACCGGCCAAGCCGGGGCTGGTGCGCCGCATTGAGGGTGGCGTGCCAATCGAGCTTGAACTGTGGGCGATGCCGCAATCGTCGTTCGGCGCATTCGTGGCGGCGATTCCGTCGCCGCTTGGCATCGGCAAGATTGAACTGGAGGACGGCACGGAGGTGCCGGGCTTTATATGCGAAGGCTATGCTGCTACGGCGAATGCCGGCGCGGAAGATATCACCTTGTTCGGCGGCTGGCGACGGTATGTCGCGTATGCGGGGAGTATACCAAGCGCTCAAAGGTCATGAAACCATGAAACCATGAAACCATGAAACCGTTCAGAGCAGACGTCTTGAGCAAAGGCGTTAATGTGGAGACATAAACAACAATTCGCGCGGGGAGGGGCAACGATGTACAACGAGGGAGCAATGGCCGGTCAGGCGGCAGAGCCGATGCAGGATGCGATTGCGGCGGGGGATAGACGCGGCACCATTACAATCGACGGTCTAAGTAAAGTGTATACATCGGGAAAATCCCGATTCGAAGCGCTGCGCGACATTGATCTGACGATCGGTCAGAACGAATTCGTCACGATTCTCGGCCCGTCCGGCTGCGGCAAGTCGACGCTGCTTCGCATCGTTGCGGGGTTGGAGGACTATTCGTCCGGCGACGCGTTGCTCGATGGCGAGCCGATTATGGGGCCGAGCGCCGACCGGGGAATGGTGTTCCAAGGCTATACGCTCTTTCCTTGGCTGACGGTGCGCGAGAACATCGAGTACGGCTTGAAGCTGAAAGGCATTCCGACGCTGTCTCGGCGAGGGTTATCGAATTACTATTTGAAAATCATTCGGCTGGAGTCGTTCGCCAATGCTTACCCGAAGCAACTGTCCGGCGGCATGAAGCAGCGCGTGGCGATTGCGAGGGCGCTTGCCAATCGTCCGAAGGTGCTGCTGATGGACGAGCCGTTCGGAGCGCTCGATGCGCAGACGAAGGTCGAGATGCAGGAGATACTGCTGGACGTCTGGGAGAAGGAGAAAACGACGGTTCTCTTCATCACGCATGATATTGAGGAAGCAATCTTTCTGTCGCAGCGCATCGTCGTGATGGGGGCCCATCCGGGACGCATCTTGCAGCAGTTCAAGGTCGATCTGCCAGCCGAACGAACGGCCGAGATCAGGGAACTGCCCACGTTTCTCAGCTTGAAGCGCGAGCTGGCTCGGCTATTGAAGCACGAGTAACCGGCTGTCTCTAGCGCGCAATGGCGGCAGGAATCGTGCGCGACTTCTGCTTTTGGCGAGCTCGCTGGGAAAACCTTTGCGTCCGATCGATGTGGAACAATATATGGTAATCAATCACCGTACGGCCGTCAAGCTGCTCAAGACCCGCTGCAATAAGGGCTGGTTCACGGCTATAACGGGAGCAGCCGGTAAACGTGTCGTTCGCTACGAGCCGCATCCGAGCGCGTTGAAACAGCTATAGGGTATTGAAATCTCCGCCGAACGTGGGGCGATATCGCGGCGTGTCTTTGCGATTGTTAACCGCTTGACGAATACAGCGGAATAAACGATAATGATAAAAAGTATATGTTATATAATCTAACATTAAGTTGGGCGGTGAATCGATTGCACATACCCGACGGGTTTCTGGATGCGAAGACCTGGATCGCAACGACCGTCATCGGCGCAGGAGCGGTGAGCTATAGCCTGCGCAAGTCGAGGCTGTCGCTGGAGCCGAATAAAATTCCGATGGTCGCTTTGATCGGCGCGTTCGTGTTCGCGGCGCAAATGATTAATTTTCCTATAGCGGGCGCGACATCCGGCCATTTTCTAGGCGGGGCGATGACGTCGATTCTGTTCGGGCCGTGGATCGGAACGATCGTCATGGCCGCTGTACTGCTGGTGCAGGCAATTGTGTTTCAAGACGGCGGAATTACGGTGCTGGGCGCGAATATTTTGTGCACGGGCTTTATCGGCAGCTTCACCGGATACGGCATATACATGTTAGGTATTAGAATGTTTAAGGGTCGCGGCAGAGCAATTCTGACATTTATTGCGTCGTGGATATCGATTGTCGCCGCCGCGTCCGGAGTTGCGGCGCTGCTTGCCCTATCGGGCACTTTCGAGCTTGCTACGGCGATGAAAGCGATGGTCGGCTGGCATATGCTCATCGGTATCGGAGAAGGCGTCATTACGATGCTTGTGACCGGCTATCTTATGGAAAGAAGTACGATACTGGCGAGAGGAGGCCAGACGGCGTATGAAGGCGTTCCGAATAACCGCGCATAGAACCAAATGGATGGTGATGGCCGTTATTACGGTCGCGACGGCGGCGCTGCTGTCTCCTTGGGCCTCCTCCCGTCCGGACGGACTGGAGCGCGTCGCCGAGGATCACGGGTTTCTGCATCAAGCGACCGCGTGGAACAAGCTGGCGCCGCTGCCGGGCTATGAGCTGACGGGAATGAAATGGACGGCCGTTAGCGCAGGCGTAGCCGGCTTGATCGGAATTGCGGCAATGGCGATCGTGCTGTGGGGACTGACTGGATTCTTAACAAGAAGCGGAGGCGGTCGGAATGGGCAATCGGCATCTGGCGGAGACTAGCTCAGGCCTAACAACGGCCAGTGAGCGGCATACTCCGGACGAACTGGCGACAGGACCGGGCCCGCGAGCCCGAAGAAGCAGTAAGACGAGCGCGAAGCTGCTCGGCGTTCTCGGTATATTGGCTACGGTTATGTTCTTTCGGCATCCTGCCGCCCTGATGGGGGCGGCAGGATGTTTTCTATTCGGCATGCTCTGGGCCGGCATTCCGCTGCGAACGATCGGGAAGAGGCTGCTGCTGATCGTCCCGTTCGCGCTCGGCGCCATCGTGTTCGTTCCTTTTCAGCATACGGCCGGCGAGACAGCGCTTTTTCACCTGCTCGGGCGAGCGGCGACGGAGGAAGGAATGGACCGGGCGCTCGTTCTGCTGCTCAAAATCGTATGCGCCAACCTGCTTGTGACCTATTTGCTGCTGTCAACGCCGATTTTCGAATTGATTAAAAGCATGCGGGCGCTCGGCGTTCCGGCCGTCCTGCTCGAAATCGTCGGTCTCATGCTCCGTTACCTTCAATTATTGAAGGAAGAAGTGTACGGCATGCTGAAGGCGCAGCAATCCCGAGGGCTTCGACTAGAGGGCTGGTTGTGGAAAAGGAGCGCGTACCGCCGGTTCGGCGAGCTGCTCGGCGTATTGTTCTTGCGGGCATACAGCCGCAGCGGCAGAATTTATCAATCGATCGCCGCCCGCGGCGGCTTTGGTTCGGGGCTCGAAGGCGGATTGCCGTCGGTCGATGACGACAGGCATAAGGAGGAAACGAGCATGGCGCTGCAAATAAAGGAGGTTGCCTACCGCTACGGGCAGGTGGAGGCGCTGCGCGGCGTTACGTTCCGCTTGGAGCGCGGAGCGAAAGCGGTGCTCATGGGACCGAACGGCGCGGGCAAATCGACGCTTATTTCTTTGCTGAACGGCTTGGAGCAGCCCGCAAGCGGAGGCGTGACGGTGCTGGGCGAGGCGATGACGAGAGATAATGCGATCCGTCTTCGACGCCGTATCGGGGTCGTCTATCAAGACCCGGACGATCAGATTTTCTCTTCGACCGTGGAGGAGGATGTTGCATTCGGGCCCCGCAACCTCGGTCTTTCCGAGCAGGACGTGGAGGAACGGGTAAAGGAGGCGCTGTATGCCGTAGGCATGAGCGAATATCGGCGCTGGTCGCCTTTTGAGCTGAGCTATGGGCAGAAGAGGCGGGTCGCTATTGCAGGGGTGCTGGCGATGCGTCCGGAAATCGTTATACTGGACGAACCGATGGCGTTTCTCGATCCGAGAAGCAGAGACGAGCTGCAGCGGCTGCTGGAGCAAATGCACGAAGACGGCTATACGCTGCTTGTTGCGACGCACGATGTCGATTTTGCCGTTGAATGGGCGACCGATGTGCTGATCTTAAAGGACGGCAGGCTGCTCGCTTCCGGAACGGCCGATTTGCTGTTCGACGATCGCCTGCTGGCGCGGGCGGATTTGCATTTGCCGAGGCTCGCCAGACCGTTCCGGCTGCTGCAAGAGACGAATCACGTTCGTCCGCGCACCGTTCGGGATGCGGCGCAGGCGATCTGGCAGCTTATGGCCCGTGGCGGAGAAGGAACGAAAGGACGATTGTTCAAAAGAATGGATGGAGAGTCGCGGCAGCGGGAAAGATAACGCTGCAATCCGGAGCGGCTTGCTCTTGGCCGGAAAGCGCAGATGCAATGGCGCGGGAGTGAAAAGATGGAAAATTGTCAAGCGAATGTCCGGAACCGGGAAAATTCGGGCATTCGGCGGGAATTTCGCTTTCGGCCCGGCGCTTAAAGCGGCGAATAAGAAAATGGGAGGGGATGAATACTATGGTCAAGTTCCAAGCATCCCTTCTACAAATATAAGCGGACGGACGAGCGGCGGTTAACTAACGCTTATAGCAGACAAGATTCCGGAACGTAACAAAGCTTCCTTCACAATGCGATAACCGGCGGCAGGTATCCAGTGGACTTAAAATCTTCAGGGAAAGTGGGGCAACAAGACATGAAAGCAACTGGTATTGTGCGTCGCATCGACGATCTTGGCCGTGTAGTAATCCCGAAGGAAATCCGCAGAACGCTTCGCATCCGCGAGGGCGATCCGCTGGAAATCTTCGTGGATCGCGACGGCGAGGTTATCTTGAAGAAGTATTCTCCGATTGGCGAGCTTGGCGATTTCGCGAAGGAATATGCAGAATCGTTGTCCGAAAGCACAGGCCATGTGACGATTATTTCGGATCGCGACACCGTCATTGCCGTAGCCGGCGCTTCCAAGAAGGAATTTATGGACAAGGCGGTCGGCAGCATCCTTGAGAATTGTATGGAAAATCGCAAAACGATGCTCGAGGCAACGGGCGGCACTTTCGAGCTTATTAAAGACCTGAACGAAGCCTACGCCTCTTTCGTCGCGGCGCCGATTATTGCCGGCGGCGACCCGATCGGCACCGTCGTTCTGCTCTCGAAGGACGATGGCGTGAAGATGGCGCAGATGGAACAAAAGATGGCGGAAACCGCAGCCGGCTTTCTGGCTAAGCAGATGGAGCAGTAGTCCCGTTCCGCCGCATCCTGTACGTATATTACAGCCTTCTCGCAGCCAGGGCCGCCGGCCCGGCATAGGAGAAGGCTGTTTGTTGTGCGATTGCGCTTCGGTCTCGGCTTGAAAGCCATCCGAATCGATCAGGCATGGGCAGCGCCGAGCAGCCGCTGCCGTCAGAAGCCGGTCCACAGCCGCCAGCCGCCCATCTGGACGAAGACGATCCAGGCGAGGATGAACGTGGCGCCGATTGCGGCCGTCTCGACGACGGCGGCGCTGAACTTGCCGGAGCGCATGAGCGGCACGCGCAGCTTAGCCGGCAGCGGAGGCAGCGGCTGGATGCCGCGTTGCGACAAGGCGTCGGCGAGCAGATGAAGCAGGTACGACAGACCGCCCGCAATTGGAACGCCCGGCCATTGCGGAGCTATCCAGTAAAGCGCAGCGCTCCACAAGCCCGCGGCATAGAAGGTATGCGTGAAGCCCCGATGCGGAACGAGTGCGCATATGACGAGCGTCAGCCCTGCGGCGGCAAGCCTCGCGTCGTATAGGGCACCGCCAATCGCAAGCGCGCCTCCGGTTATGAGCATGAGCAACTGGCGCAGCCAGCGGGTTGAAGCGAATGCCGCCAGGCCGATGGCTGCGCCGGCGGCCCAGTTCCAAGGAGATTGGCCCCGGGTCAGCCACACAACGGCGATTGCCGCCAGCAGCAGCGCAATCTGCAGCGCTCGAATGGCGGGCTTCGGGAACGTTCGGTTGGCGAGCAGGCCGTTCGGCTCGTCGAGGTCCGGCAGCAGACTGGCGACGATAGCCGCGCCCGCCGCGGCCGGCGTTAAGGATACGTCCAGCAAAGCGGTTAAGGAGAGCGATATGCCGGTGCTGACGACAAGATGAGTGGAGCCTTTCAATGGCGCACCGCCTTTCTCTTGCAAGGGTGTTGCATAGTACGATTATTGTAGTAGAATCTATTTATAAATGCAAACATATGTTTGGGTAATGGTTCGAAAGCTCTATTTTTGGCCGCTTGCCCACGGTTCAATCCGATTTCCTGTTATAATGAAGGAATCGTATGGGATGAAAGGTAACGGTAAGAATGAACAGTGTGACGATGGACGAACGGCGGGATTCGGTATGGAACGGCGCGCTGCTGATGGCGGTGGCGATGATGGTATCGAAACTGATCGGCGTGCTCCAGAAAATCCCGCTGCAAAATTTGGCAGGAGACCGCGTGTTCGGCATTTACAATGCGGTCTATCCGTTATATCAAATGCTGCTCGTTGCGGCGACGGCCGGGCTGCCGCCGGCTGTCGCGATCGTTGTCGCCAAGCGGCTTGCCGCAGGCGACCGGGCGGGCGCGCGCAGCGCGAAGCAGGCGGCGATCTGGCTGCTTGGCGCCTCGGGCGCGGTCGGCTTCGCGCTGATGTGGCTTGGCGCGCCGGCCATAGCGGCGGCGATCGGCGACGAGGAGACGGCCGGGGCGATCCGGTCGATCGCAGCCGCGCTCTGGTTCGTGCCCGTGCTGTCGGCGCTGCGCGGCTATTCGCAAGGGATGAACGACATGCAGGCATCGGCGCTGTCTCAAGTCATGGAGCAGCTCGTGCGCGTCGGGGTGATGGCGGTAATGCTTGCCTGGGGAATGTCGAACGCATGGCGGGACGGCGACATCGCCGCCGGCGCAATGACCGGCTCCGCGGCGGGCGCAGCGGGCGCGATGACGCTGATGGTGTGGAGACAGCGCCGCCTGTCGGCGGATTTGCAAGCCGCCTCAGCCGTCATGCCCGACACAGGGGCGGAAGCCGCAGCCGACGGCCGCTCGCCGTCACGCCGTCTGCGCCATCTGATGTCGGAGATGAGCGGGCTCGGCAAGCTCGCCTTGCCGATGGCTTTCGGGGCGGCCGCAATTCCGCTCGTGGCCGTGGTGGATGCGTTCATGGTGCCTAGACTGCTAAGCGGCACGGGCTTGACCAATGCGGCTTCGATGCTGCAATTCGGCTTGTATGGGCGCGGTCAGACGTTAGTTCAGCTTGTGGCGATGGTAAGCGCCGCGGCCGCCTCGGTGCTGGTGCCGTCTCTTGCGCTTGCGCGCCGACGGAACGAGAAGCAGGAGGCGAAGCTGCAGGCCAGTCTTGCCATGCGCGCGTCGTGGTGGATCGGAGCGGGCGCGGCGCTCGGGCTCGCCTTGCTTGCGCGGCCGATCAATGTTATGCTGTTCGCCGATGACAACGCGACCGGCACGCTGGCGCTCGTCGGCCTGTCGGCGCTGCCTGCGGCCGTTCAGACGGTCGCGGCGGCGGTGCTGCAGGGCTGCGGTCAGGTTCGCTTGCCGGCGCTGCTGCTCGTAGCCGGCGCCGCGGGCAAAGCGTTGCTCAACGCGTTGCTCGTGCCGGTGTACGGCACCGCCGGCGCGGCGGCTGCCGGCGCGATTGCGTTGACCGCCGCTGCGCTTGTCGCCGCGTGGGCGGCGATGGCCGCGCTGCGCGAAGGCGACGGCCGCGCCGCGCCCGCGCCGGGCAAGACCGCCGCTGCACTGCTCGCGGCGGTCTTGCGCATGGGCTTCGCGCTCGCGTGCATGGCCGCGGCGCTCGCCCTGACCGAGCGCGGCATGCGCGCGCTCGGCAGCCTGCTGCCGCCGAGGGCGGCAGCGATGGCGCAGGCGCTGATCGGCGTAGCCGTCGGCGCCGCCGTGTTCGCCGCCGCTCTGCTGCGCAGCGGCGGCATACGCGCGCGCGAATGGCGCGCGCTGCCGGGCGGCGTCAAGCTGGCCGCCCGGCTGAGGCGGATGCGGCTTGTGCCGTGAAGCAAGTCGCATCCGCCCAATGATCGGCCGCCGCGCGAATAGCGGCGCCGGCACGATGAGGAGGAACGATCGATGGCGACGAATTCCACATTGACCGTCGTCGGGCTTGGGTCCGGCGCTGCGGAGCAACTGACGCTCGGCGTATGGCGCACCTTGCAGAACGCATCGCGTCTGTATGTGCGAACCGAGAATCATCCGATGATGAGCCTGCTGCGTGACAACGGGATCGGCTGCGAGTCGTTCGACCGTTTCTACGAGCAGTACGATAATTTTCCGGACGTATACGAGGCGATCGCTTCGGAATTGATCCGGCTGGCGCTTGAAGGCACAGACGATGCCGATTCGGCTTCCGCCCTTCCAAGCTCCGCCGTCGGCGTCGTCTATGCCGTTCCCGGCCATCCGATGGTGGCGGAGCGAACGGTGCAACTGCTGCGCGAGCGATGCGAGGCTGCGGGCGTTGCCCTCCGCATTATGGGCGGCGAGAGCTTCCTCGACCAAGCGTTCGTTCGTCTGGGCTTCGACCCGATCGAGGGCTTTCAGTTGCTGGATGCGGCCGAGCTTAAGCCTTCGCTGCTGCAGCCGATGCTCCATACGGTTATCGGGCAGGTATACGACGCATTCACGGCCTCCGATCTGAAGCTGACGCTCATGGAGCGTTATCCGGACGATCATCCGGTTGTCGTCGGACACGCGCTTGGCGTGCAGGGCGAGGAGCGGATCGAGCGAGTGCCTTTGTATGAGCTTGACCGGATTGAAGGATACGGCAATCTGTCGCTTGTGTGGATTCCGCGCTCGGTGGACGAATCGCTGCAAAACCGTTCGTTCGACCGGCTGCACGAGATCGTCTCGATTTTGCGCAGCCCGGAGGGTTGTCCTTGGGACCGCGAACAGACGCATCAATCGATTCGCAAAAACTTTATCGAAGAGCTGTACGAAGCGTTGGAAGCAATCGACAACGACGATCCGGACAACATGCGGGAAGAGTTCGGCGACGTCATTCTGCAAGTGATGCTGCACAGCCAGATGGAGGAAGAGGTCGGAGCGTTCAGCGTATACGACGTCATTCAGACGTTGAACGAGAAGCTTATTTTCCGCCATCCGCATGTGTTCGGCGACCGTGGAGCCAGCAATGCCGAAGAGGCGCTCGGCAACTGGGAGCAGATGAAGGCCGAGGAGAAGAGGCGCAACGGCACGGCGCAGCAACGCAAGTCGCTGCTGGACGGCATTCCCCGCGATCTGCCGGCGCTCATGAAGGCGTACAAGCTGCAGAAGAAAGCGGCGAAGGTCGGCTTCGACTGGGACGAGCTGGATCCGGTGCTGGCCAAAATCGCGGAGGAGCTCGGCGAGCTTCGCGAAGCCGCGGCCTCGGGCAGCGCGGACGAGAAGATCGGCGAGCTGGGCGACCTGTTGTTCGCGGTCGTCAATGCGGCAAGATTCGTCGACGCCGACCCGGAAGAGGCGCTGGCGCGCACGAACGCAAAATTTATGCGCAGATTCGCTTATATCGAGGAGCGGCTCCGTATAGAAGGCAAAACTTTTGACCAGACTGATCTAATAGAAATGGACCGGTTCTGGGAGGAAGCGAAGTCGAAAGAATAGCGCTGGTTTTCGCCTTTGTTCGCTATTATGCGGCGCCATTCTTCATAATTCGCAAATTTTTTTAAACAATTAGCAGGATTTATTTAGCATCAGGAAGAATTACTAGGGAGCCTTATGGCGATACTTCCCGAAACGCATCGACTTCCGGGACCATTTCTATGATTCTGACCGATGAACTATAGGAGGCAATTACGAATGAACAAGACGGATTTGATCAACAACATTGCAACGAAAAGCGGTTTGACGAAGCGCGATGTAGAAGCTGTGCTGAATGGCTTCCTTGGCGAAGTTACGGATGCGCTCGCTGGCGGCGACAAAGTACAACTGATCGGCTTCGGCACGTTCGAGACTCGCACTCGCTCCGGCCGTACGGGACGCAACCCGCAAACGGGCAAACCGATCGAGATCGCAGAGTCCAAAGTCCCTGCATTCAAAGCCGGAAACAAACTGAAGGATGCCATTAAGTAATACATGCGTTTAGATAAGTTTCTCAAAGTATCGAGACTCATCAAGAGGCGCACCGTCGCGAAGGACGTATCCGAGCAGGGGCGCGTCTGGCTGAACGGCCGGGAGGCCAAGCCCAGCAGCACGGTGAAGCTTGGAGACGAGCTGACGATCCAATACGGGACGAAGCTGGTTACGGTCCGCGTCGAGCGGCTGGCCGAATCGACCCGCAAGGAGGAAGCCGGCGGGCTCTATACTTTGGTGAAAGAAGAAACGCGTCAGCCTGAGCCACAGGATCAGAACTGGCCGTAAATAGAAGACCGCTCCGCATATCCGGTTATATCGCCGGCGTTGCGGGGCGGTTTTTTTTGCGTGCAAAAAAATTGTAAAAAAACGACACATTTAATAGAAGCTATATAGTAAAAATTAGCCTTGTATGCTAGCATTAATATAGCCATTTTTTACTAGTTAAATAGTTTTAACTTTTGTTCCTTTTTAACAACTAGGCGTTGGCTTATATATCTTTTTTGATAAATAAGGAGGGTATTCATGAAGCTTCATCATGTTGCAAGGTGGCTGTTGGCAGCTATGCTGGTTGCGGTTCTGCAGCCGCTTTTTGTAGTTCAGAAGGCTCAGGCGGCCGCAACGTATACCAAAACGATCAGTCTGCAGGCGGATAAGTCGGTAGACGCGCTGGACCCGTGGCCTAGAGGCGTTGACGGTCTGGGCAGACATCTCGTTGGATTCCAGTATTACGGAGGCGTTAACTACGGGGATTCGAGAATGTATATGAAGTTCCCGATCGATGCGAGCCAGATTCCGGCAGGCGCCGTCATACAGAAGGCGGAGCTGTTGTTGAACGTCTATTCCGTCGAGAGATCGGCCGGTTTGCCGGCCATGACGTTCAGAGCCTATTCGTCGAACGAGACGGGTTGGGGGGATGCTGATCGAACGGTTCCTTCCTTGACTTCTTATAAATTGATAGGCTCGTTCGTTGGCCGGGATGCTTCGGGCATCGATCAGGCTGTGAGGGGCGGCAATATAAGACTGCCCATAACGGGTGGATTCAACGATTATTTAAGAGATTATGGGGGTTCGTCCTTAATTACAATTATCTTCGAGGGACCAACTGAACAAGAACTTAAAACGGTTGGTATCAATACGAATAGGGATCTCGACGATTTGGCGTATGTTACGGCGGATACGGCGGGTTTATATATTGAATACACGCTTAATACGGCGCCTAAGACACTTGTCCTGTCGAGCGGTACCGTGGCGGAGAACAGCTCGATCGGCACGACGATCGGAACGTTCAGCGCGACGGACGACGAGGGCGGCCCGTTCACTTACAGCTTGGCGGCCGGCGGCGTGGACAATGCCAAGTTCCAGATCGCAGGCGATCAACTGAAGACGGCGGCAGTGTTCGATTACGAGACGAAGAACAGTTATTCGATTAAGGTGCAGGTTGCCGATTCCGGCGGGTTGACCCTGACGAAGGACTTCTCTATTAGCATAACTAATGTGAACGAAGCGCCGATCGGCTCGGTCGTTATTAACGGCGGACAGCCGTATACGAGCGGCCGAGGGGTCACGCTCGCGCTGACCGGCACGGACCCGGACGGCGACGCGCTTCAAATGAGCTACTCCAGCGATAATTTGACGTGGAGCGTCCCGGAGACTTTCGCGTCGACGAAGGCGTACACGCTTCCATCCGGCGACGGATTGAAGACCGTTTATTTCAAACTGTCGGACGGCGGCGGGTTGACGCATGTAAGCATCGGTACTATCATGCTCGACACCGCGCCGCCCGTCGGCACGTTGTCGATTAACGGAGGAGCGTCATATGCTTCTTCCAGCAACGTGACGCTGAATATGACGGCGACAGATTTGACGGCGATGCAAATGCGGATTTCGAACGACAACAACAATTGGAGCGCGTGGGAGCCGTTCGCGTCGATGAAGCCGTGGATGCTTGCCTCCGGAGAGGGCAGCAAGTCCGTGTACGTGGAACTGCGGGATGTCGCGGGCAACGTAATCGGGCTGAGCGATTCCATCGACGTCGACACGACGCCGCCGGACGGTACCCTGACGATTGAGGGCGGCAAAGTCGCCGTCAATCATACGTCGGTCCAGCTCCAGATCGCTAATCCGGATATAACGGCGGTATCCATGCGGTTCCAGAATGAGGCCGGCGCATGGAGTGGATGGGAGCCGTATACGTCCGTCAAAAGCTGGACGCTTTCTTCGGGCGAAGGGCTGAAGAAGGTCAGCGCGCAATTAGTAGATGCGGCGGGCAACGTGGCAACGATAAGCGACGAGATCGAGCTGGATACGACGCCTCCGACGATTGTCGGCGTCGACAACGGGGATTTGCTCAACGCTGACGTGACGATTACGTTCGAAGGAACGGGAACCCTTGACGGCGGAACATTTGCCAGCGGGGATACGGTTTCGGCCGAAGGCGTCCATACGCTGGCGGCTGCCGATCAGGCAGGCAATACAAGCACGGTTACTTTCACGATCGATAAGACGGCGCCGGTCGGGTCGATCGTTATTGACGGCGGCGCTTCGGCTACGGGCAGCGCGACAGTCGGAATTGAGCTTCATAATTCCGACGGCACGGCGGTACAGATGCGCTTCTCGAATGACGGCCTGACATATAGCGGGTGGGAGGCATATGCCTCGGCGAAGAGCGGCTGGACGTTGTCATCAGGCGATGGCTTGAAGACGGTATATGCTCAGTTGAAAGACGAGGCCGGCAATATTGCTGACGTAAGCGATACGATCACGCTCGACAAGACCTCGCCTATTGTGGACGGTGTCGCCGACGGCGGTCTGTATAACGCCGACGTGACGATTACCTTTAACGAAGGGACCGCCGCTTTGGACGGCAGCTCTTTTACAAGCGGCGGAGAGGTAACGGCGGAAGGGCTTCATACGCTGATTGTGACGGATCAGGCGGGCAATACGACCACGATTACGTTCACGCTCGACAAGACGGCGCCGAACGGAACGCTCGCCATTAACGGCGGGGATGCAGCCGCCAGTTCGGCTGCGGTTGATCTGACCGTAAGCAATCCGGACGGCACGGCCGAGCAAATGCGGTTCTCGAACGACGGCATGTCGTGGAGCGCATGGGAGGCATACGCTTCATCGAAAGCGGGCTGGACGCTTGACGCCGGCGATGGCGTCAAGACGGTGTATGTCGAACTGAAGGATGCGGCGGGCAACGTCTCGCAAGCAAGCGACAGCATCGAGCTGGATACGACCGGCCCGAGCGGCGGCCTGACGATTGCGGGCGGAGCCGGTTATACGAATCAATCAACGGTGGGCTTGCAGATCGACAACGCGGACGGAACGGCCGTCTCGATGCGGTTCTCGAACGACGGCATGTCATGGAGCGCATGGGAGGCCTATGCTTCATCGAAGACAGGCTGGGCCCTGACGACCGGCGACGGCCTGAAGACGGTGTATGTCGAGCTGAAAGATTCGCTTGGCAACGTACTGGGCTTTAACGACACGATTACGCTCGATACGAAAGCGCCGGTCATTGCGGGCGTGACGAACGGCGGTCTGTACAACGCGGATCTGACGATCACGTTCGACGAA
>Ga0160452_100210_pt1 | contig 62027 bp, 49 predicted proteins | sample HID1971I_E6MG_FD_108230 | JGI IMG/M metagenome (GOLD analysis project Ga0160452, IMG submission 108230) | Enriched millipede-associated microbial communities from UW Madison campus, WI, USA - HID1971I_E6 MG | ecosystem: Host-associated > Arthropoda: Insects > Digestive system > Unclassified ...
CTGTCGGCGTCGCGCCAGAACTGTCGGCGAGCGCCGCCGCTCTTCGCTCGGTTATGCCATCCACTCCTGGCGTCGCGCCTCCCTGGGACACACCACGCTCTGCCTCGCCGCCAGTCGTCTGATCGGCAGCGGCTCGCGTCTTCAGCTCGCCAAGCTCCGCCGAGCGTCCCACGGCCACACCAGCCGCCGCCGGCCACAGCCGATCCGCCTCGGCCAGCACCGCCTCGACGAGCAGCTCTGTCTCCGGTCGCGGGATGAGGACAGAGGGCGTCACCGCGAACGGCCGGCCATAAAACCAGCCTTCGCCGATGATGTACTGCGCCGGCTCGCCCGCCGCCTTGCGCCCGATCAGCTCGCGCCACGCCTCCCAGCGCTCGGCGGGCAGCGGCTCGCGCCAGTCGCGCAGCAGCTGCGCCCGCTCGATGTCGAGCAGATGCAGCAGCAGCAGCTCGGCATTGGCTCGCGCCTCCTCGACACCGGCCGCCTCCAACAACGAAGAAGCCTGCAAGCAGGCTTCTCTCAAGGTCAGGCCGGCGGTGTACACGAGCGCAGACGCTGCGTCTCGCTTCTGTTGCATGCACTCGCCTCCCGTATTCTCGTCTCTCAGACTTTCCTAATCTCCGGAAGACCGTCACCGTTCCTCGCCAGCCTCAGGCGCAATCTCCGTCAGTTCAGCAAGTCCCGATGCCTCCCGCCAATCGCAGGTTAAGCCAGATTCTCCTGCTCCAGCAGCTCGGCCTGCTCGGCGATCGTCAGCGCAGAGATGATCTCCTCCATATCGCCGTTAAGCACCGTATCCAGCTTGTGCAGCGTCAGGCCGATCCGGTGATCGGTCACGCGGCTCTGCGGATAGTTGTACGTACGAATCCGCTCGCTGCGGTCGCCTGTGCCGACCTTGCTCTTGCGCTCGCCGGCATACTTGGCTTCCTCTTCCTGACGGCGGATGTCGTAGATGCGGGCGCGCAGCACTTGCAGCGCCTTCGCTTTGTTTTCATTCTGCGACTTGCCGTCCTGACAGGTCGCCATGATGCCTGTCGGCACATGCAAGACGCGGACCGCCGACTTGGTCGTGTTGACCGACTGGCCGCCAGCGCCGCTCGAGCAGAACGTATCGACGCGGATATCCTTGTCGAGGATCTCGATCTCCACATCCTCGACCTCCGGCATGACTGCTACCGTTGAGGTTGACGTATGGATACGTCCGCCCGACTCGGTCACAGGGATCCGCTGGACGCGATGCGCGCCGCTCTCGAACTTCAGCTTGGAGTAGGCGCCCTTGCCGTTGATCATGAAGATGATCTCCTTGTAGCCGCCCAGATCGCTCTCGCTCGCCTCCAGCACCTCGACGCGCCAGCCTTGCGAGTCGGCGAACTTGCTGTACATCCGGTACAGATCGGAGGCGAACAGCGCCGCCTCGTCGCCGCCCGCAGCTCCGCGCACCTCGACGATGACGTTTTTGTCGTCATTGGGGTCCTTGGGTAGCAGCAGCACGCGGATTCGTTCCTCCAGCGCCTCCATCCGCTCCTTCAGCTCATCGATCTCCAGCTTGACCATCTCGCGCATTTCGTCGTCGAGCTTTTCCTCGAGCATCAGCTTGGCGTCATTGTATTGCTCGGACGCGGCCTTATATTCCATATAAGCGTCATACGGCTCCTGCAGGTCGGACTGCTCCTTGGAGTAGTCCCGCAGCTTGCGGGTGTCGCTGGCGACATCCGGATCACACAGCAGCTCGCTTAGTTTCTCGTACCGGTCCGCCAGCGCTTGCAAACGGTCCATGTTCATACTGGTTCACACGCTCCCGTGCAGGACGTCATCGTCCCGCGATTAAGATTAGACTCGTCGGCTGCGAGACGATACCGCCCGCGCATCCGTCTCCCTATAGTATATCACATTACGCAAGCGATGGAGCAGCCGCTACTGCGGACGCGCCATCCTGCCGACCACATGATTGCCCGCACATCCCTCTGCCCGTCCACGCACGCGAAAGGCCCCACCCTTGTGAGGCCTTCCGATAATTGCCGCGATAGCTGTACCCGCCATCCGGCGCGGCAAGCTCCTGCTGGATCGCTATACGTTGAAGCGGAAGTGCATGACGTCGCCGTCCTTGACGACATACTCCTTGCCCTCGAGGCGGAGCTGTCCCCGCTCCTTGGCCGCGTTCATCGTGCCCGCAGCGACCAGATCGTCGTAGGAGACGACCTCGGCCCGGATGAAGCCCCGCTCAAAGTCGGTATGGATGACGCCCGCCGCTTGCGGCGCCTTCATCCCTTTGCGGATCGTCCAGGCGCGCACCTCCTGCACACCCGCCGTGAAGTACGTATACAGACCGAGCAGCTTGTAGGCCGCCTTGATGAGACGGTTCAGACCGGACTCCGCAAGCCCCAGCTCCTCGAGGAACATCGCCTTGTCCTCGCCCTCGAGCTCGGCGATCTCGGCCTCCACCTTGGCGCTGATCGGCACGACCTCGGCATTCTCGGCAGCAGCGAACTCGCGCACTTGCTGCACGTACGGGTTGCCGTCGCTGTCCGCTACCTCGGACTCGCTCACATTGGCCGCATAGAGCACCGGCTTGATCGTCAGCAGATGCAGCTCGCGGATGAGCAGCCGCTCGTCGTCGGTCAGGTCCAGACTGCGGACTGGCTTGTCTTCATAGAGTGCCGCCTTGATCCGCTCCAGCAGCTCGACCTCTTGGGCGTACTTCTTGTCGCCGCCCTTCATGTTTTTGCGGGAGCGGTCGATCCGCTTCTCCACCGACTCGATGTCCGCCAGGATCAGCTCCAGATTGATCGTCTGGATGTCGCTGAGCGGATCGACCTTGCCGTCGACGTGGGTGATGTTCTCATCCTGGAAGCAGCGGACGACGTGGACGATCGCATCCACCTCGCGGATATGCGCCAGGAATTTATTGCCCAGACCCTCGCCCTTGCTCGCGCCCCGGACGATGCCCGCGATATCGATAAATTCAAAGGCCGTCGGCACGGTCTTATTCGGTACGACCAGCTCCGTCAGCTTATCCAGACGCTCGTCCGGCACCTCAACGATGCCGACGTTCGGATCGATCGTGCAGAACGGATAGTTGGCCGATTCGGCCCCCGCTTGTGTAATGGCGTTAAATAATGTCGATTTCCCTACGTTCGGAAGGCCGACGATCCCGCATGAAAGTGCCACGCATAAACAACTCCTATCTCGATTTCATCTTTCGTCATTATACCCGAAGGGCTGTCGCAAGGAAAGACGTCAATCATCCGCCATCGCAACTGGGCCCGCCCTGCGCCGACGAGATGCTCCCGCAAGGGAATATAACCGCCTGAGTGCAACTGGCGCAATCGCCGACTGCCGTTCTATATCCCTTGTTGACGCTCTTTCCCCAGCTGCTGCACTTTAACCCCGGCTCTCCCCATCTCGCTTCAGCTCTCTGCACCGGTAATCGCTCCATCGTCGCCTCCGTCGTCCGCACCGGAGCCTGTTCCGTCCTTTTGCGTCCCAACGTCGGCTTCACTGTTAGCCCCGTCATCCGAGCTCTCATCCTCCTGCTGGAGCCGATCGAGCTCCTCTTGCAGCTGGCGTTCCATCTCCTCCCACTCCTGCAGGTCCTCTGCGCTCGGCATGTCGATCTCGGGCGCATCGACGGCCTCCTCTGGCACCGTGACCGGCTCGGTCGCATCCCAGCGGTCATAGGCCACCTCGAAGGTCTGGTCGATCATCACTGGGCTGCCCGGCTCGAAGGCGATAGCAAATCGCGATTGCGACCAGATCTCGACCGGCAATCCGCTCTCGGCATCCAGAACGATCCGGTATTGCACCGTCTCGGCTTCGACGCTGTCGAGCACTTCCGCGGATAGCTGCCCGCCGCCCAGCGTGCTGTCCAGCAGGTCGCTCATCAGCGCGGAGGTCGCGCTGTCCTCGGCGCCGCCTTCATAAGCAAGGATACGCTGGCCGTCCTGCTCGCTCACGGTCAGTTGATCGCCTACCGTGTCCTTGATGCGCTGCAACTGGGCGGCAGGATCGACCTGATAATCGGAGAGCGTCTCGGTCAGCGTCGAGATCTCATCCTTCGGATACTGACGCCACCCCTCATCAAAGCTATGATCATACACATAATAGCCATCCGGGGTAAGGATCGTCTCGAGCCTGCTCGGTTCCTCGTCGCCGCCCGACTCGATCATCTGCGTCACAGCCAGCGGCTCCAGCTCCACCTGACCCTCGGAGCGCATGGCGTACTGCTCGCTGTCCTCGCTCCCGCTCTGTGTCAGGCTCTGATCGAGCTTCATCGTCAGCGCGAAGCGGGATTTCTCGTCCGTCTGCCGGATCGCTTCATCGAGCCTCGCTATCGCTTCGGAGTCTGTTACGGACTCCGGTTCGTTCTTCCCTTGCGTACAGCCGGATATGGCCAGTACGAGCAGCAGCAGCATGAGCCGCACCAGCGTTGCTTTATTCATATCTGTCGCCTCCTCGTTGTCGGATGATGGCGTCGTCCCCGGCTATTCCAGGCTGCCCTCAAAACAAAGCCTACGGTCACGGGATCGATCTTCCGATCGCTGTTGTCCCCAGATTTCTTGATTGTTAACCGCATTAGCGGTTGAAATCCGGGGACAAAGGCGAACGCTTCGCTTCTACAGATTCGATCCCGTGCCTCTTCGGCATTTTGAGGGCAGCCTGCCATTGCAAGCCGCTTTCGACTCGCCCCATCCCTCAAGTGTGCGACAAATCGTTTCCGTTGGCAAGTTCCTGGAAATTATAGGTTGCCCGATCGGGTCGCCAGAGCGGCTCGCTGTCGGCTTGTCGGCCGGATCGCCCGCACGTCAGCTCCGCCCCACCCAGGCGTCCTTGGCATACCCTCTGACAATCCAGTATCCGTCATGATCGCCCTCGATCAGCTCGATCCGGTTGAGCCACTTGACCGACTTGTAGGCGTACATCTGCGGCACGATCAGCTTCACCGGGCCGCCCAGATCACTGGGGATCGGCTTGCCGTCATGGAGGAGAGCGACGAGCACATCCCCCATCTCGGCGATCTGCGCAAGCGTCAGCGAGTCCGTATAGACGCCATCGCCGGAGTAGAACTTCACCGTCTGCGCGCCAGACCGCACGCCAGCCTGGTCCAGCAGTGTCTGCAGCGGCACGCCTTCCCATGTATTGCTGTAGACCGACCAGCCCGTCACGCAGTGAAAATCGCTCACCTGTGCCGTCCGAGGCAGCGCCACGAATCGCTCCCAGTCGAATTGCAGCGACCGCTTCACCAGTCCGTCCACGGTAAACGACCAGTTCGCATTGGAGAAGGCGGGGATCGGCGTCACCGTATAGACGCGGAAGTGTCCCTGGCTGCCGCCGCCGATCGGCGGCGCCGAGGCAGGCAGCGGCTCGGGCGGCGGCAGCATCCGGTTGGCGTCGTTCTCGACCAGCCGCTCCAGGCTAGCGGAGCCGCTGCCGAGCGTGCGACCGAGCCATTGCAGGAATGCCGGTCCGAGCGTCACCGCCAGGCCAGCGCCGATCGTCCACTGGATGAATGCCCGGCGCGTATAGACCGGCTGCGGCGTCGCGGCCGGATGCAGCCCGGTCTCCTCCTCCGCCGGCGGTCGCACCGTCAGCCGCTGCGGCGCTTTTAGCCATTTCAGCCGGGTGATCGAATGGTAGATGATATAGGGCAAGCCGACCCAGGTGAGCGCATCATGGATGACGAGTGCCGCATTGGCGTTCTCCGGACCGAATGCGCGGAACTGCCAGAGCACGACGCCCGAGCCGAACCAGCCGAGCAACAGTCCGAGCACGATCAGCACATTGGCCCGCTGCCACGGCTTGCCTCGCAGCTGCTTCCAGTGCTTGGCGGCTAGCAGCAAATAATAGATCACCGGCACAATCGCTGCCAGCCCGACGACGATATGCGCCCATTTGATCCAGACGCGTCCCTCGCCAAGCACGCCCCGCCACATGCCGCTGATCAGGATCAGCCCGGTCAGCGCCAGGATCAGGACGATCCAGCCATTCCAGGCATGCAGCGACACCAGCTTGCGACCATACCCGCGGCGTACGCGCTTCAACCACTCTCCCATGCGCCTCACTCCTCTCGCGACCCGGCCGCCCCTCACGTGAGAGCGCTGTCGCTTGTTAGATTCAGTATACCTTCCGGCTCCCTCGCCTGCCAGCGCCAACGCCGAATAAGCGGTGCAGGGAGAGCCCTGCACCGCACTTCGATCTGACTTGGCCCGCTACTAGTTGCGGAGCGGCGCCTCCTGCAGCTCAGCCTTGGCCTGGAGGAAGCGGAAGAATGCCGTCGCCGACTCGGCGCGCGTCACGAGACGATCGGGGTTGAATTGCCCCTTATCGTCGGGATTCATAATCTTCAGCCCGGCGACGATCGCAGCCTGGCCTTTATTCTCGATCGCTCCGACATCGCTGAACGGGATGTTGAAGAGCTGCTCGTATTTCGCCAGTGTATTGTAGCCAAGCGCTCGCACGATCAGCTCCGCCATCTCCTCGCGATCGACCTCGCCGTCCGGATCGAAGGAGCCGTCGCCACGGTCGATCAGATTGGCCTGCAGCGCATTCTCGACGTAGATGAAGTAATCCGAGCTCGCTCCGACATCGCGGAAGGAAGCCGATTGGGCGTCGGCCAAGGCAAACGGCGGCCGGTTGCCGCTGTTCATCGCCAGGACGAGCATCTTGATCATCTCGCCGCGTGTGACGACAGCCTGCGGACGCACCTTGCCGTCCTCGAGATCAAGCGCCTTGTACGCCACCATCATCGACAGCTCGCGCTCTGCCCAGTGACCGGCGATATCTGTTGCCGTCTCCTTGATCAGGCTGGCCGCATCGCCGGTCTGACGGTCGCGCCATTGGCCGCTCTCGGCGTCGAGGAACACATCGCCGTCGAGCGGGCGCTGCACCAGACGGTAGACGAGCTTGGCTTTGCCGCTGTCTCCGCGGCCGGGCATGATCTCGCCGGCTGCCACCATCAGATTGTATTTCTCAAGCGGGATTGGCTCGCCTTCCATTGCATAGGTCTGGACATAGGTCAGCTCCAGATTGTAATACTTCATGAAGGCGTCGATCGCCTGCTCGTTCGAGATCGTCTGCGGTTTTTGCGCCGGATAGGTGAAATTGCCAAGGTCGGCATTGTAGTTGCGCACCTCGCCCGTGATCGCATTGACGGTCACGCTCGCGCCCTCATAGACGGCGTTCGCTCCATGGATCAGCCGCTGGAAGCGGAAGTTATAGTCGCGGATATCGCCAGGGATTACGGCGCGATCCAGTTGCTGGTCCTGCTCGCTCTCCTGCAGGTACAGCTCATGCGCATAGCCTGGCAGCTGCTTTTTGATCGTCTCGAGCGCCTTGGCCTTGGCTTGCTCGTACGTGATGATCTTCACCTGGTCGCCGCCCTTGACCTCGCTATTGATGTACTGGGAGTAACTGCGGATCTCTCCTGTGCGGCTGTCGACGCTCGCCCAGACCGAGCCGTTGTCCTTGTCATCCTTATCCTTGATGCTCCAGCTCAGTTGCCACTGCGCGCTTGTGCGGCCGTTCTGCTCGTCGCTGTACTCATGGTAGCTGCTATCTGTCAGCTTGCTTCCCTCCGGCAGCTTGAAGGCGTCCGCCACGATCTTGGCCGCCTGCTCGCCGGTCAGCTTCTTGTTGGCCGCAGGCTTGGCGCCGAGCGCCGACGGCGCTACCGGCTCCGTCCGGTTCGGCTTGACCGGCGAGGCGAACGGCTGGTAACGCTCGCCGCTGAGCGCATCGATCATGAGCGGCCCCATCTCGTAGCTCAGGTAAGGCTTGATCGGCTGCTTCGCATCATAAGGCACCACATAGGCGAGCTGCGGCTCAGCCAGCGCGCGGATCTTGGCTTCGGCCTGCTCCATCGTGATCGACGGCTTGCCCTGCTCGAAGGCGATCGTGTCATCCCACGTCACCTGGTAGCCCATCACATGACCTTCGCCGTCCACCTCAACGTCGATATAGTTGTCCATAAAGGCAATGTCGTCCACGACACGGTTATACCGAAGCTGATACCGCACCTCGCCGTTCAGCGGCGGGCGGAACTGAATGCCATAGTCGGCGTTATATCGCAGCTTGCCAGCGTACTTGGCGCCCACCTTGGCGATGAAGTCCTCGGCGATCTTCATCGACTGCTCGCGGTCGACCTTTGGCGGATAGGCCGGCTTGTAGTTGGGATCGTTGATGTAGCTGCCGTAGCCGAGCAACTCGCCGCTCGTCGCATGGATGCGGGCCTGGATGCTGCCGAGCTGCTTGCCGTTGACCTTCTTCACGAAGTCGAGATTCCACGCGCTGCGCGTCCCGCCTGCGAGCCGATCCGTATTGTAAGAGGCGCTCTGAAGCGTGTACTCTGTCGGGATCTGGAGCAGCTTGCGCGCCAGCTCGACCGCCTTGTCCCGCGAGACGGCCACATCGGCCGGAGCCTCTTCGCCGCCGCCCGGGGGCGCCACAGGCTGGTTCTCCTCGGTGATGAGCGGGATCGGCTGATCGGCGCGAGCCGCCGTATCCGCCCATGCGCCAGCCGGCAACGCCGTAAGCGCTACCGCCGTAGCCAGACCAACGATCAGTTGCTTTTTGGTACGTTTCATTTTACTCTTCTTCACCTTTGCTTCTCCCCTTATCGTGGATAGAATACGATTCTGACACTACAGACGGAGGGTCGATGGCAAATGTTGCATGAAACGAAAAAAAACAGACCTGCGCCCGATGACGGGTAGCAAGCCTGTTCCTGATTAGCTCAGCTGAGCTTACAGCTGGCCCAGAATTTTATTTTTAAGCGCGTCCTTGCTTTGCAGACCGACCATTTTGTCGACCGGCTGGCCATCCTTGAAGAGGATCAGCGTAGGGATGCTCATGACGCCGAATTGCGAAGCCAGCTCAGGCTCCTCGTCGACGTTAATTTTGCCCACGACTGCCTGGCCTTCCATCTCCGTCGACAGCTCCTCTACGATCGGAAGCTGCATCTTGCACGGACCGCACCAAGGGGCCCAGAAATCTACAACGGATACGCCTTTTTCGATGCTCTCTTTGAAGTTGTCCTTCGTCAGTGCTACTGCCATCGTCATCATCCTCCTAATAATTGTTGCGCCACGACTGGCCTACCTGGGGAAATGCCGTCTCGGTCCTGTATGCCGGCCGCAGCAGGTGCGGCATCTGTCCTACGCTCGCTGATATACTCGCGTCAGCATGTCCTGGATCGTAATCCCGTCGAAGTATGTCTCAAGCTGCCGATCGGCGGCGGAGAACACCTCGCACATCACGTCCTCCATGTTGGAAGCGACCACGCAATCCATCTCGGGATCGCCGGAGCACCAGGAAGGCATGAGAGAGCCGATGGCCATCGCCCGATAGATGTCGCCGAGCGTTACGACTTGCGGATCAATCGTCAGCCGGTAACCGCCGCGCGTGCCCTCCCGCGTCTCCACGAAGCCGCCGCGCCTCAGACAGCCCATCACCTTGCGCACGCGAGCCGGATTCGTCTGCACATTGTCAGCGATCGCATCGCTCGAAGCCATGCGCTCCGGCAGGTTGGCTAGGAGAACCAGACTATGGACGGCTATCGTAAATTCGCTGTTCATAACTGATGGCACCCCGCTTCGTACTGTAATAATATCAGTTACAGTTGTTATTGTCAATACGCGCCTGACAGTTATTTTCCGACCGCAACGTCTCAGGGATAGTTTACCACTCTGTCCGCCGCTCTAACCACTCGCGGTCAAAACAGCTCCAATTGCTCCACCCCGTCATCGGGCGGCCGCGGTGGCTCATACGAACCGCGCGGCGGCGTCTGTCCGAGCATCCGCATCAGCTGCAGCGCATTGTCGGCCGCATCGCCGCCCGAGTTATTATTGAAGATGACGACCACCTGCTCGCTGCGCGTCTGCAGCCGCTCGATGCGCTCCGCCCACTCGGCCAGCTCCGACTCGCTGTAGCGATACAGATAACGCACCTCTCGCCAGTTGGGCTGACCACTTCCTTGCCAACCTGCCGCGTTGCGGCCATGGAACCGTACGACCGTCATCGCCTCATCAGTTGCCTCCTCGATGATCGGCACGCTCCCCGCGCCCGCCTGCGGCTCGTCGCAGACGCTGTGGATCCAGCCCTCCTCACGCATGAACCGCAACGTACGCTCCCGCATCTCGCCCGCATACCAGCTCTGATGGCGGAATTCAAGCGCGCACGGGATATCGCCCATCGCCGCCTTGTCGGCCCGCAGCTTCGCTACATTCTCCCGCGTGCAGTCGAACCACGGCGGATACTGGAACAGCACCGCCCCCAGCTTGCCCGCCTCTCGGAAGGACGTCAGCGACAACCGGAACGCCTCCACCATCGCCGTCTCGTCGGGGAACGGGATGCGTCCGCGCGCATGTCCGGTCATACCCTGGTAGGCTTTGACAAGGAATCGGAAGTCAGCCGGCGTCTCCTGCGTCCACTTGTCCATATTACGCTGCGACTGCACGGCATAAAACGAACTGTCCACCTCGACCGTACGGAACCACTCGGCGTAGGTTGGCAGCTTGCGCTTCGCCGCCTCCGCGTCCGGGTAGAGCGTCTCGTGGTCGCCCCACCCTGTCAGTCCGATCGTTATCATCAGTATGTGCTCCTTCCCACTCAAACCGTCCTCAAAGTTAAGCCTACAGTCAAGGGATCAACCTTCCGCCTCTGACATGCAGCGTAAATTCCTGGCATGGAATACGGGGGTACATGAATAAGTATGAATACAAAGTCCAACATCCTGCCAACAAAGGTGGTGCAGCTTCTTGGAAGTTGTATGGTTTATCCTCGCCGCAGTGATCATCGTCGCCGTTGTCCTCCTCATCGTGTTCACCTCCAAACGGTGGATCGCGATCCGCTCCGAGGGCGCCTCGCGCGCGCATCTAATCGATCGGCTGGAGGCGTATCTGAAGACGCAAGGCGTCAAGGCCAAGGTATCGTCCGGCGCCGCCAGCACGGTCCAGCTCAAGGTGCTCCGCTCCGACGAGGCCAAGGCGCGAGCGCTCATGGAAACGTTCGACAGCGAGCAGTAGTCGCTGCCCGTCTAGCGCTTCGATATCTGCCGCTCCTCTCACGCGCCCGTCCCGCTCGCGACTCGCCGTCGCCGGGACGGGCGCGCTGCTGTGCACCGGGGGCATCGGCCTGTGCTACTGTTTGCACTGACTAGTTGCACCGATCAGCACACATGCGTCATACTAGGAGCATTGGTTACAGACGAAGGAGTGAGCTTACGATGCAGATCGACATTTTCCAAGACTATGTATGTCCGTGGTGCCGGATTGGCAAAAAAAATCTCGCCGACGCCCTCTCCACCTGGCGCGAGAGTTACGACGGCGAGATCACCGTCGCTTACCATGCCTACCAGCTCCATCCCGACCTTCCGCCCGAGGGTGATGACTTCGAACGCGTCATGGCGTCCAAGTTCGGCGGCAGCTCCCCTATCGCCGCTGCCACTCAGCAAGTCACGCAAGCCGGCGCAGCTGTCGGCCTGACCTTCCGCTTCGAGCGGATCACGCGCATGCCCAATACGCAGCTGGCGCATCAACTGACGGCGATCGCGCCGCAGAGCGCCACCGATGCGCTCGTCGAGGCGCTGCACGAGGCGTACTTCGCCGAAGGACGCGACCTCTCGGATCAGAGCGTGCTCGCAGACATCCTCGCAGGCGTCGGACTCGATGCCAAGGACCTGCTCACACGGGCGACTGGAGGCGAAGGCGCGGCAGAGGTATCCGCCGACCTGCAGCAGGCGCAGGAGATCGGCGTGCGCGGCGTGCCGTTTTTTATCTTCAATCGCAAGTATGCCGTCTCCGGCGCTTACCCGCCAGCCGAGCTGATCCGTCTGCTCGACAAGGCTGCCGGGCGGGCGGACGAGCTCTAGAGCCGCTTTTTTCTTCGCACCGCCTGATCTTCGCAGAAGCCGCCGACCCTGCAAGGGTTGGCGGCTTTTTGTGTGAGACTGCTACTCTACACCGACGCCGATGATGCTCTGCACCTTCTCCGGGTAATCGGTGATGATGCCGTCGATCTTGTACTTGAGCACCTCGCGGATGTTGCGCTCCACATTGACCGTCCAGAGCCACACCTCGCGGCCGTTGCGATGCGCATGGTCGATGAAGCGCTGCGAGAGCATGCTCTGCTCGATCGTATAGAAGTCCACATCGATCGTCGACAGATTGCCCGCGGCGATGAAGAGGATCTGGCCGAGCTTGATATCGGGGTTAAGCTTGCGCACCGTGCGCAGCAGCGAGTTGTCGAACGACTGGATATAGCAGCTCGCTGTCAAATCGTAGGCCTCGATCAGCTCGACAACCTTGGCGGCCATCTCCTTGCCATCGCCATACGGCTTCATCTCGATGATCAGCTTGATCTGGCCGTGCGTCTCGATCAGCACCTCCTCGAGCGTCGGGATGCGCTCGCCGACGAATACGCTGGAGAAGCGTCGACCGATATCGAGCAGCGCCAGGTCGGCATAGTTCATATCATGCACCGACTCCGGCACGCCGGCGACCCGATTCAGCGTATAGTCGTGGTTGAGGACGATGACGCCGTCTTTGGTCATCTGGACGTCGATCTCGATGGCGTCGAGATTTTTTTCCATTGCTGAGCGCACGCTCGCCATAGAGTTTTCAGGTGCGCTGTACAGATCGCCGCGATGACCGGCCACCTGCACATTCCATTTGAGATAGAGCAGGTTGTCGTTGACCAGGTAGTTGATCGACAGAGAGACGAGCAGATAGACCGGCACCCCGAGCACGATGAGCAGCTTGCGCCGCCGCGTCCGGAACACTCTGACGACGCGCAGCTCCAGCGTGCGCAGCCAGCGCAGCCGATAGATGTGCAGGTTGTCCTCAGGGAGCTTGCCCGCGCGGGCCCGCAGCCGATAGAACATCCGTGTGGTGAAGATCATATTGATCGGGATCAGCAGCAGCGCCACCATATAACCAAGGAAGCCGGAGATCGTCAGCATATAGTCGTTGATGAAAAAACTGACCGGACTGGCCGGAATCAACGATGTCAGATAGTTGACCAGCGAGACGAGGCCAAGGCCTATCAGCAGCGCCAACGCATTGAACAGCAGCAGTTGCAGCAGGATGCGATACCGATTGCCTCGCGTCAGCTCCAGACTGCTGCGGATCGCCTGACGCGTGCGCTGACCCTCCAGGATGATATAGTGCATCGAGAACAGCCAGCGCAGGATATAATAGATGATGACCAGCAACAGTATGACGTATAGCCCCAGCATAATATAGGAGCCGTTGCTCAGCTTGGTCGTAAAATAAATCTGCAAATTCACCTTGGAGAGCACCGACGCCGACATCGGCGACTCGATGAAGGGGAGCAGGAACAGCAGATACAGCATCAGCTGAATCGTACCGAGGCTTAGCAGCGCCGGCAGTCGCCGCAGAATCGTCACGAAGGCGTCCGCGATCAGAATGTCCTTGCGGAAATAAACCTTCTGCGCGATTACCAGCACGACCCCAAGCTGCAAAAACAGCACCAGCACGGCGACGAGCGAAATCGCCAGCACCGCGCCGATGCCCTGATAGCTGAGCGCGATCCGGTACACCTCGCCGTTGAGCAGCGAGCCGGTGCTGATCGCCCGCATCATCCGGTTGAAGATATAAGAGATAAGCGGGATAAACAAGTAACTCGTCATCACCAGAAATAGAAGGGCAAAAGCGACATGTATTTTAAAGGAACGTCTGATATCCATCAGACTCGAGCGCAAAAGATCGGTCATGGCGTTCATCCTGTTCTGTCAGGGGACTGAAGTAGTGGCCAGTTTTTATGATACCACAAATTAGGATCGATTAGTGGCCCCCGCCAACGACTCTTAAGCCAATGACGCTCGTAATAATCATACCGATGAAAATCAGCTTGCGGACATCGCGAGACTCGCGGAACAGATACATCCCCAGCAGCACGCCTCCGGCCGAGCCGATCCCGGTCCAGATGCCGTAAGCGGTGCTGATCGGGATCTGCTGCAGCGCCCGCGAGAGGAAGTAGAAGCTGAACATCCCCGAGATAATGGCGCCAATCGTCGGCTTCAGACGCGTGAACCCTTTGGACAGCTTCAGGAAGGTGACGCCGCTCACCTCGGCCAGTCCGGACAACAATAAAAATATCCACGCCATCGTTATCTCTCCCCTCCTTGAAACTTCAGCTCCGCCTCGGGCTGGAGCTTCGGATCGACAGGAACATCCGGATCATCCTTGGAGATAACCTTCAGACCGATGACGCCGCTGATCAGCATCAGAACGAAGAAAAGCCGCAGCGCGCCTGCCGGTTCGCCCATAAATGCCATCCCGACGATGACCGTGCCCGCCGTGCCGATACCCGTAAACACCGCGTACGCGGTGCCGATCTCCAGCCGTGTCATCGCCTTGGCGAACATATAAAAGCTGACCACCAGCGCCATAATCGTAAATACGCTCGGCCACAGCAGCGTAAATCCCTCCGTCGTCTTCAACCCAACCGCCCAGCCGATCTCGAACATGCCGCCGACCAGCAAATAAAACCAAGCTGTCTTCATGATGTCTTCATCCTTTCGATTGCACATAAAACTTTGGCAATTATAGCGCCCTCTTGCACCGAGCGCAAGAGGTGGTTTCCGTTCCGAATTCTTCATCTCTTCTTAGGTCCGAATCAACCGCCACGACAAAAAAAGCCGCCGCCCCGGCAAAAAAGCTACCGGAGCAACGACTCGTAAGGTTTATATTGAAACGATATGAGAACGTCTGGCCTATAACACTCTGCGAGCGGTTACGTACGTCTTGTCCCACGAGCTTCCCGAGAACTTGGACACCGTCACACCGACGCCGACGCGATACGTGTGCAGCAATTGGTCGTTGCCGATGTAGATGCTCACATGATTGATGACGCCGTCCCGATTCGTATCGGAGAAGACCAGGTCGCCCGGCTGCAGCTTCGACTTGGCAACGTATTTGCCGCTCTTGGCCTGCTGCTTAGAGGAGCGCGGCAGATTGACGCCATGCTTGCCGAACACATATTGCGTAAAGGAAGAGCAGTCAAACGCGCGGGTCGTGTTCGAGCTGGCGCCGAAGACGTATTTCGTGCCGATGAACTGCTTGCCGGTGCGGATCACGGCTGTAGCCTTCGAGCTGGAGGCCGCTTCCACCTTGGCTGGCATAGCCGCCAGACTTCCGGTCCCGACGACCGAGAGACTGAGCGCGACAGCGAGCGCAAGCTTAACGAATGGACGGCGATTCTTCATGTTGTAGGTCATAGTTGTCCTCCTGGTTTGGTTGATAGTGTACCTGACAGGTTTGCTGGCTAATCCAACATACCACAATATCCATATCCACCAATTACCAAGAAAACTTAAACTCGTTGGCCTTTCTGACATTCTCATGCAGAATTAGAAATAGATTAGAATCCTCTCAGCGACGAAGTATTGACAAAGCATCCTTGATCGATTATGAAAGCGTGATCATGCTATACACAGCTGGCGAAAACCAGCGACGGAGTCGGCTCAGACAACCGCCGACTCTGCCTCCTTCCGCATCAGCTCCTGCCTGCAAATAGCGGCAGGCCAAGCTCCTCGTCCAGCCAGGCGATCCGCTCGCGCAGCGCCACGACGGGGCCGATGACGATCGTCGCCGGACTCGCGAGCCGCTCGGTCTCCTGCAAGGCGGCGATCTCGTCGAGACGCCCGCTCAGGACGCGCTGCGCCTCTGCCCGGCTGCCGCTCTGGATGATCGCGGTCGGCGTGCCCGGCGGCTTGCCGGCCGCCAGCAGCCGCCCCGCGATGACGGGCAGCTGCTGCAGCCCCATCAGCACGACCAGCGTCTCGGCCCCTGCTGCCCACGTCCAGTCGACCGAAGCAGCCGACTTGCCGGCGCACTCATGACCCGTCAGGACGGCGAAGGACGCAGCCAGCCGTCGATGCGTCACCGGGATGCCCGCATAGGCCGGCGCTGCGATGCAGGAGGAGATGCCGGGCACTACCTCGTACGGAATGCCGCGGTCTGCCAGATAGACCGCCTCCTCGCCGCCCCGTCCGAATACGAACGGGTCACCGCCCTTGAGCCGAGTCACCGTCCGTCCGCGTATCGCCCGATCGCAGATCAAGGCGTTGATCTCCTCTTGGGGCAGCGTGTGATGTCCCGAAGCCTTGCCGACATAGAACAGCTCCGTGCCCGGCATCGCTTCCGCGAGCAGCTCCTGCGCCACCAGCCGATCATAGACGATCACATCGGCGAGCCGGATCGTCTCCAGCCCGCGCACCGTGATCAGCTTGGGATCTCCCGGTCCCGCGCCGGTCAGATAGACATAACCTGTGTTCGTCATCGCTCGGTCTCCTCTCCTGCTCTCGCTTCCTTTGCGTTTCGTGCATCGCGGCTGCAAGCACCACGCTTTTGCTCTACAGTTATAGCCAGCCCATTACCGCTAACCGCTCCTCATCCGACCCTCATCCACGCCTTGTCAGCAGCCATCCGGTTTGTCCGTCGCCCATCGTCTGGCATCGGCCGCCATCAGCTCCTGCTCCGCTGCGACTTCCGTCGGACCGAGGGGATCGGCCGTCTCCGCCAGCCGGTCGTAATAACGCGACATCGCCACGACCATCGTCCCCATTCGCTCCTCCTCGGGATAGAGCACCCGGCGCACGCCTTCCTCTCGGAGCGCCTCCGCCGTCACCTTGCCGACCGCCACTGCCAGCACCCGTTCCTCTAACGCCGACAGCACCTCGGACAGCCGCCCCATCCTTGCCGCGGAGCCCATCACATAGCGCACCTGCACCGTGCTCGTCATGGCCACGGCATCGACCTGGCCGGCGCAGATCTCCTCGATCAGCCGCTGCGTCACATCGCCCTCCGGCGGGATATGCCGATAAGGCAGCAGCTCCTCGCACAGCGCGCCGCGCGCCGCCAGCGCCTCCGTGATGCGGGGGGCCGGATCACCGTAGAGCTGCAGGGCGACTCTCCGCCCTCTTAGATCGACATCCGCCATCTCCCGCAGCAGCCCCGCCGTCGTCCCGTCCAGATCGCGAGCCGCCGGCTCGAGCCCGAGCCGCTTCAGCGCCTGGACGGTTTTGTAGCCGCGAGCCGCCAGCTTCATCCGCGACAGCGCCCGCAGGAACGCCTCGCCCAGCCCCAGTTCCGTCGCTGTCTGCAGAAGAGCCTCCGTACCGACGCCGGTCGTCAGGATCAGCCAGTCTGCCGGCGCTTCGATGAGCGCCGCCAGTTGCTCCTTGATGCGACTGTCATCGAGGAATACCGTTCCTTGCGCCGGTCGGACGACGCTGTCGCCGCCGAACTTCGCGATCATCCGGCTCATTTCGTCGGCCTTGCGAGGCCCGGTGATTGCGATTGTTTTGCCTTCCAGTCGAGCCATCCCGACGCGCCTCCTTCCCTTCCCGAGGATGCCCTCCACCTTTTTAGGAGCGCATCCTCATCCGGACCTGTTCGCCGACAGCCTGGCGTCCACGCACTCTAGGACACCTTGGCCGCCGGTCCGTCCAGCTTCAAGTATACCGCATCGCCGTCCACTGTCACCTCGAACGTCCGCACGCAGCCTTCGTCCGGCGACTGCACCAGTCCGTCCTCGAGATCGATCTTCCAGTCATGCAGCGGACAATAGACATGGTGATCGCAGACGATCCCCTCCGACAGCTTGCCGCTTTTGTGCGGACACAGGTTCTCTACCGCTCTGACCGTGCCATCCGACAGCCGGAACATCGCCAGCTCCAGCTCACCGATGCGCACCACCTTGCCGCGTCGTTCCGGGAACTCCGACAGTTGACCGATATGAATTGCTTGCATCGTATCTTCTCCTCTCGACTCTTGCCAAATATCAGACAGCCCTCACAAGCGAGCCTCCCTAGATCGACGGTCGCTCCAGCGCGCCCGCTTCGGCGGAGGCCGCCGCAGCCTCCGGCGAGGTCGAGGCGGTCAAGGCGTCAAAGGCGCGTCGCAGGTCGTCGTTTTCATTAATCTCCTGCCACGGGTCCTTGGTTAGCGCCAGCGTCCTGTCGATGCGCTCGACGAGCGCATCGCGGTCTTCCTTGCTCGCGAGCGCCTGCTTCACCGCATCCAGTCCGAGGCGCTGCACCCATTCGCTCGTGCGCTCGGCGAAGTTCGCCGTCTCGCGATAATATTGGAGGTACGCAGCTGTCCAGTGCAGCACCTCGTCCTCGGTCTTCACCTTGGTCAGCAGCTCGGCCGCCCGCACCCGGGTGCCGCCGTTGCCGCCGACGTACAGCTCCCAGCCGCCGTCGATCGCGACGACGCCGAGATCCTTGATCGTCGACTCCGCACAGTTGCGCGGACAGCCGGATACGGCCAGCTTGACCTTATGCGGCGTATTGAGCCGTTCGAATTTTTTCTCCAGGTCGATGCCCATCTGGATCGCATCCTGCGTGCCGAAGCGGCAGAATGTGTTGCCCACGCAAGTCTTGACCGTACGAAGCGCCTTGCCGTAGGCGTAGCCGGACGGCATGTCGAGCTCCTTCCACATCCGCGGCAGGTCCTCCTTTTTGACGCCGAGCAGATCGATCCGCTGACCGCCGGTGAATTTGACCATCGGCACCTCGTACCGCTCCGCGACCTCCGCGATCCGCTTCAGATCCTCCGGCGTCGTCACCCCGCCGTAGATGCGCGGCACGACCGAGAACGTGCCATCCTTCTGGATGTTGGCATGATTGCGCTCATTGACGAAGCGGGACTCCAGCTCATCCTCATGCTCCTCCGGCCATGCCATGCCCAGATAGTAGTTGAGCGCCGGGCGGCATTTGGAGCAGCCCTCCGGATTGCCCCACTCCAGCACATGCATCACTTCCTTGCTCGTCGTCAGATGCATCTGGCGGATCGCTTCGACCACCTCGTCGCGGCTATGCGTCGTACAGCTGCAGATGCCTTCCTTGACCGTCTGTACCTGATCTGCGCCCAGCGTCGCCGTCAGGATCGCTTCGACGAGCGGCTTGCAGCCGCCGCAGGAGCCGGAGGCCTTGGTGCATGCCTTGATCTCGTTCACGCTGACGCAGCCCTTCTCCGTGATGCTCTCGACGATCGTATCCTTCGTTACGCCGTTGCAGCCGCAGACGATCTCATCGCCGCTCATCGCCTGCACCAGATCCTCATTGGTGACCGCGCCGCCGCCCCCCGAAGGTCCGAACAGCACCTCCTTCTCCCGTCCGGAGAAATCCTCTCCCTTGCGGATGAGCGAGAACAGCCGCGACCCCTCGGTCGTATCGCCGAACAGGACCGCGCCGATCACCTTGCCGTTCTGGAAGACGACCTTCTTGTAGACGCCGTCCAGATCGTCCTGTACCCGCAGGGACTTGGTGCCAGGCTCGCTCATGAAGCGGCCCGCCGAGAATACATTGACGCCCGACACCTTGAGCTTCGTCGAGACGACAGAGCCCTGGTAGCCGTCATGCTCGACACTGGCCAACTGCTTCGCAAGGATGGCGCCTTGCTCGTAGAGCGGAGCGACCAGCCCGTAGGCGATGCCGCGATGCTCGGCGCACTCGCCGAGCGAGTAGATGCCCGGGACACTCGTCTGCATGCTGTCGTCGACGACGATACCGCGATTGACCTCGACACCCGCTTCCTTGGCCAGTTGCACATTGGGCCGGATACCGACCGCCATGACGATCAGATCGGCATCGACCTGCGAGCCATCCTTGAAGGACAACCCGCTCACCCGCTTTTTGCCGAGGATCGTGTCCGACTGCTTCTCCAGCAGGAACTTCATGCCCTGTCGCTCCAGCTCCTCCTGCAGCATCCGCGACGCCGTCTCGTCGAGCTGACGCTCCATCAGATAGTTGAAGATATGGACGACATGCACTTCCATCTTGAGGTTCAACAGCCCGCGCGCCGCTTCGATGCCGAGCAGGCCGCCGCCGATGACGACCGCTTTTTTGTACGTCTTGGCCGTCTCGATCATCGTCTCGCAGTCCTTCATATCCCGGAAGGCGATGACCCCTTCCTTGTCCGCGCCCGGCAAGGGCAGCATGAATGGCTGCGAGCCTGTCGCGATCACCAAGTCATCATAGGAAACCGTCAGCCCTTGATCCGTTCTGACGGTGCGGGCGGCGGTATCGAGCGCGGTGGCCGTATGTCCGGCGTGCAGCTGGATGCGGTTGTCGCGATACCAGTCCCAGTCGTTGAGGACGATATCCTTCATGCTCACATCGCCCGCCAGGACGGAGGAGAGCATGATGCGATTGTAGTTGGGATGCGGCTCCGCGCCGATGATCGTAATCTCGTATTTATGGGGATTGAGCTTGAGCAGTTGCTCCACGAACGATACGCCCGCCATTCCGTTGCCGATCATTACGAGCTTTTTCTTCATCACAGGTCCACTCCTCTGGTTAAAAACATAAAAAGCCCACCTTCTGCGCAGTTGCAGAAAGCAGGCTCCATTGCCACGCTCATGGCACGCCGTTGTGCCGAAGCGAATAAGGGATGCAATTAGGTGATTCGATAGGGCTAAGTATAGAGGCTCATGATTCCTATGTCAATATAGTTGACACAATTTTATATCGCAGGGCGATATTTATTTATATCGCACCACGATAATATTTTCATCGACATCGAGAAGTGCGTATGTTATATTTTATTACACCAAGATTAGAAATTGCCGATCAATGAAACCTGGCGCAGCCTTGCGAGGCTGCCTTATGAATGGAGCGAGGTGAAAAAGCATGCCCAAAGCGTTGATGCTCGTCCAGGACGCCTCGGCCGCAGCGCCTGTCCACCAGTTGAAGCGATGCTGCCGCACGCTGCACCAGGCAACGTCAAAGGATGCTATGAAGTCCTCGGTCAGCATCGTGGAGGCCGTCATCGTCGACGTCCCGCTCGATCGCCTGCCCGACTGGCAGGCTTCGATCACGGCGCTGCGCCGCCTGCCGCTGCTCTGGCTCTGTACGGAACCGGAGGCGCCTGGCGCTGTCGACTGGGGTTATGTCCTGGATGGGCTGCTGTATCCATCGATGAGCCTGACCGAGCTGGAGTACGCCATCCAATGGGGGATCCGCGTCCATCAGCAGCGCAAGCGCTGGAGCGAGGAGCGCGAGCAGCTGCTGCAGCGGCTCGAGGAACGCAAGTGGATCGACCAGGCCAAGGCCGTGTTATGCGAGGTCAAGGGAATCAGCGAGTCGGAGGCTTACGACTTCCTCCGCAAGCAGGCGATGAACGAGCGCAAGCGGATCGGCGATATCGCCGCCTCGATCGTCAAAGTGTATCAATTGATCCATGGGTAAAGGCAGCCGTCCACCCCGTCGCACTCCCCCGGCTACACCGACCAATAGCTGCCTCAACTATTTACGTCAGATATATTGACATCATCATAGAAGCTCGCATATAATCCAACCATACACTCACAATGTTGTGACTGAATCGAGCGGACGACACACTGTCGTGTCTCCGCCTTGGCAACGAAGCCGCACGCCGTCCCGGGAGGGAATGCCGTGCGGCTATTTTTAGGTGTTAGACGATCGTCGAACTTTTAGAGAGAAGCCGCAGGCCACGGCTAAGGCAATGGATAAGCATGGACGTGACATTGGAGAGGAGCTTGGCTAACGATGATGGATCAAAAAAGCTTTTTGAAAAGCGGACACACCCCGTCGCTCTTTAGTGCATTCTTGTATTTTGACGTAAGCTTTATGGTATGGGTATTGCTCGGACCGCTGGTCGTCGTCATCATGAACGATTATCCGATGAATGCGGCGCAAGCCGCCAACCTGGTCGCCCTGCCGATCCTCGGCGGCTCGATCCTGCGTCTCGTGCTCGGCTTCCTGACCGACTATATCGGACCGAAGCGGACCGGACAGCTCGGCATGCTGGTGACGATGGTGCCGCTCGTCTGGGGCTGGCAGTTCGTCGGCTCGCTCGGCGAGCTGTATGTCGTCGCCCTGTTGCTCGGCGTCGCCGGCGCCTCCTTCGCTGCCGCGCTGCCGCTCGCCAGTCGCTGGTATCCGCCGCAGTATCAAGGGCTCGCCATGGGCATTGCCGGCGCAGGCAACAGCGGCACCGTCCTGACGACGCTGTTCGCCAACCGGATCGCGCAGCACTTCGGGGGCTGGGAGACCGTCTTCGGCCTCGCGCTCATCCCGATCGTCATCGTCTTCATCACCTTCAGCCTGCTGGCCAAGGACAGCCCCAATCAGCCGGGACCCAAGAAGCTCACCGACTATACCGCCGTGCTGCGGCAGAAGGATACGTGGATGTTCTGCATCCTCTATGCCGTCACGTTCGGCGGCTTCGTCGGGATGGCCAACTACCTGACGATCTTCTTCAACACCCAATACGGGCTGAGCGCGGTGCGGGCTGCCGACTTCACGACGATCTGCGTCATCGCGGGCAGCTTTTTCCGACCGATCGGGGGCTGGCTCGCCGACCGGATCGGCGGCATCCGGATGCTGATGTGCCTCTATGGCGGCGTCGCCGTCATGCTCGCAGGCGTCTCCTCCCTGCCTCCGCTCGCCGTCATCACCGTCCTGCTGTTCGCCGCGATGATGTGTCTGGGCATGGGCAATGGCGCTGTCTTCCAGCTCGTGCCGCAGCGCTTCCAGCGCGAGATCGGCCTGGTGACCGGCATCGTCGGCGCGGCCGGCGGCCTGGGCGGCTACTTCCTGCCCAAGATCCTCGGCAATCTGAAGCAGACGACCGGCTCCTACACGCCGGGCTTCCTCATCCTGAGCCTGATCGCGATCTCCTGCATCCTGCTCATCCTCGTCGTCCAGCGCCAGTGGAAACGCACCTGGGTCGGCCAAGGCGGTAAAGCCCGGATCGACCAGCAGACGGTCGCGTCCTAGTTGCATTTGCCAGATCGATCGGCAGAGTCGGGCTCCACCATCCAATACGATCAGACGCAGCTAGCCCCTGCAAGTCCACGGTGACGTGGATGTGCAGGGGCTAGTTGCGCACAGAGTTGTCGTGCACGGGCTTGTCGGGGCGTGTTATCCGCAGCACGATTTGCGCATGGGCGGCCGGATGCGGCAGCGGGACACCCTGACGCTCAAGCTCCGCCCTCCTCGTCCTTACGATACTTGCGGTAAGCATCCGGCGTATTAAGCGGCGTGAAGATCTGACGCTCCTCTGTTGTTGGCTCAACATGGACCGTGTGCACACGGTTCAACAGCTGCATCAGTCGCCGCTCATCCGCCGCCAGCATCTCGCCGATCGTCCTGGCCGTGCGGGCATGATACAAGGCATGGAAGGGCTGCCCCTCCACACATACGATGTCCGCCTGCGTATCCCGAGCAGTCTCCAGCATCCGCTGCAGGAGCGACGGACAGATGCGGGGCATGTCGCAGGCCATCACCAGCCCGTACTCGTCCAGTCTCGATCCCTCAGACCGCAACTGCTGCGCTGCGACCGCAGCTAGAGCCGCATGCAGCCCCGCGAGCGGACCGCCTCCAGCGTAACGATCAACGACCCAGCCGATATCGGCCATCGCCAGACTCCACGAATCGTCCGCCCCGGGATGGCCATAGTTGGCTCGCTCTCCGGGCTCGGCAGCTCCCCGATGATCCAAATCGACAGCGCCATCGTCGGACGGTCTCGTCCCCCGCTCTGGCTGCTCCTCGCCCATCCCGCTTGTAGCCTCGGCCAGAGCTGAGCGGTAGCGGGCGGCGCGAGCTTCGTCGCCTGCGGCGATGAAGAGACGTTCGCACCAAGGATACATCTGTCTGGCGATATGGGATAGCATCGGCTCGCTCCGAGGCGGAGCGCCTACCGGCAGCAACGCCTTGTCCGTGCCCATGCGACGGCTAAGGCCGCCTGCGATGATGATGCCGTAGCCCAGCAAGACTTCCTCTGTTACTGCGGCATCTACGCGATTCGCTTCCATGTTGGCCTCCTCACTGTGTCCGCTCCGCATCTTCCTTTCACACCTGCCTGACACGTTATTACGGAGCGTCTCACACCTTGCCTATCCTATCCGCCTACTTATTACTTATGTATTGCGGAGCGCCACACACTCCCTCTATCGTATCCGTCTGCCGCGTCGTCGCGAGGAGCGTCTGCGGAACAGGCCGATCAGCAGCCACGTCACGGTGACCGCGAGGACGGCGCCGGTCATGTCGATCCACACATCGGTCATATTGCCGGTGCGACTATCGGAGTAATATTGATTCCATTCATCGAGTCCGCCCGCCACGAAGGTGGCCCCCAGCGTCAGCAACGTGGCGAATACCGGCCGACGGCTGAAGATCGAACGGAACAGCAGCAGCATGAGCGCAGCGAGCATGCCGTAGACGAACATGTGCGCAGATTTGCGGAAGATGAATTCGATAAAGTTGTACGGCGCATACTTGGCGCTGATCGGCGTACCCCGATAATAAAGTGTAATATCAGGCATGAATCGGGACAGATTCACATCCTGGAATATTCGGTGCAACAACGGCTTGATGCTCTGCTGATCATAGGACTGCGAGGAAAACGTAAATACGAGCACCACCCAGCCTATTAAAAGGCATGCATAGAAGAAGGTCGATTTTTTCATACTTTATATTCTATGCTTCTTCCCAACTGGATACAAGCGACCTAAGTCGGGGCACGTCTCATCATCCAATAGAGGAAGAAAGGTACGCTACGGCGCGCAACAAAAATACGGCTGCACCTCTCTCGAGGCGCAGCCGCGCGCAGCAGATCAGCTTCGCTTGGACTTGGCGTGATTGAGCATGATCGCGAAGATCAGGATGATGCCGGTGATGACGTTTTGCCAATAGGACGAGATGCCCGAGAGGCCAAGGCCGTTCTGCAGCACGCCGATGAACAGCACGCCGAGCGCGGTGCCGACCACGCCGCCCTCGCCGCCGCGGAAGCTGGTGCCGCCGAGCAGCACAGCTGCCGCTACGAGCAGCTCCGTGCTCATGCCGACCGTCGGCGAAGCCGAGGCCAGTCGGCCCGTCTCGACGACGCCGGCCAACGCCGCGAACACCGCCGCCAGCGCGTAGACCGAGATGAGGATGAGCCCGACGTTCATACCGGCCAGACGGGCAGCCGTCGGATTGCCGCCGACGACATAGATCGAGCGGCCGTAATGCGTATAGCGCAGCATGAGCCAGACAACGGCGAACCCCAGCGCCATCAGCAGGATCGTCACCGGCAGCGGACCGAGCTTGCCATTGCCGATCCACGAGACGAGCCGATAATCCGACGCGTACAACGTCTGCCCGTTGGTCCATACATAGACGATCCCCCGGTAGAGCGTCATCGTACCGAGCGTCACGACGAAGAAGTTCAGCCCCATCTTGCCGATCAGCAACCCGTTGGTCAATCCGCCGATCACGCCAGCAGCCGCCAGCGTCAGCAGGATCGCCGGAATCTCGGGCACCCCTGCCCCCATCATCGTCACCATGCCGACGCCGCTCAGCGCCAGCATCGAGCCGACCGACAGATCGAAGCCCGCCGTCAGCAGCACGAGCGTCATCGCCATCGCCATGATCCAGATCGACGCGACCGAGTTCAGCAGGTTCACCCAATTCTGGAAGCTTAGGAAGACCGGGTTCATCACAGCGATCGCCACACAGAGCAGGATGAGCAACGGCCCGATGCCCGCAAAGCGGAAAAACAGCCGCTGCGCCGTCTCTAGCGGCCCCTGCCTGCGCACGGGTTGAGAGGCTTCGCTAGTGGTTGCCTGTGGCATAGTACATCACCCTTTCTGAAGTGAGATCCTGCTCCAGCACGCGGAGCAGCCGACCGCGGAACATGACGCCGATCCGGTCGGCGATCCCGACCGCCTCCTGCAGATCCGAGGTCGAGACGATGACCGTCACGCCTTGATCGGTCAGCTGCCGCAGCAGGCGGTAGATATCTGCCTTGGCGCCGACGTCGATGCCCCGGGTCGGCTCGTCCAGCAGCAGCACGCGCGGCGTCGACGAGGTCGCCCGGGCGAGCAGCGCCTTCTGCTGATTGCCGCCCGAGAGCGTCTCGATGCGGACAGCGCCGCTCGGCGCCTTGATGCTGAACAGCTGCGCCAGCTCCTCATAGAGCTGACGCTCCTCCGCCCCCTTCACCCGGCTCCAAGGGCGCTCCTGGAGACGTCGGCTAATTACTGTGTTCTCTAGTACGGACAGCCCGGCGAGGATGCCCTCCGACTTGCGCTCGGCCGGGATATACGCGATCCCGGCGCGCACCGCATCGGCTGGCCTGGCGGGACGGTAGGCGCGGTGATCCAGCTCCATCTCGCCTCGCCACGGCACCGCCCCGACCACAGCTCGCAGCAGCTCGCTGCGGCCACAGCCAGAGAGCCCGGCCAGCACGAAGATCTCGCCCTGCCGGAACTGCACGCTCACCTGCTCCGCACCCTCGCAGCGGAGCTCGCGCAGTTGTAGCTGCACTGTCGGCGGCAGCTCGCTGGCCGTCGACGCGCCAGGGAACAGCTGCGTAAGCTCGCGGCCCACCATCTCCCGCACCAGTCTCGCCTCGTCCGCCTCCTCCCGGGAGAGCTCGCAGACGTAGCGCGAGTCGCGCATCACCGCGATTCGGTCGCAGAGGGTCAAGTATTCGCTTAGCTTGTGCGTGATGAAGACGACCGTCTTGCCCCGCGACCGCAGCTCGCGCAGCAGGTCGAACAGCCGCTCCGTCTGATCGTCGGTGAGCGAGCTGGTCGCCTCGTCGAGCAGCAGGATATCCGGGTCCGAGATGAGGGCTCGAGCGATCGTCACCATCTGCAGCTCATGCGGCTGCAGCCGGCCCGCCGGCAGGTCGAGGTCAAGTCCCTCCAGGCCAAGCTTGCTTAGCAGCTCGCGGACGCTCGCCGCACGCTGGACGCGACGGACCAGCCAGCCATTGTGCAGATGGCGGCCGAGTCCGACATTCTCGGCGACGGACAGGCTATCCACCAGCGACGGCTCCTGGGTCACCATGGCGATGCCGCTTCGCAGCGCCGAGCGGACGCCGCGCAGTCGTTGTCCCCGGACGCGGACCTCCCCGGCATCGGGTGCGTCGAGACCCGCGATGATGCGCAGCAGCGTCGACTTGCCCGAGCCGTTCTCGCCCGCCAGACCATAGATCTCGCCGGGGCGGATCGTCAGTGAAAGATCGGTCAGCGCCATGACGCCGGGGAAGGATCGGTACAAGCCGTCGATTTCGATGGCCGCGAGCGGTCCATTGCTTCCGTGTTCTTTCATAAGCACCTCTTTCGATCCTCCAGTTATGCGCCGCCCCTTGCCGTGTTGCTCAGAGGACGACTATTTCAGCGCGTTCAGCTCTTCGTCCCACGACTGGAAGCTGTCGATCGTCTCGACGCTGACGAAGTCGGAAGCGATCACTTGCTCTTTGGCTACGTCCGCTTTGTCGACGACGATTTGCTTGGCAGCCTGCACCATCGCAGAGCCCGTCTTGATCGGGTTGATGTTGAAGGTCGCATACTGCTTGCCTTGCTTGATTGCATCGATACCCGCTTGCTCGGCGTTGAAGCCGACGACGATGATGCCGTCCGGATTGTCGGCGGAGTACAGCGACTTGCCATTGTTGGTGATCGCTTGCGCAGCGCCGACCGCGCTGTCGTCATTGTAGGCGAAGACTGCACGGATGTTCGGGTTTTTGGTTAGCAGGTTGGCCATCATTGGCTCGGCGCCGGCGATGTTGTCAGTCGGGTTGTTTTGTTGGCCGACCCAGGTGATGTTCGGGAATTTCTCGGACTCCGCGCGGAATTGCTCCATCATGTAGATATTGCCCGGCACCGGCGCCGCCATACCGATCGCGCCGACCTCGGAGCCCTCAGGCAGCATATCTGCGAACAGCTTGGCTACATCCATGCCGCCTTGACCGCGACCAAGGATGATCTGATGCGCCAGACCGAAGTCCGAGCCGCCCTCTTGCGTGTTGAAGTCGATGCCGATGACCGGCACCTTCTTCTCGGTGGCGCGGTCGATCGCCGGCTTGATCGCAGCCGGGTCGAGCGGCCAGACGAGGATGACGTCGACGCCTTGGACGAGCAGATTGTCCATATCGCTCACTTGCTTGGACGGGTTCAGCTGTGCGTCGATGCCGACGACTTCCATGTCGTACAACTCAGCTTGCTTCTGGATGCCTTTGTACCAGTATTGCAGCGAGTTATTGGCCTCCGCCGGGATCGAGACGCCGATCTTGATCGACGCGCCCGAGCCGCCAGATGCCTTCGCTTCGCCACCCGTTGTCTTGCTACCCCCGTTCGAGCCGCCGCATGCTGTGACCAGCATCGCCATCAGCAGCATTACCGTCGTCATAAAAAACCATTTCGATTTACGTGTCATGCCCTTCATCATTCATTCCCCTTTTCCTGATCCAATGTGTTTGCCTATCTCTGTATATCAAGCATACGTCCAGCCCAGTATATGGACGGAAGCACAACTCATGGGTATGGCGCTCGGCCAACGCGAACTATGGCGACGTGTTGTCACTCGGCTAGCGAAGGGACACACTCGGACGCTCAGCCCCGCACAACTGCAAAACTACATCTATTTCTCCCCGGAACGGCGGAAACAACGCCCGCAACTGCATTTGTGCAGTTATTTTCGCGAAAATACCGACTAGCCTGAAATTCAAGCTTTTTTAACTGCACTATTGCAGTTAATCCTCAACGGCAAGCCGCTTTAGTCGCATTTAACTGTATAATTGCAGTTACACATGGCTCACTCGGTCTATGAGATGCCCGCCGAACGCGAGACTCGTAACTACAAGGCGAGGCGCATCGTTGCGACAAATCATGATCGCTCTGGTCGCCTCACCCGCCACCATCAGCCCCGGCTGCGCAGCTCGGCCGTCGCCGTCTCGTCGACGATGCCCTTGACCGGATCGGACAGCACGACGCCATAGTCGCGCTCCGCCGAGCGCGGCGAGATGACGCCATAGCGCACCTCGCGGGCGACCAGCTCGGCTGGGCGCTGCTTCGGATCGCCGTAGCCGCCTCCGCCGCCGGCCATCTGCCGATAGACCGTACCATACGGGATGTCGGAGATCAGATCCTTCATGTTGGCCTCGGTCCGCGTGCCGTCCGGGTACTCGAGGAGGATCGAGTTGACGCTGCCGTCGCCGCCGCCGAGCACGCCCGGCGCCGTCATGCCCTCCCGCGCTCCGTCGCCGAACACGCTCGCCTGCGAGCCGTTCGCCTGGATCTCGAACACTGTCTCCACGCCGAGTCCGCCGCGCCACTGACCGGCGCCCGCCGAGTCCGGCGCATACTCGAACTTGTGCAGGAAGCACGGATTGATCAGCTCGAACATCTCCGGGTCCTGCGCCGAGATCGCGCCGCCGGAGGCGATCAGACCGATGTGGTCGTAGCCGTCGGCGCCCTCGGTGCCGCCGCTGCCGCCCTTGCACGCATTGATCATGATGTCGACATATGGCGTCCCCTTGCGCGGGTCGGTGCCGTTCATGATCGAGCAGAGCAGCGGATTCCAGCCCGCCGTGACCCGGCCCGGCAGCGCCTCGGAGAGCGCCAGCATGACTGCCGAGACGATCTGGTCGCTCAGATGGTTGCCGAAGCCGGAGGCCGCCGGATAGCGGGGATTCAGCATGCTGCCCTCGGGCACGACGAAGCGGATGCAGCGCTTGATCGCCTCGTTATGCGCGATCTCCTGCTCGCTCAGCATGAAGAAGGCGATCATCACCGAGGAGACCGTGACCGGCAGCGGCGCATTGACATACCCCGGCGTCTGCGGATGCGTGCCAGTGAAGTCGACCGTCATCTGCTCGTCCTCGACGATGACCTTGACGTCGATGTTCATCCGGGCCTCGTGGTCGAAGCCATTGTCGTTGGCCCACCAGCGCGCAGTATACTCGCCGTTCGGGATCTCGCTGATGATCCGTTTGGCCATCCGCTCCGTCGAGTTGAAGATCTCCTCCACCGCCTCGTCGAACACCGGGATCGTATACCGGCTGATCAGCGCGATCAGCTCGCGCTCGCCGACGGTGCAGCCGCCGATCATCGCCTGGATATCGTCGGCGACGATCGGCAGGCGGACGTTGCCGAACACGAAGTCCCACACATCGCGACGCTTGCGGTTGCCCTCGTAGATGCGCAGCGGCGTGATCCGCAGCCCTTCCTGCCACAGGTCGGTCGCGTAAGGATTGTACGAGCCGGGCACCGAGCCGCCCACGTCGGCCTGGTGAGCCGTGATCGCCGTCCAGGCGACCAGCTGCCCGTCCAGGAAGACCGGCTTGATCACTTTCCAGTCGGACAGCTGGTTGCCGCCAGTGTACGGGTCGTTGTGCAGGAAGGCGTCGCCCGGATGCACATCGTCGCCGAAGTAATCAATGACCGCCTGTACCCCCGGCCCCGTCGCATAGCCGAGGATCGGGATATATTCCGTCTGCTCGATGAGCGCGCCAGCGGCGCTGTAGATGCCGAGCGAGAAGTCCCTCCCCTCGACAAGTAGCGGCGAGTGCGCGCTGCGCTCGATGACGACGCCCATCTGGCGGCCGATCGCCTTGAGCCGATTGGCGATGACCGATATAGTGATCTGATCCATCATACTCGCTCCCCTCTCTCGACATCCCGCATGATGAAGCTGCCATGGTCGCCGTACGTCAGCTCGAAGCCCGTCGGCACGATGATCGTCGTCGTGATCAGCTCCACGATGCATGGTCCCTGCAGTTGCGTGCCCGCCTTCATCGTCTCGCCATTATAGATCGGCGTCTCCACCGCCTGGCGCAGCGCTGGATCGTACATCCGGCGACTGCCGCGCGGCTCAGGCTGCTCTCCTGCTGCCGCCCGCTCTGAGCGCGGCAGCTCGAACACCGCCTGCTTGCCCCGGCAGGAGAGCCGCAGATTGACGACCTCCAGCTCATGATGACGCAGGTCAAAGCCGTACAGCCGCTCATGCTCCTGATGGAACAGCTCCTCGATCGGCGTCTTGTCGCCCGCCAGCAGCAGCGCTTCGTCGAACTCGATCGTCACCTCGTAGTGCTGGCCGCTGTAGCGCATGTCGATGCCGACGATGACCTCGCGCTTCGACACCGTCACGCCTTCCTGACCGAGCGCCTGCCAGCCCTCGTGACGCGATGCGCGGAGCATCGCTTCGATGATCGGCAGCTCGATGTTGCGCCAGCCGTGCTGGAAGCTCTTGACGTAGTCATGTCGCAGATCCGAGGCCAGCATGCCGACCGCGCACAGCACCGACGAATATTTCGGGATGATCATCTCGGTCATGCCCAGCTCGCGGGCCATCATCGCCGCATGCACCGGAGCCGCGCCGCCGGCTACGACCAACGGGAACTCGCGCGGGTCGTAACCGTTCTGCACCGTGATCTCCTTGATGCCGCCGGTCATGTTGAGGTTGGAGATCGTGTAGATGCCATAGGCCGCCTCCTCGACGCTCAGGCCGAGCGGCTCGGCGATATGCTCGCGGATCGCCCGCTCCGCCAGCTCGACATCCAGCTTCATCTCGCCGCCGAGGAAGTAGTCGCCATCGAGATAGCCGAGCACCAGGTCGGCATCGGAGCAGGTCGGCAGCTCGCCGCCGCGTCCATAGCAGGCCGGTCCCGGTCTTGCGCCCGCGCTCTGCGGGCCGACCCGCAGGAGGCCGCCGTCGTCGATCCAGGCGATGCTGCCGCCGCCCGAGCCGATCGAGTGGATATCCGCCATCGGCAGCGCGAGATGATTGCGATTGATCTCGCCTTCCTTGCGGATCGTCACCTCGCCGCCCCGGATGATCGACGCCTCGAACGAGGTGCCGCCCATATCGATGACGATCGCCTCCTCGCGGCCATACGCCCGGGCAAAAGCGCTGCCTGCCACCGGACCGCCGGCCGGCCCGGAGAGCACCGTCGTGGCTGGGATCGTCGCGACGTTGTCCGGGCTGGTAATGCCACCGTTCGACTGCATGATCAGCAGCTCGCCACTACGGAAGCCCTGCTCACGCAGCGCGCCCAGCAGCCGATCGATGTACGTCTGGAGCACAGGCCCGACATAGGCGTTCATCACCGTCGTGCTCACGCGGTTGTACAGGCGCACCATCGGCGACACCTCGGCCGAGTGGGTGACGAACACGTCAGGCAGCAGCTCGCGCAGCCGTTCGGCCGCCGCCTCTTCGTTGGCCGGATTGGCGTGAGCGTGCATAAAGCAGATCGCCACCGCCTCGACGCCTTCCTCGCGGAACAGGCGGGCCGCCGCCTCCAGCTCGCCATCCTCGACCGGCTTCAGCAGCAGGCCTGCGGCATCCGTCCGCTCCCGCAGCCCGATCCGCAGGTCACGCTCGACGAGCGGCGCAGGCGCGACATATTTGTTGTTGAAGAGATGCTCCTTGCTCCGCACGCCCCGGCGCATCTGGAGGATGTCGCGGAATCCTGCGGTCGTCAGCAGCCCGGTCTTGGCGCCTCGGCCGGTGAGCACCGCATTGGTCGTCACCGTCGTGCCGTGCACGATCAGCCTGGTCTGCTCCAGAAGCTCGCTGCGGCTCAGCGACAGCTTGGCTGCGATGCTCTCGAGTCCGTTCAGCACGCCGATCGACGGGTCCGCAGGCGTCGAGGACGCCTTGTCGATGACTTGCTCGCCCGTCTCGATATTGAAGGCTACCAGGTCCGTGAACGTCCCGCCCACGTCGATCCCCAGTGTAAATCTGCTCATGATTGCTCCCCTTTCAGTACATAAAATGCAGGGCCGTCACACACCTCTGCTGGATGCGACAGCGCCCGTCACAACTGGACAAACTCATAAAGACAGCGTCTGCTACAGTTGCACGATCTCATACGGAAGCTTGCTCAGCCCGCGTGCCTCTTCGTCCCCGACGACGAACACATCGGCGATACTCGCCCCCACTTCTTCATCGGCATCTGCAAAGTTGGGATGAATACTAACGACCATCCCCGGCTCCAATACTTCGTCTCCCTCGTCTGCGATGACCGGGATATCATGGTCGATGCCGATGCCATGCCCGTGCCAGATACCGGTTACCGCCTGCACGCTGTCGCCGTGCGTGCGAATCAACTGGCCGAGCTCGCTGACCCGCATGCCGGGCCGGATCAGCCGCTTGATATCCGCCATCGCCTGCACGCAGGCCTCGCCGATAGCCAGCGCCTTGTCGGAGGGTTGTCCGAGCGCGAATAGGCCCGCCTTCTCCACCCAGTAGCCATTGGCATCGATCAGCTCGACATACGCGGTGACCAGACGGTCGCCCCGCAGCGGCGTGAGCGTCGGCTTCCGCAGGAAATACGGTCCCTCCTCGACGAATACCAGCGTATCGATCGCGCCGCCTGCCCGCGCGACACGCTCGGCTTCGGCGGCGACGGCGGCTGGCGTAGCGCCGACCCGCAAGTGATCCCGGAACGTCAGGAAGCTGCGTTCGGCCAGCTCGAAGGCAGCGGCGATGCCCGCCTTCTCCTCCTCGCTCTTGTAAGCCTTGATCCGGTTGACCATCCCTGTCGCATCCTCGACGACCGCGTCGATGCGCGCGGTGAGATAAGCTTGCTGGAAGCCGGTCATAAGGGACTTCAGACCCACGACGCCGACCCGGCCCGGACGGTAGCCCGACACCAGCGATGCCACTTCGGCGAGCAACGCTTCCTCGGCATGCAACACGTCGCCCGTCCCCGTGAATCGGACATCAGCGACTGTGCCCGTCTGCCGGGCCAGGTAGGCGTCTGCGCGCGTATTGTACAACGCCGTAGGCGCTCCGCCTCTCGGATAGACGACATAACCCGGACGCAGCACAGGATAATAACCGCCAAAATAGTTCAGATAGCCATACTGTGTAATAATGCCTTTGCCGTAGATTACCGCTACATCGTAACCATGCGCAGCCATCGCTTGATCCATGGCCGACCATCTCGAATGCATGTTGTCCTGCTCCAGACGCTGCTTCACCGGGATGATCCACTCCTTAATTCTGGAAATATACATGTCCAGTATAAAGGACAATAGGTCGAAAGCCGTGTAAATTTTTTTTACTTCAATTTTGATGGAATATGTCGATATAACTAGTTATTGCCTTCTGTTCCATTCGTACGAAGATTCCCGATGCAAGGAGTGAATTGATGAAGCGATGGACACGACCGTTTTCAGAGGCGTAGAGCTGCAAACTGTGCCTCAACAAATTGCGAATGCCATCAAAGAAGTGATCTACAAGGGGCAACTGCAACCAGGGGAGAGTGTCGCCAAGCAAGAGGATCTGGCCCAGACGTTCGGCGTCAGCCGCCCGACGATCCGGGAAGCGCTCCGCATCCTCAGCCGCGAGCAGGTCATCCTGCCCAATCCGAATAAAGAGAGCGGCTATGTGATCGCCAGCTTCCACCCGGACAATGCGATGTCTAACGTCCGCGATATGATCATCCTCTCCCTCACCTTCCAGACGATGACGCTGCTGGATCTTTTCCATGTCCGACAGATGCTGGAGATCCCGTGCGCTGGCTTGGCAGCGGAGCGTCGGACCGAAGCGGATCTGGAGCGGCTGCGGCGGCATCTGCCGACTGTCGATCTGGGCGAGTGTACGCAAGAGCTGATCGAGCTGGACCTTAACTTCCACCTGATCCTGGCAGAATCGACGCATAACCCGCTGGCGATTATGCTCGTGCGCGCGCTGACAGCGGCGTACATGCGCTTTATCCCCGAGCTGCTGCAGGTGGACAAGGCCTCGATCGTCGCCGATCTGCCTGAGGTGTACGAAGCGATACGCAATCAGGACGTGGAGCAAGCCAAGCTGCAAATGAAACGCCATATGTCCAACTTTGTCAACTTCTACGATACGCATGAGAGGAGCATCACCCATGTCCACCGCACGTAAGGGCGTCCGCTTGACGATTCGCCTTAAGCTGATGGTCGCATTTCTGCTGCTGATGATCATCCCGACGACGATCGTCGGCTTCCTGAGCTACAATGTATCCAAGTCCGAGACCGACAAGCTGATCCGCAACAATCTCCAGAACAATGTCAAAATTACGAACCAGACGATCATCACCTTCCACGAAGCCGTCATGAACGGCGACATGTCGCTGGATCAGGCGCAAGCGCAGCTGAAGTCGATGCTGCTCGGCTTCCAGCTGCCTGACGGCAGCCGGCCCGGCAACCGCAATATCAATCTGGGCGAGCATGGCAGCTTCATCATCCTCGACCGGGACGGCAAGATCGTCGCCAGCATGAACAACAACGAAGGCCAGGTGCTCAAGGAGGTCGTCGACGAATCGCTCGCTGCGAATGTAGACGAGATCCTCCAAAAAGCGATCAGCGGCGGCGATTTCAGCTACTACACGACGACGCTGGGCGACGGACAATCCTCCGAGGTGCTCGCCTATGGCGAATCGACGACGTATTGGAACTGGATCATCCTCGCCAACTCGCATCTGATGGACTTCAGCCAGGGGCAAGACAATATCCTGCGCGCCATCCTGCTCTCCATCTCGATCTCGATGGTCGTCGGCGCAGCGATCGCCTTCCTCATCTCCAGCCAGCTGGCATCGCCGATCCGCCGGATCGCCCAGCAGGCCAGACGGATCGCCGAGGGCCATCTGACCGACCCCGACATCAAGATCCGCAGCAGGGACGAGACGGGGCAGCTGGCGCAGGACTTCAATGTCATGTCGCAAAATCTGAAGACGCTGATCACGCAAGTCATCGGCAGCTCCGAGCAGGTCGCCCAGTCCTCGGGCACGCTGAACAGCGCGGTCGGCGAGCTGACACAAGCGTCCAAGCATACGGCCGACGCGATCCAGGAGATCGCCTCCGGCATCGAGGTCCAGGCCAACGGCACAGAGCAGAGCACGCAGGCGATGGAGGAGATGACGATCGGTATCCGCCGCATCGCCGACAGCTCGGCCTCCGCTTACGAGATCTCGCTGAAGTCGGAGCAGGAGGCGCATCAGGGCCACGCCTACATCGAGCGCTCGATCCAGCAGATGCATCTGATCAATGCGTCGGTGCGGGAGATCGCCGAGGTCATCACCCAATCGTCGACGCACTCCCGCGAGATCGGCGAGATCATCAATCTGATGACGGAGATCGCCAGCCAGACCAACCTGCTCTCGCTCAACGCCTCGATCGAGGCGTCGCGGGCAGGCGAGTACGGACGTGGGTTCGCCGTCGTCGCCGCCGAGATCAAAAAGCTCTCCGGCGTGTCCAGCGACTCGGCCAAGCGGATCATCGAGCGGGTCGACGCGCTCCAGAGCGGCATCGATGAAGCTGTGAGCGCGATGCGCAAGGGGGAGAAGGAAGTCGAGGAAGGGCTGCAGCTGATCAGCCATACCGGCGAGCTGTTCCAGAACATCAAGGAGGCCGCCGTCAAGTCGGTCGCCTCGGTTCAGGATACGTCGGCGGCCGCCGAGCAGCTCTCCGCCAGCTCCGAGGAGGTATTCGCCTCCCTGCAGGAGATCGAGCAGATCGCCGGCAAGTCGGCGGCAGGCGCCCAGTCCATCTCCGCCAGCTCGGAGGAGCAGATCGCCTCGATGGAGGAGGTCGGCTACGCCGCACGCGAGCTCGAACGGATGGCCGAGGAGCTCAAGCGCTCAGCTGAGCGCTTCAAGGTGTAGGGCGCAGCCGTAGCTGAGCAGCTGCGGCGCGGGCGCTGGGCGCGGCGGCGCAGCGGCGCGGGCGCTTTGGCGCGGGCGCTTTGGCGCGGCGGCGCGGGCGCTTCGGCGCGGCGGCGCGGGCGCTTTGGCGCGGCGGCGCGGGCGATTGGCGCGGCGGCGCGGGCGATTGGCGCGGCGGCGCGGGCGCTTCGGCGCGGGATGCGCGCTGAGACGCGAGCGGGTGAGCACGACGCTCAAAAGCCCCGTCCTCCCCAATATGGGAAGGATGGGGCTTTTCTTGTGACACCTGCATGGGGGTGACCACGGGGCTGCACATGGATGACTGCGTGCCACGGATGCGTACCTACATTGAACTAGAACGAATCTACATTTAGCCTACACTCCGCTGGCGCCACTGTTTACGGCACACGACGCGCTCTCGGATGATCGATTGCGCTCCAGACTCAGATAGCTACCTCAGATCGAGGCCGGTCAGCCGGTTTGGCGGCGCTACTTGTGCGATTTTTCGCACAGATCGGGCCACTGCGCCAGTTTGCGGCGCTATTTGTGCGATTTTTCGCACATGTCGGAGCCATGGGCCGCTTGGCGGCGCTACTTGTGCGATTTATCGCATAGCATTGGCCGAGGCAACAAGCCGTTGCCCCGACCAATATGTGCTAGACGCGTCTTGCTGCACACAGCCTGGCCCTCGGACTGCAGCACGCAGCCTGGTCCTCGCCCTGCCACACATAGCCTGGTCCTCGGACTGCCGCACGCAGCCTACTCCTATTCGCCGCATCCCCCCCTACTAACCCATCAGCTAGCTCTTCATAAACTTCTCGACCATGGAGCGGCCTTCCTCGAGCTCCCGATTGAACTCATCGCGGAACGCTTGCAGCCCGGATGTGCTGAAGCCACCGGCAGTCAGCTTGCTCTCGGCCTGCTGCATGATCTGCTCGAACTGCGTGGAGCACTCACTCACCTTGGCCTCAGCTTGCGCGTAGATCTGCTGGCGCTTGGTCGCATCCTTCTCGCCGAACCATTGCATGCCTAGCGACTCGATGGACATCCGGCAGCTATTGCGCAGGTTGTCCAGTTGCGACTTGGTCTCGGCCTCGATCGAGGCCTGGGTGACCGTCGAGCCGCCACCATTGCCGCCTGTGGATGGCGCACCGCCATTATTTCCTGTGCCGCCTGTGTTGCCCGTACCGCCTGTATTCCCGGTGTTGCCAGTGTTGCCGTTATTACCCGTGTTTCCTGTATTGCCGGTGTTGCCGCCAGTGCCCGGCGTTGTGCCAGTGCCCGTTCCCGGTTGGCTGCCTTGATTGTTGTGGTATTCATCCGATTGCGCGGTGATCGTCTTGGTCTTGTTATCCCAGGCGATCGACGTACCCGCCGACTCCGACATGAAGCGCACAGGGACATACGTGCTGCCCTCGACATTATAGACGCTTTGACCTTGCGGGAGCGCCTTCGCTCCGCCGAAGAATACCATCTTGGCTTCCATCGGAGCAGTCGTGATCGTCTTGACCGGCGCAGCCTTGCCACTGTCGCGCGGCGTATTCATCAGCCATTCCCGCAGCGACACTTGCTCGCGCGTCGTCGGCTCCGAGACCGTGATCGTACGTGTCTTCGCATCCCAGGCGACTGATTTCTGCAGGGCATTGGCCACGAACCGTAACGGGATATAAGACCGTCCTTCATGGATAAAAACATATTGATTCGCTGGCAACGCCAGCTTCTGACCGTCAAACTCCAACTGCACCTGGACCGTCTGCAGCTTCACTGCCTTCGCATTGGCTGCCGCCGTGAGCGGCAGCATCGCCGCCAACAGCAGCACGCTCAGCAACGCGGCTGCAATTTTGTTTTTCTTCTTCATATGTACCACCTTTCAACTCGCTTATTAGTCATTGTCTCTGTTGCCTCGCCTCTCCGCAAGCGCCAACCTCTGAACGCCGCAGTCAAGCACCACCTTCGGTACCTCTTATTCCGCTGAAGCCGCGGCCAGGATCGATTGGAGCGCAGATGAACGGGCCGCTGCCTTAGCCGACTCATAACTGCTCTGCCACCCAGGCATCTCGGAAGTGGCGATGCCCTCCTCCTTGTACTCGGACTTCGCCTGCGAGAGGATCGACTGGAACTCGCCGTCGCAGCCCGCCTCAGCCGAGGCGATCTTGCCCATGTAGCCGCTCTGAATCTGCTGGAGGTCGCTGTCCGCCTTCAACTCGCCGACGATCTGTCCTACCAGCGACTGCATCTTGCCCGTGCAGGCATTCTGCAGCGCCGACAGTTGTCCGTCGATCTTGGCGTCGATGCGCGCCTTCGCAGCCGCAGTGTCGGACTTGTCCGGCTTGGCAGGCGGCTTGGCTGGAGTAGTGCCTTCCTCAGGAGCCGGTGTCGGCTCAGCCTTGGCAGGCGTGTCGTCGGACTTGGCCGGTGGCGACACTGGTTGTCCCTGCTCCGTGCTCTCCGTGCCGCCTGGCGCGGCTTCCTGAGTGGGCGGCGTCTCCGTATTCTGCGTTGTCTCCAGATTCGCGCCATCCTCGGCGCCATCGTCCGATGGCGGCTCTGTTACAGGAGCATCCGTCTGCTCCGATAGCGGCGGCTGCTCTTCCTCTCCCGCTTCCGCCGCCTCCACTGTCTCTGGCTTACCGTCGACTCGGGCGAGCGCCTCCTCCGGGCTCAACGTATTGACATACCAGTAGCTGCCGCCGACGATGGCGGCCGCGAAGACGGCCAGCCCCACCGAGCCCCAGGCCAATCGTTTTTTCCACGACCACGAGGGCTTGTCCGTTTGGGGTTGCTTTTCTTCAATGTCTGCCATGTGCAGCACTCCTTTCTCTACCAGCTGATCCGACATCCACTGTAAGTTTAAACGTTACGAGTAGCTGGAAGGTTGCTGTTTACCCGTAATTCCGATAGAATAACAGCTACATGTGTACCATTCATCTCACAAAGGAACAAGGTGACCTATGATCGAGATCCGTACCTCCCCGCTCAGCAAAGGCGAGTTTCGTCGAGGCGTCTTTGCCACCTGCGACATCCCGGCAGGCCAACTGATCCACGAAGCGCCCGTCGTTGCATACGACAATGAGGACGACGTCCATATCGAAAAAACGATATTGGCTGACTATGTTTTCCAGTACGGCAGCAACCACACCGCCATTCTACTAGGTTACGGCAGTTTGTTCAACCATTCCTATCAACCCAACGCCATCTATGATATCAGCTTCGAGAAGCATACGTTCGATTTTTTTGCCTATCGCGACATTCGCGCCGGCGAGGAGATCCTGATTAATTATAACGGCGACCCGGACTGCGACGACATCTTGTGGTTTATGGAGGACGAGGAAGACTCTACCTCCTCATAACCTTAGATCAGCATATCAAAACGGCGAATGCGCGAAGGTTGTCCCAGCCTTCATCGCTTTCGCCGTTTGAACATCTCCACGAAGTGATGCCAGCGCGCCCGGGAGACAGTAGCATACTTTTGTTCCTTCTCGCTGCTGCCTTCCAGGTGCACAATCCGCAGTTCATGGTTGAGATCGATCATTTTGCTAAGATTGACGATCGTCGTCCGGTCTGATTTCTCGAAGCCGTGCGACTGGGTAATGCATGCCCATTCATCGAGCGTCGTCGGCAGCCTATACTTCTCAGTCGCCGTCTGAAACACTATATCCCCGGCTTCCGTGCTGATGTGGATAACGTCTTCAGTGAGGTCTAGCCAATACACTTCTTCCGGTGTGGGATGACTTACGCGTACCACCGGTACTTTCACGATATACCTCCATTGCGCTTACTTCGACTTTTTTTTCAGCAACTCCTCGGGAACGGGATTGTGCCAATAATGAGCCGAAGCAGTAGATACCGTTAAAATAGCTATCGCTGTTAAAATCGCGCTTGCTAGTCTTGCGATTTTAGCCCCCATACTCCTCACCCCCTCTCAAAACGTATCAGAGAGAGTGCTTGTACGAAAATTGAACACAGAATAATATCCCAATTCAAAACAACACCAACTACCACGACACCAACCGAAATGATCTTTAAAACCGGATAGTATTTCCTCGGTATCCTTGACTGCTTCTCCAGATTGGAAGGTGAAAACCACAAGAACAAAAGAATACTGCAAATAGCTAGCACCCAATACGATACGCTAGTTAAAACAACATGAGGGATTAACACTACCGTTCCAGTGGTGAACAGCGTACACCATTTGGAAGCACTGAAATGAAAACCACCCGATATCATCCTGAGCAAAGCGATCACCAACAATACAATTGCCGTTTCCCCTGGCTTCCCTAGCACACTCCCCAAACCCATAGCAAACCCAATCGTTAAAGCCGTGTTGAGTACAATAATCATGCCATAGCGCAAAACAGGAATGCTGGATGATTGTTCAGGAATTTTGTTATATATCGCCTGGGCAATGCGGTCAGCCGTGCGCTCAACGATCATATTTGCCGATCCCTTCTTCGAGCAAGATCAACCAAAATGTAGAATAGACCCGCTATGATGAAAAATAAAATCACGTACATAGATATTCTTCCGATTGATAGCACATGGAAAATAACCCCGTACATGACCAAGCTTAGAACTAAAATGAAAGCATAAGTGCGATTCGTTCGATTCCATTTCACTTTCTCGCGATAGTTATTTGGGATCCAATCTACAGCCAGATCAAATTGACGAATAATTCTTATTGTTATGAGAGTAAGGCAAATGGAGGAGACCGGAATCAAATATCCCGCGAGAATTAAGCTGACATTTTCCGGATTGAAAAGCCCCAAGGCTTGGCCGCCAAAAAATACAATCGTTTGTACAATAAAACCGTATAGGTAAGCCGAAGTTGTTATAATTGCTGAATAAATAATTTGTATTCTAAAGAGACCCCATATACATAAAATCAATAAAACCAGTTGTACAATCGGGGCAAAATCACCCCAACCTTCCCCACGCATTGCATAAGAGATATGACCTAACAACAACCCAGTGATGATGAAGTGAAAATAAAAACCTTTAAACTGAATATTGAAGAAGACAAATCCAAGCAACATAAGAACGATAACTTCCAAAGCAGAAAAGAACACAAAAGGAAGGTAAACCATTGCATAGGCCCCTTTGCCTAGAAATCGGTTGTCCCCCTTAATATATAGTAGAAACCCAGTATTTGCATAGCCTTTTTTGGGGATTTTTGCCGAACGTTTCGCATAAGTGAACAAACCTCAACAAATCGCGACTTCTATGGCGGTTTTATTGCTCGTATGGAACAATTGCCGCATGCCAAAGCAGCCATCGGCAGCCCTTCCGCATCGGCCAAGTCACAGAACTTGAACTTGGGGTTGCGAGAACTGCCCTGGCTTCGTCGTCTCTATTGCCTATCTTAGATGTCAGCTACTTGCTACCGGTCCCTGGTCAGCGCACCGGCTCATCCTTGACCAGGACTTGATACGTAGAGGCGTCCGGCGCCCCATTGTTATACAGGTCGATACGCCATTGGCGCTCGGACTTCGAGTAGATGGCCTCGACCACGGCCGGCATCCCGGCTTCCGTCTGTCTCAGCGCCTGACGCACCGCTTCCGCACGAGACAATGTCGCGCCTGGCGGGCGCTCGTCCGGCAGCTTGCGCAGCAGCCTGCCCTTCGCCTGCGCAGGATAGCTCTGATTCACGCCACCGTCATAGCCCATCTCGACTCGTTCGCCGTTCTCTACCTCGCCCTTGACGCCGGAGAACCATGCCGCATCATACTGCCCATCGCCAGCTACGCCCAACCTCACCGTGTCCGAGACGATCAGGACGCGTTCGTCCTCCTCCGAGACGACGGTCCCTTTGATCCCGAAGAATGGCTCCTCCGGCTCCGGGTCCTGCTCGGACGGCGCTGCTACGCTGCACCCGGCGATCAGCCAGACGAGCAATAGCCCGATGATCGCTCGCTTCATCGTCGATCCCCTCCTTTGCTTCCTAGACGGAAACGCCAGGAGAAAGGTTGCCAAGCGAGTTGTCGAAGATGATACCCTGTCCCTGCCATGACTCGGTCTCTACAGCCAGCTTGCGGTAACGCCCCTCGGTATACTCGCCGATGACCCGCTCCCAGAAAGCCTGCGAGGGCAGGTTGTCGCCATGCTGCCGCACCTCCCACTCGCCCGGGAAACGGTCGAATACGAGCCGAGCCGCCTCCCGTCCGACGCCGCCGCGGCGGTATTTGCGCATGACGAAAAACTCCGCCACCGACCTGGCCTGTCCCGATGTCAGTACATAGCTGTGGCTGTTAATAAGCACGAAGCCTGCGTACGCGCCATCGACCATAATAAAAAACGGATGCCTGCCTTCATCGGTCCAGTAATGGTCCAAATATTTGTAGTCGTATCGGCCAAACTCGTTGACGTCCTCTCCATTGAACTCGCTGAAGTCGTATTCATACAGCTCAATGAGCTGACGCAGGACAGACTTCCGCTCCAGTGTCGCCTCGATTAATTCGATCCTGCTCATGTTTCCTTCCCCTCTCTATTCGAGCTACCGAGCTTGTCCGCCGCCTGCTGCAGCACCTCGCCGATCTTGCGGCCATGGATGACCAGGTCGGCTAGTCCGTCCAGCGGCGTCGGCTCCCCATTGACGATGACCAGACGCGCGCCGTGCGAGTGCGCCAGACGCGGCAGCTCGTTGGCTGGGGAGACGACGAGCGAGCTGCCGAGGACAATGAACAGCTCAGCCTCGCGCGCAGCCTGCTCAGCAGCCGCTATCGCTCCCTCATCGAGCCATTCGCCGAACAGGACTACGGACGGGCGGATGAAGCCGCCGCAGGCGCAGACGATATCGCCCTCCAGATAGCGCTGCTCGGGGTAGACGGCATGACACGACTCGCAGTGCAGCCTGCGGATCGTACCGTGCAACGGGATGACACCCGGATGGCCGGCTTGCTCGTGCAGCCCGTCAGTATTTTGCGTGATGACGCGCTGGAGCAGACCCGTCCTGCCCCATGAGGAGAGTACCTCGTATCCGCGATGCGGCGTCACCGACTGGAGTGCTGCGATTCGACCACGATAAAATTCGACGAACGCGTCCCGATGCTCTCGCATCGCCTCGACGCTCGCCAGCGCCCTCGAATCGCGGCCTTGCCACAGTCCTTGCGCCGAGCGGAAGTCGGGCACGCCGCTCTCCGTACCATACTTGCCAGCAACGATATTACCCCCTCTTCACCGTCAACATATATGAAAATATGGGAATTTCATGAAACCCAATCGCTTCTTGTACGTATACAGTCTATGATATCAACTCGGAGAACGCAATTTCATATTGCCCCAACATTCGCCTGACTGATAGCCGAACAAAACAGCCAAACCGTTGGCAGCTTGCCAAAAAGGAGGGTCTGCGATGAGCTTTGTCGAAATCATGCTGCTGATCGGCGTTGCCGGGATATTCGTAGCGGGTCTGATGGTCGGATCATGGACTAGCGGCGACCGCAATCGCGCCAACTACCAGACCATACCGGCCGAGGAGCGTCCGATGCGCAATGCCATCGCCCGTTGGTCTACCTTCGTCGCGATCGTCGCATTTGCTCTAGCCGCAGCGGGGTATTACTTGTTCTGACGTATGCTTGAATTGTCGGATCGACCACTCATGCATACATAATTAGCTTAATGCCCTCCGACAACCATGCCCTAGCATCTTCATATAATAAGCCAGCCCGGTCCTCGTGTATGAGGTCCGGGCTTGGCTTTATTTATGCGGACTTAATGTCCAGGCATCCGTTGACTCTATGCTCGCCTCTCGCGATACTCCGCCACATCCCTACTACTACTGCTCCTCGGCTGACGCTGACGCCTCCTCGCGAGCAAGGCTGCCATCTCTATCCCGGGCCACAGCGAATAGCGGATGCGTCTGCACCGGGTAGAGCGCGTGGGAGGCCTCGTCGAAGTAACGACCTTCCAGCAGTCCGATGAGCGTCGTCGTGACAGTCACCTCCACCGTATTGGCGCCGGGCTGCAGGATCGCGCTATCGCCCTCCCATACATAGGGCGACCATGCCCGCAAGCCGAGCGGATGACCATTGACCGTGACCTGCGCGCAGTCATGGAAGGCAGCGTCGAGGTCGGACCAGGACAGCCGGAAACGGTCGCCTCGCGGCAACTGCTGCTCGCTCAGCTCGATGGAGCGGCGGAACACCAGATCGCCCGCATAGTACGGCAAGCCGGGATAAGGTCCCGCCTGCAGCTCCGCCACCTCCGGCAGCGCCGTCATGACCGGACGATGCAGCGCAGTGAAGGCGACGCCGAACGGTCCGACCAGATAGAGCGCGTCAGTCACGCCCTGCCAGTCGTGATGGATCTCCACCTCGACCGTCAGCTGGTTCGCGCCTGGTCGCAGCAGCGTATCGACGGCGCAGCCGAGATTACTGTTGTCATAGTAGCGCGTCGCGGTCAGATCGTCCACTGTCACGGGATGCCCGTTCAGCAGGATGCGCCAGTCGCCGCCGATGGCGCTACGGTCCATCAGCAACAGGCAGCGCTCCGGCATGCGCTCGATGTCGAAGGTCGCCGTATACGAGGCGCGCAGCGGGTAGGCTACTGTGGTGCGGATCGGCGTGCCGAACGGCTGGTCAAAAGCGAGCGGCAACGCAACTCCGGCCTTCGCAGCATCCGCCACTTGCGCGATGAACGTCTTCGCTTCGGCACGGAATACGCCGAGTGCTGACAGGCCATCGGCGCTATGTAGCGCGACCTCGAAGTCGTCGAAGCGGATCGCATGATCGCCGAGTGGCGTCACCTCCCACATCCCCGCTGCCGAAAGTACAAGTTGCTCCGGCTCCCCTGGCAGCGCTGTGTCGCGCGAGGCGGAGGCTTGCGAAGAGGCATCTCGGGCTGGTGCCTCTCGTATCAGAGTTTCACTTGCCGGCGTCTCTCGTGTCAGAGCTTCACTTGCCGCTACCTCTTGCGTCGAAGCCTCTCGTGTCGGGGTCTCCGCCCTCTCTCTCCGGTCTGCCAATGCCGCTGTTTCATGCTCACCGCCTGCTTCCGATACCGATACCGCGCCGCCCGTCTCCACCTGTCCGGACTCGTCGATCAGTATCAGTCGCGACTGATACGGTGCGAAGCACAGACGAGCCATATACTGCTCCTCGTTGCCCTGCAACTGCTCCAGACGAAGCTGCGCAACTGCTCCCGTCTCCAGATCGAGCTCGCAGACGACCGGGGCTCTCGGGCTAATGATCAGCTCGACGCTCGCCTCGCCTGCCTCCTGATGCGAGACGAATACCGCTCGCACGCCACCCTCGAGCTCGCGGTGCTGCACGAGCAGGCTCTGCGCCGCCGATTCGAGCCGCACCGGCTCCGGCAGCCGCATTTCCAGCTCACGCAGCAGTTGCTCACGTACAGCAGGATCGAGCGTCGGACCACTGGCGATGAAGCGTACCGAGCCAGCCGTTGCGCCGCAAGCGACTCGCTCCGCTGTTGCTGGCTCCGCCTGCTTGCTGGCGTCCACGCCATACCCGCTGTCGGCTCCCTCCACTCGTCTATCGACTCCCGCTACTCGCTCCGCCGCCGCTAGCTCCGCCCGCTCGCTTCCCTTCCAGCCGTGCCAGAAGTCTGCCTCGCCTCCCGCGTCCATCGCCAGCCCGCACCGCTCCCGGAGCTCGCGCGCAACCTCGTCGTCGCCTTCGATCGGCTCGTACGGCAGCATGCCGAGCGCGATTACATGCCCGCCCGCATCGATGAACTGTCGCAGCCGCTCCCACGCCTTCGCCTCCAGATTCGCCAGCGGCGGGAGCACGATCAGCTCATAGGCCGCATCGCCTACCCGCAGCACGCCTGACTCGACCTGCCCCCGCTCCGCCAGCGTCTGGGGATCGAGGTGGTCATAGTCTCGCTGCGCCGCCAGCAGCGTCTTGCAAAGGTCGATCCAGTAGCGCTTGTAGACCGTCAGCCGCTCCCTCTCCGCCAGATCCTCACCCGCATAGTCGTACTTGTGCAGCGGATTGGCCAGCATCGTCCAGAGCGTCGTCCCCGGGTCGAGCATCGCGATGCGCCGGATTGCTCTGCCGCTGCCCATCAGCTTGCTGATCCGCCCCGTGTAGTCGGCCAGAGCGCGGAAGTGCCGCCAGTAAGGATTCTGGTCGAACTGCGACGGCGGCGCGTCATGCTGCGTCATCCCGTCCAGCGTATAGAAGAACGCATGGAAGTTATAGAAGTTAATCCCCATCGCCGACATCCGGTCGATCATCCACTTGGCATCCTGCAACGTCATCGACCAGCCGACGCTGTGGAAGCACTCGATCAGCGCCCGTTCGCGTCCATACTGGGCAGCTACGGAGCTGACCATCTTCGGGTTGGCTCTCAGATCAGCCGTATAGCGGTCCAGTATCAAGTCGAGCGAGCGACCGATCTTCTCATGCGCGCTGTCGCCGCCCGGCACATGGCTGTGCGCCTGCGTCGCCATCCGCATCGACGGCACCTCTGTCACATAGGCGAGACCGTGGCGCTCGCACCAGTCCGAGACGGGTTGATGATACGCCTCCTGGAGCAGCTCATGCATCGTCTGGAAGTAATCATAGCGCACGCGCGCAGCAGGCAATCGAGTTGGCGCCGCGCCATCGCCCGCATCTCGAGTGCGCTCATCCTCGCCGCCGATCAGCGCCTCCAGATGGTCCTCAATGCGGTAGCCGTTGCGACGGCGGAATGCCTCCGGCAATCGCGGCGACCACGGCAGCTTGCCGAGCGGCGCGATCTCGTCGGTGAAGATACCCCGGATCGGTCGGCCGAAATAATCGCCCAGCTCATCGGCGTACCGCTGATGCGTCAGCCGGATGAACGTCGCCATCGCCTCTTTGTGGCAAGGATCGACGAACGTGCCGTAATATTTGAAGTCCTCCAGTTCTTCCTCGAGGAAGACATGCACCTCCCACTCCCCGGCGGGCGGCGTCCATTGCAGGCGCATCGCCGTCTGATAGGTGAAAAATCGCTTCTGGTTATAGGACGTCAGCCCTGTCTTCTGGAAGACAGGCTGCACCTGGTCGCTGCCGATGTACCGCCGCACATCAAGCGCCGCTGACCATTGCAATCGGCCTGCGATACGCGGCACCGCGCGAGCACTCAGCACTTTGCCCCAAGGCAGCTCCTGATCGCATCGTTCGCCGCCCCGAGCGGTGAAGCTGCGATGCGTCAGTAGCCGCTGCTTGGCATCGGGATGGGCCAGCGTCACCTCGCCGCCGGCGATGCCGCTCGGATACGGATATTCGTCGTAGAGCCACGCCTCGAGTCCGTGAACCAGCGCGGCATCGAGCGCAACCCGCACCTTGGCGAACCAGGCGTCGGAGAGATACGCGACCTGCATCCCCTGACGGGCGCAGATGAAGAACCCGCCCACGCCCTGAGCGGCCATTTCGCCGATCTGCCGCACGATCTCTTCATCGGCCAGCTCCCCATTCCAGAACCAGAACGGCTGGACGCGCCACTTCGCCTCTGGCTCTCGCAACGCCTCAGCGATCCGCTCTATTCTCGCATTTTTGCTTATCGTATCGTTCATGAAGTCCCCTCCGCTTCCACTGCGATCCCAGGCTGCTTCCCGCGACAGGCCAGGTGCGGTAGCCATGCCAGCTCATGCCTCCGGTCCATCATCGGCCCGGCTCTTTGCCAGCATAGACCCCCTTGCTCTGGCGCACAACCAGACATTTTTGCAGCCTGTCCGGGCCGACCAGCCGCCGATGTCTCCTATTTGGCGCGGGGTGCACTATTTTGCGGTCTGGACGCAGTCACGCCATCGAGGCAAGTAACAAGATCGCAAAGGTCCAGATTATAATCGCAAAACAAAACGAGGCCAGCCCCCGATTTCGTTTGCCTTGCAGAACAATATACATGAAAACAAATGAAAATACGGGAATACCAAACACAGCGACCCAGGTAGCTAAAGCAGCCATACGTGCCCTCCTTTCTGTTTTGCCATCGTTCGACAACGGCATTACTTTACCACAAAACCCCAGCTACGCGAGTGTCTCTCTCCATTTTGAGTCTTACTGAGGAGGAGCTGGCATAATGATCTCGAATTTTTAAGTTAGATTAATGAGGCTTGAATTAACCCTACAGAAAGAGAGGCTCGCCCCTATGTATATCACAAGCCAACGCTGCACGCCCGTTACAGAGGAGATGCTGGCCGAGGTCGAACGCACGGCGCAGGTCCGCTCCCCTGAGCTATATAGACAATTTGTCCTTGCATACGGAGAAGGCACGTATCGCAACTGGATGAATGTACAACGCCCCGACGATGAGGTATTGAAGCCCTTTGCCGAGTACGGGCTGTGGGAGCACGATGCCGACAGTACGATCACGGAGGCGCAGATCGCAGACTGCGTATCGCTCGGCACGAGCACGAACGGCGATTTCCTCGCTGTACATCCCGATGTGGAAGGCTTGCTGTGGCTGCCACGACATGATGATCAGATCCGGGTCGTCCAGCCGGTCGGCGAGACGTACGCTGATGTCCTGGATGCGATCTATACGCAGGTGTACCAACAGAGCGACGACGCGTTGCGCTGGTTCGAGCCGTGGCACGAGGCGCGGACGCATGTCTTCTACCTATTCCTTAGGAATCAGCCACATCCACCGCTCACGCAACTGTCCCAGACCGCTCGCGAGCGTTGGCAGCCTGACCTCATCATCGAGGACGAATACGGCTGCAAGCTGTTCTACCGAGCGCTCGGCGGTTACCTGCGTTTCAACTATGCCAACGAGACCGAGGTCGCACTCATCGCAGACTGCGATGTCTCTCCGCTCAAGGCCGAGATGGAGAGCTGGCTGAGCGACACCGGCGGACAACGAATGAAATAGCTGTTAGCGAAGGCGTGAGAATGCCCAGATGCGCCCGAGTACCAGTATGTGGTATATTAGTTGGTAAGTGTGACGTAGGACGAGGATTTGTCGCTGTATGTTCAGGGTGGTGCGAATGTAGAGCGCCCATGATTTTCCTGGGGGATTCGCACCATAATTTTGATTGGAATGATAGAGAATAGATTGTTTCACTCTTTTTATTGATTGATTAACTCAAACTGAAGTGAATTAAGATCAAAAATTTGAGGCTACAAGCGATTTCTGCTGTTTTTCGCTGTCGCGACCCGTATGGGTCGTGTGGATTGAAATTATAGGTCAAAAGAACCATTTCATCTTGGAAAGAGTCGCGACCCGTATGGGTCGTGTGAATTGAAATATTGCCATTACTGTAATCAATTCGAACACAGGAGTCGCGGCCCGTATGGGTCGTGTGGATGAAATAACGGCTTGCAAGGCAGACTGTCCTCGTCCTCCGTCGCGGCCCGTTAATCGACAGTCTCGTGGCGAGCGTTAGAGCCTAAACGGCTTTACGGTGCTCTTGTCCACGGTAAACTCAACGTCAATCGAGCATGATTTACGCCCTGACTACCGCTGCTGTGTTAGCTTTTGCGTCCTTTGGCGCAAAAGTAAGTTGCTTTTCGTTGAAATAAGGTCCGTGAAGTTGTACGCAGCATATAAATGCGACCTACTATTCGAACAAAAAAGTGCAGCCGCCCCTTCCCAAGGTTCAGCTGCACTTTTTTGTTCTTTTCACACCATTCCAAGCCAGCAGCCCTACTCCTCAGCCGACAAAATCGCCTCGGCCAGCAGCGCCAGGTCTTGCCGGTCGATGCTGCCGCTGCCGTCGAGGTCGGCGACCTGCAGGGCAGGCCAGTCCGCATGCTCCTCGTCGGCGCCCAGCGATGCCGCGGCTATCGCGAGATCGGCGACTGACAGTCGGCCATCCGCGTTGACGTCACCGGCCAGCGCTTCCGCATCCGCCAGCGCCCGCGCTGCTTCATCTTCCTCCAGCGCCTCCTCCGACTCCGCGCCCTCCTCTCCCTCTCCAGCCTCTGCGCCTTCTGAGCCAGACCCAAGCTCCCCGCCTGCATCTGTTCCTTCCTGGCCAGCCTCTGCTCCCTCTTCTCCTGACCCCGTTCCCTCTTGGCCTGCCTCTGAGCCGGACCCCGGCTCCGCCACTGTACCGGACTCCGCCTCCTGCCCAGACTCCTGATCTTGCTCCGACCCCTGCTCCGACCCCTGCTCCGCCGGAGTGGTCAGGCTCGTCTCACCCGCTCCTGCTTGACCCGCCGCCTCTTGCTGGGCATAGCCCAGCACAGGAGACGACGCCAGGACCAGGCCGAGCGCCAGCACGGCGCTGGTATACATAGCTGCTTTGCTTCGTTTGTTCATCGTTGTCATTCCCCTCTGTCATACACTGGCTTTTATTCGATCTTCTGTGCGTCGCCTGCCGCAGCGTCGAGCAGTCGCAGGATCAGTACGACGGACTCGGCGCGATTGGTCGGCGCTTGCGGCGCCAGCTGATCGGCACCCCGCCCCTGGATCAGTCCCTCGGCTACAGCCACAGTGAATGCCGGCTTGGCCCACGCAGGCACCGTAGCCCAGTCTGCGAAGTCCGCCATCCCGGCCTCCGAGCGCTCCTCACCGGTCGCCAGCAGGCCAAGCGCCCGCGCTGCGATCGTCGTCATCTCGGCGCGCGTGATCTGCTGCCCCGGACGGAAGGTGCCGTCGTCGAAGCCGTTGATCCAGCCGTTCGTCACCGCCAGCGCGACCTCGGCTCGCGCCCATGCGCCGATCTGCGCCGCATCCTTGAAGGTCGGATCTGCCATCGCCTGCTGAGCCGAAGGCTGGAGCGCTCGCACGAGCATCGTCACGAACTCTGCGCGCGTCACCGGCTGCTGCGGCTTGAAGGTGCCGTCGGCATAGCCTTTGACGATGCCGAGCGCCACGGCGCGGTCGATCGCCGCCTTGGCCCAGTGCCCCTCGCTCACATCGTGGAAGGCTGGCACCGGCTCCGGCTCTGGCTGCGTCTCCTGCTCCGTGATCGCGAGCTCCAGACGTGCGGCCGGTTTATATGTGGACGCCGTCGCATCCTTCTTCACTGCCTTCACCTGTGTCAGCGACACTTGTGTCTCGCCCGCTTCAGCCGCCCGGAAGGTCAGGCTGGCCAGATCGACCGCGCCGCTGATCGCCGCCGTCGTGGCGCCGACCTTCGTGAAGGCGAAGACGATCTCGTCCGCTCCGCCAGCCTGTCCCTCACGCACCAGCGGCGTCACAGCGAACCCTGGCATTTGCAGGCTTGCCGCCCGGACGAAGGTCAGCGTCTCCCGGTCATACGTCACGACCAGCTCATAGCCGAATACATCCTTCAGCCCCTCTCCGCGCACCTTGATCGTTATCTCATCCCCTACATCGACCGATTGCTCCTCCGATACCCCGACTGTAAATGTCGGCTCCGCATCCTCCGCCTGCGCAGCAGGCACCACAATTCCGAACAGGAGCGCGATACACAGCACCCACCGAATAGTCTTTGAAGTCACGATTTGCTTCCGTCCTTTCCCGAGCATGGTGACCCGGTCTGCCGCCGCTCATACGACGACAGACCGGATCACTCTCATGTTAGTATCAATACTCTCCCGACCACGCCCCCCGTAAACCCGGCGAAGCGCCAAAGGAGAGGGCAGCCCACGGCCGCCTTCTCCTCTCGTCTTGCGGATTACCAGTTCAGGATGCGGGTCGCCAGCCAGACCAGATCCTGAATGTCGATCTTGCCGTCATTGTTGCGGTCATGCTGCTTGACCGACTCCCAGCCTGGGCTGGCCGAGGTCATGCCATACGACTTGGCTACGATGCCCAGATCGCCGACGGTCAGCTTGTTGTCGCCGCTGTAGTCGCCATCGACGTAAGTGTTGACTGCATTGCGGAACGTTTGCACCGCAGTGTTCAGCGCCGCGTATGCATTCTGGATCTGCTCAGCCGTCGCATTCGCCTCATTGAAGACTGCGCGTGCCTGCTCGATCGCTGCCTTCAGCGCTGCCTTGGTGCCCGCCGGATACTGGCCGATCCGGTAGCCTTCGACGGCTGCGTCATGGAGCGCCTCGGCTGTCGCGATCAGCTCGCCCAGGCCGCTGCGGTCGACGACATCGATCTGCACCTGATAGGTGCTACCGGCGATCGTCGTCTCGTTGCCCTGGCTGTCGGCGATGACGGCCCGGGTGATCGGGATCGTCGTCGTGCCGCCTGCGGCATCGCCCTTGACGTTGAATACGACGTCAGCCAGCGAGCCGTTCGGATCGGTCTGCGCATCGCCCAGATGTACAGCGAGGAAGCGGATCGTGCCGTTTGCTTCGTCTTTCTTCGTATCGACGACGAGGAATTTCTCCTCATCCTTGGAGACGATCTCGACATACTCCAGCTTCGCCGGATCGTAGGCGATCGTGATATCTTGCGCCAGTACCTCCTGCTCGACGCCGTTCAGTCCATAGCTCAGATCCAGCGCTTGGCCCGGACGTACCGTCTCTGCGCCCGAGAGCGATGCTCCGACCGGCAGCTCGGCGACCGCCTGCTGCGGATAGAAGTCGAAGCGGTCGAAGGCCGGCGTGTACTGACGCGGCACATGCGTATAGTTGTTGAACGGATACGACGAGCCGCCATAAGCGTTGGAGCCACCGTTGTACGTATTGTTATTGGAGAAGCGGATCGTGTTCGTACCCGCCTTCAGCTCGACATCGAGCGTCTGCGTGGCGAATTGCTGCCACGAGATCGTATTTTTGAAGTATACGGTCTGCGGCGCTTCGCCGTTGATGCTGATCTGCGCATAACGCTCGACCACATCATTGTTGTAGGCATGCGTCCCGGAGCTCTCGCCGTTGGCGTAAGTGACGACCATCTTGTAGACGCCGTCCTTCGGCACGACGATATCCTGCACCTCAAGGTAACGCTCGGCGCCGTCATAGGACGTGATGCCGTTGACATACTTGCCGCCGGAAGCATACTTGGCAAAGACGTCACTGCGGACCAACGGCAGCTCGGAGCCTGCCGGCGTACCGACGATATGCGCCTCCTCGGCCTCGATCGACCAGATCGGCGTCTGTCCCTCATATACGGCGCGTACATAATCGAGGCTCAGCGGAGCGCTCGACTTCACGTCGATCAGATTAATGCCGGTCCGCAGGAACATCCTTACTGTCGCATCCTGCCATTGACCATCGGTGTTGGATACCTCGATGTCGGTCACAGGCTTGCGGTCATGCGCGAGTTGGATCTCGCCATCGCCTGTGGAGGCGTAGCGCAGCGTCACATCGTACATGCCGTCATCGAGCACGCTGACGACGAATCGTGCATTGGCATCGGCCTGCTGGCCATAGCCTGTCAGATAACCCGCGCTCTGGAAGCCAGCGATGCTGCTGCCACGCGACAATCCTTTGTTGCTGTCATACTCGGTGAATTCGGCTTCTACCGTATAGTTCGGCTTGGCGCCCGGCGCTCCGTTGTACGTCAGCTCGATCGCATCGAGCGTCGATTCGCCTTGGCCCGCTTCGCCGTTATCCGGGTTATGCTTGCTGATGCTGATGGCGTGCGTGCCTTCCGTCAGGTTGACGAAGGTCGTGTTGCCGCCCAGATGATGCATGCCGTAGTCAGCGCGCAGCATGATCTTCACGGCTGGCTCGTTGTCGACCTTCAGATACCATTCCGAGTTGGCGCGTTGGTTCGAGTTGCCGGTATTGGCCTGATTGGGCATGCTCGCCGTCGAGCCGCTGCCGCCGATCAGGTCGAGACGGTAGCTGCCGTCCTTCGGCACAGTAATATTCGTCCATTTCACCAGACTGTCCGGCTTGTTGATAGCCTCGACGATCTGACCGTTCGAGGCGGAGCGGTTATAGCTCCGTTTCGGATACAGATTGGTCGTGGTGACATTCGTCTTCACCTGGGCGTTCTCCGCCTCATAGCGGCCGAACCAGATCTCTTCGCTGTCGCTGCTCACGGCAGGCGTGAGGACGACGAAGTAGGCCGAGGTGTAGTCGTCCAGCTTCACATCCAGCGTCACGGAGCCGTTCTGCACAGGCAGATTGCGGTCGATGATCTTGGTCGGCTCGACCAGGAAGCCGGTCAGTCCGGTGTAGCCAGCATGCCATACGGTCGCGCGGACCTGCGTAGCGCCTGCCAGGAACTCAGGGCTGTTGGCATTGCCTGTCACATTATTGAAGACGATTTGGCCATTGCCCTGCGTGCCGCCGAAGGCCATGGCGACTTGCTTCTTCTCGTCCTGGATCGAGGAGAGGCCGTACAGTCCAGGTCCATAAGCGTCGTTCTCATGGTTGGCCTGGATGACGCTCACCTTGGCCATGTCGCCGCCCATCATGTCGGCGTACCATTTGTACAGCCACCATGCGCCGTTCGGCTCGTTCTGGCCGGCCAGCAGCGAGCCGTACGAGTTCGCCGTGTTCCAGTAAGGCAGCATGCTGTTCATCTTCAGCTCGTCGTAGCGAGCGATGTATTGGACGAGCGATCCACCGACAGCGATCTCGGTCGTCTGCGCGTATTCGTTGATGTCCACCTTGATCGGGAACGGAGACGGCCGGTCCGGATAGAGCTCCGCATAACGCGCCTTCACTTGATTCTCGACGCCGCGATACGTATTGAGCGCGCCCGAAGCCGCATTAAACGCCTCATCCCACAGCATATGCCAGCTGATAATCTCCGGCAGGCAGTCGTTCTCCACGCAGTACGGGACGAAGTCCGCGAACAGTCTGGAGCCGTATTGCGTCAGGTTCGGACCGGAGATCATCGCGCCCGGGTCGATCTCGCGGATCTTGTCGGTTACCGCTTTCCAGTCGCTGTTGAACACCGCCCGGGAGGCTGTGCCCGTCTGGCTGTCCCCAAGCAGCTGCGGATAGCGCGTATTGTTCTGCTCCGGCTCGTTGAACGGGATATAGATGAATTTCTCATCCGGGTCCTGACCCGGATTGTCCAGTCTCCACTGGTCCTTGAACGCCTTGACGGCATTCGTCACCGGGATGACCGCCTCATTGATATACTCCTCCGCCGTCCTCGACGGATAGTACCAATGCTGGTAGTAGTCCTGCATGACGATGTTGACCGCTTCGCCGCCCGCCTCGAAGAAGTAATCCGCCACCCGCAGCGCATCGCCTGTCGGATGCTGGATGCCGTTTGGCGGCTTCTGCGAGATATGCGACGGCTTGATCGGCAGCAGCGTGTTGATGTCCGGCACATTGGGCTCGCTGATCGCATAGAGCGCGCCTGCCGAGCCATGGAACACCTCGCCGAGCGAGCGATCCGCCAGATTGACGGCGATCTTCGCAGGAGCAGGAGCTCCGGCCTCGTGCTTCGTCTCCTCGTACAGCGCCGCCACCTCTTCGGCCGACAGCTTCACGTTGTAGAGACGGATATCGTCGAACTTGCCGCCGATATCGCGGTCCGACGTATAGAGCGAGCGTCCGAAGGCATTGTGCTGCAGCGCATCCAGATAGTTCGGGTCGAACAGACGCTCCATGATCGTTGCCATCGTCGCGCCGGAGGTCGTATTGTTGCCGGTCGCGACCTGGCTGCTGACGAGCTGACCATCGATGAACAGCTGATACGCGCCGTCGCTCTTCAACGTCACGGTTACTTGCTGCCACTTGTTGCGCGTCGGGCTGCTGGCCCAAGAGATGTCTCCCTTGTAGCTGGAGATCTTGGTCGTGTCTGTCCCGTAGTAGATCCGGTTGTTGAACGACGCGCCGCTGCCGCCAGCGATCACGATGAACTCGGGGTCCTGCCAGCCATTGATACCGCTGTTCGTCAGTCCCTTCGGCGAGATCGTCGACGAGAACAGCCGCGTATAGCCGCTGGACGCCTGATCGATATTGGCCCAGACCGACAGCGTCAGCTCGTCTGTGACGTCCTCATACAGCTGATCCGGCAGCTTCAGCCAGGCCGTGCCGTTCGGGCCGCCCGGCAGGGACAGCACCTGCCCCCGCAGGCTGTCATTGGTGATTGCAGCTGTTCCCTTGAGCTCGGCGCTGTCGGCCGACTCGGTCGGATTTTCGCTGTTCGCTACGAGCGCCTGATTGACCTCCGACGTCTCGAACGTCCAGTTGAAGATCGGCGACACCGCCGCCGCCCGGCTCGCGGACGGGATTCCCCCCTGGGAATCGGAAGCGCTTGCAATTGCCGTCGGCACCATGAGCAGCAGTGCAAGCCCAGACAAGATAGATCGTTTGACATAATGCTTCAACTTGTTCACCTCGATTTTTAGTTTTGCTTGACTCTATTAGATGATAAGACAGGGCACCGGAATAGAAAATCAACGAATTTTACTATTCATGTTCCTTTCTTTACGATCTTTTTTGACTTGCGACAGGCCGTCATGTACTTTTTTGTCCGCGTCGTACCGCCCGTCGACAAACAACGATCCCTATCGCCATAAGCAGACAGGGATCGCTGTTCAGCTGTTGAGTCAGAGCTGCGGTCACGAATCGCGTGCTCGTCTTCCATTGCGCCGATCTTCAAGCGCCGCCTCGATATCGGTCAGCGTGTCGGCAAGCGTGCCGCCGGCTAGATATTTGTTGACGCCCTCCTGTATCCGCATCTGCAGCGTCTCGTTGGACACCGTATGCGGCCAGTAGAGCACGGCGTCCTCGCGCCGCAGCAGCGTCGCGATATCCTCGATCACATGATCGACGACCTGCGACGAGGCGACCGACGGCACCGCCAAGGCCTGGGCAGCGAGCCGCTCCTGATTGGCCTTGCTGTTCATATAGGCGACGAACAGCCGCGCTTCCTCGGGGTAGTCGGTACGGGCGTTGATGACGCGATAGGTGCCAATGTTAATGTTGGGGATCGTCTGCGTATCGCCCGGGATCATCATAAAGCCGATCTCGTTGGACGGATTGCGCTCCTTGATGCTCAGCAAGCTCCAGGAGCCGGTTGTGATCATCGCCGCCTTGCCCTGGCTGACCAGATCCTTGGCCTGCTCATGCTTGAGCTGCAGCCAGTTGGGCGGCACATAACCGCGCTCGATGATCTCCTTGTGCTTGCGGATCGCGCCGACGAACAGCGGGTTGTCCACCGGGATCTCGCCGCTCTCCAGCTTGCGCGTCCACTCCGGGTCGGCGCCGCCGTTGACCAGCATCGGTCCCCAAAAGAACTGCGCCGTCGACCATTCCGAATCGGTCGCGATCGGGATGATGCCATGCGCCTTGAGCGTCTCGCATGTCGCGAGGAACTCCTCCCACGTCTTCGGCACCTCCAGGCCGAGCTGATTGAACACTGTCTTGTTATAGATGAGGCCGTTGCTGTGCATCACCTCCGGCGCGCCCAGCACCTTGCCGTCCACCGTGACGGGAGCGAGCGAGTTGGGCAGCATGTCCTGCAGGAAGTCCATCCCGGTCAGGTCCAGGTACATATCGTCCCGCAGCTGGCGGAACTCCTGGAACAGACTGGGCGACCACGTGTCGAATACATCGATCTTCTCGCCGCCGAGCAGTCGGATCTTGACGCCCGCCGTATAGTTCGCATTCTGGATGAAGTCCGTCTCGATCTTGATATGCGGGTACCTGTCCTCGAACTCGGCGATCGCCTCGAAGTACGCCTTGCCGGACTGGGCCGCATCGAGCAGGTAGCTCGTATAGCGCAGCACGACCTGCTCCTCGGGCACGCCCGAGCGCTCCAGCAAGGTCGAGGCGCCGTCGCCGGACTCCGAGGAGCAACCCGCCAGCACTGCCAGGAGCAGCAGCAGCTTTAACCCTTTTGCCGCGTTTCGTGTGCCTCGCACGCTTTCCATCCCTCCCGCTGACCCGGCAGCGCCTTGCCTCCGCCGATCCCGCCTTCTTATCTCAGGTCTACCACGACCGCCCCGCTCCAGTCAAGCTCTATCGCAGCTCTGCCTGCTACAGCTTGCCGCCGGACGTCGCGATGCCTTCGATGAACTGCTTTTGGAAGGCGATATAGATGAGCAGCATCGGCCAGATCGCCAGGATCGACGCGCTCATCAGCTCGGGGTAGTGGACAGAGTACGCGCCCTGGATCTTGGCCAGCGCAGACGACAGCGTCGCCGCGTCGGCGTTGGTGTTGACGATCATCGGCCACATCAGATCCTTGTACGCGAACAGCGCGGTGAAGATGCCGAGAGCCACCAGCCCGGAGCGGGCGAGCGGCAGCATGACGCGGACGAATGTCTGGCCGATATTGCAGCCGTCCAGCTTGGCCGCCTCCTCCAGCTCCTTGGGCAGTCCCATGAAAAACTGGCGCAGCAGGAACGTGCCGAACGCGCTCACCAGCCCCGGGAACAGCAAGGCAAAAATCGTGTTGCGCATCCCCATCGCATCGACCATCAGGTACTGCGGGATGATGAAGATCTGCGTCGGCACCATCATCTGGAACAGCACGAGGCCGAAGAAGAAGTCTCGCCCGGGAAACTTCAGCCGCGCAAACGCATAGGCGGCCATCGCGCTGAACAGCAGCGAGCAGAACACGCGCAGCGCCATCATCGCGAACGTATTCCAGTACAGCTGCAAAAAGTCGTTTTGTCGCAGCACCTTGGCGTAGTTCACCCACTGAAAGTCGGCGGGAAAAAATACAAAGGGATTCATCGAGGTCGACTCCGAGACCGTCTTCAGCGATGTCAGCACCATCCACACGAATGGCAAGATCATGGCGCATGCTCCCGCCAGGAGCAGCGCATGGGCGGCAAATTTAATCATGCGATTGCTAGCCGTCATGTCGTAACGCCTCTTTCCTTACATATAGTTGACCCACTTCTTCTGCGCTCGTGTCTGGAACACCGTGATGATCAGGATAATCGCCAGCAGCAGCATTACAATCGCCGAGCCGTAGCCCTTGTCAGAGTACTTGAAGGAATTGTTGTAGAACAGGTAGACGAGCGACACCGTCCGGTCGTACGCCGGATTGGTCACATCGATCATCATATAGATCACGTCGAATACCTGCATCGCCTGGATGATCGACGTCACCAGCACGAAAAACATCGTCGGCGACACCAGCGGCAAGGTAATGACGAAAAATTGTCTGAATTTGCTCGCCCCGTCGATATCGGAGGCTTCGTAAAAATCCTTGGGAATCTCCTGCAGACCGGCCAGGAACAGCACCATATTATAGCCGATGACGCTCCAGATGCCGATGATCGCGATCGCCAGCATCGCCACCTTCGGATTGTTGGTCCAGTCGACGGACGGCAGCCCGACCTGATTGAGCATGTAGTTGATCAGACCGAACTGGGTGTTGTAGAGCCAGCGCCAGACCATCGTAACCGCAGCGGGCGCGGCGACCATCGGGATAAAGTAGATCGTCCGGTAGACCGTTTTGCCGCCCAGCTTGCCATTAAGCAGCACCGCCACCACCATCGCGATCGCGATGCTGACCGGCACGACCAGGATCGTATAGAGCAAGGTGTTGCCTACTGCGTGCATCACCTGAGAGTCCGCCAGCATCCGCTCGTAGTTGCCAGCGCCGACATAGACATTGCCGCGGCCGAAGTCCCCGCTCTTAAAGAAGCTCAAATACAGCGACTGCATAATCGGGATAATGTTGAGCACCATCAAGCCTATAATTGTCGGGGCGATCAGGAACCAGCCCCAGGACCATTCATTCCAGTTTTTCTTCACGGTTATCTTCTCCTATCCAAATTGCGGCGCCTCTGCACGAGGAGCCGCAATCTGGGGTCTGGTATCAAGTTAGACGCCTATTTCTCTGACGCAAGACTTTCGTTCATGACCGCTGCCGCATTTTTGGACGCTTCCTCGACCGATTTCTCGCCGGTGAAGGCTGGCTTGAGCGCCTCGTACGCTTTGTCCTCCCATACCGCTGTCGTGTTGGAGTAAGGCCGGATGACTGCATAGTCGACCATGTCGACGAATGCCTGGATGTTGAAGTTCGGGTTGGACGACACCCACAGGTCTGCGGTTCCTTCATACGCGGAGATCGCTACGCCCAGCTCGGCTTGACGCTCCTGCGCCTTCTTGGAGCCGAGGTACTCGACGAACTTCCACGCTTCCTCGGCATGCTCCGTGTTGTGAGCGACCGCATGACCGAGACCATTGAAGATCGACGCTTGACGCTCCTGCTTCGGCAGGACGGCGACATCGAAGTTTTTGGCGATAAACTCGTTGGACGAGAAGCCCGACAGGTTCCACGAGCCGAAGAAGCCCATTGCGACCAGTCCGTTTTGCAGCGCCTCGGCGCGCTCGCTGTCGCCGTAGATCGCTGGCGAGAGGCCGTCGCGGATAAACTTGGTGTAGAACTCCAGCGCTTCGATCGTCTTCGGATCGTCGTAGCCGGATTTTTTGTCGTCGGTGATGACGGTGCCGCCGTTCTGGTAGATGAAGTTATAGTAGCCCTCCTGGTTGTGGAATGGCGTCAGGATGCCGTACACGCCATCCTTGGTCAGCGTCTTGGCTGCATCGTACAGCGTATCCCATGTCCAAGTGTCATCCGGATAGGAGACGCCCGCCGCATCGAACAACGTCTTGTTGTACCAGAGGCCGATCGTGTCGAAATCCTTCGGGATCGCGTACTGCTTGCCTTCAAAGTTATAGATCTGGGTCAGCCCTTCCGGGAATTTGTCCATCTCGACGACGTCGCTGCCGGCGATTTTGTCGCTCAGATCCATCAGCATGCCATTGGAGGCGTAGCGATAGATTTCATTGGAGTGCATCCAGAACACGTCCGGCAGCGAACCGCCGGTTGCTCCGGCCTCCAGCATCGTCCAGTAGTCGCCCCAGCCTGTGACAGTGATATTGATCTTGGTGCCCGGATTGTCAGCCTCGAATTCGTCGGCGATCGTCCGCAGCCCCTTCTCCTGATTGGAATCCCAGATCGCGTACGTGAGCGTCACCGGGTCCTTGGTCTCCGTTTTTGGCGTCTCCTCGGCCGGCTTCTCGCCGCCTGTATTGCCTCCTGTATTGCCGCCTGTCGCGTCGCCGCCTCCATTATTCGCGCTGCATGCCGACAATACCAATCCGAGCGCCAGCAGCAACGATACGCTTGCTTTCTTCAACTTCACTACCCCCATACGATAAGATTGGATTGCTCGCCGCAATTCCTTCCTCCATCTTAGCCGAAGCCTCCAGCGGTCAAAATCAACGTTCTTTACCACTCGCTTTATTTTTTTTACCGTTTGCCCGCATACCAAAAAAGCGCATGGTGCACCATGCACTTCTTTTACTGGTTCATGTTCTTTCTCAACTTGACAGGCCCCGATACTCCTCGGGCGACACCCCGGTCACCTTTTTGAACAGCTTGCTGAAGTACGTCGTGTTCGAATAACCGACGCGGCTGGCGACCTCGTAGATTTTGAGATGTCGCTGCTTGAGGTAATACTTGGCCTGATCGATCCGCATCCGCGTCAGGAAGCTGACGAACGTCACGCCAATCTCTTGCTTGAACACGCGGCTCAGGTAGGAGGCGTTGACGCTGATCGCGTCGGCGACCGTCTGCAGCGAGATATCCTCGTCGGCATACCGCTCGATGACGATATCGCACGCCTGCTGGGCGTAGCTCTTGGGCTGGACCGCATCCAGCTCGCGGCTGTCCCGCTGATGCCGCAGCGTCTCCAGGAGGAGCTCGTGCAGATCGGTCAGCCGATCCGCCAGCAGGATCCGCTCATACGGCGTGAGGCGTTGGCCGTCCGCCACTCCCCGCTCCTCCGGCGCATGAGGATACGCCGACATGATGAGCAGCAGCAGCCGCGCGTACAGCTGACGCACGCTCTTCTCCGAGTAGGCGCCGCCGACGCAGCGGCTGCGGATCGTCTCGGCGTACCGCCGCGCGCCCTCGTCATCGGTCAGCACCAGCCTGCGGAACTCCGCCATCTCGGCC
>Ga0160452_100212_pt1 | contig 61588 bp, 54 predicted proteins | sample HID1971I_E6MG_FD_108230 | JGI IMG/M metagenome (GOLD analysis project Ga0160452, IMG submission 108230) | Enriched millipede-associated microbial communities from UW Madison campus, WI, USA - HID1971I_E6 MG | ecosystem: Host-associated > Arthropoda: Insects > Digestive system > Unclassified ...
ACCTGCAGGATCTGATCGAGCGTCGCATCGGGGCCGGTGACGCCGGCCAGCGTGCCGAGCGCGTACTGGATCTTCTCGCCCTCGGCGTTGATGATGTGGGCCAGTCCGAGTTCCTCCATCGCGATGGAGGAGAAGATCAGGTTAACCACATCGTCCCGGGTCAAGGTGACCGTGGGACTGATGTTTGGAATATTGGGATAGGACAAGTTCATTCCTCCTTATGTTCAAGCTGCTGCATCCTATGCGGAGGAGGAAAGGGACGAACTGTCCAAAAACCTAAAGATCAAGAAAATGATGCATTTGCTCAGTTGTTGTACGTTAGTGGAGGGGAGATCAGGAAGGAGTTTTAAGCGGTTATTCGTAAGCGACTCCTTAGGGTGTGTTTGTTGTGCGCGATTGAATTTTTGAACACAAATGGGCACTGTGCCGAATAAACTGAGTAACATAGATCTTCCCATCTTGAAGGAGGCATCTCAATGAAGCCACTAAAAATTGTGTTTGTCAATATGATGTACGATTATGGAGATACTGCCAGAGGCTATTCTCTGGAGATGTTGTTCTATGACGAGCTTCATGCCATGGGACATCGACTGATCCCGTTTCATTACGACATTCTGTTGCGGCAATACAGCAAGCGGGAAGTGAATGACATGCTGCTTAAGCTCGTCCACGACGAACAGGCGGATGTCTTATTCACGATTTTATTCCAGGATCATATCGACAAGGAAACTTTCGGGGAAATTACGAATAACACAAGCACCGTCACCTTTAATTGGTGCGCGGACGATCATTGGCGGTTTGATTCGTATACTAGCCAATGGGCTCCTTACTTCAATTGGATGGTTACGACGAGTGAAGCTGCGGTACCCAAATATCATGATATGGGTTACGAAAACATCATTTTATCGCAGTGGGGGTGCAATTCCGGCATCCACCGCAAGGTTCCGGCCGGTAAGCTTTACGATGTTTCTTTTGTCGGCGCTATAACTCATATTGAGCGAGGGCCTATGCTTCAACGGGTGAGGGATGCAGGATTTGCTTTGTATTGTTGGGGAGCGGGGACAGCCAATGGCAGACTCTCATTGGAGAATACGATAGGCGTCTTCAATCAGACGAAGATCAATCTGAACTTCAGCCAAGTTTCGTCGGCAAATTTGTTGCAGATTAAAGCACGCGATTTTGAGGTTCCGGGAAGCGGCGGATTTTTGTTAACCGGTTATAATGAAGAATTGAAAACCTATTACGAGTTTGGCAAGGAAATCGAAACCTACCAGAACGCAGACGAGATGATCGAAAAAATCCATTACTATCTTGCGCACGACGAAGAACGCGAGAAGATTGCCGCTGCCGGCTATAAGCGTGCTCATGACGAACATACGTACAAACATCGCTTTGAACATATTTTTGCGAAGATGGGGTTGTAACCGGGAAGCGGCGGATGCAAATAAAGCGGACAACAGGAATCCGTCCTGTTTGCCCGCTTTTTGTGCTTGGCAGATTATACGCGCCTCAATTCCGCAAGGGTGTCGTATAAATATTGCAGCTCGTTTTCCAGCTCGTAGTGATGATTGCCGACGAACAGACCTTGACGATCGATTCGTTGCGCGTGTTTGAGCGATCCGTGTATTTCGTAGTTGAAGTACTGCAACACTTCGTTCTTGGCAAAGTTGCCGGCGACGATGGGGCGGCATTCGATGTCGCGGCTCTGGAGCAGATCTGTCACTTGCTTGCGGGTAAAAGGCGCTGTAGGCTTAAGAATGAGCGCGAAGCCGAACCAACTGCTCTCGCCGATCTCCCGCTGAATATCGAAGTAGGGATGATCGGCGAACAGACTCTGGAAACGCATCGCGTTCTTGCGTCTGATCCGGATCATGTCCGGCAGCTTTTGGAGTTGTTCGAGTCCGATCGCGCCATTTAACTCTCCCGGCCTGACGTTATATCCGGGCAGCACGAAGCGGAACGATTCCTCGAACGGATCGTTGCTTTTGGTACCGCACACCTGGTTGTCGCGAGGCAGATTGCGCGTCCAGCCGTGAGCGCGCAGCGAGAGCAACAGGTGATAGAGCTCCTCATCGTCGGTCACGATCAGCCCGCCCTCGATCGTCGAGATATGATGACTGAAAAAGGAACTGAAGCTGCCCATCAGACCGAACGATCCTGTTTGCCGCCCATCCCATAATGCGCCGAGCGATTCGCAATTGTCTTCGAGCAGGATGATATTTTTGGCATCGATCAGCGCTTGGATTTTGGAAAAATCATTCGGATTGCCTAACAGATTGACGGCCATCAACAGGCGGGTCCGGTCGCTGACGGCCTTGCTCAGAGCATTCAGATCATAGTTGAGTGTAAACGGATCGATATCGACAAACTTGAGCTTCAAGCCATATTGATAAAGCGGGTAATAGGTTGTCGCCCATGAAACGGCCGGGACGATCACTTCGTCGCCCGCTTGGATTGGATGCTGCTTGCTATAAAACAAGGCAGCAATCATGAGCAGATTGGCGGACGAGCCCGAATTCACCATCACGGCATGTCGACTGCCCGTATAGGCTTCGAAGGCCCGTTCGAATTGCTCCACCTGTGCGCCCATCGTAAACCTCCCGGACGCCATAACCGTTTGCATGGCCTCCAGCTCCCGGTGGTCCCATGTAGAGCTCGCCAGCGGATATTTCATCGGAAGTTTTCTCCTTTCGTGGTCAGAAGCCAATGATAGGTTTGAGCTATTCCTTCCGCGAGACTGGTCGGAGCCGTCCAGCCCAGGCGGTGCAGCCGGCTGGCATCGACGAGCTTCTGTTTCATGCCGACTGCTCTGGATAGATCGTGCGCGAAGCTTCCGCGATAATCGACGACTTCCGCGACTGCGCGGTAGTAATCATTCACGGTATAATCAACGCCGCATCCGACGTTTATCATGGCGGGGAGGTTGTCAAATCGGGCCAACGCATAGATGAGGAAGTCTGCGAAATCTCCGGCATACATGAACTCTCTGCGCGCTGTGCCGTCTCCCCATATACTCACCTGATCCGCGCCTTCCTGTTTTGCGCGGTGAACTTTGTAGATTGCGGCAGCGAGCAAATGCGAATGAGCAGGGTCGAACTTGTCCCAGGGGCCGTACATGTTGCACGGAATGGCCGTTTTGTACAAGAAGGACGAATCCTCGCTTTGAATATATTGACAAAGTCGAGCCGTGGCGATTTTGGCCAGCGCATATCCCTCGTTCGTCGGCTCCAGCTCTCCCTGCAGGATATACTCTTCGCGAAGCGGATTGACCGCATGACGTGGATACATGCAAGAGCTGCCGATATTGAGCAGCTTCTTGATGCCGCTTTGGCGAGCCGCCCAGACGACATTGCGTCCCATATCCATATTTTCCAATAGAAAGGCGGCTTGGAATTGCATATTGGCTTGTATTCCGCCGACTTTGCCGGCCGCGTGAATGATCAGCTCGGGCTTATGCTCGCGCAAGTAGGCTTCCACTTGCGAATAATCGAGCAAGTTTAATTGGCCTCGGTCAGGACAAAGCGCCTCATATTGCTGAAGACCCGGATGACGCATCAGATTTTGGCCGACCATTCCGGATGCTCCAGTAATCAGGATACGCATATCAACCCCCGCCCTTGGGAGCGATCAAGGCGATTCGGCGCACTTGGTCCACCTCGCTGGTTACCATTTCCTTTACAATCGCCGGCAGATCGTATTGGGGCGCCCAGTTCAATTGTTCGCGCGCCTTGCTCGCGTCGCCGAGCAGCAGCTCGACCTCCGTTGGCCTGTAATATTCCGGGGACACTCTCACGACGACCTGGCCGATCGGCAGCTGATATTCGGGATTGCGGCATGCCGCGACTGAAGCGGTTTCCTGCTCTTTTTCACCCTCGAAGTTCAGCGCGATGCCGAGCTCGTCGAAGGCTAGTATCACAAATTCGCGAACCGTCGTTGTCACCCCCGTGGCAATGACAAAGTCGTCCGGCCACTGCTGCTGCAAAATCAGCCACATGGCCTCCACATAATCTTTGGCATGTCCCCAGTCGCGCTTGGCATTAAGATTGCCGAGATACAGACAGTCTTGCAGACCGAAGGCGATTTTGGCAGCAGCCTTTGTTATTTTGCGCGTGACGAACATTTCGCCGCGTATCGGACTTTCGTGGTTGAACAAAATGCCGTTGCAGGCGAACAGGTCGTAAGCCTCGCGGTAATTGACGGTGATCCAGTAGGCATACAATTTGGCAACGGCATAAGGACTACGAGGGTAGAAGGGCGTCGTTTCTTTCTGGGGAGTTTCTTGTACAAGGCCATATAATTCGGATGTAGAGGCTTGGTATATCCTCGTCCTGTGCGCCAGACCGGCCGTCCTGACCGCCTCCAGCAAGCGAAGAGTGCCGATCCCATCGGCGTTGGCCGTATATTCCGGCACCTCAAAACTGATATGGACATGGCTCATCGCCGCCAAGTTGTAAATTTCGTCCGGTTGCGTCTCCTGAATAATACGCATCATTTGCGTCGAGTCCGTCAAGTCTCCGGGATGGAGGTGGAGCGGAATATGATTTTGCAACAGATGATCGATACGAGCCGTATTGGACAGCGAGCTTCTGCGTTGCAGACCGTGAACGACGTATCCTTTCTGCAGCAGAAGCTCCGCGAGATAAGCGCCGTCCTGACCGGTAATGCCGGTGATTAAAGCTGTTTTTCCCATGTTTTCCTCCTGATGGTCGGTGAAGGACCGAGATCGAGAACTCATAGCCTCTATCCAGAATGCCGTTCATGGATATCGAGCACTAGTCTTTAGAGGCAAGTACATTCAAGGCTGCCACAAACTCCTTGACCCGCTGTTTGGTCGTATGTCGTTCATGCGCCATCTGCATGCCGGACCGGGCAATTCGCAACCGTTCATCCTCATGCTCAAGATAGTAGTTGACCTTTTCTTCAAAATTGGTCTCATCGACCTCCACGAAGTTCTCGCCAGGCACAAACCCCAGGTCCCTTAACTCTTGAGAGGACGGAGCCATCAACAAGCTATTGCAGGCTGTAATTTCAAAATATTTCATAAGCGGGTATTTATAAACCGAATCGCAAGTCACACAAATTTTGGCCTGATTTAAAAGTTTGGCAAAATTTTCACCGCCATGAGGATGGGATTCGCCTTCTTTAAACTGGATATAACCTGGATGGGGGACATACAAAAATCCAGGGCGGCCCCAAAAACGATTCAGATAGTCTATGCGCAACGGATAAATGTTGGAAAACATCGCTCCTGTCAATAAAATATCAATGTTTCGATCTAACTGATAATCGTAAAAGACCTCCGGGTTTACATGATGCGGATTCCAAATCATGTTGGAGGCATGCTCTGGATACCACTCGATAAATCGATCTCTATAATATGTAAATACATGCTGGACGCCCTCATCCGTTAACAACTGCCGTCGACCCTCAATATCAAAGTGCAGATCATGCAAACGGACCGCATAAGGCTGCTTTAACTCCTTTAATCCGGTCAACTTATGGGACTCGATCTCATAGTAGTCGTGAAGATAAACGAATTCCGGCTCAAAATCCATCGCTTCGATAATTTCTCTGATCGATCCAGATGCGTGGGAAATGCGAAGATCGGTTTCTTTTGCCAGCTCTTGCATGAAATAATGGGAGGCTTGAACCAAATACCGGCTGTCATCTCTGCATAACACCAATAGTTTTAAACGATCCATCTGATGTCCTCCTGTAATCTTGCAGCTAGTTACAACTGATCCTATGATCGATAAGGGTTGTCATATTCATAGGGTATCCTCCAGTCGGCAGCGGAATAGAAAAAATGTACGCTTAGGGATTGACTTAACGAATAGAGTCGATATGGGCCAGCAGTTGATCGACACGATGTCGATACGTATGATGCGCCATAAGATGTTCTCTGCCTTGATCCGCTATTCTTTGGGCTTGGTCCAGATGCTCAAGGTAGTAGGCCGCTTTGTCCAACATGTCTTCCTGATCCTTGAATACGATATAATGTTGATCTGCCTCGAATACGAGATCCTGATTCGCATTATAGTTGCTTAGGACCATTGCGCCGCAGCCTATTCCCTCCAGTAAGCGCATATTAAAATGCGCGAAGTGCGGAGGAGATTGGTTATAAACCATTTTCGATTCATTGTAAATGTCAGCCATCCGCGGACCTGTGAGATGACTGGAATAAAGCGAGAGTTGATGCTTCTCGCCAAACCTGGCAGTAATCGCAGCAAGATCGCTGTCTCGGCTTTCATAGCTCCAACCATGCGTGCCGATAAAGCTTACTGCATATTCGCGCATGGCTAACCGCTTGGAACAGTTGAAAAAGCGAGGATCGACAGCAAAGGGGAAGAAAATAGCAGGGATAGGGAATTGCGCTGCCAATTCCATCGATTGCGCCATCAATAGAAAGTCAATTTGGTAATCGTCGCAAATTTTTAGACTTCTTGTCAAACGATTCGTCCCATGCAAGAGCCAGAAGTATTTGGGCACTTGAACCAGATGAATATTCTTCACCTGGACTAGTTCTGTCGTCTCAGGAAAAACGACTGCGCTATACAGAGACAAATCAACGTTGGCAAAATCAATTTCCTTGGTATAAACGTCAACCTCTACACCCGACGCTTTGAGCGCATCCTCAAGGTAACGTCCGGCTGTAATCGGAGTTTTGACATAACACAATAAGAGTCTTCGGGTAGCAGGAGTCTCTCCCATATCCGTAAACCTCCTGTCAGCGGGATTTATTGTCGACTATATCCTATTCCATCTTCCGCGAGAATGAACTAATAAAAGCCCTGATTTGAAAAATAAATTCATGTATTCTGTTTTTGTGTACGTTAAGACGAGGGGGAGCCATGAAAAAAAGGAAAGAGAGTGCCCCTGCCGACAATCGGCTTCGGAAACAATCTCTTCGTTTGCACAGCTTAAAGAATGCCGTCTAATTGACCTTGCGCAGCACAGCGCGGAAGCAGTAGAGGCCTCCCCACATATCTGTATACAACGCATCCTCCGGCAGGGTATAATCCACCTCGCCCGCAAAGACGAAGCCCGTGTCGCGCAGCAGCATCGACATATCTTCCAGACTTACGGTAGGATAGTCAAACGTCAGGATGAGCAGGCCATCCGGCTTCAGGATGCGGCTGAACTCCCTCAGCGCCAGCGCTTGATCGCTAACCGGCATATGCTCTAATACGGAAATGCAGAATACACGGTCAAATTGCTGCTCCTCGTAAGGCAGCTCGGTCAGATTGGCACTCGCGAGGTGCAAGCTTTCATGCCAATGGTCCACATGCCATGCGGTAGCCTCGACGCCAAAATCCCGGCCGATGTCCTCAATGATCGCCGCTTTGGACGTAATTCGCGGGTCGAGATCACAAGCATGCGCCTCGCGAGACCGCTCGGCTAACGCGAACTTGAAGGGGTGGGATATCCCGCAAGCCGCGTCCAGCACGACCGCCTCAGGCGAAGTGAATGCCATTGCCCACGAATACTCGTAAGGGCGGCTCCACCAGGTGGCTGGCAATGGATGAATCAATGTGGTCTGGCGCTCGTCGGCGCGCAGGATGAATCGGGATGCGAGTAATGTGTCCATAGAATCGATTAACCTCCAGCTATTATCCTCTCCAAGGCATACCCCGGTTCACCCTAAGTTTACACGCCGACGATCGGAAAGTCACTGGCTTCTTGAATGACTGCTCACAACGGCTTGCGCAGCGCTGCGCGGAAGCAATGCAAGCCCCCCCACATCTCTGTATGCAGCGCGTCCGGCGGCATATCGAGATCGACGTCTCCGGCAAACTCGAAGCCTGCATCGCTCACGATATCGGGGAGTGCATCCAGCTCGACGCCAGGGAAGTCAAAGGTGAAGATCAAGAGTCCGCCCGGCTTCAAGACGCGATAAAATTGCTCCAGGGCGAGCTCTTGCTCGCGCGCTTGCATATGCTCCAGCACCGATATACAGAAGGCAACATCGAACTTGTCGTCCATATAAGGCAGCTTGGTCAGGTCGGCATAAGCCAACTCCAGGTTGCTCTGCCAATGCTCGACATGCCATTGGGCTGCTGCTGCGCCCAAATTTTGCGATATCTCTTCGATGATGGCCGACTTGGACGTAATCCGGGGATCGATGTCGCAGGCATGCGTCTCCAGGCAGCGCTCGGCGAGCGCGAACTTGAGCGGGTGCATGACGCCGCAAGCCGCATCGAGCACGACCGCTACCGGCGAGGCAAATCGCATGGCCCAGGCATATTCGTATTTGCGACTCCACCAGGTGTTGGGAAGGATGTGAATAAGCTTGTCGATCTTCTCATCCGACTCCACAAAAAAACGGGACGTTAGTCTGTTATTCGGCATAGATATACCTCCTACTATGAGTCTTACCTATGCAACATATGCCACCGAGCGCCAGCCCGAACTGTCCATTAATCTAATCGGAGCGCATATCATTCGACATTACAAGTAAAACGTATGCTACAGGGGCTCGACAGCGACGAGCTCCCGCGCCGATCGATCCAGCTCGAAGCTCGTCTCGCGCTTGCTACCGCCGCTCTCGCCGCCTGGGCCCTCGCTCATCGATAGGACCATTCGCCCGTCCCGCACTTCGGGCGGACGCCCTGGCGCATAGCTCCAGGTGTCCGTTACAGTGCCGTCGGCGAAGCGGAAGGCAAGCGGGAAGGCTTCGCCTGATGTCTGGTCGACGCCATAAGCGTGGAAGGTGAGGCCGTGACAATCCTTAGACCCTGGCTTGCATACTCCCGTTGCCATTGCGCTATAATGGAGGCACTGCAAATACACAGTGACGAAGAGATGAGGGGTAAAAATGACAACGATACTGGTCGCTGACGACGAAGCGCCGATCCGCGAGCTCGTCGGATTGTTCCTGCGCAACGAGGGCTATCGCGTGATCGAGGCCGCAGACGGCAAGGAGGCGCTGGGTCGCTATGCTGCCGAGCCGGTCGACCTGGTCGTACTCGATATTATGATGCCAGTGATCGACGGCTGGGCGCTCGTCAAGGAGCTGCGCAGCGCCGACCCGTCACTGCCGCTGCTCATGCTGACCGCCAGAGGCGAGACATGGGAGAAGGTCAAGGGCTTCGAGCTGGGAACTGACGATTATATGACCAAGCCCTTCGACCCGCTGGAGCTGATGGCCCGGGTCAAGTCGCTGCTGAAGCGACGCAACATCGCCGCCACGCAGACGATCCGGCTGGGCAGCATCGTGCTGGATCGGCAGACGTACAAGGTGACGCGCGGCGAGGAGACGCTGAGCTTGCCGCTCAAGGAGTTCGAGCTGCTGTGCAAGCTCGCCGAGTCGCCGGGACAGGTATTCACCCGCGATCAGCTGATCGACCGTATATGGGGGATGGACTACGATGGCGACTACCGGACGGTCGATGTCCATATCAAGCGACTGCGCGAGCGGTTCGCATCGGTCGATGACTTCGGCATCGAGACGGTGCGCGGTCTCGGGTATCGGCTCGAGGTCCGGGCATGACCCGGTCGCTGTATACCCGGGTCGTCCTGATCTTCCTGGTCGCGGTGATCGGCGGGACGCTGATCTCCTATTTCTTGTCGACCCGGCTGTTCCGCGAGCAGCTCGAAGAGAACTTGCAGCTGCCGCTGCGCTACCTGGGGATGGACATCATCCGGCTCTACGATACGCTGCCGGCGGATGAAGCCGAGACTTACATAAGCGGGATGAAGCAGCTGCAATCGCACTATATCCGCATCTACGATGAATCAGGCCGCTACCGCGCCTATGGGGAGCAGGAGGGATATAGCCCGGGCGACATATCCGAGGCGCAAGTCCGACGAGTCTTGGACGGCGAGTCGGTACAGGTCAATGCCACCGGCATCTCCACGACACGGGTGGGGCTGCCCTTCGCCATCGGTTCGGTCCAGCAAGCCTTGTTCATTGACTCGAAGGGACCGCCGTCGGCGTCATTCATCAAGACCTGGGCGCTCAACTTCATGATCTATGCGCTAACCGTCGGCAGCCTCGTCATGCTGGCCGCTGCGATCTTCCTCGTCCGGCCGATCCAGCAGCTGACCCGGGCGACCCGGCAGATCGCTGGCGGCGATTTTGAGGTCAAGCTGGATATCCGGCAGCGTGGAGAGCTGGGCGTGCTGGCGCGCAGCTTCGAGCGGATGACGCGCGATCTGCGCCAGCTCGAGGAGCTGCGCAAGCAATTCGTCGCCAATGTGTCGCACGAGATGCAATCGCCGCTCACCTCGATCTCCGGGTATGCCAAAGCGCTGCAGCTCCTGCCCGCGGACGACGCTGCGCGCAGCCGCTACCTCGGCATCATCGTCGACGAGGCGGATCGTCTCTCGAAGCTGAGCGACAATCTGCTTAAGCTCAGCCTGCTGGAATCCGAGTCCCGTCAGCTGCAGCCGACGGACTATCGCCTCGATGAACAGCTCCGAGAGGTCATCATTGCCCTCGAGCCGAAGTGGGCGCCGCGCAGCATCCGCTTCGAGCTCGAGCTACAGACTGCCAGGATTACGGCGGATCAGGATCTGCTCTATCAGGTGTGGACCAATATTATCGGCAACAGCATCAAGTTCTCTCCCGATCACAGCGTCATCGAGGTTGCGCTGCGACAGGAGGGGCAAGAGTGGAGCGTACGGATAACAGATCATGGCATCGGCATCCTGCCGGCAGACCGTGAGCGCATCTTCGAGCGGTTCTTCAAGGGAGATCGCTCGCACAGCCGCACCGTCGGCGGCATCGGCAGCGGGATCGGTCTGGCGGTAGTCCGGCAGATCGTCTCGCTCCATGGCGGCCGGATCGAGGTTGAGAGCGAGCCGGGCAGCGGGACGAGCATGATTGTGACGCTGCCGCAGGAGGCGGCAGGGAGGAAGACGCTCTAATCAGACTCGGTCCATAGCTTCGATCAGAAACACATTGTAAGCGGGCTTGCTGCCGGGGCGGGGGTAGCACCCGCCTTTTTTGTGTCCTGTAAGGGCATATGGATTGTACAGGCCCGCGAGCTTGAGCATAACGTATAGCAGACAACCTGAGACGGCATGGAGTTAGAATCTGTGCTCCTGCCTATCCGGTTGTTCATCCGCCGGGCCCGGCGAGTCCTATTAGCTTGAGCCACTCGAAAGGGGATTTCATCTATGAATACGCATCGTGCTAACCAAACCAGGAATTTACCTGACGGAATGCCTTATGTCTACGCATCTTATGTAAATGACCGTAACAACGGATATGTCGCTGTAATCGATCCGTATAATCATGATCGGATTATCAAACGGATTTCGGGACTTATCAGTCCTAGCGCGATGTGCACCGATCCCTCTGAGCAAAAGCTTTACGTGACGGATGACCGTTTAAATAGGGTGAACATCTATCGCACGGATAACTTTGGCGTTGTTGCCGCTATACGCGTTGGCACCAAAGCCGATACGAATCCAGTTGCTGTCTTTGTAGCTCCTAATGGCAAAAAAGTCTATGTCGCCAACTATGGAGAACACAGCGTGACGATTATTGATGCCAACGCCTATACAGTGATTAAAAATGTGGAAATGGCCACCTTACAACCGGGTGTTTTAGGCAGACCATTCGCCTTTGCGTGCAATGAGAACAGTGCCTTTGTCCACGTGGCCTGCAAGCGCGACAATGGAGCGGATTTCCTTGTCGCCATTGGCCTTGAGGATGATACGGCTTATTCACTTGACTTTGAAGAGGACATTATCTTTGATCAGACCCGCAACCCGTTGGCTATTCACCCTAATGGGCATACGCTGGTTTCGCTCGGAGACGTCGGCATGCTGAACTACTTTGGAGATCGTCCGGTTGGCTTGTACAACTCGATCAGCTTACTGGACAATACGGTATCCGGGGTATACCTGAACAATAAAATGTTGTTCTGCACTTTGCGAGGAGAAAAAAACTATCTGAAAGTATTTAAAAATCTGGAAATTGATAGAAATAGAAACATCACTTATGATAACTTTATCGAGCTCCCCAGCTACAAAAGCCAGGATACCATCCGCGCTTCGCGCAATCAAATCTTTGTTGGCGTCACCGTTCAACCGACGGTTCTCCCGATGGGCGGTCTGCAGATCATCGAGGTAGCCAGTTTGAGAAGCAGGTTTGTCGGGCTTGATGTTGTGCGCGATATGACCTTCTTCTCAGACGAAAAGGCTTATGTGGTGGAGCTCAGCTCGGTACTTCCGATTGATCTGGGATCGATGCTGCTTCTACCCAGGATCCAGATTGGAGGAAATGACATCACTGTCCGAAAAGTGATCTCCGGTTATAGCAATCAGTCCACCTAATGCCGCAAAGCCGCCTCCGGTTGCTTGGAGCAGTAAGTTCGTTCATACTCCGTTCATATCGGCTTCATCATCCGTCCATCTGGTCAGGCTAGACTAAGTGCTATCGCCTGGATGCACAGGTTGTACTCGAATGAAGACAGGAGCGGACGAGCATGAAGGAGCAAGCAAGAGACAACGGAACGATCGTCGAACACGACGGGGCTGGACAAGGAAACGGAAAAGGAAAACGAAAAGGATGGCGCAGACTCCGTAATGCGGCGCTGGGTCTGGCAGGCGCGCTGGCTCTGTTGATGATCGTCATCTTCATCAGCAACCTCATCGGCAATGCCGTCGATAAAGGGAAGATCGAGCCTTATGGCCAACATGTGACCGTCGATGGCAAGCAGATGAATGTCCTCATACAAGGCGAGGGCGAGGAGACGATCGTGCTCCTGCCGGGCTACGGCACAGCGTCGCCTGTCCTCGACTTCAAGCTGCTGATCGACGAGTTGTCGTCGTCTTACAAGGTGGTGGCGATCGAGCCGTTCGGCTATGGATTAAGCGATGGCGCCAAGACGGATCGCACCGCGCCGCAGATCGTCCGCGAGGTGCACGAGGCACTGCAGCAGCTTGCGATCGACCGCTATATCCTGATGGGCCATTCGATCGCAGGCATCTATGCGGTCGAGTATGTTGATACTTATCCAGATGAGGTGAAAGCCTTCATCGGTATCGACAGCAGTGTGCCGGACCAGCCCAATATGGATGTGGAGCTGCCGGTCGGCCTGTACCGCTTCGCCAAGCAATCCGGCCTGATCCGGCTTGGAATGGCGTTCGGCGGCGACCCCTATGCCGATTCCGGCTTTGACGATGCGACCAAGGAGCAGATGAAACGGATCTCGCGCGTCTATGGCAACAACCCGACGGTCATGAACGAAATGCGGCATATTGGCTCTAACTTCAAGGCGATCCGAGGCCGATCCTTCCCGGCGGAGCTGCCGGTGTTGCTCTTCGCCCAGGCCCACAATGCAAGCTTCCCGACCTGGGTCAAGATGCATCAGGAGCAGGCCGATGCTTCCGATTACGGGCAGATCGTCACGATGGACGGCGAGCATTATTTGCACCATACGCATTGGAAGGAAATCGCCGCGCAGTTCGATACCTTCTGGAATTCGCTTCAGCAAGCTCAGGGCATAACGCCTTGAGCTTTTTTTGACTTGTTTTGGACGAGCATATGGTTGAGGAGCTGTGGGTGGTTGACACGACACCAAAAGGTGTCTTATAATCAACAAGTCACTAAATGGTGTCCTATTGATGATCAAGCGAAGCTATGGCAACGATGAAACGGAGGGAATGGCGTGAGCGGAAATCTGGCTGTGCGCGATGTCTTCGACGCCATCGCCGATCCGACCCGGCGCCAGCTGATCCATCTGCTGTCGGCAGCGGAGGAGCTGCCGCTGCACGAGCTGACGCCGAGGTTCGCGATGGGGCGGACGGCGGTATCCAAGCACCTGACGGTGCTGAAGCAAGCTGATCTGGTGCATGACCGCAAGGTCGGACGCGAGACGCGTTATCGTCTGAACGCCGCGCCGCTGCGGGAAGTGCAAGACTGGGTCGCATTCTACGACAAGTTCTGGCGTACCAATCTGCTGCGCCTGGGCCAACTTTTGGAGGAGGAAGAATAACAATGAGCGAACTGAAATTGGAGCTGGACTTCGAATACAAGACCTCGATTACCAAGCTGTGGTCGGCGCTGACCGACGCGGATACGCTGGCCAAATGGGTGCTGCCAAACGACTTTAAGCCGATCGTCGGCCATCGGTTCCAGTTCCGCAATCAACCGAATGCCTACTGGGACGGCATCATCGACGGCGAGGTGCTGCTGGTCGAGCCGCCGGACCGGCTCCAGTACTCCTGGGCTGTCGGCGAGGAGAAGCATATGGTCACCTGGACGCTCCGGGAGCTGGATGAAGGCAAGGTCAATCTGCATCTCGAACAGACCGGATTCTCCAACCCGCACGGACTGGCTGGCGCCAAGCACGGATGGACGGCATGGACCGAGGAGCTGCATAAGCTGCTGGAAGCCTGAATGTCTTGGGAGCCTGAGCAAGCTTGGAGGCATAATCACACGAGGGGGTAACGATGAGCGAAGCCAGACAAGACAGTATCGTCATCCGCGGGGCGCGCGAGAACAATCTCGACAACGTCTCGCTGCGTATCCCGAAGCGCAAAATTACGATCTTCACCGGCGTCTCGGGCTCCGGCAAGTCGTCGATCGTCTTCGATACGATCGCAGCCGAGTCGACCCGACTGCTCAATGAGAACTTCAGCATGTTCGTGCGAACGTTCCTGCCCAAGGTGCCGCAGCCGGATACGGATGCGATCGAAAATCTGAGCATGGCCGTCATCGTCGATCAGAAGCGGCTGGGCGGCGGCTCGCACTCGACGATGGGCACGATTACCGACATCGCGCCGATCTTGCGTCTGCTCTACTCGCGAGCAGGACAGCCGCATGTGGGCGGTGCGCACCGATTCTCATTTAACGATCCGCAAGGGATGTGCCCGACCTGCAACGGCATCGGCCGCAAGCTCGCCGTCGATATGGACAAGGCGGTCGATCTCGGACGCTCGCTCCGCGAAGGGGCGCTCCTGCTGCCGGACTACGGCGTAGACGGCTGGGAATGGAATATGGTCATCCAGTCCGGCTCGCATGATCCGGACATGCGACTGAGCGACTATCCGCCGGAGGAGCTGAAGCAGCTGCTCTACGGCAAGGCGCGCAAGGTGAAGGTCGACTTCGGCGGCAAGGCGATGAATCTCACCGTAGAGGGCGTCATCGAGAAGTTCACCAACAAGTACATCAAGCAGGACTTAAAGGCCAAGTCGGAGCGCACCCAGAAAGCCGTCGCGCCGTTCATCATCGAAGGTCCGTGTCCCGACTGCCGCGGCGCCAGACTGCACCCGGATGCGCTCGCCTGCAAGATCGGCGGCTACAATATCGCCGAGCTGTCCGCGATGGAGGTCGGACGACTCATCGACGTGCTGCGCGGCTTCGCCGATCCGGTCGCGGCGCCGATGGTCGCGGCCTTGACCGAGCGGCTGCAGCATCTGGTCGATATCGGCCTCGACTACCTGACCCTCGACCGCGAGACGGATACGCTCTCGGGCGGCGAGTCGCAGCGGGTCAAGATGGTCAAGCATCTGAGCGGAAGCCTCGTCGATGTGACCTATATCTTCGACGAGCCAAGCGTTGGACTGCATCCACGCGATGTGCATCGGCTCAACGAGCTGCTGCTCAAGCTGCGCGACAAGGGCAACACTGTCATCGTCGTCGAGCATGACCCCGATGTCATCAAGGTCGCGGACCACATCGTCGACGTCGGCCCGTATGCAGGCAGTCGCGGCGGACAGATCGTCTACGAGGGCACATATGAGGGCCTGCTGCAAGCCGACACGCTGACAGGCAATCATATGCAGCGGCCGCTGCAGCCCAAGGCAACGTGCAGACAGGCCACGGGCAAGCTGTCGATCAAGGATGCCACGCTCCACAATCTGCAACAGGTGAGCGTCGACCTGCCGACTGGCGTGCTGACAGCGATCACGGGCGTAGCCGGCTCTGGCAAGAGCACGCTTATCCATCGGGTATTCCTGGCTCAGCATCCCGATGCGATCGTCATTGACCAGTCGGCGATCGGCGTATCGACGCGCTCCAATCCAGCTACCTATACGGGCATCATGGACGATGTACGCAAAGCGTTCGCCGCAGCGAACAAGGTCAATGCCGGCTTGTTCAGCTTCAACTCCAAGGGCGCATGCGAGAACTGCCAGGGGCTCGGCGTCGTCTATACGGACCTCTCGTTCCTGGACAGCGTCAAGCTACCCTGTGAGGTGTGCGAGGGCAGACGGTTTAAGGACGAGGTGTTGGACTACAAGCTGAACGGCAAATCGATCGCCGAGGTGCTGCAGATGACGGTGGAGCAGGCGCTCGCGTTTTTCGAGCTGAAGGAGGTGCGCCGCAAGCTGCAGGCGATGAGCTACGTCGGACTCGGATACGTCACGCTCGGCCAACCGCTCAGCACGCTCTCGGGCGGCGAGTGTCAGCGCATCAAGCTCGCCAGCGAGCTGCACAAGCAAGGCAGCATCTACGTCATGGACGAACCGACGACAGGGCTGCATATGTCGGACATCGGTCTGCTGCTGGGAATCATGAATCGACTCGTAGACGCCGGTAACACAGTCATCGTCATCGAGCATAACCTCGACGTCATCAGTCAGGCCGACTGGGTCATCGACATGGGACCCGACGGCGGCAGCCGGGGCGGCCAGGTCATCTTCGAGGGGACGCCGATGCAGATGGTGCAGGCAGAGCAGTCGGTCACGGGCAGATACTTGAGATAAGGGGGGAGCAGGATGGGATTTTTGGGCGACTTCATGTCGATCATGAGGAAGCGAGACGTCGTCCTGATCGAGAGCCGACAGGAGGCTGAGGATGTCTATACCTTCACATTCGACCAGCCGGAGGGGCTGAGCTGGCGTGCGGGGCAATACGCGCTGTTCACCATTACGCATGCGAAGGTCAAGGCAGGCACCAAGCCGTTCAGCATCGCCTCCTCGCCTCAGGAGGGAGTGATTCGCCTGACGACGCGGATCGGCGCGCGGCCGAGCGACTACAAGCAAGCGCTGCGTTCGCTGAAACCTGGCATGACCGTGAAGATGAGCGGCCCTGTCGGTTCGTTCGGGCTGACGGGCGCGCGGCCCGCGCTGCTCATTGCAGGGGGCATCGGGATTACGCCGTATCGGTCGATACTGCCGCATCTGGCCGAAGCCAGCCAGCCTGTGCAGGGACCGCTGCAGTTGCTTTATCTCGATAGCGACAAGGCCTTCGTGCATCACGATACATTGGCTGAGCTTGCCCGCTCGATTCCGCTCCAGATCGTCTGTCTTGACGAGAGGGACAAGCTGGAGCAGGAGATCGGCAGATTTGCCAAGCAATATGGGGACCGGGCGGATTATCTAATCGCCGGACCAAAGCCGTTTGTCGACTCGCTCACAGCGAGTCTTCAGCAGCAAGGGGTGGCCAAAGCCCGCATCAAAAAAGACGCCTTCTTTGGTTATTCGTAAGCGAAAGGCGAAACGGCAACAGGTTCCGCTCCCGGTCGGGGGACGGAACCTGTTTTTTGTCGGGGACGCTCGGGATTAACTGGACGTCGGCACAGCCTCGGAGCCTGTATCGTGTGTCAGACATTCGTCGGAGCAGTAGCCCTGGTGCGCGTCCAGACAAGTATCGCAGACGAGATGCTGCAAGTGACATGTATCGTCGGCACAATTAATGTAATGATCCGTCGGCGTACCACAGTGATGACACTTGCCGACGGTAACATCCTCGTCCGTCTGGTTGACCCGGACAGAGATCCGCTCATCGAATACATACATCTTGCCATCGAACAGTCGGCCTTGAACTTCAGGATCTTTGCCGTACGTTACGATGCCGCCATCGAGCTGGGCAACGTCGGTGAAGCCTTCGCTCAGCAGCACGCCGGTCAGCTTCTCGCAACGGATGCCACCCGTGCAGTAGGTGAGGATCGTCTTGTCCTTGGCATCCGGCAGGTTGGCTCGGATCCACTCGGGGAATTCGCGGAACGACTCCACTGTCGGGCGGATCGCATTGCGGAAATGTCCCAGATCGTACTCGTAATCATTGCGACCATCGACGATGATGACATCGTCACGCTGCAGCTGCTCGTGGAACTCTTTGGGCGACAGACGCTTGCCGCTGAGCTTGTTCGGGTCCAGCTCCTTCTCGTAGCGGAGCGTGACCAGCTCCTTTTTGGGACGTACGAACAGCTTTTTGAAGGCATGGCCGTCATGCTCGTCTATCTTGAACACCATATCCTTGAACGGTTCCTGCACATGCATATGCGCCATGTAGGCGTCGGTCTGCTCGATTGTGCCGGAGAGGGTCCCGTTGATGCCTTCCTCGGCGATGAGGATGCGTCCCTTGACTCCGAGCGATTTGCAGTAGGCCAGGTGCTCGGCGGCGTACGACTCATAGTCGTCGAGATGGACATATTTATAATATAGCAAGATGCGGTAAGGTAGCTTTTCCATGTTGATTCTCCTGACTTGTCTAAATGTAAACATCTCTAGTATACCTCACTTGGCTTAACTTTTGTAGGGATGTGAAATCTTGACTTGTAAAACCTCGCCCTGCGATATATTATGTTTAATTATAAATAGATATAATTAGATATAAACAGGAGTGATGGATACCATGAAAAAATGGATGCTGCAAGGCTCGCTGATGACGGTACTGGCCAGCAGTCTGCTGATCGCAGGCTGCGGCGCGAACCAACAGGAGGCTAACTCGACGCCTCCGGCACAGTCGGCCCCGGCCATGCACAACCAGGCGGAGGAGTCGGCTGCCGAGTCGCCGAAGGAGGACGTGGAGCTGACGCTCTCAGCCGCCGCCAGTCTGACCGACGCTCTGCAGGAGATCGAGCAACAATATAAGACCGCGAACCCTCATGTCACCTTGCGCTTTAATTTCGGCGCCTCCGGCTCGCTGCAGCAGCAGATCGAGCAGGGCGCTCCCGCCGATCTGTTCCTCTCAGCCGCCTCCAAAAATATGGAGGCGCTTGTGGAGAAGGGGCTGATCGACGCCAGTCAGCGCACGACGCTGCTACACAATGAGTTGGTCGTCGTCACTTCGAAGGATGCCGCCTTCTCGCTAGATGGACTGGAGGATCTGAAGCACGCGGACATCCGCACACTGGCGATCGGTATCCCCGAGAGCGTGCCGGCCGGCAACTATGCCAAGGAAGCGCTGACCGCCGCGAGCCTGTGGGAAGACCTGACCTCCAAGACGGTCCAGGCCAAGGATGTGCGGCAGGTGCTCCAGTACGTCGAGACCGGCAACGCCGAGGCGGGCTTCGTCTACAAGACCGATGCGCTATCGACAGACCAAGTCGACATCGCCTTTACAGTGGATGCTGCGTTGTACCCGGCGGTCACTTATCCGATCGGCATCATCAAGGACACCGATCATCCGGACGAGGCGGAGGCGCTCTATGCCTATTTGCAGACGGATGAGGCGCTGGACATCTTCGAGCGCTACGGATTCTCCATCCCTGAGGCGCGATGAGTCTGGACTGGCAGAGCTACTGGACGCCGATCCGACTGTCGCTGCAGGTTGCGCTGCTCGCCAGCATCCTCGTCGCGCTGCTGGGCGTAGCCGCCGCCTGGTGGATGAATCGCCGCGCATTCCGGGGCAAGACGGTCGTCGAGACATTGTTCATGCTGCCGCTCGTGCTGCCGCCTACCGTCGTCGGCTTCCTGCTGCTCGTCGCGCTGGGACGCAAGAGCTGGCTAGGGCAGGTGGCCGAGTGGCTGTTCCAGGCGCCGATCATCTTCAGCTGGTGGGCCGCTGTCATTGCTGCCGTCGTCGTGGCCTTCCCGCTCGTCTACCAGACGATGAAGGTGGGGCTGGCCGCGGTCGACCGCGATCTGGAGGATGCGGGACGTTCGACCGGCGCCAATGAGTGGCAGGTGTTCCGCTACATTACGCTGCCGCTGGCGAAGCGCTCGCTCGTCTCCGCCTTTATCCTCGGCTTTGCCCGCAGCCTCGGCGAGTTCGGAGCGACGTTGATGATCGCAGGCAATATTCCCGGCAAGACGCAGACGGTGCCGACCGCGATCTACGTCGCCGTCGACTCCGGCAATCTGACGATGGCTTGGGTGTGGACAGGATCGGTCGTCTTGATCTCGTTTGTCATGCTCTGGTTTGCGAGGAAGGGTTAGCCGGATTGCCGACTGCGTCACCAAAGGAACATGGGTATCGTTTAAGGTTACTCAGGTTCCCTTGATCCTCGAAAACCACCGAATTGAGAAAATAAGGTGATGGATGTTCCTTCATCGATATCATAGCTCGTTTTAGCGGTGTTCGTGAGCAGGAGAAAGGACGCGTTTCGAGGGAAATCAACTTAGAAAAGGGGAGGGGGCTGCCTGATGCGATATGCTGTGTCGGAGAAGTGTAAGCCCCTTTATAAATGTAGGAACATATAAAAACTGGCCCTTTGCACAAGCAAGGAGGCCAGTTTTTTGAATATAGGAAAGCGGCGTTAGCCGTTAGAATTTATTGCATTGCACAACAAAAGACATGATGCTATAATCAAATCACGTCTAAATTAATGTATGTTTGCATAAATAGTTCATCTTATAATTTTATTGTATCATGTCGTGTGGCATCTGTCAAACAAAAAATCAGAACCATCGGGGAGCGATCGGAATGCAACCATGGGTAGTGGAATGGAACGATGCCGAACAGGCGAAGCTGGAGCAGGTCGGCGGCAAGGGACGCAATCTCGCCATGCTGCGCCAGATCGAGGGTGTCCAGGTACCGGACGGATTCAGCGTCACGACGGCAGCGTATAACCATGCAGTCGAGCATCAACCGACGTATCGCGTATTGCTGGATGAGCTCGCACAGCTGACAACAGCCGATCTTGCGCGGGTCCGCGAGGTCAGCCGCCGCGTGCGCGAGCTGCTGCTGGACACCGTCTTGCCGGATGAGCTGATTACGGCCGTTTCCGCTTCCTTGTCGCCCTTTACGGCACATCAGCCGTTCGCTGTACGGTCGAGCGCGACGGCGGAGGACCTGCCGGATGCTTCGTTTGCTGGTCAGCAGGAGAGCTACCTCCACGTGATCGGACAGCAGGCTGTGCTGGCGCATATCCGCCAATGCTGGGCGTCGCTGTTCACGGAGCGGGCCGTCATCTACCGCATGCAGCAGGGTATCGATCACCGCCAAGTGTCCCTGTCCGTCATCATCCAGCGGATGGTGTCGTCTCAAGCATCGGGCATTGCATTTACGGCGGACCCCCTGACCTCCAACCGCAAGCTGGTGTCTATCGATGCTGGCTGGGGACTGGGAGAAGCGATGGTGTCCGGTGTCGTTTCGGCCGACAACTACACGGTCAAGGGAGAGGGGATCGTCGCTAAGCGGATCGCCAGCAAGACTTCCGCCATCTATGGTCGTGCAGACGGCGGGACGGAGATGCAGCAGGTCGAGGCGGAGCGGCAAACGACGCAGACGCTTACCGACGCGCAGATTATCGAGCTGTCCCAACTGGCGAGACGGATCGAGGCGCATTTTGGTTGTCCGCAAGATATCGAATGGTGTCTGGAAGATCAGGGCTTCCACATCGTGCAGAGCCGCCCGATCACAACGCTGTTCCCGATCCCTGAGGCGAAGGAAGTGGAGCAGAGCGAGAAGCGCGTCTACCTGTCTGTTGGCCATCAGCAGATGATGACCGATCCGATCCGGCCGCTCGGACTCTCCTTTTACCTGATGACGACCGCTGCGCCGATGCGCGTCGCCGGCGGTCGGCTGTTCGTCGACTGCACACAGCAGCTGCGGTCGTCCGCGCGCCGGGAGATGCTGCTGCGGATGATGGGCCAGTCCGATCCGCTCTTCGAGGACGCGATGCGCGCCGCTCTGTCGAGCGGCGACATCTCGCTGGAGGAGGACGTGCCGCCCTCCGCTCCTGCTTCTACGAATCCGCCATCCCCGGCAGCGGGAGCTGGGACTGCGCCAACATCTGTACCCGCCTCAACAGGCGCGCCAGCGAACGCATCATCGGCAACCTCAGCCGCCGCGTCAGCAACCGCGCCACCAGCCGGATCTCCGACTCCTGCATCGCCCGCGTCTGCCTCAACAACCGGACCTGAGGTGCCGTCACCGCCAGCGTCCACCCAAGCAGGCGATCCTGCGGCCGCGCCGGAAGCCCCTCGGCTCGACGCGTCGGTCGTCGCCGAGCTGATCGCGCGCAATGAAGCGTCGGTCGCCCGGTTGAACCAGACGCTCCAGGGCAAGTCGGGGATCGAGGCTCTCGACTATATCCAGAAGGATATCCAGGAGCTGAAGGGGTTGCTGTTCGACCCGCCGAGCTCGACAGTCATCCACGCAGCGATGAATGCGGCGACGTGGATCAATACGCATATCCTCGAATGGCTGGGCGAGCCCAATGCGGTCGATGTCCTCTCCCAGTCCGTCCCAGGCAATGTCACCTCCGAGATGGGGCTCGCGCTGATGGACGTCGCGGATGCTATCCGGCCCTATCCCGAGGCTGTCGCCGTGCTCGAACGAACCGACAACGACGACAACTTCCTGGCGGAGCTGGCGATAGTCGCAGGAGGGCAAGAGGCGCAGCAAGCGATCCAAGCGTATCTGCAGCGATATGGCATGCGATGCCCGGGCGAGATCGACCTGACGCGGCCGCGCTGGCGCGAGCAACCGGCAGCGCTGGTGCCGATGCTCCTGAGCCACTTGCAGGCCTTCGAGCCCGGGGAGAGCAGGCGGCGGTTCGAAGCCGGACAGCAGAGGGCGGCGGCCAAGGAGCAGGAACTGCTGGAGCGGGTCCGCCTATTGCCAGATGGCGATGACAAAGCAACTGAGCTGGAGCATCGCATCCGACTCGTCCGCGACCTGAGCGGGTATCGCGAGTATCCGAAGTATGGCATGGTGAGCCGCTACGATCTGTACAAGCAAGCGATCCTGCGGGAAGCCGACCGTCTCGTGCAGGCACGGGTGCTCGATGCCCGCGAGGATGTGTATGACTTAACCTTCGAGGAGCTGCGCGAGGCCGTGCGCACACATCAGGCAGATACAGCGGTCATCCGGCAGCGGCGCGCAGACTACAAGCGATATGCGAGGCTCGAGCCGCCTCGGGTCATCACCTCCGATGGCGAGATCTATACGGGAGCTTATCGGAGAGAGGATCTCCCGGATGGAGCGCTGCCGGGGCTGGCTGTATCGGCGGGCGTGGTCGAAGGGAGAGCGCGCGTGATGCAGTCGATGGACGACGGCACGCTGCAGGCCGGCGATATCCTCGTCACCGCCTTCACCGATCCGGGCTGGACGCCGCTGTTCGTCTCGGTCGCGGGTCTGATCACCGAGGTCGGCGGACGGATGACCCACGGCGCAGTCATTGCGCGCGAATACGGGTTGCCGGCGGTCGTCGGCGTTGAGGGCGCCACCACGCGCATTCGGGACGGTCAGCACATTCGATTGCATGGTACATCGGGCTATGTCGAGCTGTTATAATAGAGAGATGAACACACAACTATTAACAGACGGGCTGACGATTATCGCAGCCTGTCGCGAGCAGACCAACGACATCTGGCATGCCCATTATGGGGCTGCTGCCATCGGCAGCGCCTTGTTCGCGTCCTCGGGCTGGCTGTCGCCGCAAGCAGCGGCGCGTCTCGAAGAACAGGCCGCGACGATGGTGAAGACTGCGCTCGATCCGGCATATGTCGCAGCTGACAGCGATAGCAGGTGCGAGGAAACGACTGCCGCAACAGCCATCCTGGATGCGCTCGAAGGCACGATCAGCGAGCTGCACTGGGTCGGGCATCATGTCATCTACAGCGCCTCCAGCTTGCTGGCTATCCGCCATTTGCAACGCTGGGGGAGCAGCGATCAGCTGAGCGGACTGAGTGCGCTTATCCGCGCATTCGAGCGGACGATTCCCGGTCGGTCGTGGATCGGCTACTCGGCAGCAGAGGTGCGGAGGATGCAGGTGACTGCGGAGGATGGCTTCCCGACCATCTCGCATCCGCGGGAGCTATCGACGCTTGTCCTGGAGCAGTTGGCGGCCTTCCCTGTCATTTATCGCGCGGAGGCCCATCACGACTTGATCGGCCATATGTTGACCTATGCGCATGCGCTCAATATTTTGTTTGATCTTGGCCATGTCTCCTTTTTCGAGCGTGGAGTGCCGCCGCTCTTGAAGCTGGTCAAAGTACTTCGCAGCAGCATTGATCGGCTGCATGACGATCCGGTCCGCCTCGTCTCGCCGGTCGATCGGCTGCCCTTGCAGCCTGCGGAGCGGGGGCGGTGGTTGCCAACGGACGAACGCTACTGGCAGCGCGACTATAGCGACATCGACTGGGATTTCGGCCACGTTTTCAAGTTCGCCCACAGCTTTTACGATCATCTAGGACGCGTGTCTAATCGGAAGCCGGCCTATGAGGAGCAATTGCGATATCTCATCGTTCCTTGACGGGAAATGGAGTATAATAGGAAGGATAGTCTAACCGTTGGAGGAGATCGATGTTTGCCCGCATGTCATTGTTTAAAAAATTGATCCTGGCGCTCCTGCTGATGTTCCTGGCGATCGTCGTTATCTTCTGGTGGATCTACCAGCTCAACGTCAAGGATATCCAGCAGGAGCTCCGCAACAACAAGCTCGGCGAAGTCCGCTTCGTGACCTCGCAGTTGAACGCCCAGTTCGAGCAGATCCTGCTCAATGTCCAGACCCTCTCCGAGGATCAGACGGTGCGGGAATATCCTTATGCCCTGGTCTATGGAGACGACTACTCGCGCTACGAGGCCAAGCTGACGCTGATCGACAAGCTGGCCTTGAACAGCGCTTCGACCGCATGGAATAATCGGGTCGTGCTCTATTATCCCGAGTACAAGCAGACGGTCACGCTGGACAACCGCCTGGCCTCCCAGTCCTTCGAGCTGCCGTCAGGCAAATATAATCAATGGACGATCGCGCCGGACCCGGATGGCGTCGACGACTATGTGCTGCTCACCTCGGGTCGCAGAAGTCCGTTAATCATCGAGACCCGCGTCTCGCTAGACAATCTGCGCAAGCTGCTGTCCCAATACACATCGGGCAATCCGCTGCTGTACAATCCGCTCCTGGACAAGGTGATCCGGACAGACGACAAGACGCAGCTGGCTGCCGCCGACAGCCGTATATTGCCACGACTACAGGACGACAGCGGTTATTTCCATGAGACGATCGACGGCACCAACTTCCTGATTACGTATATGAAGTCGGAGTTCTCGGATCTGTACTTCGTGGACTATCATCCGGTCTCATCGCTGACGGAGCCGCTCCGACGCAACAATATGTGGTTCATCGCCGCGATCGCCGCGCTGCTGACGCTCTCGATCGTGTACAGTCTGACCTTGCGGCGACAGGTCGAGCGTCCGGTGTACAAGCTGCGCAAGGCGATCGATCGGTTCGACCGGGGCGACTATACGAGTAGGGTGGAGCCGATACCGTCCAAGGAATTCCAGCTGCTGGGCAGCTCCTTTAACCGGATGGCGGAAAACACGCAGGTGATGATCGAGCAGATCCTGCTCGGCGAGCTGGCGGTCAAAGAGGCGCGTCTGCGCCAATACCAGTCTCAGATCAACCCGCATTTCCTGTACAACTGCCTGAACTATATCCAGAGCAAAGCCAGTATCGCCGATCATCAGGCGGTGACCGAGATGACCTTGCAACTGGCCGCTTATTATCGGTATATCCATAAGGTCGAGGAGGCGGATGCGAGCCTCGAGGAGGAGCTGTCCTTCGTCGAGAGCTATCTCTCGATCTTGCACATGAGGAAAAAATCGATCACATACGACATCGACGTGCCGGATCAGCTCCGCAGACGGCGGATGCCGCGGATGATCCTGCAGCCGCTCGTCGAGAACTGCATCCAGCATGGCATCGAGCCGGCGCTGGACCCAGGAAGCATCGAGATCCGGGCTGGCATGGGCGATGGCGGATGGTGGATCACGGTCGCTGACAATGGCGTAGGCATGGAGCCGGAGCGCCTCGCGCTGATCGTGAGACATATGGAGGAGTTCACACGGACGGAAAGCCGAATCGGCGTCGGCGTCCGCAATGTCAACCAGCGATTGAAGCTGTACGGCGGCAACCGTTCGGGTCTGACCATCGCCTCCGAGCGCGGAGTAGGGACGACCTATACGATTACGATAGAGCAGCAGGAGGAAGACGATGCTTAATCTTTTGTTAGTAGATGATGAAGCCTATGTCATCGACGACCTGGAGATTGCCTTTCCATGGAATCATTACGGGATCGAGCGGGTGTTCAAGGCGTATTCCGGTCCCCAGGCGATCGCGATGCTCGAAGCGCACCGGATCGATCTGGTCATGACGGATATCGCGATGCCGGTCATGACCGGGCTAGAGCTGATCCGTCAGATCCGACAGACGAAGCCCGAGCTGGCCTGCATCCTGTTGACGGGGTTCGCCGAGTTCGAGTATGCCAAGGAAGCGATCGAGCAGGGCGTCGTCGAGTATCTCATCAAGCCGCTCGACCACAAAAAACTGGCCGCATGTCTGGACAAAACGACCAGCGTCTTGCGCGAGCAACGGCAGCAGGCCGACGCCTATCAGCAAGCGCTCAGCAGCTTCCGCGAGCACTTGCCGGCGTTGCAGGACAAGCTGCTCAACGAGCTGCTCGACGGTCGCGCTTATGCGAGCGAGTCGCTGCAGGAGAAGCTGGAGGAGTACCGCCTTCACATCCGCGAGGGCGACACCTTCTCCCTGCTGCTCGTCCGGCTCGAGGAGCGGTTCAACCGATATGGCGAGCATAGCCTGACGCTGTTCGAATATGCCGTGACTAATATCGCCTCCGAGCTGTTCGGCGATCAGTTCGAGGTCTGGCATGCCAAGGAGTCGCAGGGCTACCTCGTCTTCGTCCTGCAGCAGTCTCCCGGGCAGAGGAGCATGTCGCCGATAGAGCTGACCGACGAACTAAGCCGCCGCTCCCGGCAGTTGCATGCCAATGTCAACGAATACTTGAGGGGCGGCATCAGCGCCGTCCTGACGACGCCTGGGCAGTTCCGCCGCGATCTCGTCTCGATGCACGATAGCGCGGTGGCGGCGCTCCGCAGCCAGGTCGGGGAGGGGAGCGGATTTTTCCTCTCGCTCGCAGACTTGCCCAAGAAGGTGCGCTTCCAGTCGCTCAGCGCCTTGTATGAGCCGCCGACCTTCAATCAGCTGCTGGAGTCGGGGCGGTGGGAGGAGTTCGACGAACGGCTGAAGCGACTCGCTACGGAGTATGAAACGCTGCAAGGCGCGACGGTGGAACATCTGGACGAGATCCAGAGCGTCCTGATGGCAGCCTTCCATTATGTCGCACATACGAATCGCGTGCTGCTGACGGAGCTGGTAGGGGAGGACCTCTCGCACAAGATGCACTTCCGCTCGTTGACCCAGCTGCTGCAATGGGCGGGCCGCATCGCCAATACGCTGCGGGACAACCTGGAGTCGCGCTCGGTCAGCCAGCAGGAGGCGCTGCTCCATACGATCGAAGCCTACATCGATGATCAACTGAGCGCGATCAGCCTGCAAGCGATCGCCGACCATGTCCGGCTGCATCCGGTCTATGTATCCAAGCTGTTCAAGCAGCTCAAGGGGATGAGTATCAGCGATTATATCCTGCGCGTGCGGATGGATCAGGCGACCTATCTACTGAAGCATACCTCGGACAAAATCTACGCGATCGCCGAGAAGGTCGGGTATTCCAATTCGCAATACTTCATTAAAGTCTTCCGCGACCAGTTCGGCAAGACGCCGCAGGAGTATCGGGATCAAACTACCTAAACAAAAAAGAGACGCTCTCCTGCCCGCAATAAATATGCGGGTAGGAGAGCGTCTTTGTTTTAACCTGTCACAGTGGTGCTTATTTTACCGAATCATACCATTCGTTGACTTCCTTGGTAATGTCCGCTCCGCCCGAGGAGAGGTAGCGCTCGACGAAGGCGTCGAACTCATCCAGCGGCGTGCTGCCGTAAATGATCTTGTTGACGACTTCTTTCTCCAGCTTGCCGAGCATATCGCCCTTGGAGAGCATCGTCTTGGTGGATGCGCCTGCGAACATGTTCATCATTGTTGCATCCTTCTGATCGATGACGATCTTGGCTGCGACGATTTGCTCAGGGATCGATTGAGCCAGCGTTTCCTCGAACAGCGATTCCGGCTCTTTGCCATTGGCCAGATCGGCCAACGTGTTCAGACGCAGCGAAGGGATGATCGCGCCGTCGAAGCCGAGCGTGTAACGGATCGTGTCGATCCAGCCACCTGGAATCTTATCCGTGTCCTGCTCGCGGTAGATCTCGCCGTTCGGTCCAAAGGCATAGTCATAGCCTTCGGCAAAGCCGTACTCGAACTCGCTGCCTTCGGTCGGCTTGGCCCAGTTCTCATACAGGTAGTTCTGGTAGACGAAGAAGGCATCTTTGTTTTTCATGTCCTTGTTGATCAGGATCGCGCCGGTGCTGGTCGGCGTTCCGTGGCGACCGACTTTGCCGTCTGGTCCTGCAGGGAGCGGATACGCCTTATACTCGGCGCCAGGGACGTTTTGCTTCACGTCAGGGAGCGGCCAGCCCGTCATCCAGTAAGGACCGACGATGATGCCGGATTTGCCAGCGGTGAACGCTTCTGCCGCTTTCGGCTCGTCGTGCAGTCCAGCTTCCTTATCGATATAGCCCTTGGCCATCCAGTCCTTCAGCACGGCCAGACCTTCCTTGATTTCAGGCTGAATCGTGCCATAGGCAAGTGTGCCCTCGTCGGTCAGATTCCATTGGTTCGGCATGCCGCCGAACATTCCGAAGATCCAGCCGGCATCCGACATCCACGTGTTCAAGTTGTTTTTGAAGCCAATGGAGAGCGCGACCGTGTCCTTCTGGCCGTTGCCGTCAGGGTCCTGGTTAACGAAAGCGTCCATGACCGTTTCCAGCTCGTCGAGTGTCGTCGGCGCTTTCAGGTTAAGCTTCTTAAGCCAGTCCTCGCGAATGTACATAACCGGATCGTTGTTATACGCGTTCTCGAGGATCGGGATTGCCATCCGTTTGCCGTCGCGGATATAAGGGTTCCACACGGTGGGATCCTCAGCCATCGCTGCCTTATAGGTGTCCGACGCATACTTGTCGAACAGCTCGCCGGCATCGACGAATTGGCCAGATTCGATCAGATCCATCGTGAGCGAGCGTGCGCCGCGGAAGGCGATGATGTCGGGCATTTTTTGGCCGGAGGTCAGCATCAGGCGCAATTTGGTTTCGTAGGCATTGTTCTGATCGCTGACCGTCCAGAGGTACTTGATATCGATGTTGAAGCGCTCTTTGGCCCAGCGTGTATGGACATTGTCTTCGATATTCTCGCCGTTCTTGAACTTGATCGAGCTGGTGATTGGGAATACAGTCGAGATCGTGACCGGCTCGGTATATTTGCCATTCTCGAAAGGTGCGGAGTAGAAGCCGTCTCCCTCGGCAGCGCCATTGCCAGACTCGGATGTATTGGCATTGCTGCCGCAAGCGGCCAGGGCGCCGGCCAGCATGGTCGAAGCCATCAGCACGGCGAACGGTTTTTTGAACTTGTTGCTCATGTAGTAGTTCCCCCTAATTCACTTATTATAATACAGATGAAGCTCGTTGTGTTATGCGCCTGATGCCTAGCAAATTCCGGCACCACCTCCTTAACAGATTGGGCGAGGTGCGTTCCTATTCCTTAACTGCGCCTATGACGATCCCTTTGACGAAGAAGCGTTGCAGGAACGGATAGACGATCAGGATCGGCGCCATGCCGATAAAGATCTGCGCGGCCTTGACCGTCCGCTGGGAGATATTCTCCAGATCCTCCGGACGAGCCGACACCTTGGTGAAGTCTTGCTGGACGATGACCGTCTGCAGGAATGTTGCCAGCGGATAGTTCTTGTGATCAGTCATAAAGATCAAACCATCGAACCAGGAGTTCCAATGGAACACCATCGCGAACAACGACAAGGTGGCGATCGCTGGCATCGAGACCGGCAGGTAGACGCTAAAAAGCGTCCGCAAATGACCCGCGCCGTCGATGCATGCCGCTTCTTCCAGCTCGCGCGGCACTCTTCGGAAGAAATTGAGCATCAGGATCATATTCCATACGTTGACGGCCGTCGGCAGGATGAGCACCCACATCGTGTTCATCATGTTCAGGTTTTGGATGAGGATATAGAACGGAATCAATCCGCCGTTGAACAGCATCGTGAAGACGAAAAACCAGGTATAAAAATTACGACGTCTGAAGCTGCTGTTCTCTTTGGAAAGCGGATAAGCCGCCAATACGACGACGATCATGCTGATCACGGTTCCGAACACCGTCCGTTGCACCGCAACCCAGAGCGAGGTCAAGAAGTTCTCATTGTCCAGCGTCTTGGCATAGGCGTCCAAGTTGAAATCGACGGGGATCAAGCCGACCAGATTGGCATTGGCAGGCGCCTTGCCGCTGAAGGAGATCGCCAGAATATGAATTAACGGAATGATGCACAGGATCGAAAGCACGGCAAGAAATGAGTAGTTAAAGGCAGCAAACACGCGATACGGTTTTGTTTTGTGATACATGAGGCAGGCTCCTCCCTTCTAGAAAATGCGGTAATTGGCGAATTTGTAGGCCATCCGATAGGCTGCAACGATCAGCACGAACCCGACCACCGACTTGAACAATCCGACTGCGGCAGAGAAGCCAAACTGTCCGTCGATCAACCCGATGCGATAGACGAAGGTGTCGATAATATCGCCCTTGTCGTAAACTAGTCCGTTGTACAGATTGAAGATCTGGTCAAAGCCTGCGTTAAGGATATTGCCCAGCGACAACGTACCGACGACGATCATGATCGGGATGAGCGAAGGAATCGTAATCGCCCACGTCTGTTGCCAACGACCTGCGCCGTCAACCTCAGCTGCTTCGTACAAGGCGGGGTTGATACCGGCAAGAGAAGCGAGGAAGATGATCGCGCCAAAGCCGAATTCCTTCCAGATGTCGCTCAGGACGACGACGACCCGGAACCAGTTGCCATCTCCCAGGAAGAACACCGGCTCGATATTGAACAGTGACACGAGCACCTGATTGACCAAACCCTTCATAGACAGCATGTCCAGCAGGATGCCGCCGAGGATAACCCACGACAGGAAGTGGGGGAGGTAGACCAAGGTCTGCACGGAACGCTTGAAGCCAGACAGTCGAACCTCGTTAAGCAACAAGGCAAAGACAAGAGGGGCGATCAAGCCGCCGACCAGCTTCATGCTGGCAATGATCAGGGTGTTCCAGACGACCTGCAGGTTCTCAGGTGTGCTGAACAGATACTTGAAATGCTCCAGTCCGACCCATTCCGACTGGCTAAAGCCGAGCCAGGGCTTGAAGTCCTGGAAGGCTATGACGATGCCGACCATCGGCACATAAGCAAATACAATCGTCAAGATCAACGCCGGCAACACCATGGCATCGAGCGCAATCGTGCGCTTCCAGCTGCCACGCTTTTTTTGACGTCCGCTTGGGTGCGGCGTTGTCCCGCTGCTAGCAGGAGTAGAGGATGTCTTCATCGGTACGCTTCCTTTCTGTAGCTCAGCTTCTGTTATATGTAGTATAAGAGCGGAGCATCAGGGTCGAACATGATGAATCCATAACTTACATAACAAAATGTTAAGCTTGGTGTGAAATTCGGATAAGTGGTCATATGAAAATTGTGGTTGTGGATAATGTGGCAGCGGATATATAGTAGGAATAGGTAAATAGTCCATTTCCAGATGAGCCAACTGATCATCCGGACTATGAGCTATGCTCTACATTTGGGGAGGACACTTTGTTGAAGACATTCATTAGAGTTATGGTATTCATGTTGCTTTGCTCTATCACGTTTGCAAGCGCAGCGGCGGCAGAAGAATCGAGGCCGATCAAGGTCTATGTGGATGATGAGGAACTGACCTTAGACGTTCCCCCGCTCTTGTATCACTACACTACATACGTCGAATTCCGCAGCTTGTTCAAGGCCCTCGATTACGAGATCAGCTATGATGCGGCTGCCAAACGGATACGCGCACGATCTGCTGATGGAGAGACCACGATCGAGCTGACGGTCGCCTCAAGCACCGCTCTGATCAATGGCGAGCGCGTCGCAAGCCCAGCCCAACCGCTCATTAGAGAAGGGCGGACGCTGGTACCGCTACGCTTCGTCGCCAGGGCGACTGGGGCCGATGTAGAATGGTATCCTGAAACGCAAACCATTACCGTTATGATGCCAGTGCTCAACAAGTCCTACGTTGCTTCGATTGAGCGCCTTCTCCAGAGGCTGGGGGATGCGGAGTCGAGCGGCAATGTTGCGGAGGTTAGCTCATTCCTCCACACCGACGCCAATGAATACGTGAAGGAGGCATTGACAGGATATCTGAAAAAAGTAAACATCACATCTGATTATGAACTCATCGAGCTTAGCAATTGGGAAAAAACGAGCGTCATGCTCAAAGCAAACAAAATAACCACCAAAGTCAGCGGAGGCTTCTACCTTGATAACAACTCGGAGATCAATATGACGTTAACTCGCGAAAGCGACAAAGCGGAGTGGAAAATCGAAGAAATGAATGTATTACACATGGAATATATTCCCGATCAGGTACAGCTCTTAGAGCAGCCAGTGGTCCCAGATGACGACAAGATTAAAATTATGGCATTGTTAGAGGAAGAAAAGGACGCCCTCAATAACCGAGATACCAAGCGATACCTGGCAACTCTTGATCCAAACTTTGTAGGGCCTGCAACAAAGAATGATAGCAAGGAAATGTTACACTCAGCGATTGAAGATCTTGATTTGCAACTAGACCTAGAGGCAAAAAGAATCATTTATTATGATGGTGCCGAAGCTTATGTACACGTCGTCCAAAAAATCTATTTTAAGTCAAACGATCCTTCGCAAGGTATTAGTCGAGAAATTGTACAACCACTGTTTAAGCTTGAATACGGTAGCTGGCGACTACGTCCGTTCACCTACGATCTGGATTAGGCAGAGGTTATAATCCTAAATCAATCAATTCATAAAAATTATCCTTGTCGAAAGACCTCGCTGAAGCTATAGTTAAAATTATGCAATCAGGACAAATCTTCCTGTTTGCAGGCTGTACGCTCTGTTCCAGGAACAAGAGCGAGGCGCAGTTTACATTATTGAGGAGGCTAACAGATTTGAAGAAGGCATTTTGGTTAACGGCATTAATAACTGTGTTAACGCTTGCATTAGCGGGGGGCGCATCGGCGACGCAGCCAAAGGAAATCACCGTTTGGCTGGAAGAGGATCAGCTTTCGTTTGATGTTCCGCCGGTGCTCCACAATAACGTGACTTATGTGGAGTTCCGCGGCTTGTTCACGGCGCTCGACTTCGAGATTGCCTATGACGCAGCGACTAAGCGAATCACAGCGCTGTCGTACGACGAAGAGACCGAGATCGAAATGACGATCGGCTCAACCCGTACCTTGATCAACGGCGAGCCTGCATTGGGGCAGGTACAACCGCTCGTCCTTGACGGCCGGACGCTTGTGCCGCTGCGTTTCGTAGGCGAAGCGACAGGTCTTAATGTTGCATGGGATGGCGTCGAGCGTACGATTACGATGTCAGCCCCGGTGCCGGACGAGGCGTATCTCGCATCTCTGGATGCTTTCCTGCAAAAACTCGGTCAAGCCGAGAGCAAGGGAGACGTCGCGGCTGTCCGCGCACTGCTGGACAAGCGTTCACCCACTTTTGAAACGATGGACCAAATGCTGACGGCGCACTTGTCTGACGTAAAAATCGTCTCCGCCTATGAATTGTTTGATATCGGTAATTGGAGCGACACGTCGGTCGAACTGCTCGTTGATAACGTATCGACCAAAGTAAGCGGCGGCTTTTTCCTCGACCATAACTCAAGCCTGCTGCTTGACCTGACGCGGGATAGCAAAGATCAGGAATGGAAGATCGAAGAAATCATGACGTTCGGCATGGAATACACTAATGCTGAAAAGCTCATCTCGACGGAGGCTACAGTGCCTGCAGAGGAGAAGACGAAAATCATCTCGGTGCTGGAGGAACAGTTCGCTGCAAGCAATGAAGAGGATCTGGATCGCTATATGGCAACTCTTGATCCTAATGTCAATGGTTATGCCGTGACAAAAGAGCTTGTGGGATTTGTTTTTGAACAATATGATCTGAAGTACGAGCTGAACGACAAGAAGATCATAAGTTATGATGGAACCGTAGCCTACATGTATATGGTACAAATTACAACCAAGCTTAAAGGACCGGATTTTACGGATAACCGTATTGAGGCCATCGTAAAGATCAGCAAACAGAAGGATGGCAACTGGCTGATCGGCGACACGGTTATCTTGGATACAGAAGAAATCTGATGTACTGCTCTCTTGCGCAGCTCCGCTCTGGCGGACTGCGCTTTTTTATGGTTTGTCACATGACAGGGCGGATTTTTTCTATGTTATAGGTTGACGCCTAGTCCATGCCACAGTAAAATCCTTACAAGTATTGCGAGAGGGGGAGGGAGTATGGAGGACAACAAACGTCGCGCATTTGTGCGATGGGCTGAGGAAAACGGTTGGATGATCGTCGAAAATGAAACGGGAGAGGTCCGGCTAAACAACGGCCTATTGGCGAGATATAAGGAAATCCCGGCGGACTACCTGCGATTTTTGGCCGCAGTCTCGGAATGCGTAGCGCCGGACGAGCAGACCTGGTTCCTCTGCGAGCAAGAGTACACTGGCAGCTCGGATGCGGAATTCAGCTGGGACGAGTTCGAACGAATCAGTCTGGAGGCAGCAGCCGGGGACGAGGCGTGGACGGCCGAAATTACCGCATGGTGGGATCGACATCTGCCCATCGTCATGTCCGTCGACGGCGGCTATTCGTTCTATGCTGTGGAGCTGGCGACTGGCGCGATCGTGCACGGCTCCGAGCCAGAGTTCGAAGAGGTGGATGTCGTAGCCCCGCACCTCGATGCCTTCTACGATTACCTGATGGAGCACAAGAACTGAACGGAAAGGATGGATCAAGCATGGACCGTGTAGCCGCCTATTACGAGACAATTAATGAAGAGACGCGATTCAGCCGCAACTCGCGACGCATCGAATATCTGACGACGACCCATGTCCTCGATCCGCTCCTGCCGCCCCAGGCCAGCATCCTCGATGTCGGCGCGGGGACTGGAGCATACGCGATGTACTACGCGGAGCGCCAGCATGGGGTGACGGCCGTCGACCTGACGCCCAAGCATATCGATGTCCTGCGGGAGAAGGCCGAAGCGCGTGGGTTGAAGATAGAGGCTAAGGTGGGCAATGCCGTCGATCTGAGCGCTTTCGATGCGGATAGCTACGATACCGTTCTATGCTTCGGACCGTTGTATCATCTGACTGATCCAGACGACCGGGATCGCTGCATCCGCGAATGTCTGCGCGTGTTAAAGCCGGGCGGTCTGCTGGCAGTCGCCTACATTAACAAATACTCCTGTCTGCCGATGCTGGCTACGCGAGGTCGCAGCTTCATCCGTCCTTCGGTCATCGACAAGATCGTCGGAAGCGGAGTAATCACGGAGGGCGACGAGGATTGCTTCTGGACGGATGCCTACTTCACAACACCTGACGAGATCGAAGCGCTGCTCGCTCGTCACGGCGTCGTCATGGTCGATCATGCGGGCACCGACGGCATCAGCCACACGATCGACAAGGACATCGATCAGCTCGATGCGGCCACATTCGAAGCTTGGATGTCTTATCAGTACCGGACATGCAGGGAGCGGAGCATCATGGGACTGAGCTCGCATGGGCTGTACGTGGGCAAGGTGCAATCGGACCGTCAGCCGTATTCGCACAATAGCTAGTATTCTCAGCGGTGTCGGTGGTCGCCATGTTGTCACCATCAGCCCAATCGGCTTAAGGTTATCACTGCTGCGCCGTTAAGACGATCGGACCATCAGCCGTAATCGCAATCGTATGCTCATACTGGGCTGAGAGAGAACCGTCGGCGGTCCGGGCCGTCCAACCGTCGGCATCAATCGTCATACTTGGGGTGCCGATGTTGATCATCGGCTCGATCGTCAGCACCATGCCTTCCTTCAGACGGAAGCCTTTGCCGGGCTTGCCGATATGGGGATAGTTTGGCTCCTCATGCATCTCTCGCCCGACGCCGTGCCCGAGCAGGTCGCGTACGACACCATAGCCATGCTGCTCGGCATGGGATTGCACGGCATGCATGACGTCGCCGATCCGATTGCCGACGACCGCCTGGGCGATCCCGCGCTCGAGACATTCCTTGGTCACCTGCATGAGCGTACGGGCTTCATCGGACACCTCGCCTACAGCATAACACCAGGCAGAGTCTCCGATCCAGCCGTCGGCTTCGGCGACGATGTCGATGGTGACGATATCGCCCTGCCGGAGCGGCTTGGTACTAGGGAAGCCATGCGCGATTACGTCGTTGACGGATGCGCAGGTCGCATACGGATAGCCGTTGTATCCGATCGTATGCGCGTTGGCGCCATTGTCCTTCAGATGCTTGATCGCGAATAACTCAAGCTCCATCGTCGAGATGCCCGGGCGGATCATCGGGGCGATTGCTTGATGGAAGGCTGCGACGATCTGGCCTGCTTTTCGCATCTGTTCGATCTCGGCTTTTGACTTCAAGATGATCATTATTTATCTCTCCTTAGGTGTCAGAGCAGCGAGGATCAGATCGACGAGCATGCGCTCATCCATCTCATGTCGCATATCGTGGTGAATGTTTAGCGCGGCGTAGCCGACCAGCGAGCCGAAGACCAGATTGGCCGTCTGCTCGGGAGCAGGGGATCCCGTGTCGGTACGGATCAACGCCACAAACGGACGGTAGATCCGCTGCTGAAATTCGGCGTACAGCTTGCTGAAGCGATTGCCCGGGATATGGTGGAAGTTGTCGGCGACCGTTTTAAGCAAGATAAAGACGGCAGGGTCGAGCGTGCAATGCCGCAAGAGCAGTCTGGCGTAACGCTCGGCCGAGGGCGCATCATCTTCGTCTCTCGACAGCGCGGGGTTGACGGCCGACTCGGTACGGTCGAGCGCCTCCCATAGCAGATCCTCGAGCAGCATCTGTTTATTTTTGTAATAATGATACACCGTGCCATAGCCCAGCTCGGCCTTGACGGCTACGTCGCGGATTTCGAATTGAATGCCTTTCTCCAGGTAGACCTCGGCAGCGGCCTGCATAATCTGGCTCATCCGCATTTCGCGGATCGCCTCGTTTTGCTCTTTGGTACGGGGGGACATGGCGCCTCCTTTTTTTGACCTTCTGTCATGTCGATATTAAAACCACTATACCGCATTTCATCCGAACGATCAACCGCGCTCGGCGGCGAGCGATTTTTGTGGTACACTTTGATAGGATCGGTAAAAATTACTAACGGCTTGCATATTCGGGAATTGAGGGGAAATGAAGATGGGAAAAGCAACGTTTGACGGGTTCAAGTGGATGAACGAGAGTAGGGCGGTCTATGAAAATGACAGCTTGGTCATTGAGGCGACGCCAAAGAGCGATTTTTTCTGCAACAATGGTGCTGTAGCGGAAGCAGGGATCACACCGGACAGTTTACATAACGCGCCTTTTTATTATCAAGAGGCGACCGGGGATTTTGTCATGCGCGTCCAGGTATCCCATGCCTTTAAGGAAGTATACGATGCGGCTGTAATTATGGTCATGCAGGATGCTCAAGTCTGGGCCAAAGCCTGCTTCGAAAAAACCGATTTCGATACCCATGCCGTCGTCAGCGTCGTGACGAACCAAGCCTCCGATGACGCCAATGGCTGCAATATCGATGGAGATACGGTCTGGCTGCAGGTCGCGAGAGTAGGCAACAATTTCGCGTTCCATTATTCGCTGGATGGCCGCAAGTTTGATATGATGCGCTTTTTCAGCTTGCCTGTCGGAGAGACGATCAAGGTAGGACTCGTCGCGCAGTCGCCGCTTGGCCAAGGCGGAGCCCGCAGCTTCAGCCATTATTCATTGCACGCAACGACGGTCAATAATATTAGAGCCGGCGTGTAGCGGAGGTATGGGGGAGTGCGGCTCCGGTCATCTCCGGTCGCTTAGCGCTCGGCGCAACGCCTGCGCGAAGTGCTGCAGCGCTGTCTTCGAGTGCCTGTAGAAGCTTGCCCGGCTCATGTGAAAGCCGTCGGCCAGTTGACTTTTGTTGCGATCTCTGTGCAGATAGCTCGCCCGGAGGATCTGCTGCTCGGATGGCGTCAGCGGATAAGGCAGCGCGTCGGCAGTGAGGATGCTATCCACGCAATGCTGCAGCTCGCTCGCACTGACGCGAAGCTGGCGGAATGCTGGCAGCTCGGCCAGCGCTTCAGGGTCGTAAAGCGCGGTCAGCAGTTGCTTTGCCTCTTGCCAGGTCAACAAGCATTCTTGCCCAGGTTCCGCTGCTGCGGCGACAGCAGGCTCGTCCCTCATCGTCGCCGCAGTCTGCTGCATGACACGCTCTACCCATGCCGGGAAGGCGTCTTGTCGCAGATCAAGCTCCCACTGCTGGTACCCGATCCCGCCAGTGCTGGCATCGGCTGCCGCTTCCGATGCGCGCATCTCAAAGCCGAACGCTGACAGCAGCTGACCCATCGTAGTGTCCGCCGTCACGACGAGACATCGGAAGCCTCGCGTCATCTCGACAAGCCACTGCTGCATCAGCCATGCGCCCAGCTCTTCAGGCGTATAGTAGGACTGCTCGACGTCTACAGCGGCCAACAAAAGGCAGATCGTGTCGGCTTGCTCGGGAGTGGGACGGCTGCCTGACTCCTGATCCAGAAGCCGGGCAAGCGGTGCCGCGAACCGCTCCAACGCCCTGAGCCCCTCCTGATGAAGCCAAAAGCCAGCGCAAAACGCCAGCGGCTGCCCTTGATCGTCTCGCAGGATGAAGAGACCTTCCGGCGCATGCGCGGCAATATCCGAGAGCAAGGCGTCATAGGACGCCGCCGACGCCAGCTCGGACTGCCAATCCGATCGAGCGACAGATGTCCGCAGCAGCCGGAGCAGCGTAGGCAGATCCCCGGGCCGGAAAGGGGAGAGCTCCTTGGCATGCAGCGGAGAAGCGAAATTAACATAAATATGCGAGGTCGGCAAAAACTCGCGGAACAACTCCAATGTATGCGCCGCGATCAACGCCCGATAAGCGCCATCCGCCGTCGAATATTGCCTCGCCAGTTGCCGAAAGGCGGCCTGGCGCCGCTGCTGAAACTCCCGATTATGCCTCGCCAGCCAATCCTCTCTTACAATGCGTGCGACGACTCGATGCAATGATAAGCCGTATGGCGTCACACGAATAAACGACAATTCCCCCAAAGCATGATAATCTACCGCAGTCAACGGACGATCCAGCACATCGTTCAACATCTCCTGATCGGCTGCCGGCAACAGCGCCAAAGCTAGCAACGCCTGATAGAGCTCAGGCGAAGCCGCCTCTCGGAGGTACTCGCCAGTAAGCAAAGTCGGTATCGTCGGTAATTGCAAGCCGTCATGCGTAGCCTGGTCGCGCAGCAAGTCCACCGTCATGGCGAGCAGCAGCGGCAGGCCTTCGTTTTGTTGAGCGATCGCCATCTGCAGTGCCGGCTGCAGCCCGCTCGTCTGCAAGTACTGATGAACCTCCGCTCGCGTCAGCAGCTCGAGCTCCCATCGCTTCAGCCTTGCTCCCCAATATGCGACAGTGTGCCACCGGAGGGGCAGCCCGCTCCGGGATGCGAATACCAGAAGGACATGCGCGCTTGTCAGCTCGGGGAGGAAACGGGCTGTCAGCCACCCTTCAATAGAAGCGATCGATTCGCTATCATCTACCAATACTACGGTCTGCCGGCTTCTTAGCTCCTCCATAATATAGGGCAAAAGCGGCTTCTCCGCCGTCCGCTGCCGACCATATTCCATGGCAAGACCGGTCTCGAGCGCAGTCAACCAGGCGAGCGGAGAGGAGATGGCGCTGCGCCCGTCCAGCCACAGCACTGTCAAGTCGCTGCTGCGAGCTCGTCGGGCCAGCTCCAGCAGCAGCGTTGTTTTGCCAATGCCCCCTATTCCCGAGACCGACCAGAGCTGCGACTCTCCAGGCGCCTCCGTTATCCAGTCCTCCAAGTGTTCCAGCTCTCTTCGAAAGCCAATGATGTCTTCAGATGTCATAAGTTTGATGTCTCCCACGCGGATAGATTCGATGGGTTTTATTTTCTCATAGATTACGAGATGAATCAAAATTGAGACAGGCTCTCCGAACAGCAACTAGTATAGTAGGGAAGGAAGCATAGATTGGGAAAGAAAGGTTGCTGGAGGATGAGAAAAGGTTGGATACTGTTGATGGCGTTCGTGCTCGCGATCGGACCGGCGCTCGTGCCGCCCAAGACACATGCGGCTGAAGCTTCATTCGTATCGATCGCAAGTCAGTTTTACACATCGTTTGCACTGGATAGCGAGGGATTCATCTGGGCGTGGGGGAACAACCATGGTGGTCAGTACGGCAATGGCTCCACAGATGACGTTCAGACGCCAGTACGAATCGAGGTGTTGGAGCATGGGCAGCCGGTGACCTTCCGCCAGGTCGCCCCAGGTCTTGATCATAGCCTGGCGCTCGATCAAGATGGGCAAGTATGGACAACCGGCAATAATGATCAGGGGCAGCTCGGCAATGGCAATGTCGGAAACACCTCGTCATGGACCAGGCTGGCCATCACAGATGGAGATGCGACTGTCTCCTTCATCCAAATCGCAGCCGGTCGCAGTGTCTCCTACGCGCTGGACGATCGAGGCCAGGTATGGGGCTGGGGCTTCCGCTTGATCGAAAGTCTCTATACGCCTACATATACGCCGATCAAGTTAAGCCTGTTGGATCAAGGAAGCCAACTTGCGTTCCGGTCGATTGACGCCAATGAAGAGCTTGCCGTAGGCGTGGACGTCAATAACCGGCTATGGCAGATTGGCATTTTCGGCCACCGGCAACAGTTTTCCTTGATGGACAACGCGACGATCGCTTCATTTGGAAAAGCGGTCGCAGGGAATGGCTACGGGAATGGCGGGTTCTTGGGGATTGGGCTCGAGGATGACGGCGATCTGTGGCTCTGGGGTACCAACGATGAAGGGCAGCTCGGCGACGGAGGGGCGGACCCGCAGACGCGCTGGACCCCTGAGAAGATGACGCTACTGGACGAGGGTGCGCCTGTAGCTATCTCCCAGGTCTCAGGAGGCAATCACTATGTCCTCGCTCTTGATACGAATGGAAACCTGTGGGCATGGGGCAAAAACAACGAGGGACAGTTGGGCAATGGAACTGCGACCGGCAAAGGCCCGTACAAGGTGACCGTGACCGAGGCTGGACATCCTGTCCAGTTCGCCTCGGTGGCTGCGGGCCAGGGCACGTCGTATGCGATCGATACCGCGGGACGCATCTGGGCGTGGGGCTATCCTTATGGATCGACGCCAAGGCGATTCCCGGTCGGTGTAAGCCCGGACCTGATGCTGGAGGCCTCGCAGCCGTCCTCGACCTATCTCGAGACGATCACGCTGACCGCTTCCATCTCCGGTGGATGGGGAACGCCGAACGGGACCGTTGAGTTCAGAGACGGCGACACCGCGCTGGGCAGCAAGACGCTAAGCAATGGCAAGGCAGAGCTCGACCTCTCGGCGCTGGCGGTCGGCTCTCGCAGTCTTACAATTTCGTATAGCGGCGATACTACGTACGCAGCGGCGATCTCTCAGCCGCTAACGCATACGGTGTATCTCCCGGAGAAGCCGACGATGACGCTCACGCCGTCGACGACCGGGGACACCTTCGATCCGGTGACGGTTGCGGTAGAGGTCCATATCGAAGGGGCCGGCAACACGCTGGACCGTCTCAGGTGGCTGGCCGGCAATCGGAGCGTCGCAGACTTCGCAGATGCGGGCGCGGACATCGCAGGGAGCCGTAGCTTCGAGGCAGCGAGCAACGGCATCTATACCGTCTACGCGCGCGATGCTGCTGGCAGCGAGACAGTGAAGACGATCGAGCTGACCAACATCCTGGAAGCAGGCGATGCAGCCGCGCTGCTGGATGCGCTCGCGGACGCTGCTCAAGCGCTCGCCGACCATCCCGAGGGCGACGACGTCGGCGAAGCGCCCGCATCTGCGCGCGCGACGCTACAGGGCGCGCTCGACGCGGCCCAGGCGGTCGCGGACTCCGCAGCCCAGCGTACGCAGCAGCAGCTGGACAGCGCTCGCTCGGCGCTCGAGGCGGCAACGGCGAGCTTCAGGGCGGCCATCGTCGGCCTGGTGCTGACAGCGCCAGTCGACGGGCTATACGGCGCGGGCAGCACGCTGTCGTTCACCCTTACCTACCGCGACGCGGTGACCGTCTCCGGCATGCCGCGCCTCGCGATCACGCTGGACGACGGCTCTGCGGTCGAGACGGTGGATGCCCTCTATAGTGGCAGCGTGGGGGAGTCAGGGACAGTGCTGCGCTTCGTCTATGAAGTGCCAGCTGGGCTGAGCGGCCCAGGCGGCATCAGGCTCGCTAGTCGGCTATCGCTGCCGGAGGGAGCGGCGATCGCGTACAGCGACTCGGGCGAGCCGGCCTTGACGACGTATACCGTACCAGACACGAGCCGTGTCCGCATCGCCTCTGTTGCGCCGTCGCTGGCTTTCGCGACAGGAGGCAGCGGGACGAGTGTCGAGATTACGGTTACGGCTAGCAGTCACGGGAGCGAGGCGGGCAACGCGCTGACGCGGCTCCGCTGGCTGCCCGGCAACCGCGCGCTCGCGGACTTTGAGGAAGAGACCAGCGGCGAAGATATCCTGACGTCGCGCAAATTCACAGTTCGGGACAATGGCGAATACACCGTCTATGCCGAAGACACGGCGGGCAACGCAGCGGTCCGTACGGTTACGATCAGCAGTATCGTCCGACCGGTCAATCCGCCGCCTGTCTATCCATGGCCAGGACCGGAGGAGGAGCCGGAGGAGAGCAGCGAGCCGTCCGCGCAGTCTTATGAGCTCCAGCTCGCTTCGGGTGGAGCGCTGCTGGCGATCAAGTGGACGGAAGAGGACTTGTCCTCGATGGTCCATGAGCTGGATGGCCGATCGCTTGCTTCCGGACCAGCCCCGGTCACCTTGACGGTGCCGCGAGCGACCGTCGTAGCGCTGCACGCTGACAGCATGCTGCACGTGCGTACGGTGCTTGGCGACTATAGGCTGCCCGCCGCGCTGCTGCAGGGTCTCGTCGATGATCAAGATTACAGCGAAGTCAAGGTGACGCTCGCCCCCGCGACTGTCGCGCAGCTCCGAACTCTTCGCGCAGCGGCAGCCGCGCTCGGCGCCGAGGTGTATGGACCGTCACTCGAGCTGCGGATCAGCGTCGTCCACGACGGCTCCGAGCGTGATCTGACGGACTGGGGCCATGCCGTGTCCGTGACGACACCTCAGCCTGCGATGCCTGACCAAACGCAGCGATTCATGGCGCGCTATGAGCCGGAGCAGCGCGACTTCTCCTTCGTGCCCGCCGCGCCAGGCGAGCGCGACTGGACGTGGCAGAGCCGTGCGAGCGGGCTCTACACCACTCTGGCGCACGACGAGCGTTATGCCGATATGGAGGGCTCATGGGCCGCAGATGCTGTGCATCGGCTGGGCTCGCTCCTCATCATGAAGGGCATAGACAGCGACAGATTCGCGCCACAAGCGTCGATCACCCGTGCGGAGCTGACTGCATTGATCGTACGCGCCCTCGGCTTGCCGACGGCGACTGCCGGGCAAGCCGGGTTCGCGGATGTCGATGGCAGCCGTTGGTACGCAGCCAGCCTGGCTATAGCTGCACGCGAAGGACTCGTGCAGGGCGACGCAAGCGGCGACTTCCATCCGGATGCGCCGGTCACCCGACAGGAAGCCGCAGCACTGATGGTTCGCGGGCTGCGATGGGCCGGGATCGCAGCCGATCCCGGCGCCAGCGACGTATTGGACACCTTCGCCGATGCGCATCGGATCGCGCCGTGGGCGCGCAGCAGCGTTGCAGATGCGGTGAGCGCAGGCTTGCTTCAGGGCGATCCGGCAGGCCGTCTGCGACCTCAGGGCGACATTACGCGTGCCGAGGCTGCGGTCATGCTCGTCCGATTACTGGAGCAGACGAACGCTCTCTAATGTCCCTTGTGCAACATCTCAACCAAAGCTTGCCCCAGCCTGACGTTCGACACGTCCTGGCTGGGGCTTTTTTATTCGAATCCCCTTTGACAGGGAGATCTTGTTAACGCTAAGATTGATCTAACCGCGAGGTAGCAGATATTTCTAGAAGAGAGGGAACATCTTGGAGTTCGGCAATATTACTACACTTTTCCTTTCCCTTGCAACGATCGTCAACATCATTTTTGCTGGCATCGTCGTATTCATCGAACGTCGGGATATCGGCTCGACGTGGGCGTGGCTGATGGTCCTGTTTTTTATCCCGCTGTTGGGCTTTATCGTCTATATCTTCCTTGGAAGACAGCTCAAGCAAAAAAACTTCTTTCAGCTCACAGCGGAGGAGTTGGCTTTTTTCCAGGAGACGGCGGACAAGCAATTTCAAGAGATCGACTCGCATGGCGGACTCCTCCAAAAATACGCGGATCTCGTCAAAATGAATCTGAAATCGTCCAATGCGTTGATCACCACCGATAATGCGGTGAACATCTTCCATGACGGCAAAGCGAAGTTCGATGCCTTGTTCGAGGATATCCGCAACGCGACGAAGGAAATCAATATCGAATATTACATCCTCAAGCCAGACGAGCTGGGCAAGCAGCTGCGAGATCTGCTCACCGCGAAAGCCAAAGAAGGCGTAAAGGTTCGCGTGCTCTACGATGAGGTTGGCTCCAGGCGCATGACGCCTGCGTTTTTCAGTGAGTTGATCGCGCACGGGGGAGAGGTCGCCGCTTTTTTTCCGTCCTGGTTTCGCCTCATCAACCTGCGGATCAATAATCGCAATCACCGCAAGCTGTGTATTATTGACGGCGAAATCGGTTATGTCGGCGGCTTTAATGTAGGGAACGAGTACCTGGGATTGGACAAAAAAATGGGCTATTGGCGCGACACTCATTTCCGCATGACGGGCGGGGCGGTCAACCTGATTCAGGGCCGCTTCATCATGGACTGGAGCAAGGCGACCAATTATGAGCGTCAGCCGCTCGCGGAGCATTTCTCGTTCCAATTCGACCATCATCCGGGCAACAGCGCAGTCCAGCTCATCTCGAGCGGACCGAACTCCCAGACGGAGCATCTGAAGCTGATGTACCTGAAGCTGATCCTCAACGCCAAGCATAGCGTATTTATCCAGACGCCTTATTTCATCCCGGATGCCAGCTTTGCCGATGCGTGCAAAATGGCGTTGTTGTCCGGGGTGGACGTGCGGATCATGATTCCCAACAAGCCCGACCATCCGTTCGTCTATTCGGCGACGCTGTCGCATGTGGGCGAGCTGCTGCCTTACGGCGTGAAGATCCTGCAGTACGAAAAAGGCTTCCTGCACGCCAAAACGATCGTCGTCGACCAGGAGGTCGCCTCCGTTGGCACGATGAATATCGATCCTCGCAGCTTCCGCTTGAACTTCGAGGTGAACGCGCTCGTATATGACGCCGACATCGCTCAGCAGCTGCATGCGTTGTTCCTGAAGGATAGCGAATCGTGTATGGAATTAACGAAGGAGCATTACAGCAAACGCTCATACATGGCGCGGATCAGGCAAGCGATATCGCGACTGCTGTCCCCGATCCTGTAGCAGGCGACGAGTTAGCGGAAAGGCGTGTATAAGATGCAAACTCATGAAGCGCTGGCGCGTCAGCTGTTGGCGAGCTATCCGCTCGACGACCCGCAGCCGACATTCATTCGCCATAACGAGAATTTGACGTTCAACGTTAACGAGCGCGGCTCAGGTCGCGCTTTCTTGCTGCGCATCCACCTCCCGGTAACCGGCGGATTCGACGGCCCTCAGCATACGCTGGAAGGGCTGGAGGCGGAGATGGCCCTGTTGCTGGAGCTGAGGAGCCATCAAGTGATCACGGCACAGCGGCCAGTCGCCAATCGCTACGGATCGTACGTGACGACCCACCGGCCGCTGGACAGGGATACGGACGTTTATGCGACGCTGCTGGAATGGATCGCAGGGGAGACGTTCAACCATACCGAGCCCCGACTGGACGAGCTGATCCGCGCGATCGGGGGCGAGCTGGCCCGCTTCCATCGCTATACGCGCGCGAGCGAGGCATGCAAGGAGCTGCACAGGCCGATTTACGATACGGTCAAAGTCGACGCTACGGCCGAGATTTTGCAATACGGGGTAGATGCGGGCAACTATAGCCTAGAGGATTATACGCTGATGACCGATGTTCTGGAGCAGGTGAAGGCAGTGATGTGCGGGATAGATGCGGAGCCGGGGGCGTGGGGGCTGATCCATGCCGATCTGCAGCGGGACAATATCATCGTCACGCCAAGCGGCCAGCCTGCTTTTCTGGACTTCAGCTTGTCCGGCTACGGCTATAGCCTATTTGACCTTGCCAGCGCATCGACCAAGCTGGAGAGGGACAAACGCCACTTGCTGCTGGAGGGCTACTCCGCGAACCTCCCGCTTCCACAGTACAGCATGCGATCGATTGAGGGATTGATCCTGTTCGATGTTTTCCTGTGCTATGCGTTTTTCATTCAGGACCCGGAGCGGAACGGCTGGATCGGCGATCATGTCATCCGCAAGAACGGTTTGTGGCGTCAGTGGCTCTCAGGGCAAGAGATATTCTATCTATTATGAATCTTATGGGGAACGTCATAAAACGGCATGTCGAAGGAGGGACTCGCACGTGGAAGAAACGCTATTGTCATTTCTGAGTGAAGCCTATGCGTTGGATTGTCAGACGGTCAAAGCTGTCACCAACGAGATGTACCGCTGCTCCTCCACCGAAGGAACGTATTTTGTTCGTGTGACGAATTACAAAACCTATGAAGCACAGGAAGCGGAATTGGAGTGGACCGCGTATTTGTTCAAGCATGGCGTAGGCGTGCCGGAGATCATCCGATCCGTAAAGCAGTCCTTGCTGGAGCGGCTAACTGTAGAGGGTAAAGAGAGGCTGGTCGTTGTGTTTGGGGCTGCGCCCGGCATTCATCTGCCGCGCTCGCGATGGGACGCCTCGGTATTTGGCGCGCTTGGCCGACAGATCGGGCGGATGCATCGCGTCAGCCAAAGCTACATTGCCGGTGGAACAACTGGACGGATTGGTCATTGGCACGAAAGTCCGGAGTATGATTTCGGAAGCGCCATCCCTGCCGAGGAGACGCGTATACACGACATTGCGCTCGAGGTGATGGCCAAAGTCAAGGCGCTCCCCCAGGAGGAATCGACCTACGGTCTGATCCATGGCGATCTGTGGCTGGAAAACATCCTCGTCGATGGGTCGTCCAGGCTGACGATGATCGATTTTCAGGATTGCGAGCGCCATTATCTGCTGTATGATCTCGCCGTACCGATCTATTCGGCGCTGGAATACTCCTATACCGGAAGCGGGAGCATCCTCGAATACGAGCGATCCATTACGCAGGAATTGATCGACGGCTATCGCGAGGAGCGTGAGCTGTCAGCGGAGATACTGGCACAGCTGCCCTTAATGCTACAGCTCAAGCAACTGTTCGACTACAATCTGATGCATCTGTACTGGGACACAGAGGCGCTCAGCGAGGAGCAGGTGCGAATCATGAATCTGTACCGCATGCGCATCGAGCAGATGCATGCCTGATCTTCCGGCGCGAGGTTAGACTGGCAAGGATGGCTGTGGGGAAGTCGTCTGGTCATAAAACATAATACGCCCGCGTCCGCGGCAGCAGGGTGACGATCTGGATCGCGAAGCCAAGCGTCCAGTAGAGCAGATGCACGCCGTGGACGGCTTGCAAGAAATAGACCTGGACCGCGATCCAGATGACCAGCGCATAGCCGGTATAGAGGGAGAAGGTCCAGGACCAGTGCGTGTCGCGATACAGATTAAGCCGATCGGCCACGCGCGCGGAGAACCGCCAGATGAGGCCGCAAGCGACAAGCAGCGGCAGCACGCCCAGCACAAAAGTCAATAGCAAGCCCGGAATGAGATAATCGTTAAACGGACTGCCGTCCAATAGCTCCAGACCAAGCCCTAGCAGCTCGCCGGACGGGTTGATCAGCATGAACGATCCGCCTGCGACGGCTCCGATGCCGAGCAGCAGTTGCAGAGCGATCAATAGATAGGCCACGAAAGGGCGTTTTCGTCCAGTAGTCATAGGCTGGTGCTCCTTTTCCTTTCCTTCAGCTTACCATTCGGAGACTCCTGCCGATGTGATTTGTTTTACAACTCCGACCCATAAAACCGCCCCAGTCCCAACGTTGCGCTCAACCCACTATATAAATTCCTGCTCGTTGTCCGTCTCGGTATAGATGGCGATCAGCACAATCGCCGTATCGTCGCCGATGTTTTGCACACGGTGGGGGGTGCAGGCATTCCAGCTGAACGAATCCCCTTCCTCGAACTCACCGGCGTCTTCGCCTTGCTCCGCATAGACTCTCCCACGCAGCACGACATGGACCTCTTCGCCCTCATGGGCCTGGGGCGTCTCTCCCGTCGATGCCCCAGGCGGCATCTCGACGATCCGCATCCGCACATTTTTCGTCTGGCTCAGATGGGCGACCTTGAGTTGGTCGGAGCCGCTCATCGTGATTTGCCTTTCATCCTTCCTTACGATTTGCATCCGTTCCTCTTTTTTTAGCAGCAAATACGCCAAAGGCACATTTAACGCTTGCGCAATGCTTTCCAATGTGGCGATCGAAGGAGAGGTCTTATTCGTCTCCACCTGGCTCATAAAGCCTTGGGATAGTCCGGTGCGTTCGCAGATTTGAGCAATGGTGATGTTTTTTCGCTTCCGTATCGCTCGGATCGTCGAGCCGATATCCATTTGCCTCACCTCGAAATATTAGTCATACAAAACTTAATTACATATTAACAATTTTCCTGTTGACAGGTCAACTGTAGATGAGTTAGATTACATATACAGAATTTATATTTCTATCACTAATATTTGGAGGGGATAGACGAATGAAGAAGGTTCAGGTTGTGGCAGCTATTATGCGTGTGGTGATCGGTATTCTGTTTGTGTTTCACGGCGCGGATAAGTTTCAAATGGGGCTAGGCAATGTCGAGGGCTGGTTCAGCTCGATTGGCGTTCCCGGATTTCTGGCCTATGTCGTAGCGTTCGCCGAGCTGGTGGGCGGCATCTTGTTGATTATCGGGTTGTTTACTCGTTATGTGTCCGGACTGCTTATCTTTATTCTTGTCGGTGCGATTTTTAGTGCCAAGCTGTCGGTCGGCGTGTTGGGCAATGGCCAGATGGCCGGCTATGAGCTCGATCTTGCCTTTATTCTCGTCCTGCTGCATCTGGTTGTCGCAGAGCCGTTGTTTGCCGTCGATCGTCTGATCGCGGGCAAACGCCACGCCGCTGCTGCTCGGTAAGGATATAAGATTCGTTAGGAGGGGAAACCTATGCTACCAGCCTACTTTTTTGCGCATGGCGCGCCGTCGCTCGTGCTCGAAGACAATGACTATACGGCACTTCTGAAGCAGTTCAAGAACCAGACGCAGCGTCCCAAAGCGATCGTGCTGTTCTCCGCGCACTGGGAGGCGTCGGTCCAAACGATCGGGGCAGCCGAGATGTACGAGACGATCTATGATTTCGGAGGATTCCAGGATGAGCTGTATCAGATGACTTATCCGGCGCATAGCGACCGCGGACTCGTGGAGGAGATCCAGACGTTGTTCGCTCAGCATGGCATCGCAAGCGTGCAGGATGAGCGGCGGGGGCTGGATCACGGCGCTTGGGCCGTCCTCAAGCTGCTGTATCCTGAGGCAGATATCCCTGTCGTCGCGCTGTCCGTCAATCGTCATCTGTCCAATGAGCAGCAATATGCGATCGGCAAAGCGCTAAAGACGCTTCGGGAACAGGATGTGCTCATCATCGGCAGTGGCGGCACGGTTCATAATCTGAGACGCTTGAACTGGCGGTCAGACGGGGTCGACGATTGGGCCGAGCAATTCGACCAATGGATTCAGGAGAAGGTTGAAGCATGGGATCTGGAGTCGTTGTTCCGTTATCGCGAGCTCGCGCCGCATGCCGAGGCGGCGGTGCCGACGAGCGAGCATTTTATCCCGCTGCTGCTGGCGATGGGGGCAGGCGACGACGCCCGCGAGGCCAAGCTGCTGCACCGCAGCTACCAATACGGCAATTTGAGCCTGAGCTGCTGGCAGTTCGGTTGAGAAGCGCCATATACGCTTCAGGAATGGGCAAACTACACTCTGTGTCGGTTTGCCTTTTTGGCGTTTAGGCGAAAGCGCCTGACTATGCTATACTTCTACATTAAAGAAACGCAAAAACCCTCTCTAACTTAAGCAGCGACGACAACATGAGGTGATGAGATTGGATTATGGCCACTTAAGTCTGCATACGGACAAATATCAGATCAATATGATGTACGCCCACTGGGTCAACGGCTCTCTTCGTGAGAAGGCCGTATTCGAGGCGTATTTTCGCAAGCTGCCGTTTGGCAACGGCTATGCGGTGTTCGCGGGGCTGGAGCGGATCGTTAGTTACATGCTCCATCTCCAATTTACGGATGAGGATATTGAGTATCTGCGACAGCAGGAGGAAGGTTATGCCGAAGGCTTCCTGGAGGAGCTGAGACGCTTCCGATTTAGCGGAGATCTGTACGCCGTCCGCGAAGGCACGCTCGTCTTTGCCCACGAGCCGCTCATCCGCGTCGAGGCGAGCGTATTCGAGGCGCAGCTCGTGGAGACGGCTCTGCTCAATGTGATGAATTATCAGACGCTCATCGCGACCAAGGCGTCCCGAATCAAGCAAGTCGCCGGAGGCGATACGCTGCTTGAATTCGGAACCCGCAGAGCGCAAGAAGCGGATGCAGCCGTATGGGGAGCAAGAGCGGCCTACATTGCTGGATTCGATGCGACGTCTAACCTTAGGGCAGGGATGCTGTTTGGCATTCCGACCAAAGGCACGCATGCACATTCGTGGGTGCAGCATCATGATACGGAAGCAGAAGCCTTTCGGAAATACGCAGATGCGCATCCGGATCATGTCTCACTGCTGGTGGACACGTATGATACATTAGGCAGCGGTGTACCGAACGCCATCCGAACGGCCCAATATCTGGAGGGGAAGGGGAAGCGGCTCCAGTCGATCCGCATCGATAGCGGGGACATCGCGTACACCTCGCAGGTAGCAAGGAAGATGCTGGACGATGCCGGACTGTCTCACGTAACGATCATTGCCTCGAATGATCTGGATGAGAACATCATCATGGATCTGAAATCGCAACAAGCCCAAATCGATACTTGGGGCGTCGGTACACAGCTCATTACGGCAGCCGATCAGCCTTCGCTCGGCGGAGTGTATAAGCTGGTGGCACGTATGAAGAACGGTAAGTATGAGCCTGTCATTAAAATATCCGGCAATCTGGAGAAGGTCACCAATCCGGGAGTAAAGGAGATATTCCGATTACTCAATCGCAAGACGGGGCGAGCGGAAGCCGATTATCTCGCGTTGCGGGAGGAAGGGCAAGCGGCGGCCGGCGACCCGATCAGCCTGATCGATCCGGCACACCCGCTCATGAACAAAGTGGTTCGGGATTACGAGGCGTCAGCACTCCTGCAACCTATCTTTGTGAATGGGGTCTGTGTTTACACTTTACCCTCATTGGCTGAGATTCGACAGCATCACCAGGACGAGCTTCGCTTATTTTGGCCGCAATATCTTCGGAAGTCCAATCCTGAGAAATACAGGGTTCATCTAAGCGAAGCTGCTTTGAACCTTAAGATGAATCTCATTAACAAATACCGAAGATAACGGCTGCGATCACACTCTCATTCCATTCGAATCGGTATCGATGGCATATACTTCCTTATACAAGATATGCTTCATTTTATTGAACTCCAGGGGGGCTATCCGCACCGGATAACTCATGATTCTCAAGGGCACAGCCGGTTCTCCCGGGCGAAGCGAAGGCTGGACGTACTCGTAGTTCTCCAGGGCAAACCCTAACCGTTCATAAAATCCGATGCGTCTGCGCTGCTGTTCATCCTCGGGCTTCTCGACCTCCAATATGACCGGCAGGTTCGACTGTGCCAGGAAGCGACGCACCAGTCGGTTGCCGACCCCACCGCCTCGGAGGGTAGGGGAGACGGCGATATGCTCGATAAACCGGAAGCGCTCGAATTCCCAGCCTGCTAGAAATCCAATGACCTCCTGCTGTTCATTTTTTTCAATCAGCATATGGTATGGGGGCAGGGACAACAACTTTTTTTGTGCAGCGTATCCCCGAAATTCATTCTTCGGAAAGGATTGCTCCATCATGTCATAAATCTGATCAAAACATTGTGTGATCATAGATCTGCACCTTGCTTTCTCTCATTGTGGCTATACACCACTATAACCCCTGGCACCATACCAAGGTCAAGCTCAAGGTCAAGCGATGATCGCGCACATGATCGTCTCCGCGCTACCCACATGTCGTCTCCAAGCCAGCCGCAGGAAGCTTGGACACCTTATGGAAAGTAGTGATATAGTAAGCTTATCCATCAAGAATGTACGTTGCAGGGAGCTCCTTCCAGAGGGAGCTAATTTTTATAAATTGGAGGCGTTCTCATGAAGGGTTGGATCCAAGCCGGTACGTTGGAAGAGCTGCGCACGCAAGGACCAAAGGTAATCAAGGGCGGCATCGTCGTCTTCTATCATGAGGATGAAGTGCATGCGCTCGATAATCGCTGTCCCCATCTCGGTTTCCCTCTCCATATGGGGAGCCTGTGCGACGGCATCCTGACCTGCCATTGGCATCATGCGCGGTTCGATGTATGTAGCGGCGGGACGCTCGATCCCTGGGCAGACGATGTTCCGCTGCACGAGATCAGCATGGATGAGAATACGATATGGGTGAACCCCAATGCCCGGGGCGGCAATAAGGTTCAGCTCTACAAGGAACGCCTTCAAAACGGACTCCAGCAAAATATCGGCCTCGTCATCGCCAAGGCTATCGTCGGCTTGGTCGAAGCTGGCGTTCCAGAAACGGAGATCGCTGCAATCGGCATCGCATATGGTCTCCAACAACGTCGGCAGGGGTGGGGCTCCGGATTGACCATCCTCACGGCGATGACGAATGTCCTGCCCAAGCTGGATAAGCAAGGCCGTATTCTGGCGTTGTATCAAGGGATGCTGCATACCTCGCGCGATGCTGCCGGAAGCAGTACGCGCTTCCTGCTCGATCCGTTGCCAGAAGGCGTGACGAAGCAACGGTTGACCACGTGGTACCGCGATTGTATCGAGGTACGGGACACGCGCGGCGCGGAACGCGTATTGCTGAGCGCCATCCAGGCGGGGGCCGATGATCGTGAGTTATTCGCGATGATGAGCATGGCGGCAACCGACCACTTCTATCTGAACGGCGGCCATACGCTTGACTTCCACAATAAAGCATTCGAGAGCCTGGCCTATGTCGGATCGGAGCATCGCAAGGAGGCACTATCCTCGCTCCTCCCCATGTTCGCAGACGTACTACGCAGCGAGGAGATGCACAGTTGGCAATCTCCCGTCGATTGGGTACAGCCGTTGCATGACGTCTTTGAGGAGTTGGCCCGGCAAGAACTGCCCGCTGTCGACATAGATGCCCGTGCAGATGATGAGAGATTGTTGCAAGCCTTGCTTGGCGATGAACCGCTCCAGACCATCGGCATGCTGAGAGACGCTCTGTTGGCTGGAGTATCGCCGATTAGGCTCGCTCAGATTACTGCATTGGCCGCAGCGGAGCGGGTCGTCCGCTTTCATACGCAAAACGATTTTGGCGACTGGATTTCGGTGCTGCACACGTTCACGCATGCCCATGCCGTCCATGAAGGGCTGATTCGCTCCGATAACCCCTGGTTGGTCCGCGCTATCTTCCATTCGGCAGCAGCCATCTACCTTGATCGATTTTTGAACATCCCAAGCGCGCCAAGACCGATCGTTACGGACATAGCTGAGCCCGCGCCAGACCCCGCCGAGCTGTTGGAGCTGCTGGATAAGCAACAGCAGGTCGCAGCCGCAGGCACTTGGGTCATCCGCTATCTGCACAGTGGCGGCAAGACCGAGCCTTTGTTCAATATCCTGGGACATGCGCTGCTGCGTGAGGATGCGGAATTCCATTCGTTCCAGATGTACGAGGCGGCAGTGGCCGAATACGATCGCTGGTCTGCCGAATCGGGAGCTATAGCCGACAAAGCCTGCGAAACGTTAATCCTGGCCGTTACACGCTACCTGGCGGCGCACGCGCCTACCTCCCGCGAGATCCCCCATACGGCCAAGATTGCCTGGCGTCTTCACCGCGGCGAGAAGCTGTTCGAGGCTGAGTGAAATGGATAAAATCACTGCCGATAACCCTACGGCAATAGGAGCGAATGATATTGGAACCGTGGAAGATAACACACACGCATCTGCATGATCATATCTGTCTTCCTCAATTGACCAAGTCGAGGGTGTGGGGGACGCACGCCTTGTGCCAGGTCGTCGACGGGCGCGGAACTGTGACCGTCGATGGCATGCCGGCAACAGCCGCTCCAGGCGAGGTCTTCCTGTTCCAGCCCGGCATGCATATGGTCGTGGAGGCGCACGGAGGGCAGGCCCTGCGCTTGCACATGGTCCTGTTCGCATGTCGGGCCGCGGAGCCGCCCCATGCAGCGGTGCGGCTGCAGCAGCTGGGCTATCCGGCGTCGGGCAAGCTGCGGCTGACAGAGGGGCTCAGCGAGTCCGAGCCATGGCAGCGACTGACGGACTGGAGCGGCGCAGCTGCCGACGGTCCGGATCGTCAGCAGCTGCGCCGTTCGCTGCGCGAGCTGCTGCTCCAGATCTGGTCAGCTTATGAGCAAGCGCCGCCTGCGCGTGCCGGGATGGATCGGGCGATTGACTGGATGACCAGGCATTATAATGAAGAGATGAAGCTCGAGAGGCTTGCCGCTCTGGCGGGTCTGAGCGTCAATCACTTCCTGCGAACGTTCAAGCGGCAATTCGGTACGACGCCGATGGGCTATATGACGAGGCTTCGGATGAATCGGGCCAAGCAGCTGCTGTTTTCCCCCGACACGATCAAGACTATCGCTTCACAGGTAGGCTATCGGGACGAGCTGTATTTCAGCCGGGCGTTCAAAAAATCCGAGGGGATCGCTCCAACGCTGTACATGAAGCATAAGGTGCAGCGGATCGCTACAATGTACTACGGACTCGACGACTATATCCGTACCTTAGGTCTGCAACCCGTATCGCGGTTGAACTATGCGAGCCGTGTCGCTAAGCCGATCGACGAAGGGATCGCTCTGTCACGGCGCGACACAGGCTACAGTCTGGAGCCGCTGCGAGACAGCTACGGCTTGCTGCAGCAGCTGCGGCCGGACTTCATCCTGGCCAGCAACCGTTGGTCGCCCCGAACGGCGATGCAGCAGATCGCGCCGGTCGTCATGCTGGAGCATAGCGACCATATCGTCTTGCGGTTGACCGAGATGGCAGACATCCTAGGCCGCCATACCGAGGCAGCGCGCTGGATGGAGGCTTATGCGGAGGCACAGTATGACTGCCGTGAGCGGATCGCGGCGCGCTGGGGTGGGACGAGCGTGCTTTTGCTCCGGATTACGCCCGGTTTTTGCAGATTGTACGGTGCCGACAGTCAGACCGGCGTCTTGTTGTATGACGATCTCGGGATGGCAGCGCCGAGCGGACTCGCCGATCGCAATTGGGTAACGCTAGCAGACGCCAACCAACTGCGAGCCTACGAGGCGGATCATATGTTTGTGATGCTCGATGAGATGCCGGGGGCCTCCGGACGATGGGCCAGGCTCCGACAGTCTGAGGCATGGCTGTCGCTGAGCGCGGTCCGAGAGGGACGAGTGTACGATGCGCGGGACTTGTTTTTTCAGACGCTGGGGCCTGGCGGGCGGATCGCCTCCATGCGCTATGTAGCTGCGCAGCTCGGCAGCCAGAGCCGCCCCGGATAGCGACGCCGACCAGAGGAGGGACAAGAGGGTGAGATTGTCCATGGCGCTAGCCGTCCTTTTTGACTATGATAATGATTATTATTATTAATAGAAAAGGGGATATCCATCCATGCTACGAACCAAACCGACACTGTTCCTCCTGTTGGCCCTGCTGACCGTGCTGCTCGCTGCTTGCGGCAGCTCCGCCGACACGCCCTCTGCGCCGACTCCGCCTGCCGCAGGCGAAAGCGAAACGCCGAACGCTGCGGAAGAGGAAGGCGCCACCCAGCAGGTCGAGCATCTGAAGGGTACCTCGGAGGTGCCTCGAAAGATCGAACGGATGGTGGTGCTGTCGGCCGCCTATGTCGACCATCTGCTGACGATCGGCGAGAAGCCGGCAGGCGTCAACTCGGAGACGCGTTATGGCGGCGACTACTTGCCGTATCTCGCGGACAAGCTGCAGGGCGTGCCGACTGTCGGATCTGCAGATAGCCCGAATCTCGAAGCGATCCTGGATATCAACCCGGATGTCATCGTCGTCGAGAGCCGTACCGACGAGAACACCTATGATCAGCTGGAGAAGATCGCGCCGACGATTGTCCTGGGGACGGAATGGCAGGACTATGGCGAGGAAGCAGACTTCTGGACCGTCGACCTGCTGGCTATCGCCGAGCTGTATGACAAGGTGGATGTAGCCGAGGCGCGCATCGCCGAGGTGAAGGAGCAAGCGGCCCAACTGCGCGAACGTATCCAGGCGCTGCCCGAGAAAAAGTTTGCCTATCTTCGTATCCGCGAGAAGACGCTGCAGATCTATGCCCAGAAAGGCCATCCGACCACTGTGCTGCTCTATGAGGAGTTGGGCTTCGAGCCTTCGGCCGTGACGCCGACCGAGAACCGTGAGGATCTGTCCCAGGAACGGATACCCGATCTGGATGCGAACTTCATCGTCACCGAGGTCGATCCCAACGGCGTGCAGCTCCAGGAGGAGATCATGGCGAGCGCGCTCTGGCAAGCAGTTCCAGCTGTTGCAGCCGACCAAGTGCTGCAGACGGATTCCTTCTGGTTGTTCAAGGGCTGGGGCGCGATCGGACGTAGCGAGATCATGAACGAGCTAACGGAATGGTTGAACTAGATGGACAACTTGGTTAGCTGGAACTCGCCGCCGCTTCGTGAGACGATGCGGCGGGTTTTCGTCACGGAGCTGAGGGAGCAAGGGCAGCCTGCAGCAGGCGGCATCTATTCCTATCGCCTGAGCGATCTGGCGACTCCAGGCCAGCGAGAGGATATCCTGTCGCAGCTCTGCTCGCTCCAAGGTTTAGATACCAGTCGGAGAGGCCGTCTCATCGCAGGCACGTTGCTGGCGAAGCGTTACTCTGTCTATGCGATGGCCGTGGCAGCGGCTATCAGCTTGTGCGACAGTCTGCTGATGGTCGATGGAACTGCAGTGCGCTTCGAGCCAAGGGCCGAGGGGACACTCCGTTACGAGACGGAGGTGCTGGATGGAGCGCTCCCCGTCGAGCCTCAGCATATAGACAAGCGGCGCAACGAGGTTAGGGAGCATCGGACCCGACTACAAGAGCAGACCGGGCGTTTGCTGCGATCCGTGTCCGAGGCGACGGGCGCAAGCGAAGTGGTGATGTGGAGCCTGGTCGCTCATCAGGTGCAGCAGGGCTACGCCCAGTTGCTTCATCGTTATGCGCCGCATGTGTCAGAGTCACGCCTGGCATTGATCCGACTGGACCGGGAGGTCTGGCTGGCAAGCGGGGACAATCGCTTCGCACGCCGCTGCCAGCCCTTCGAGCATGCCGACTGGCAGGGCGATCCGCTCTACCTGCGTCCCTATTGCTGCCTGGCGCATCAGCTGCCGACCGGGGAACACGCGCACGGCTTTTGCAACAGCTGCCCCAAGCTCAGGACGGAGGAACGATTGCAACAGCTTCTTGAGCATTAGCAACTTATTCTCCTTTCCAACGTCTAAATGGATAATACAAGAAATTGGGGGAGAAATGTTATATGCGAAAAACAGGCTTGCTCTTGATCGTTTGTACATTATTGTTGTCCTCTTTGGGGCTGCTCGGCAGCTCTGTTCAAGCCAAAAGCGCCTTGAACAGCCCGCCGACTGTTCCGGGAGACGCCGCTGCGCTGTATTTGAGACCTCACGAATTAACCGCCAAGCTCAATCAATCCTCTCTCAAGCTCGATGGCAAGAGCGTCTCGGCCGCACCGCTGGTCATGAATAACGATCGCTTGTACTTCCCCCTGAAATGGCTAGAGGCGGTCGGGATGGCTACGATCCACTGGGATGCCAAAACCGGCACCGCCTGGGCAGATTTTCGGGACGAGAATGCAAGTTATTTCTCCGGCGTGCGCATCAAGCCCGGACAAGCCGAGTTGTACCACTATAATAATGGCAAGCTGGAGGTTATTGAGGGCGTAGACAAATATGCGCCCTCCTTCACCCGGAACGGGCAGCTGTATATCCATGCGGCGCTCCTGCCCTGGATCGGTGCGGAATACACGTGGAGCAACAATGAGCTGCGTATGACCTGGAGCGACAAAGTCGTCGCCATGCAGCGTGATTCCTTGACGACCACGTCGGATAAGATCACCTTTAGCGTCCTCGCGCAAAAGGAATTTGGCCGTATCGATATCATGTTTAGGGATGGCACGGGCGGTTCTAGCAATGTCATGTACGGCTTGAATGGAACGGAACGAGTAGTAGGCGAGCCAATCACAGTCGGCAACCGCACCTTCATTCGCACCGAATATACGATCGACGTTCGTCCGGGCAAGACGCCGTTGGACATCCTTTCTCAATACGGAGGCGGCTCTATCGTCGTTCATCGCAACGTCGCCAACCCCGACTCTGTCCCCGTCCGATACTACTATCCAGAATACGAAAAGGATGTCAGCTTCACACCGGAAACCAAAGGCTATCAGCGTATCGAGGCTGGGGGAGCCGTGACCGTAGCAGGGACAGTGACGACCAGCGATATTCAGAGCAATGCGATGACGCTGCAGCTCACCAAGTATGAGGACGGCGACTATCGACAGCTCGGCGCTAGGCAAATGCTGCCGTTAGACGATAACCAACAGTTCAAAGGCTCGCTTACGATCAACGAGCCCGGCTATTATATGCTCAACATTCTAAGTCCGGATGTATTCGTCGGCGGTATGACCCAGCCATATGGCGCGGTCAAGTGGGCCGAAATGACGGTGGAGGTGCTACCGAAAGGGACATCGCCACAACCACAGCCTCAGACCGCCATCGGACTGGTCATTAATGGCGTTAACTATGTCGATACAGACGCACGATATAGCATCTTCCTTAATGAGCAGCAACGCGTCATGGTGCCGATCCGTCCGATCCTGCAGGCGTTGCCGACCATCAAGGAAAAGGATCTGTCCTGGAATGCCGCAAATCAGCAGCTCACCATAGCTCCTGTTGAGGAAGACGGAACCGCAGCATTTGTGTTTAAGCTGAGGGTCGGCGATCAACATTTCTCGCTTAATGGCGTCAGTATGGAAATGGACAGCCCGGCCGTTAATAAAAACGGCTCCATCTACATGCCGCTGCGCGCCGTAGCCGAAGCGTTGAATTTGGAAGTGAAGTGGGATGCGGGGGCGAAGACGGTGGACGTGCGGGCCAAAGTGAAATAATTTCGCGATCCATTTGTCGATAACCGGTTGTGTCTGCTGTCCCTTCGCAGTAGTATGGAGATAGATGTCTACATATCAGCTGAGGAGGGACTTCATGTACATTGATAAGTGGTGGGGCGATTATATCGGCGGCTCCGATGATGCGTTATCGTTGCTGGATTACCTGGAGCAAGCGGAGGAGACAGAGCTCTCGCTAGGCGACGTCTTGCGGGAACTTGGCTTCGAGGAGTTGCTGCGAGACGGGGATTTGAAGAGCGGAGGCGCGATTGGCTTTGCGAGTCGGAGCGAGGATGGAGCGTTCCGCCAGGACATCCAGATCGCCTGTTCCGCATTTATTGATCTGGCCGCCATCGTGCTGGAGTCGCAGCGATCCGGATCGGTAGACCTGCAGGATCTGGACCCGGACAGGCCATCGCGAAAGCTGCAGATTCGCTTGACCGAAGCCGACCGCCAGCTGCTGCGCAGCGAGCTGCTCCAATTCGCCGCTGCCCCGGCGGACTATGAGCTGGCTGACTACATAGATGAAGCAGACCTTACACAGCTGGTTGCGCAAGTACAAGAGATAGCGGAACAATTATAATTCCAAAAGAATGAAGAATCGACTTGTCTGTTTGTAGACGTGGGAGGGATAGCGATGCCCGGAAAAAACCGATCCGTAATATGGGGCATCTTGATCGGCTTGATCATAGTAGCTCTGCTAAGCACCAACTTGATTCCAACAAAGGGACTGCAACGTTTCCTGGAGTCCGCCTTGGCCGTCGTCATTGACGTCTATGATTTCTTTCTTCGATTATTCGGCGTCATATGATGACGATTTTCCCCAGGCTGAAGGGCAATAGCAGGGGCTGTCTGGCATTTGAGCCGCTGTTCCTGATCCCTTACAGCATGTTCATTACCTACGCTACCATCTATATGAGCAAGCTGGGCCTGAGCGAGACGCAGATCGGCTGGGTGACTACGCTCACGCTGATCGTCCAGGTATTCTCATCGTTCATTAGCGGCTACTTGACCGATCGGATGGGGCGTAAAGCGGCGCTGCTCACCTTCGATCTGCTCAGCTGGTCGATCGGGACGCTGTTATGGGCGGTGTCGACGAATGTCTGGTTTTTCGTGGCGGCGGCTGTCATTAATGGCTTCCAACGCGTGCCGCATACGGCATTTTATTGCTTGCTCGTCGAGGATACGGAGCCGAGGGAGCGGACCTACGTCTTTACGGTGCTGCAGGTGATCGGCGTTATCGGCGGCTTGTTCGCTCCGCTCGGCGGGCTGCTCGTCTATCATTATGGACTGGTGACGGGCGTTCGCATCATGTATGTGATCGCTTTTGTGCTGATGACGCTCCAGTTCCTCGGCCGCCATTACACGACGCGCGAGACCGAGATGGGCCTCCGCAAAAAACGCGAAGCGCGCGAGTTGGGACTGCGCGCCAGTCTGCACGATTATATGGCGACGATCCGGGCCGTCTTGGCCGACCGCGGCTTGCTGCTCATGTTCGGCGTCTATATCCTGTTCAACTTCCAGATGACGATCAAAGGCACCTACCTCGCGTTGTATCTGGCGGAGGAGATCGGCATGGCGGACGACTGGATCTCGCTGGTGCCCGCTGTCTCCTCGATCGTCATGCTCCTCGTGCTGTGGCAGATCGTGCCGCGCATCACCGACAGACTGATGAATCGTACGATGCTGTGGGGCTTCATCCTGTCGGCGATCTCCAATGCGATCCTGGCCTTGACCCCGCCGGGAGCGATCAGCCTGGTCGTCATCAGCACGGTGCTCGCCGCTGCCGCTACGATGATTACCGCGCCTTACCTGGAAGCGGTCGTAGCCAATGCGATCGACGACGAGCGTCGCGCCAAAATGTTCGCCGTCCTCTCGGTGCTTGTGCTCCTCGTCGTCTCGCCCTCGGGTATTATCGGCGGCTGGGCCTATTCGATCGCACCGCAGATTCCGATGTGGCTCGTGACGGCCGCATTTGTGCTGAGCCTGCCGCTCCTCCTGGCGGGGATGCACAGGAGCAAGGC
>Ga0160452_100218_pt1 | contig 60594 bp, 54 predicted proteins | sample HID1971I_E6MG_FD_108230 | JGI IMG/M metagenome (GOLD analysis project Ga0160452, IMG submission 108230) | Enriched millipede-associated microbial communities from UW Madison campus, WI, USA - HID1971I_E6 MG | ecosystem: Host-associated > Arthropoda: Insects > Digestive system > Unclassified ...
ACCCCCCCCCCCCATACCCCCAAAGCGTCTTTCCAGCTCATGCCTGCACCTACAGCCAAGGGGATGCTGATCCCCGAAGCGATCGCTCCACATAGATTCATGGGGACCGAGTAGACGCCGGTCATCGTACCCATATGCTGCGGAACTTTATCTCCCCAGACCAAGCTGTCGACGAAGCATCCGCAAGCTTTCGTCTATCGTTTGATGAGCAGTATCGATAACCAGCCTTTCTCGATCCCACGCCTCGTATTGTCTATTTTTTACTTCCTCCCAAGTCGGAAGAATAAAGCCAGGCATATCGGTTAAACGTGTGCAGACACGATGCCTGTGTTCAAGTTCATCAGAGCAAATAACCTCGATTTCAACAAACGGAATCTTGAGAGATTCCGCTACCTCCCGCCAAGCTTGTCGCGTAATGGCGATCGGATTGACCGTATCTGCGATGACATCAAGACCTAAGCGCAGATTTTGTTTTGCAAGCTCGTAACATACGATGTAGCCTTCCGGCCCGTTCACTGTTATTCCGGCTTTACGCATTGCTTGTTCCACTACATCGACTCTAAAGTACGCAGCTCCGAGCTCCTTAGCTAAAGCTGCTGATAAGGTGGATTTGCCGGTACCCGGCAAGCCGCCAAAGATATATAACATGTTGTTCCCTTCCTCTCATGGTGCATGTCCACTCCCTCGCCATCATACAATCATAGAGAGAAGGGAGGGACAACATGATTATTGAAATCAGTATCGCTTTTGCAGCGCTGGCTTTTTGTTGTCTGGTTTATTATATCGCGCGGACATTGCAAAAAGCGATGACGACGTTGGGGGAGACGAATCATACCTTGAAGGAAGTCCGAAACGCGGTTCACGGCTTGACTCAGGAAGCGTCGCAATTCATCCACACCGCTAATCAGATGACCAGAGAGGTCAAAGGCAAGATCGAAACGATCGATCCGTTGCTAGAATCGGTGCACGATGTGGGAGAAGTGTTGCATAATGTGACGGAGTCTGTGAAAAATGCGACCACACGCCCGGGAGCCGCTAGTGGCACAGACACACCGCCGAAAAGTAACGGTCAACCGCAGCTCCGGGTCAAAGTGAAATAAATCCATTCATTTGAGCGTGATACAGCTTTCGTGATGCAGCAAGCGGCCGCAAAGGCGGCACTTGCTGATCCGAAAGCTTTTTTGCGGGCACCGGGCTACCTATGTAGATTTTTGGACAGTATATTGACTAATTTGCTGAGGGTGCTATAATGAAATTAGAAAATATATTGTCTAATTGAAACAGGAGGAACTATGGATCAATACAGCGCGTTATTTTTGATGCAGCAAATCTATGCGACTACATTTTCGCTTACCAATAAGATTCAGGGTAAAGGCGATGCTTATATGGATCATTTTACATCCAGACAGTTTATGGTTATGATGGCCGTTGCTCACGTATCCAAAGATGAATCTACGTTGAATAACATTGCGAGAAAGCTGGGTTCCACAAAACAGAATGTGAAACAGATGGTCATGATTTTGGTGAACAAGGGTTATCTTCAAATCTCCCCTAGCACCAAGGATAAACGGGCTGTCAATGTGACTATAACGGAATCCGGAAAGCAAGCGCTATTGGAAGATAGCCAAAAAGCAACCTTTTTTCTGGAAGAGCTATTCACAGCGTTTTCTACGGAGGAGTTGGAAACGTTGTGGGGACTATTGAAGAAACTTTACCGCTTTGATGGAGAGCAACAGGATGGGTTTGAAGAAGATAGTCGTCTGGAATTCACCGATAAGCAGAAGGATGACCAGATGAAGGTGCTTCAGGAATTTGAGAGACGAAGGAACCGTCAAAGCAAGGAGAATGGCGATGAAACGTAAAGCTGCAAGACTCATTAATATCGAGGAATACGTGCCAATCAATGGAATCGATCAATACTTGTATCACTTGGGAACTGCTTACGAGAACCCCGTATTGCTTTTTTTGCATGGAGGACCCGGATCGGCTGAATCCTTATTTACGAGGGCGTTCCAAGAGCAATGGGAGTCCATCTATACGGTCGTTCATTGGGACCAGCGCGGGGCTGGGAAGACGTTAACCCGCAATCCAAGTCAGTTGCCGACGATTGATTTGGTGCTGCAGGATTTATTTGAAGTCATCCAATACCTGAAGATGAAGTATAACAAGCCGAAGCTCGTCCTGATCGGTCATTCCTGGGGAAGTGTATTGGGCTCCGTGTTTATTCAGAAATACCCGGAAGAGGTGGCTTACTATATCGGCGCGTCGCAGGTGATCGATATGTTGGAAAATGAGAGGGTCGGGTATAACAAAGTGAAAGAGCTGATTGCACAGGCGGGGGATACGAAATCCATGAGAAAGCTGGAATTCCTCGGTAATTATCCAGGTGACCGAATTGTATTTGACAAGCCATTTCTAAAGAAAGTGGACGTAGTAAGAAAGCTTCAGGGGAAATATGGCATAGGGATCAAGCTGGACCTTTCGACTTGGATCACGGTATTCAAGAGCCCTATTTTCAAGTTCTCCGATATTATTGCGTTCATGAAGATTTTTAGCGCTAATGCGAAGCTGCATGAGTTTCTAGGTGATTTTAATCTTCGTACTGAAACGGTATCCTATAAGGTTCCGATCTACTATATTTTAGGTGATAAGGATTGGCAGGCGCCTTATACCATCGCCCAAGCGTATTTTGAAGAGATCGAGGCTCCGAATAAAGGCATCTACCTGATCCCACATGCGGGACATATGACAATGATGGAGCAACCCGATCTGTTCTTCAATGCTCTATTGGACATATTCAAGAATGAACACCTGAGTAAAAATTAGTCCATACAATTAACGTACATGAAAAATTCTTCTGAGCACGTTATTGTCGCCGCTCGCTTCCGCTGATGGAGGCTGAGCGGCATTTTGCATTCGTACAACTAGGGGTCTACCATTATTACTTGCGGGCACTGCCAGGCACAGAGGCTACGAATCGATCTCTACCCGCCCCCAATCCGACTATACCAAGCAGGACGGAAGCGCCGACCAGGAGCAGGAGCTGCGAACCGTCCTTGTCGACAGGGATATAGCCCCATTCATCCAGGATGAGGAGCTGGCAGCGCTGGACCTCGCTCATGAGACGCTCCAGGGTGCCGCTGCGTTTGGCTTCGGCCAGACGCATCACAAGTTCGGCTACGGTGTAGAACTTCACGGTCCTACCCAGTTCGCAGGCACGCGAACCGGTCGCAATGGCTAGATGCGTCTTGCCGGTGCCCACCGGCCCTTACAGGACGAGATTCCTTCGCCCTTCAATAAAGGTGCCGTCCGTCAGATTGCTCCATTGCAGGGAACTTCCAGCCAGCTTTGGATGAGCGGCTTATACGGATCCAGCTTTGACGGCTGTACAGCCGTCGTTTTCGGTTTTCATCTGCCAGGGGCGCTGCCCGAAGGGCTGTATGGGGAGCGCAAGCTGGAGCGGATTGCGGATGGGGCAGTTATGCCCTCGTCAAGCGGACAGTAAGAAGAGGGCATCAATGAAGCAGCGACCGCTTCCCGGTATTGGACCGGAGAGGGGGCGCCGTTTTTTCTGGATACGCTGTTCCGACTTCATGGGTCTGTCTCAGTCCAAAAAGCGATACCCAACGCCTGGTTCAGTTAAGATGAATTTAGGGTCTGCTGGATTGTCTTCAAGCTTCTTCCTTAAGTGTCCGATGTAAATGCGCAAATAATGCCGATTGGAATCGTCGTGTTCGTTCCAAACCTGCTTCAATAGTTGGCTTTTAGTAATAACCCTCCCTGCGTTAAAGGCAAGAATTTTCAGCAGATCAAACTCTGTCGGAGAGAGCTTGAGCCATTCTCCCTTTAACTTCACACTTCTATGCGCAACGTTAATGATCAGATCTCCAAATTGAAGGACGGGGTCTTCTTGGGTTCTGGACGAATGCCGAAGCGCTACACGAATACGCGCCACAAGCTCCCCCATCCCAAATGGTTTAGTCACGTAATCATCGGCTCCGCTGTCGAGTGCCAAAATTTTATCCGCTTCTCTGTCCATGGCAGTGAGAACGATGATTGGCATATTGAAGCTTTTCCTGATTTCCCCTAATACATCAAACCCAGACTGATCCGGCAGTCCCAAGTCGAGTATTACGAGATCGGGAGCAGTACGGAGAGCATGCTCCAGTCCTTCTTTCCCTGTCGCTGCTTCGAATACGGTATACTTATGAGCTTGCAGCGAAACCTTGAGCAACTTTCTTATTTGAGGGTCGTCTTCCACAACAAGAATAGCAGTACTTTGCTTATCATGGGTCATGGGTCATATTCTCCTTAAAATGATCGGTATACAGGTTAATTTGATGCAACGGCAGCGATATCGTGATGATCGCTCCTTCAGGTGCGTTAGGCCTTGCGGAGATGGTTCCACCGTGCAACTCGGCAATTCCTTTACTGATAGCTAGACCAAGGCCGGTTCCTGTGTGCTGCTTGGTTTGATCCGAACGATAAAACTTCTCGAAGATGCGTTCCAGTTCCTCTTCCTTCAGCCCGATTCCTTCATCGGCCACAGATAGTTGAAGACAATTATTATCTACCTTAAAAGATAGGACTATTTCACTGTAATCGGGGCTATATTTAATCGCATTGCTGAGTACATTCATGAGCATTTGTTCAAGCAATGCTTCATCGCCAATGATAATGGGAAGCTCACCGGCCGGTAAAAGACGAATATGGCGATGCTCCTGATCGTCTCTCAATTGCACGAGGACGGAGCCGATAATTTCTTCCAGTTCGCATTCGCCCTTTTGCAGGGTAAGCATTCCGCTTTCAAGGCGTGCCATACCCAGCAGATTCAGCACCAATCGATTCATACGATGCGCGCCATCCCTTATAGTGACCAGGAGATCCATACGTTCATCATTGCTAAACAGCTTATCTCCATCTATAAGACCGGTAGCCGAACCAATAATGGCTGCGAGCGGTGTACGAAGCTCATGCGAAACGGAATTCAAAATGGCAATGCGAAGCCGCTCGGATTCGGCGGTCAGATGGGCCAGCTTTGCTTCTTCTTCAAACATGACCCGTGCGACTGCACTTGCAGCAAGCCTGCCAATCGCTTCAAACAGCAAGGCTTGCTCGGGCAAAATCTCATTCTGTTCACGCTGGGAGAGCAGCACCATCACACCAAAGCATTTTTCCTCAATCTGCAGCGGGATAAAATGGCCAATGAGTCCGCCAGTATGAGGGATTTTCTTTTCCAAGGGCTTGCCTTGTTCGTAGACGCGATGGGCAAGCGCAAGTTCCGCCTTCTCCTGTACATGATGATCAAATGGTCTGGATCGCCGGGCAAGCCTGAGCTCACGCTCTTCTTCACTCAAATAGATTGTTACATCCATATTCAGCATGTCAGATAGCTGCGTGGAGAAGCGTTCCAGCAAAGACGACATGTCCACGGCAGAACTGATTTGTTTGCTTAGCGCATAGAGGGTGGCGGTTTGCTTCTCTTTTTGTTTGGAGTAAAGCACCTGCTGTTTGAGCCGCGCTGCAAGACTGGCCGTAAGGATAGCGACTGCCAAATACACCGCAAAAGAGATCAGGTAACGTAAATCAGCGACTGTAAAGCTGATGACCGGAGGCACAAAAAAGAAATCAAAGGACAATACGCCAAGTAATGCGGCAAAAAGAGCCGGGCGCAACCCCCAAACTACGGCATTCCAAAGAACGGGGAGCAAGAAAATCAATGCCATATTGGCTGTTTCAAATGCAAAACCAAATGGTCTTAAAAGGACTGTCATCCCCGTGATAAGCAACATAGAAAACACATAGGGTCTCCAATTGTTGTTAGAAAAATCACTTTTCATGTCTTGCTCCTCCAATACGAACTGTGACTCGCATGTACCCATATCGTACTGTAAATAAAGCGTAAAAGAAACGGTTTTCGGGGGTAAAAGTTCCGTAAAAAAAATGAAAAAGGAAGTGAACGAAAGAAAACAAGAGTAAAACAGAGTTTGTCGGTGCTGGAGTATCCAGTTCCATCTAGAACACAAATTTCAAAGCCAAACCCTCTCCACGTTGCTTTACAATAATTAGCACTCGGCGTATCATACGATTCATGCATTGAATGATTCACCATTCAGTCGCTGAATTGCCTGACAGGCAAACGGGGGAACCAAATGCGGAAGCTTGTGTGAGGGCAAGCTTTTGTGCGGGGTGAATCCTGCCATCGTGTCTTGACCCGAGGGCAGGTAGGGCGACTCTCACCGTCCGAATCCGACAGCTAACCTCGTAGGCTCAGTAGCAACGTCCCAGATTTCGTTGCTTTTGGAGAGAGGATGATGAAGCTTGTGATCGTAATCTTCGACCGCAGGGTCTAAGACTCATATGGACTTCTATAACAATAAATCGCTGAATTCTTGGCTGCGCCAAAGAAGCGGGGGAACCAACCGAAGCCGGATCATTTGGCTTTATGGGGTGAATCGCCGGGAAAACCCGGTGTAGGGCGACTCTTACGCCCGAATCCGACAGCTAACCTCGTAAGCGATATAAGAGAGGCAACAATTATCAGGACTAGACACGGTTTGTTCGCTGTGCCTTAGAAGTTGATGAAAAGTGACCTCTTTTCGTTAGCTTCTTTTTTGTTGTCATGCAAAAGGCAGCGATTTGTCATTTTTGTTAAGCGAAAATCTCGATTAGCTTAAAAAGGAGCCGTGAACGATGCTGGATGTTGGAATGATTGCCCTGGTAGCTTTACTTACAGCAGCCATGATTGGCTTGGCGTCCTGGTCAGGCCGCGTGGTGGAGGAAGGGCGTGAAGAGGTATGATGCTGGCGCTTGGACTTGTTATCATCTTGACGTTTGTCTACCTGGTGTATGCGTTGATTAAGCCGGAGAGGTTCTAAATACCGTTAGTTTTCAGGAAGGAGTATTGTGATATGGCTGGAATTGTTGCCATTGTTGTTACATTGCTGGTGGTCTTACTGTTGGCAAAGCCGACCGGATTATATATGGCCCAGGCATTTGATTATAGCCCATCCCGATTGGATCGTTTCTATGGTCCATTCGAAAAGCTGATTTATGCAATAGGAGGCATTCGCCAGGAAAATCAGACGTGGAAAAAATATGCCGCAACCTTGGTCATAAGTAATGCTGTTATGATTTTGCTCGTTTATCTGGTGTTCCGAACACAAGCTTTCTTGCCGCTCAATCCAGCGGGTATTTCTAATATGGACCCAAGCCTTGCCTTTAATACGGCGGTTAGCTTTATGACTAATACCAATCTGCAGCACTATAGCGGAGAAAGCGGCTTATCGTATTTGTCGCAGATGATTGCGATCGTCTTTATGATGTTTACGGCGCCGGCCACTGCACTGGCTGCGGTATTCGCTTTTATGCGCGGGCTTGCAGGCAAACCGCTGGGTAACTTTTTTGTCGATTTGACTCGTTCGATTACAAGGGTGTTGCTGCCGATTGCTTTTGTTACGGCATTTATTTTTATAGCGCAGGGTGTTCCGCAAACCTTGGAGCCCGCAGCAGTTGCCCAAACTATGCAAGGGGAAGAACAAATCATTGCAAGAGGCCCGATGGGTTCGTTCTTGTCCATCAAGGAGCTTGGGAATAACGGCGGTGGCTTTATGGGGGTGAATTCCGCGCACCCTTTTGAAAATCCTAACGCATTCAGCAATTTCATTCAAATTTTGTTGATGCTTTTGTTAACCACGTCTACGCCGTTCGCGTATGGGAAAATGGTTGGAAATGCAAAGCAGGGACGCGTGTTGTTTGTATCCATGGCCATGCTGTTTATCGTCTTGCTGGGTGTTTCCCTAACGGCCGAAAACGCCGGAAATCCGGCCTTGAACGCGCTGGGTATTCAGCATGAGCAAGGGAGTATGGAGGGCAAGGAGGTTCGCTTTGGAGCCGTCCAATCTTCGCTTTATTCCGTCGTAACTACCGCTTCCGAGACGGGAGCAGTTAATGCAATGCATGATGCGTTGACGCCAATCGGCGGCATGATCACCATTGCTAATATGATGTTGAATACGGTTTTCGGCGGTGTCGGGGCCGGTTTTATGAACGTATTGATGTACGCGATGATCGGCGTGTTTCTATCCGGTCTGATGGTCGGACGGACACCGGAGTTCTTAGGCAAAAAAATAGAGGGCAAGGAAATGAAGCTTATTGCCGTTACGATGTTGGTTCCGCCTATCCTTATTCTGATCCCAACCGCAATTGCGCTATTTACCTACCCGGATACCGTGTCCAATCCGGGCTTCCATGGCCTGACGCAAGCCATGTACGAATTTACCTCGTCTGCCGCCAATAACGGTTCAGGATTTGAGGGGTTGGGGGATAACACCTTATTCTGGAATGTTTCAACCGGTATTGTGATGTTCCTGGGCCGGTACTTTTCCATTGTCGCCTTGCTCGCGGTAGCTGCTTCGCTGGCTGCTAAACAGGCTGTGCCAGAAACAACGGGCACCTTCCGGACAGATACAAGCCTGTTTGCGGTTGTGTTCCTGGCTGCGGTGCTGATCGTTGGCGCATTGACATTCTTCCCAAGCCTGGTGTTAGGGCCGGTAGCCGAACAGTTAATATTGAAGCCATAAGTTTGATTGTAATGGAGGTCATCAAATGCAAACGAACAAATCCATGCTGAGTGGTCCGATTATTCGGAATGCGGTCAAAGAAGCATTCATGAAGCTGGACCCCCGAGTCATGTTCCGAAATCCGATCCTGTTTGTTGTAGAAATTGGATTTATCATCACCTTGATCTTATGCTTTGTCCCCGGTGCGTTCGGAGGTTCTACACCGGCCTGGTTCAATATGGTGGTGGCCATCATTTTGCTGGTGACCTTATTGTTTGCCAATTTTGCAGAGGCTTTGGCAGAGGGCAGAGGCAAGGCGCAAGCCGATTCGTTGAAACAGACGAAAAAAGACATCGTGGCAAACAAATGGGTAAACGGTGAAATCAGGCAGGTGCCCTCCACGGAACTCCGCAAAGGCGATATTGTGTTTGTCGCACAAGGTCAAATGATTCCGGGAGACGGGGAAGTCATCGAGGGGCTCGCATCGGTAGATGAATCGGCAATTACAGGGGAGTCCGCGCCAGTCATTAAGGAAGCTGGCGGTGATTTCAGTTCCGTAACCGGCGGAACACGCGTCATCAGCGATCAAATCAAGGTGAGAATTACCAGCGATCCAGGAGAATCGTTTTTGGATCGCATGATTTCACTCGTTGAAGGCGCCAAAAGGCAAAAAACGCCAAACGAAATTGCGTTAAATACCGTATTAATCAGTTTGACGTTGATATTTCTTGTTGTTGTGGTGACACTGCCGGTTTTCGGAGACTACCTGAACATTGAAATCGATGTTCCCGTCCTGATTGCTTTGCTCGTGTGCCTGATCCCGACCACAATCGGAGGATTGTTGTCCGCCATCGGCATTGCGGGAATGGACAGGGTGACCCGATTTAATGTACTTGCCATGTCGGGAAAAGCCGTGGAAGCTGCTGGAGATATTAATACCATCATTCTGGACAAAACAGGTACAATTACGTACGGCAACCGGATGGCGAGTGAATTCATCCCGGTTGGCGACGCCAAACCGATAGAGGTTGGCGAATGGGCGGCTATCAGTTCCATGAAGGACGAGACGCCGGAAGGCCGGTCTGTGCTTGATTTGATGAAAAAGCTGGCGCACAGCTATAACGAGCAACTGGCTGCAGGCGGCGTCTTTATCGAATTTAAAGCGGAAACGCGAATGAGCGGGATCGATTTGACAGATGGTCGGAAGGTGCGCAAAGGAGCCGTCGATGCGATAAAAAAATGGGTTGCAGCGCAAAATGGCATCATCCCTGATGATTTGGATGCGGCGTCCGATAAAGTTGCCTCTGCGGGCGGAACGCCGCTTGCAGTCGCTGTTGATAACCGCATCTATGGCGTGATCTATTTGAAAGATACTGTTAAGCCCGGCATGCGCGAGCGCTTTGAACAAATGCGTCAAATGGGTATTAAAACGGTCATGTGCACGGGTGACAATCCGCTGACGGCGGCCACGATTGCAAGAGAGGCCGGCGTGGATGATTTTATCGCTGAGAGCAAGCCCGAGGATAAAATAGCTGTCATTCGCAGGGAGCAGGCGGAGGGTAAGCTGGTGGCCATGACGGGTGACGGTACTAACGATGCTCCGGCACTGGCGCAAGCGGATGTAGGCATTGCCATGAATAGCGGTACAGTCGCTGCCAAGGAAGCGGCCAATATGGTTGATCTGGATTCTGATCCCTCCAAAATCATTGAGGTTGTGGCAATTGGAAAGCAGCTCCTGATGACGCGCGGCGCTCTGACTACGTTTAGCATCGCCAACGATATTGCCAAATACTTTGCCATCCTGCCTGCGATGCTTATGCTGGCCATTCCGGAGATGAATGCCCTCAATGTCATGCAATTGGGTTCGCCCATGTCGGCTATTTTGTCCGCGCTCATTTTCAATGCAGTCATTATCCCGCTGCTCATTCCGCTTGCGATGAGAGGGGTCACCTATAAAGCAGTGAGTTCGGCGCAACTGTTGAAGCGCAATTTATTGATTTATGGCTTGGGCGGTGTTATCGTTCCGTTCGCGGGCATTAAGTTCATCGACCTTGTTATCCAGATGTGGGTATAGAAGAAAGGAATGAGTCATGGTGAAATTATTACTATCTAGTCTGCGAATCAGCTTGCTGTTTATGCTGGTATGCGGGCTCGGCTATAACCTTGCCGTTACGGGCATCGCACAGGTCGTATTTCCCGAGCAAGCGGAGGGTAGCTTGATTCAGGATGAGGAAGGTACGGTTATCGGCTCCAAGCTGATTGGACAGTTGTTTACCGAACCCGAGTTTTTCCAAAGCAGGGTATCCAGCATTGATTATCAGGCCGACGGATCGGGATCGCCCAATTTTGCGCCGTCGCATCCTGAGTTGTTGGGACGGGTGGGGGCATCGGTAGAGGATTGGAAAAAAAATAACCCGGAGGTTGCCGTAAGCGATTTGCCCGTTGATCTGATAACCAACTCCGCTTCGGGCCTGGATCCTGACATCAGTCCTGCGGCAGCCCGGGCGCAAATTCCAAGAATCAGCCGCTTGACCGGTATAGAGCAGTTGCAATTGGAAAGACTTGTGCAGGATCAAACGAGTCAGCGCACCTTTGGTTTCTTGGGCGAGCCTACGGTAAACGTACTGGGACTTAATATTGAACTGCAGCGCTTGCTTATGGAGGAAACACAATAGCGCTCTCCCTGCCCTTGAAATGGGCAGGGCATTTCCGTTTGGCAGCCTTTCAAGAAAGCGAGGCGATGACCTTGGAACCCTTCAAACGAAAAACACCGGAAGATATTTTATATTCGATTTACCGTCTTCATCGAGGCCGTTTGAAAATTTATATTGGAGCCGTGAGCGGTTCAGGTAAAACGTATCACATGCTTCAGGAGGGTCAACGCTTACAGCGTCAGGGGGTAGATGTTGTCATCTGTGCCGTTTCAACCGGGCAACGTCCCGAAACCCTGGGTCAGATTGGCGATTTGGAGCGGGTCCCAAGCATTCATTGGATGAAGGAAGGCGTCGAATACAAAGATTTGAACCTGGAATTGCTGATTGAACGCAATCCGGAAGTGGTTTTAGTCGATGGCCTGGCACATCGCAATCGGGAAGGAGCCAAGCATCCGACAAGGCTGGATGATATCCGTTACTTGCTGGATCAGGGAATCAGTGTGATTACGACGGTTAATGTGTATGAGCTGGATGGTGCATTCGAGCTTGCCAATAAATTAACAGGGATTACGGTGGAGCACACGATTCCCTCCGAAATACTGGACTCCGCAGACGAGGTTCGCTTAATTGATGTCACGCCAGAAGCGATACTGGGGCGATTATCCGAGGGCAGGTTCCACAACTCCGATCCCGAGCTTTTCAAGCGGGGAAATTTGGCGAAGCTTCGAGAACTTGCCTTGCGGCTGGTGGCTGAAGGGGTGAACGAATCGTTAGAGAAGCATAGGGAGGAGGCAGGCTTGTATGGCCCTTCCGGTGCGACGGAGCGTATTCTCGTCTCAGCACAATATCATTGGAACGGCTCCATCTATGTGCGCAGAGGTCAGCAAGTGGCAAAACGGCTTGGCGGCGATCTGCTGGTCGTCACTTTTATAAATCCCAAACAAAGATTATCGAAGGAAGCGTTGACCTTTAAACGGTCGCTGCTACAATTGGTCGAGAAAGTAGAAGGGGCATTTGAAGAAATTCTGATTGCTTCCCGGCGCGAGCTGCCGCGACAATTGGTACATTACGCAGCCAGTCATAATGTTACTCGGATTGTCATGGGACATTCCAAGATGAGACCGTGGCAAGAGTTTTGGAGGGGATCGCTCGCCAATCGCTTGCTAAGCCATATCAAAAATGTCGACCTATTGTTTATGGCCGACAGTTCGGAGCAGGAAGGCAAGCGTATCTTGCCTGCCAGAACACAGCAAAACCGCGAATCCAGCGCGTATCACCGTCTCTCTGATCAGGAAATGGAGGAGCAAGTACAGAAGCTCAGGCGAGGGAAGTTTAAAGTTTACATCGGCGCAGCTCCCGGTGTCGGAAAAACGTACACCATGCTTCGGGAGGGCAATGACCTTCTTGGAAAACAAATCGATGTGGTGATCGGTTTGCTGGAGACGCACGGCCGTGCGGAGACGCTGGAGCAGGTAGGAGATCTGCAGATCATTCCCAGAAGTAAAACGGTATATCGTGGAACAGAGCTTGAGGAAATGGACATTGCCGCGATTATAAAGCGTAACCCTGAGGTCGTGTTAATCGATGAGTTGGCCCATACCAACGTACCCGGCAGCAAAAATCGTAAGCGCTATGCCGATGTTCTGGAAGTACTGAATACCGGCATATCGGTTATTTCGACGATGAATGTTCAGCATCTTGAAAGTTTGAATGACGCTGTCGAGCAGATTACAGGCGTTCGGGTTAGGGAAACCGTTCCAGACCACATTCTGCACCTGGCGGATGAGATTCAGCTTATTGATGTGTCGCCCACGGCTTTGCAACAGCGTATGCGAGAAGGAAAAGTCTATGCAGCCAATAAAATTGATCAAGCGCTGAATTCGTTTTTTAAAACGGGTAATTTAATTGCGTTGCGGGAGCTTGCCTTACGGGAGATTGCGGACGATGTAGATGAGCGATTGGAATCATGGGAGCGCAAAGCATCGCTGCGAGGGCCGTGGCGAAGAAAAGAAACGATTTGTGTTGGTGTGACAGCGAGTCCCAATGCGGAGCGACTGATTCGAAGAGGATTTCGCATCGCCTATCGATTAAAAGCCGAATGGTACGTCATCTATGTCCACAGAGGAGGCGTAATCCCCGACGAAATAAAGAAACGCATCGAACATTTAAAAGAACTGTCCACGCGTTTAGGTGGCGTTTTCGAAGTGCAGATTACCTTAAAAGAACGAGATGTTGCTTCCATACTCGTTAGCAAATCGGACGAAAAAATGGCCACGCAAATGATTTTGGGACAGTCCGGAAGGAGCATTTGGAAACGGATGTGCCATGGTTCGGTTGTTAGAACCGTTTTGCGCGATGCAAGGCATATGGATGTTCTTATTGTTGCGGACTATGATCCTCACGCCAAGAAAAAGGGGGGGACAAAGTAATTATTGCAATCAGCATAGCTTTTGCAGGTCTGGTCTTTTGTCAACCGCAGCGCGATACAGCTTTCGTGACGAAGCAAGAGGCCGCATAGCGGCACTTGCTTATCCGAAAGCTTTTTTGTAGTCGCCGCTATACAGAGGCTACAAATCGATCTCTACCCGCCCCCAATCCGACTATACCAAGCAGGACGGAAGCGCCGACCAGGAGCAGGAGAGGAACGCTCCAGCTATGCGTGGCGTCATGCAGGTATCCAATGAGCGCCGGGCCCGTAGCAGCGAGTAGATAGCCGATCGATTGGGCCATCCCGGATAGCTCGGCGGCCTGCTGGGCGCTCCGGGTACGCAAGCCGAAAAACATCATGGACAAGCCAAAGGCAAAGCCTACGCCAACGCCCAGGATAATGACCCAGAGGACCAACAGATGCAGGCTGCCGTATAGAAGGCCGAGGGTGCCCGATCCAAGCAAAATCGCTGTAAGAATAACTAGCAACTGTTGGTTGCGCATGCGACCAGCCAGTACAGGCACGATAAACCCAAAGGGCAGGGAAGCGATAATAAGGATCGAAAGAAGCCAGCCGGACTGGCTTGAACTAATGCCTTGACCCTGCAGGATCTCTGGCAGCCATGCCACCAATACATAAAATATAGTTGATTGGATCCCCATAAAAAGCGTCACTTGCCAGGCTAAGGAAGAGCGCCATATGTTCACTGGACGGTCGCTGCTTGCGACGCTGACTGCCACGGCTGGTTGTGCCGGAGCTTTGAGCTGTGGGACCCATATCAATAGAGATACGAAGCTGAGAATCCCCCATACCCCCAACGCCCCTTGCCAGCTCATGCCTGCCCCTACAGCCAGGGGGATGCTAATCCCCGATGCGACCGCTCCGCACAAATTCATGGAGACCGAGTAGACGCCAGTCATCGTACCCATATGCTTGGGGAATTCCCGCTTGATCAAGCTTGGCAACAAGACATTGCATACAGTAATGGCGAAGCCCAGAATGGCGGTTCCGACATACAAGGTCAACGCACCGGATAACGAGCGAACCACGATCCCGATGGTTAGCGCGGTAAGCGAAATCAGGATCAAACGTTCCATGCCGAATCTGCGTCCTAATGTCGGGATGAAGGGGGAGAGCGACGCAAACGCAAGCAGCGGAACAGTGGTGATGAAGCCTGCTAATGTATTGGAAAGATGGACGTTGTCCCGAAGATGCCCGATTAATGGTCCTACCGAGGTCAGGGGAGCACGTAAATTGGCCGAGATAAAAATAATGCCGATGATCATAATCCAGAATGTCGCTTGCGAGCGAGCTCCCGTGTGGAGCGCTGCATGCTGTTTTTTGATTAATGACTCTGATGATTGCATGAGTCTTCCTCCCAGTCGCTGGTTTTAGGTGATCTTCAAGTTCTTCTCTGAGGAAGAAGCACGGGCTTTGTCGATATACGAGCGGACAGCTTCCTCGGCTTGCTGGCGATCTTGATGGACAAGAGCCTGATAGAGCCGTTCATGGGACTCCTGATACACCTCTGGATGTTCGGATTCCGCTGCCTCCAGGATCGTGTTATGCATCGCCTCGGAAATATGGTTGTACAAGTTGGACATCAATTGGTTATGGGCAGAGGCCATGACCGTTTTGTGAAACTCGACATCCCAGTGCGCATAAGCTTTGACATCCTGCTCGCTAGCTGCTTGTCTGCACTTCTCAAGGCATGATCGGATGGCCTCGAGATCCTCCTCGCTCCTCCTGAGCGCAGCCAGGGCAGCAGCTTCTCTTTCCAGTGCGTACCGCACCTCCAGGCTCTCCAGTCGATCGGTATGCTGGATCACCTTCTCAATGACCGCTCCCAAGACGCTGGAGGAGCAGACATAGGTCCCGTCTCCTTGTCTGGTCTTCAGCAGTCCGGCATACGTTAATGCGCGAATCGCTTCCCGTAGCGTATTGCGGCTGACGTGAAGCTGTTCCATCAGCTCGGGTTCCGGGGGGATACGCATGCCGATTTGCCATTCATTGGTTTCGATCTTCTCCTGGATCTGGGCGGCTACTTGCTCCACCAAGGTTAAACGCTGTGTCTGAATTAACAACCCTATCTCTCCTTTGGCTTAAACGTAGGATGTTTGGTATATGGGTTGTATTATATCAGGTTAACTTATGTTTGTGAAGATGAAATTGATAATTATTATCATCGGAAGGATCACTTATGCTCCGCAAATCGCCACCAGGCGACGGTGCCGGCGAATCCGGCCAGTCCTGTGGCAGCCAGTATCGCCATGCTGGTCCAGCCGATGTCGGTTCCGGTTAGCAGCAGGACGGGGATCGTCCAGGGGAAATAAGGTCCGAAGCCGAGCTGCACGACGACATTGGAGACGATGACGATGAGAAAGATGACGCCGATCGGCGCGAGGTAGCCTCGCGTGAGATTGGCGATCAAGGCGCTCGTCGTGCTGACGAGCATGATCAGCAGGCTGGCGGCGAGGAATGGCCAGAACACTTGCAAGATGACGGACAGGGAGCCCCCGCCGACGCCGATCAGGGCGCCCGCGACTGAGATGACGGCAAAGGTGAACACGGCCAATGCTGTATTCCAGATCGTGATAGCGATAAACTTGGCCAACACCGTATAGGTCTTCGGGACCGGCTTCACCAGGATGTCCTTGATCGTGTTGTTGGTGTACTCCGTGCCGAACACCCAGGCGGTGGTGAAGGAGAATCCTACGACGAGCAAGGAGCCTATCGAGCCGAGCAGCTCTGCGAAGTAGGCTCCCCAATGCGCAGCGGAGCTGTTGAACATCGCGATCATTAGAGGCAAGGCCGTGAAGGCGCCAAGCATCACCCAGAAGACGATGGAACGAACGATTTTACGCGCTTCATTGTGAAGGAGCGAAAGGAGCTTCATGCCTGCTTCCTCCCCTCTGTACGGATCATCCGCAAGAAATACCCTTCCAGATCCTCCGTATCGACGCTCAGATGCGTGGGCGGCTGGCCCATGCGCACTAATATTTCTGCAAGCTTCTCCGGCTGCGCGATCGCGCGGTGCTCTGCCAATACCAAGCGCCCGTCAGCAGCTTCTTCGTAGCTGTACCCATGCTCTGTGAGGATACGTCTCAGGGCTACGCGATTGCGCCCGTCCAGTAGGACGTTTTTTTGCAGGGCTTGCTCCATCTGACTTACCTTCATGTCCTGGATAAGCTGCCCCTTGTGCATGATGCTGATCCGGTCCACCAGCTTGGATAGTTCCTCTAGCAGATGACTGGAGATGAGGATGGTGACGCCGCGATTGCGCGACAGGTCGAGCAGCAGCTCCCGGATCTCGACGACGCTAGCCGGGTCCAGACCGTTGATCGGCTCGTCCAGTATCAGTACCTCCGGGTTGTGAATCATCGCCTTTGCCAAGCCTAGTCGTTGCTTGTTGCCGAGCGAGAGCATTTTGGCTGGCTTGTCCTGATGAGCGCCCAGATCAAGCTGTTCGATGACGCGAACGATGGCGCTGCGGTCGGAGATCAGATGCATCCTGCGGGCGATGTCGAGATTTTCCTTGACCGTAAGCTCTGGATAGAAGGTGGCCTCCTCCAGATAGCCAACCTTCTCCCACAGCTTGTAATTGCCGGCGTCGACCTTGCTCCCCAGCATGTAGATGCTGCCGGATGTCGGCTTCAGCAACGACAGCAGCATTTTGATCGTCGTCGTCTTGCCTGCTCCGTTCAAGCCCAGGAAGCCGACCACCTCCCCGCGATTTACCTCGAGCGAAAGATTGCGCACAGCCGTATAATCGCCAAAGCTTTTGTTGACCTTGTCCAGATGGATGACGTTAGTAGCGTTAATGGTGCCTATTATACTTGTCTTCATGACGATAACCTCTCTCTATGATGGGATTAGCCACACTATAGTCGTCCAACCTCAACTGAACCTCAAGCGAGGCAACAATTCGTAGTTGATGTTCGGTTTACTTTGGGACAATATAGTAATGGTATCGTGTAGGGAGGTGTGGGGCGTGTTCGATATTCTGGTGGTCGAAGATGATGCCAATACGCAAAAGCTGCTCTGCGCTGTGCTCACGCATGGGGGCTATCATGCCCATCCGGTAAACAACGGGCTCGAAGCGTTGAGCAGGATGGAGGCGCAGCGATTTGACTTGATCGTGTTGGACCTGATGATGCCGGAGATGAACGGATATGAGCTATGCAAGGCATTGCGCAGCGTCAGAGACAATATCCCGATCCTGATGGTGACGGCGATGGATGATATGACGTACAAGCATCAAGGCTTCCTCGCGGGGACGGACGATTACTTGACGAAGCCGTTCGACGAGCAGGAGCTGCTGTTCCGGATCAAGGCGCTGCTGCGCAGGGCGCAGGCTGCCAGCGAGCACAAGCTCGTATTGGGCGAGACGACGTTGGATTACCATGCGCTGACGGTTACGAGAGGAGCGGAGCAAGCCTTGCTGCCGCAAAAGGAATTTTACCTGCTGTTCAAGCTGATGAGCTCTCCCGATAAAATCTTTACGCGTCTGCATCTGATGGAGGAAATCTGGGGAGTAAACACCGAGATGGATAGCCATACGTTGAATGTCCATATTAATCGATTGCGCGATAAATTCAGGGATAATCCGGACTTTGAGATCGTGACGGTACGGGGACTAGGCTACAAGGTCGCGAAGCGCAGGTGAAGAGGATGGGAGGAATGAGAGGGATGCCGAACGGGCGAAGGTTTCTTCCGCAGAAGATAAGTTTGGCGTTTTCCTTGGTGGCGTTGGTGTTCGTCGTCATGGTGTTATCGATTGGTTCCGCAGGCTTGCTCGCCTTTTTGCTGTATCGGACAGGTCTGCTCGACATGAATGAACCCGCGCCGATTCGCGGGGTGTACGTGTTGTTGTATATTAGCCTGTTCATGGGGGTGGTGATCGCCACGCTGCTGAGTCGGCGCTCGGTGCGGCCGATCCGGGATATGATGGAGGCCACCGGCAAGGTGGCGAAGGGGGATTTTTCGGCCGAGGTGACGGCAAAGGGCAGCATTGTATTTGAGCTGGATGTCCTCGCGGCGAGCTTCAACAAGATGGTGCAGGAGCTGAGGGGGATCGAGACGTTACGCAGCGATTTCGTGCGGAATTTCTCTCATGAGTTCAAGACCCCCATCGCCTCGATCAGCGGCTTTGCCCAATTGCTCAAGAAGGGCGATCTCAGCGAGCGAGACAAGCAGGAGTATCTGGACAGCATCATCCAGGAATCCGAGCGGTTGGTCGGCTTGTCGACCAGCATCCTCAATCTGTCGAAGGTCGAGACGATAGAGATCGTCAGCGAAAGGTCCGTCTATCGCCTGGACGAGCAAGTGAGGCTGGCGATCCTCATGCTGGAGCCGAAGTGGAGCGCCCGCAACCTCCAGTTGGAGCTTGCTCTGGATGAGGAGATCGAGATCAACAGCAATAAAAACTTGCTCCAGCAGGTGTGGATCAATGTGCTGGATAATGCGATCAAGCATTCGAAGAGCGGCGGGACGCTAAAGATCGGCTTGTGGCAACGCGGCGGGGATGCGGTGTTCCGGCTGGAGGATCTCGGTTGCGGGATGAGCGAAGAGACGATGCGACGGATGTTTGACAAATTTTATCAAGGCGACGCGTCTCGCTCCACTACGGGGAACGGACTCGGATTAACGCTGGTGAAACGGATCGTCGACTTGTGCGAAGGGACAATCGAGGTAGAAAGCGAGCTTAATCGAGGCTCCGTGTTTACGATTAGGCTGCCTTTGGGGCAGAAGAAGCTATAAGACTTTAAGGAAAACTTTAAGTTCACCCGCATGTCTTTTTTAACTATGTACTCTAATCTTAAACCATAGACAACAGACAAAGCGGGTGACGACACAAGATGAATATGAGCTGGGAAGAAGCGATCAAAAGAGAACGCATCAAAGCGTTAAGCTGCTGGACTTTTCTTTTGCTTTATGTTTACCTGCTGGTCAAAGTTATCCTGTTGAAGTTTCAAACGATGGATTTCAGCTTTCTGTGGGGCCAATTGTTGATCGGTCTTCAGGAGCCCTATTTGCTCTCGATACGGCTGGAATCGGCGAATCTGGTCCCTTTCCGGGAGATCAACCGCTCGCTTCAATCGTTATCCGACCACGCCATGGTTAATTTATTTGGCAACGTCGCTATTTTTTTGCCCCTGGGCTTCGTGTTGGCTTTTATGTGGAACCGTGTTAGGATGGCGGGAGTGAAAATCGTGAGCTGTGCATTTTTGTTGAGCTTGGGGCTCGAGACGGCGCAGCTCGTATTCATGATCGGACAATTTGATGTGGATGATATTTTGCTGAACACCTTGGGCGGGTTATTAGGCTTCATCGTGTATCGAACGGTTAGATTTGTCATGGAAAGGACGGAGCAATATGAAACCCATTACGATACTGATCGCCGACGATGAGGTCGAGATCGCGGACCTGATCGAGCTGCATCTGGTCAAGGAGGGCTACAGATGTCTCAAGGCGGCAGACGGACAAGAGGCATTGGACATGATCCGGGGACAGGCGGTAGATTTGGCGATACTCGATATTATGATGCCCAAGCTCGATGGCTATGAGGTCGTCCGGTCGATCCGTGAGAAGTATCATTTCCCCATTATTTTTCTGAGCGCTAAGGTGACCGACCTGGACAAGATTACGGGTCTGATTCAGGGCGCCGATGACTATATGACCAAGCCATTTAACCCGTTGGAGCTCGTAGCGCGAGTCAAGTCCCACCTGCGTCGATCGATGCTGTTTAATCCTTCGATGGCCGCTTCGGAGAGGTCGGTCCTCGAGGTCGGGGGGCTCGTCATTCATATGGAGCAGCGAACGGTGTCGCTCTACGGACAAGTGCTGGAGCTTACGCCCAAGGAATTTGATATCCTGGTGTTGCTCGCGAGCAATCCGAAGCGAGTGTTTAGCCAGGATCATATTTTTCAGCATGTATGGGGCCAGGCTTACTTTGAAGGCGGGAATACGGTGATGGTGCATATCCGAACGCTGCGGAAGAAGCTGGGAGAGGACCAGCAAAAAAACAAGCTGATCAAAACCGTCTGGGGAGTAGGGTACACGTTCAATGGCTAAATTCAATATTCGAAGCTTTCGTTTCCAGATGATCCGATTGTTTGGGATTAGCATGCTGCTGTCTGCGGGTACCACCTTCCTGATCTACCTGGCGCTGCGGCAGTATTACCATACGCTGCTTCGCGATAACCCGTTGTTCCATTTCCGCGAGACGGTACGGGATATCGGGGACATTAATGTGTTCCTGATCTTGTTTTTTCCGATATCGTTTGGATTCTTTTATTTGATCACCCGGCGTTATGTCTCCTATTTCCAAGAGATCTCTCGCGGGATCAATCAGTTGGCGGGGGGCGATTTCTCTTATCGCGTCCATATCGCATCCAATGATGAATTCGAGGACATTGCCCATGACATTAACCGGGCCAGCGAGAAGCTCCAGCAGGCGGAGGAGCGTGGCGATTTCGCCGAGAACAGTAAGGACCAGCTGGTCCTTAACCTAGCCCATGATTTGCGTACCCCATTGACGTCTGTCATTGGGTATTTGGACTTTATGCTGCAAGGGGATAATCTGACAGCCGAGCAGATGAAGCATTACACGACGATCGCCTACACGAAATCGCAGCGGCTCGAAAAGCTCATCGACGAGATGTTCGAGATTACCCGACTGAATTACGGCAAGATGCAGATCCGCCAAGAGCCGCTTGACCTCGGAGAGCTGTTGACCCAATTGACCGAGGAGATGGTGCCGTTGTTCGAAAAAAACGAGCTGACGCCGCGCCTTGCCCTGGCTTCGCAACTGGAGGTTTTGGGCGACGGCGACCTGCTGGCGCGCGTGTTCGAAAACCTGCTATCCAATGCGGCCCGCTACGGGATCGATGGCGAGTATGTGGATGTCAGAGGCAGCCATGAAGAGGGCCATGTCGTCATCCAAGTCGTCAATTACGGGAGCAGCATTCCCCCTGGCGAGCTTCCTCATGTGTTTGATATGTTTTTTACAGGCGATCATGCCCGCACGCATCAGCAAGGAAGCAAGGGGCTCGGACTTTTTATTGCCAAAAATATAGTCGACATGCATGAAGGAACCATCTCGGTCCAAAGCAATGCCAGTCATACCGCCTTCGAGGTGCGGATCCCTCGCTTATCTGTCGCTCAGGAAATACAGTCCATTTAAGATATATTTTAGATTTACCCCACTTTTTATTTTATCCGTCCCCCTTATGCTAGGAGCATAACGGTTGGGGGATGGATCGATGAAGAGGTGGGTTTTTTTGTATGCTCCTAAAGGGATCGTTCGATGGATGCGTCGTGACAGTACGGTGGCATGGTGGTTTCTGGCGCCAAGCGCCATAGGGTTTTCCTTGTTTTATCTCCTCCCTTTTTTGATGACGGTGAAGGCTTCGTTTATGACCAGCGTCTCGGGAGGCAGGTTTGCAGGACTGGCGAATTACGAGGCGGTGCTGGCCAGCGGTTCCTTTCAAAAAGCGGCTTACAATACGTTTTATTTCAGCTCGATCAGCGTCCCGCTTATGCTCGTCTTGTCCCTGGTATTGGCGTTGCTGCTACATCGGCAAATCTACCTGCGGAAGTGGCTGCGTCTCATGTATGTCTTGCCGCTCGTCGTGCCAGTCGCCTCGATCATCATGATCTGGCAGGTGGTCTTTGATTGGAATGGCCTGTTAAACCGCGTGATGAACTGGTTTGGCGTGAATCGGATGGATTGGATGAAGTCGGAAGCTGCTCGTTATGTAGTCATCATGCTCTATGTATGGAAAAACATCGGCTACAACGTCATTTTGTTCCTGGCAGGCCTTCAGCAAATTCCAAAGGATTATTACGAAACGGCGCAGATTGAGGGCGCTGGCCGCCTTCGCCAGTTTTTCGGGATTACGCTGGTCTATCTGACGGCGACGACTTTTTTTGTAGTCATCATGTCGATTATTAATTCCTTCAAGGTGTTTCGGGAGACGTATTTGCTGGCCGGGGATTATCCGCACGACAGCATCTACATGCTGCAGCATTACATGAACAACATGTTCGTGGCATTGGACCTTCAGAAGCTGACCGCAGCGGCTTGTCTGATGTTTCTCGGCATCATGGTAATCGTTTTTGGCCTGTTCGGGCTAGAACGCCGGTATCGACAGTTTATGGAGTAGGAGGAGGCGTATTGAAGGTCGTTACAATGTTACATAAGAGTTTGTTCACCGTGGTGATGGGGGCAGTTGGCTTGCTGATGCTGTTGCCGATTGTCATCACCTTTACCAACTCGCTCATGAGCGAATTTGAGCTGAACCTCAACTACGGGGTGATCGGCAAGCCGACGCCAGTGATGTCCACGGACGCGGACACGTTCGTCAATTTAAAATGGCTGCCGGACCAGGTGACGCTGGCGCAGTACGGACAATTACTCGTCTATTCCGCTCAGTATTTGCTGCTGTTCTGGAATTCGGTGGGGCTGGTCGTACCGATTATGGTCGGTCAAACGGTCGTTGCGGCGTTGGCGGCCTATGCGTTTGCGAAGCTGAATTTTCGTGGCCGCGACACTTTGTTTCTCGTCTATGTGATGACGATGCTGATGCCGTTTCAAGTGACGCTCGTGCCGAACTACATCATGGTAGATCAACTGGGGTTGTTGAATCGTTCAGGGGCTGTCATTTATCCAGGAATTTTCGCTGCTTTTGGTGTGTTTATGCTGCGCCAGTTTATGCTGCATCTCCCGTATGCCTATATCGAAGCGGCCAAGCTTGACGGAGCAGGTCATCTGACGATCTTCCTGAGGATCATTGTTCCGATGGTCAAGTCAGGGCTAGCCGCACTGATCATTTTACTTTTCGTCGATTATTGGAATATGGTCGAGCAGCCGCTGATTTTTATGAGCGATGCGTTCAAACAGCCATTATCGGTCTTCTTATCGAGATTGAGCGGCCAGTGGGATACGGTTTTTGCCGCATCGATGCTGTATATGGCTCCCATGCTTTTGTTGTTTTTATACGCAGAGACGTACTTTGTGGAAGGCGTCCAATTGTCCGGCATTAAGGGATAGGAAGGTGACAAGGTCAAGCTATGGAACGAAGGACGGAAGAGACGGAACGCAGGAGGAAAAAGTGGCTCCTCTCCATGCTGCTGTTGCTAATGGGCGTGCTGTTATTGTTCACCCTGTTTAGCAATACGCTGCAGTCGGTTACACTGCCGAAGGTTCGGGCCGAGACGATGACCGTCGCGGGAGTGACTTACAAGCTGGAGGGCAGAGGCGTCATGCAGCCGGTACGTCAGGCAGAGCTGCCCAACCCGGCAGGATGGAAGGTCCGGCAAGTGCTCGTAAAGCAAGGCGACACGGTGAAGAAGGGGCAGAAGCTGGTCCTATATGACAGCTCCTCCGCCAAGCGCGAGCTTGAGGACGAGATCGTGGTTCACGAGAAGATGAGCGTTGCACTGCTAGGGATGGACGAGCAGTTCAAACGATTGATGTTCGAGGGCAACGAGTCTGAGGCGCAAGAGATCAGGCGAGCCATCAAAACGCAACAACTCGATCTATCGATACAGCAGCGCAAAATCGATGCCTTGCGGGAGCAACTGAACCAGCACAGCGGGCTGAACGCTCCATTTGATGGCGTGGTGACGGAGATGAATGCCGTAGAAGGGCTTGCTGCCATCGGTGAACCGGATATGGTCATTGCCAACCGAGCGGCAGGATATCGACTGGACCTTACGGTGGATACAGAGCTCCTCGATCGTCTAGGGCTTGAAGCCGGACAATCGATCGAGCTGAGTCTCGAAGCAAAGGGGGAACAAGCGGCCCGTTCGCTGGAGGGAACGATCCTCGAGGTAATTGACACGGATCCGCGAGCCCCCGACTCCATAGAGGGGAATCCCGGAACGCAGCCAGCGATTGGACAAACGCAACTGCGGATCCATGTGGTCGACGATATGCTGAAAGGAGGTGAACGGGCTTCGGTCAAACTGGAGCGGGCATCTGAAATAAAGGGATGGCTAATCCCGCAGGAGGCGATTCATAGGGAAGGGGACAGCCTATTCCTCTTTACCGTGTATGTACAAAGAGGTGCTTTGGGCAATGTGTTCGTGGCGCGCAAGGTTCCGGTCGAAGCGATCGAGACGACAGAGCAACAAACGATGATAGCAGAGGATCGACTATATGAGGGGGATCTCGTCATTCTGGACAGCAGCGAACCCTTGCAGGATGGCAATCGCATCCGCCTGAATTAGCTAATGAAAGCAAAGATGAAAGGTTGAGATGAATGAACAAGAAATTAAAGCTGACCACGGTGTTATCGACGGTGCTCCTGATGCTCATTACCGCTTGCTCCTCTGAGGACAGCTCCTCCGAAGCGGGAACAAAGGACAAGGTCACGGAAAACGGAAAAACGATCCTCACGTTGTCCATTATGCAGTCAACGCCCTTTTACGAGGCGTTGGAGAAAAGGTTCGAAGCCCGCTACCCCGACATCGATCTGCGCATACAGGCTCAGAAAGAGCCGGGAGCGGAGTATGAGCACGGGGAGGAGGAGGAATACCAACGATCGATCAATACCGCCTTATTATCAGGGACAGGGCCGGATGTGTTTAGTCTGGAGGGCTTGTCTGTCGACGACTATGTCGAGAAGGAGCTTATTTTGAACATGGATCGCTTGCTGGAGCAGGAGGAGACGTTGCAACAAGACCAGCTTCACGCCAACGTGCTAGAGGCTATGAAGCAAAAGGGCGGGACGTATACCCTGCCTTTGGGATTTAATCTGCGCGCCTTTATCGGCAATGGCGAGGCATTAACAGACGCTAACATCGATGAAGAAAGCTGGTCATGGCAGGACTTTGCCGATGTGGCCAAGCGGTTGACGCAGGGGGATAGCGGCTTGTACGCGATGGCGGAATATACCTCGGATATGCTGATGCAGGAAATGATCATCGATGGATACAGCTCGTATGTAGATGAAGGGTCCAAAACAGTCCGCTTCGAGTCCCCGGAGTTTATCGCCTTGCTGAAGCAAGTGCAGCAGCTGTACGAGGATGGCGTCATGACGACAGAGGCAGCCGAGCCTGGCAAGCAATTATTCTACTCCACCGTCCTGTATGAGCCGGCTGACGTCATCAACCAGACCCACATCCTGTTTGACCAGCCGCAGTTGATGCAAAAGCCGCATAGCGAAGCGCAGTCTGGACATATGCGTATCTTGCCGATGGCGCAATTTGCGATTCGGGCGGATACATCGGTGCAAGAGGAGGCGTGGAAGCTGTTAAGCTTCCTGTTGTCCGAGGAGGTGCAACAGATGCCCGAGAGAGAGGGATTCTCGATGCTGAGATCAGTGAATGATCAAAAGCTCGACGAGGTGAAAAAGCAAGTTCAAGCGGGGAGCTACAAGCTGCCTAATGGACAAGTAGCTCAGGCAGAGGACGAAGAGTTTACCCGATTCGCGCAACTTCTGGATCTGGCGGACCGATATTCCATGCTTAATGCCAGATTGATCTCCATCGTCGGGGAGGAATCGTTCGCTTATTTTAGCGGTCAGATGTCTGCGGAGGAAGCCGCACGGTTGATTCAGAATCGCGCGACGATCCTTTTGAACGAATGAAAATCGCTGCGCTTTGGGACAGCTCTAAACCTGGACATGTTCCGTTCTTGCCGCGTTAACACGCTAGGCTATGGGTGACTTTTTGTGTTCTATTACGAACGAGTGTGCTATGATAAATTGGTAGAAGCTTGAATTAATGGGCTGAGTTCGCTGATCAGGAAGCGGATTCAGCCAGACACACCCGACATTCGTCGGTGTCGTGAATACACCAATGTTGTATGAAACTCAGTAGAAGATCAATACAATTCAAAAGGAGAGGTAAACGTGATAAAAAAATTTATTAGCCATGTTCAAGTACCAGCTAACCATTTAGATCATTCTATTGAATGGTATGTAAAATTCTTGGGAGGGACGCTTGCGGCTAATTTTGGCGACTTTGCAATTATCGATTTACACGAAGGGCCAAACATAAACCTATGGAAGACGGATGATAAAACCACAAGCACCTTCACAGTAAATGGGAAACCGTTCCCAACGATAGGGATAGAAGTGGAGGACATTGAGCAAGTCATAAGTTCAATTCAAGATTCCGGAGTTGACTATGAAGGGGATGGGCGTCCAACCATTGACGAAGAGGGAAGAAAGTTTTTCCGTTTCTTCGATCCAACAGGAAATATGATTGCGGTACATGAAGAGCCTAAATCGTGATTTGACGCGCGGTGATTTTTCATCCTCAACATGCTATTGCAAGGTTATGGAACATAATGGTATTGTTATATTGTGATTGGAAGTTTCTTTTGGATTTTATTTGCAAGCGCTTTAAAATCGGGTTTGTCATCTTACGACATAGCTTCGCGACTTCGCAAGAACCTATGAAGGAGGCGTTCGAGCAATGACGAGGCAGATGGTTAAGAAAGGGATGATCCTGTTTGTACTATTATGCTTAACGGGTACGTTCTTTCCCCTGGCGAAAGGGTATGCGGCAACCGTCTATGTGACGGATAACGGTTCGCGGATCGAGGTCAATACCGGCGCAGGACTAGTCTATGTGGTGAACAAGACAAATGGCGATATCATCTCTGCCAAAATGAACGGCACGGAGCTGACCAGCAACCGGGCATCCCATATCGGCTCCGGGCTCGGCTCGGCGAATGTGACGTGGAACAAATCCCCCTCAGGCTCCACTGTATTAATCACCGTATCCACAAGCACATTAACCCACTATTACTCCTCGCGCGGCGGCGAAAACATTATCTACATGGCGACCCATATTACAGCACAGCCGTCCATCGGGGAGCTGAGATATATCTTCCGTGGCAATGGCAGCGTGCTGACCGGCGTGCCTGTGAACTCCAATATTCGGTCGAATACAGGCGCTATCGAGAGTCAAGATGTATTCGGTTATGCGAACGGACACACACGCTCTAAATACTATGGCAACAGCCAGGCCAAGGATCTAACGGTCGAAGGCGTAACAGGCAGCGGTGTCGGCGTGTTCATGGCTTACGGCAACCGGGAGAAAAGCTCGGGCGGACCGTTTTTCCGCGATATCCAGTTCCAGAGCGGAACGGATACGGAAGTCTATAACTATATGAACTCCGGCCACGCTCAAACCGAGGCCTTCCGCATGGGACTGCATGGGCCGTATGCGCTAATCTTCACCACGGGAGGGACGCCAGGCGTACCGAATTTTGACTGGATGTCAGGACTGAATCTTCAAGGCTGGGTGTCAAGCCGAGGCAACGTTGTGCTGAACGGGCTGTCGGGCATGAACGCTTCCTATCCGTATACGATCGGCTTCGCCAATGCCAACGCTCAGTATTGGACAAACACAACGTCTAGCGGCTCGGCGGTCAAGCACGGGATGATCCCCGGCAGCTATACCATGACCGTATACAAAGGGGAGTTGGCTGTCTATACGGAGTCTGTTAACGTCACTGCGGGTCAGACCACGACACTGAACACGCGTACGATCAATGCCGATCCGAGTGCGGCATCAGCCATCTGGCGCATCGGTGATTGGGATGGCACGCCACGGGAGCTGCTGAGCGGTCAGACGATACCGATCCGTCATCCATCCGACAGTCGCAACCCCAGCTGGGGCCCCGTGACTTACGCCGTCGGGAGCGCCACGAATCGCTTCCCTGCTTTGCAGCTCCGCGGGGAGAACTCGCCCACCACGATTACCTTCAACCTCAATGCGAGCCAAGCTTCAGCTTCCCATGTGCTGAATATTGGCATCACAACAGCTTACATCAACGGCAGGCCGAGCGTTTCCGTGAATGGTCATTCACTGACCAACCCTGCAGCCTCCCCGCAGCCGAGTACGCGCAGCTTCACAATTGGCACGTACCGGGGGAACAATGCTACGTTCAGTTGGAACATCCCGGCATCACACTTCGTGACCGGCATGAACACGATTACGATCTCGCCCATTAGCGGCAGCAGCGATCTCAATAATTGGCTTAGTGCGGGCTGGGTGTATGACACGGTAGAGCTTCTAAATTAAGTGAAGCGCGGGAAGGGCTTCTGCTGGAAGACCGGCGGAGCCCTCCTTTTTATCATGCGGACAGGGGGAGCAAGGGCTTGCGAAAATGGATTTTCATCAGCTTGTTTGCTGGAGGCTTGATGATTTTGTACTTCACGTTAACCTCTATGATAAAGGTGTTCTCCTCCAACTTAATTGAGCCTGCGCTTATGGAGCAGCATAACAGCTATCGGCTCGTGCTCATTACAAGCGAGCTGGATACTCCGTTTTGGAAGAAGGTGGAGACCGGGGCTATGGCAGCCGCTGCGCGATATGATGCAAGCTTGGAGGTATGGGGCACCTATGGCTCGAATAGCGATGATTTCCTGAAACATATTGAGATAGCTATTGTATCGAAGGTAGATGGCATCATTGTGCAGGGACTGGATACGGATGATTTCAAAAGCTTGACCAAGGTGAAGGCCGCAAGCAACGGCATTCCGATTATTACCGTCGCGAACGATGTCCCAATGAATGAGAGCCTGCGCCGAACCTATGTCGGCTCGGATCATTTGGAAGCAGGCAGCATGATCGCGCGCCAGCTGGTGTCGGATATGGGCTTTGCCGGCAGAGTGGCGCTGATAGTCTCGGACCGTCAGGAATATTTCCAGCGCTCGCGCCTCGCGGGCATCTTACAAGTGCTGAAGCCGTATCCCCAGATCGAAACGCTGATCGTTGCGGCTGGCGATTCGCGTGCGGATGTGGCGAGCGCGACGAATAAGCTACTGAACGAAGCTCCTGACGTGGAAGCCTTTGTCGCCGTCTCCGCGAATCAGGCAGGCACGATCATTCAGGAAATTAGCAAACGGATGCAGGTTGAGCCATTTTACATCTATTCTTTTGATGATTCGCCAGAAACGTTGACCTTGATGCAGCAGGGCAAAATTGATGCGCTAATCGCACAGTCCCCGGAGGCCATGGGAGAGGAAAGCGTCACGTGGATGATCAAGTGGCTGACTGGCGAGCAGGTGCCGCTCAACCCTGATGGTTACTTTACGGATATCAAGGTACTGCGAGCGGGGGAAGCGCGATGAACAGCATACAGCAAAAAATTTTTGCCATGTCGGTGATTGCACTGTCCATTATGGTTTTGATCTGGGTCGTGCTCACTTACTATAATCAGAAAACACAAGCGCAATATAATGATATTCTTCAGCGCTATTTGCGCATGAATGAAATAACGGATCACAGCCACCAGACGATTATTGCTCTGAATGACTATATGCAAAAGCCATCTGCGTTTAAGCTGAGCAAGCTTGACCAGAACAAAAACAACATGCTGATGGCAAAGCTGCAGACGGCCACGCTGCGTAATCAGGATAACGCTTTTACTCTGACGAGCTATATTCATATGATCGATAGCCTGGTCGCTTCAGCGGATCTGGCGGTCAAGTTGCTCGAACAAGGAAACGTGGAGCAATCGACGGAGAGGTTCGAGGAGGCCACCCGGATTGACACCTATATTGCCGAGACGACGATTACCCTTATGGACAAAGAGGTGCGCACGTACGATGCGTTTTACCGCGGCATTATTGAGCAGAGCAAAGAGCTGAAACGGCTGGGCGCCTGGCTGCTCGCCTTGATTACGCTGATCGTATTGCTGTTTACCTATTGGTTTTCCCTTGGCATTACCCGGCCGATTCAGAAGCTGACGGTGGCCGCCAAGGAGCTATCGCGCGGACGCTTCGACCAACCGATTGAAGTACACTCCAACGACGAAATATCCTTCCTCGCCAAGACGTTTGACCGCATGCGCGTCAATATCAACCAATTAATCTCCGAGATCCAACAGAAGGCACAACTGGAGCGTGAGCTGCAGCAGAGCAAGCTGCTCTTGAAGGAAAGTCAACTGATCAGCCTGCAAAGCCAGATTAACCCTCACTTCTTGTTTAACACCCTGGATACCCTCTCCAAGAAAGCTTATCTTGATGGTTCCGAGGAAACAAGCGATTTAATTGCAAGCGTCGCTGGCCTGCTACGCTATAATTTGCGCCGTCTGGACAGGGCGGTAACGCTGGAGGAAGAGCTGTCGGTTGCTTTGAAATATATCGAGATTCAAAGTGCGCGCTTCACGGATCGGCTACGATTTAAGCAGGAGGTCGATGAGAGCTGCCTTCAGCTCAAGCTTCCCTGCCTTACGCTGCAGCCCATTATTGAAAACGCTGTAATTCATGCCGTGGAGCCGCTTGAGGATGGGGGGAGCATAACGCTTCGTATTTATGAAAGAGAGCGATACGTGTGGATTGAAATTGAGGATGACGGAGCCGGCATGACGGCTGAGAAGGTGAACCAGCTTGTGATGGAGGGCGGCAACGCAGAGGGTCTGGGGCACTCGACGGGAATCGGCTTCAGCAACGTGGTTAAGCGGCTGCGGCTGTTCGTCGGCGCTGAAGATGTCATCTCTATTGCCAGTGCGCCTGGCTGCGGAACTAAGGTCACGATAAAAATACGATTGGCGGGGAGCGAAGGCTAGCGTGCTCAAACTATTAATTGTGGATGACGAACAGGTAGAACGCGAGGGCTTGCAGGCGATTTTGCACAAGGGCTTTCCTACCTGTGAAATGAAGCAAGCGAGAAATGGCGCCAAAGCGATCGAGCTGGCGAGCGAGTGGAAGCCGGATCTTATTCTGATGGATATTAAAATGCCAGGCATAAACGGAATTGAAGCGATTGAACGAATAGCGCTCTTTTTGCCAGAGGCAAAATTTATTATGGTCACGGCTTACGACACGTTTGATTATGCCCGGAAGGCGATTAAGCTGGGGGTGAAGGATTATTTGCTCAAGCCTAGCAAGGCGAGTGAAATTATAGCCGTAACCGGCAAGGTGATCGATGAAATCCGGAAGGAAAAAACGATACTGGAGCAGCGGTTGCTCGACGAGGCGAAGCTGCGGAAGATGATGCCGCTAGTGGAGTCGGATGTTGTCACGCAGCTGCTGTTCGACCATATCCATGAAGTACATATGGATGAGATGCTTCAGCTCCTGGGAGGAGAGATCACAAGCGAGGCCTTCGTCATGCTCGTGATGCTGCCAAGCGAAGGAGCGACAGAAGCGCTCTACAGCACATTGAAAGCGAAGGTGAGAGAGGTGGCAACAGGCTGGGTAGGGGCCATGTCGGGCCGTCATATCCCGATTATCGTATTCCGAGAGGGGGCCCAAACGTTCCGTGCGCAGGCGGCATCGCTCGTGCAGCAGCTTCTGCTGCTGCAGCGTTCCGCTAGCGGAGACTTTTTCATAGGCATTGGTAGCTGTTACGCGGGACTTGGCCATGCTCGGTTGTCCTACCAGGAAGCGCTGCTTGCTAGCGCCAATACAGAGCTGCCCGCCAAGCATCAATTTTATGGAGAGATGGATCGGGGAGGCTTGATCGGAAGCGGCTATCAGGACAAGGAAACGGAGAGGCAGTTCGTCGAACGCATTCGTTTAGGGCAGTGGCCGGAGGTGCGGAACATCATTATGAACTTAATTGACCGTTGTGACCATAATCAGGTCCCCCTGACGGAATCGGGTCAATATGTACTGGAGCGGTTATGGCTCATCGCCCGTGTGGCTGTGGACATCGGAATTGAGATCGAGAAGCCGCTATTTTCCTTTCAAGTACGGCAGTATCAGCAACTGCGCGCCGAAACCGAGGGTTTGCTAAGCAAGATGCTGTCTACGCTTGAAGTCCATCAGGCAAATATCCAGCCCGATGCGGTAGGTCGAATGAAGCAGTACATTATAGAACATTCGGACAAAGAGATCTCACTGGAGATGATGGCGAATCGAATAGGGCTGAGTCCCTTTTATATGAGTAAGATGTTCAAGGAGCAGGAGGGCATCAACTATATCGATTTTCTCACCGAGTGCAGAATTGAGAAGGCGAAGAAGCTGATGGCTGACCCGGAACGCAGCTTAAAGGAGATCACATTTGAAGTGGGCTATAACGATCCGAATTATTTCAGCAAGGTGTTCAAAAAGGTGTGCGGCGCATCTCCAACCGATTACCGGCGGGCGATTATAGGCAGCAGGCGATGAGAGGGCCGTCCATCGTAAAAAAATGCAGATGATCGCAAAAGAGTGCTGGAAGTGCTTTGCTCTCCAATTCCATAATTATGCTACATTTTTAAATATAAGCGATTACATTACTGGATAAGGGAGCGAAGTACATGGGGAAACGTATGACAAGAGGCCGGGTTGCAGCGATTGCCTTAGCATTGATTCTTGTTCTGTCCGCTTGCTCGAGCGGCAACGGCAACGGAGAAGAAGGTGCTGGGACAACTGCGAAAGAAGCGACCGCGAAGGGGAACAATGCCAAGTCAGGGGATGAAGCGCTGGTCATTGGCTTCTCGTTGGATACGCTCCAAGAGGAACGCTGGCAGCGTGACCGCGATTTGTTCATTGCGGCAGCCGAGGCGCTGGGCGCGAAGGTAGAAGTACAGGCAGCGAATAGCGATGACGCGAAGCAAATCTCGCAAGCGGAAAACCTGATCAGCCAAGGCGTCGACGTGCTGGTCGTGGTTCCTCATAATGCGGAAGCTACCGCTGCTATCGTAGAAAAAGCCCATGCTGCAGGCATTAAAGTACTCGCGTATGACCGCCTGATCAAAAACTCCGACCTCGATCTGTATATCTCATTCGATAACGAAAAAGTAGGCGAAATGCAGGCTGAAGCGATCGTAAAGCTGGCGCCAAAAGGAAAATTCGTCTACATTGGCGGCTCGGAAACCGACAATAATGCTCATTTGTTTAAGAAAGGCGCGTTTACTATTTTGCAGCCGCTTATTGACAGCGGTGACATCCAGGTTGTCTTCGACCAATGGACGAAGGATTGGAATCCGGCGAACGCACTTGCGAATATGGAGAATGCGCTTACAGCAAACGATAATCAAGTGGACGCCGTTGTTGCGGCAAATGATGGTACGGCAGGCGGCGTGATCCAGGCGCTGGCCGCTCAAGGGCTCTCTGGCAAAATTCCAGTCTCCGGCCAAGACGCCGAGCTGGCGGCAGCACAGCGTATCGTTGAAGGCACGCAAACGATGACGGTTTACAAGCCGATCAAGGATTTAGCCGAGAAAGCGGCCGAGCTGGCGGTGAAGCTTGCCAAAGGCGAGGACGTTGGCGCGGATCAATCGGTCCATAACGGTAAAATCGATGTGCCTTCGGTCTTGCTGGAACCCGTTGCTGTCGACAAATCGAATATCGATGCGACCGTGATTGCCGACGGCTTCCATGCCAAAGAAGATGTGTACAAAAACGTGAAATAGAGGCTTGGGACGAAGAACGAGGGGATGAAGCGATGGGCAACATGACGCGTCTCCCCTCTTTGTTATTTTCGGAGGTGTCTAAGGGATGACGGCTGCATTGGAGATGCGCAACATAACCAAACAATTTCCAGGCGTTAAGGCGTTGGACGATGTGACCTTTTCGGTAAAAAAAGGCGAGGTGCATGCGTTATGCGGCGAGAACGGCGCGGGCAAGTCCACGTTGATGAAGGTGCTTAGCGGGCTTTATCCGCATGGCACCTACGAGGGGCAGATCTTGATCAACGGCGAAGAGAAGCGCTTCGGTAAAATTAAAGATGCGGAGGAAGCGGGAATCGCGATCATCTATCAGGAGCTTGCCCTTGTGAAGGAGCTATCGATCGGGGAGAACCTGTTCCTCGGCAAGGAGCCTGCGGTCTTTGGCATCATCAACTGGGAGCGGGTGTTCAAGGAAAGCGAGCGGTGGCTGAAAGAGGTTGGCCTGCATGATGTCAATCCGGAGCATCCGATTGGCGCGCTCGGGATCGGCAAGCAGCAGCAGATTGAGATCGCCAAAGCGCTGTCGAAGCGGGCAAACATCCTGATATTAGATGAGCCGACAGCAGCATTGACGGAGCAGGAGGTCGAGATACTGCTCGGCATTTTGCGGGAGTTCAAGGAGCGGGACGTGACCTGTATCTATATCTCCCATAAGCTGAATGAGGTGTTCGACATCGCGGATACGGTCACGGTGCTCCGTGACGGGCAGACGGTGGGCACCTATCCGATCGCCGAAGTCAACGAGGATCAAGTCATTTCGCTTATGGTAGGACGAGAGCTGAAGGAGCGCTTTCCTAGAATGGCATCGGTCCCAGGCGAGGTCGTGTTGAAGGTAACGGATTATACCGTTATGAATCCCGAGCGTCAGGGCAAGAAGGTCATTGACAACCTTAGCTTTGAGCTGCGCAAGGGTGAGATTCTAGGTATTGCCGGGTTGATGGGGGCAGGCCGAACGGAGCTTGTCATGAGCTTGTTTGGCTCCTATGGCGGGCAGAGCCAGGGGACGATCGAAATTGAGGGCAAGCCGGTCAAGATCAATAATACCCGGCAAGCGATCAAGGCAGGCTTGGCGCTTGTATCGGAGGACCGCAAAAAATACGGTCTTGTGCTTGGCATGGATATTAAGAGCAACGTGAGCTTAGCGAGTCTTGGTGCGATTTCCTCTGGCGGCATTCTTCGTCCGAATGAAGAAATAGCGGCAGGCAATCACTATTTGCGCTCGCTGCGCGTGAAAGCGAACTCGGTAGAGACGATTGTAGGCACATTAAGCGGAGGCAATCAACAAAAAGTGGTGCTCGGCAAATGGCTGATGACAGCTCCGAAAATATTGATTTTGGATGAGCCGACACGCGGGATTGACGTAGGCGCCAAATTCGAAATCTACCACATGATGAATGAATTGATCGCACAGGGCGTTTCCATCCTTATGGTATCCTCGGAGCTGCCGGAGCTGCTTGGCATGAGCCACCGCATTATGGTGATTGCGGAGGGTAAGTATCAGGGGGAGTATGCCGCTGAGGAAGCGACACAGGAACTAATCATGACGGCTGCGACAGGAGGAAAAGGACGATGAGCATGAATCAAGAAACCGTAGTTAACCAAACGAAAACAAAGCGGCGTCCGAGCTGGTTTACATTTGATGCCCGTGCCTATACGATGATTGCGGCCCTATTGTCCATATGGGTGTTGTTTTCATTGCTGCATGAGCGCTTCTTGTCGCCAACGAATATTTCGAATTTATTTTTACAAATGTCCGTCACGTCGATTCTGGCGATCGGGATGGTGCTCGTTATCGTTGCCGGTCAGATTGACCTGTCGGTTGGCTCGCTTGTCGGGTTGACCGGGGGCATCGCAGCGATCCTGAATGTATGGTACGAATGGAACACCGTGCCGGTCATTATAGCCACTATGGCCATCGGCGCTGCAATCGGCTTCATCCAGGGCTGGATTATTGCTTACCGGGCTGTTCCGGCGTTTATCGTCACCTTAGGCGGGATGCTTATCTTCCGGGGGATCTTGTTTGGGACGACAGGGAGTGTGACGATTGCGCCGCTGACGCCCTCGATGAAAGCGATCGGACAATCTTACGTAGGCGACCTGATGGGCTGGATTTTTGGCATTGCCTCGTTGGCGGTGGCAGGTTATTTGGTCATGCGCAGACGGTCGGCTAGAGCGAAATTCGGGTTCGAGGTCGAGCCTTTTGCGGTAAGCGTGCTGCGTTTGGGTGTCATTGGCGCGCTTGTCATCGGTTTTGTGTATGTGATGAACAGCTATAAGGGCATTCCCGTTCCCTTCGTCATGGTCATCGTACTGGCACTTATTTTCACTTTCATCTCGAAGAATACGACATTCGGTCGTCAAATCTATGCGATCGGCGGAAATGCCGAGGCTGCGCGGCTATCAGGCATCAATATCAAGCGGCGCATTATGCTGGTATTCGTGCTCTGTAATACGTTAGCTGCGATCGCTGCACTCGTCCTGACAGCCCGACTGAATGCGGCAACGATGAGCTCCGGGCAAAACTACGAGCTGGATGCCATTGCGGCATGCGTAATCGGGGGAACCAGCCTGATGGGGGGGACCGGAACCATCGTAGGCGCTATTATTGGTGCGCTTGTTATGGCGAGCTTGGACAATGGCATGAGCTTAATGAATTTAGAGTCCTTTTGGCAGTATATCGTCAAAGGCGGCATTCTCATCCTTGCGGTGTACGCGGACATGTATACGAGGCAGCGGAAGAAGGTTTAAGCTGGCAGCAATGCAGCGGGAGGGTGGCCTTCATGGAGTCCACCACGACAAGCATGCCCTTGCTAGACGCACATACCTTCGAAAGCGGTGTACTCACGCATAGCTGGTCACCATCTGATGCAGATAATTTCGGAAGTCATCCACATACGCTTGGGGGGCTACAATTTGAAGATGGGCGCCGAAGCCCGCTAAAAATTGAAAGCCTCCCTCATGTTGAGGGACGACCATCGTTGCAATTAATCGAGAGCCGTCATCTTCTATATTCCTTCGACCGTATCGTTCGATGATTTGATCCTTTATAGCGGATGATATCCTGGCCTTAATCGTAACCAACTGCGTTGTATGGCGCGCTTCGTCTCCTTGTTCTGGCTCATCGTCTCTCGGATGAAATGTGCGTGCCTCGATCCGCATAGCATCGATACGAGATAGCTTGAATGTACGATAGTCCTGCCGATGCAGACAGAAGCCTTTTAAGTACCAGCTCGATTCGCTAAAGTGCAGCTCGTAGGGCTCGATCCTTCGAGTCGTTGCGGCCCCGTCTTTGTCAGTATAATCAAACGCAATCAGCCTTTTCTGTACAATCGCTTGCTGACAGATCTGCAAGGTGGCCAGCATCTCGGATCGACCTTCCCACTCGTAAAACGACAGCTGAATCGAACGCTTCTGAGGCAATGGGCTCACCATCGCCTCTATTTTTTTGATCGTTTGTTCCACTTCCTCCGTCAGGAGGAGCTGCTCCAGTCCGCCAAGCGCCGTCAATATATGCTGGATATCGGAGCTGCTCAGCAGGCGTTTATCGACCTTGTATTCCTCCATAATACCATAGCCGCCCTTGACCCCGGTGACCGCGTAGATCGGAATGTTCGATAGGCTCAACGTTTCCATATCGCGGAGAATCGTTCGTTTGGATACGTGGAATAGCTGTGAAAATTCCGTTGCCGAAACGAGTTCTTTTTTCAGCAGGATCATAATAATCGAGATGAGTCGTTCTACTTTGTCCATCATGGCCCTCTCTTTTTGATCTGATTTTGGAACGGTGACAAATAGATGTCACTTTTTGTCCATTATACTACAGGTATCACAAAAAGGAGGTTTTCATTCCATGTTTAATCCAAACGATTTCCCCAAGTCCACCCTTATACCGGTCAATGGCGTAGAGCTCGAAGTGTTCGAGGCGGGTCGGCAAAATGCAGGTCAACCGATTGTCCTCTGCCACGGCTGGCCGGAGCATGCCTTTTCCTGGCGCTATCAGATCGCTCCTCTTGTCGCAGCGGGCTACCATGTCATCGTCCCCAACCAGCGCGGGTACGGCAATTCCTCCCGTCCGAGCGAGGTAACGGCCTATGACATCGAACACTTGGCGGGCGATCTGGTTGCGCTTCTCGATCACTTCGGGTACGAGGACGCCGTGTTTGTTGGCCATGATTGGGGAGCGATGGTTGTATGGGGATTGACCTTGCTGCATCCGACCCGTGTCAACAAGGTGATCAATCTGAGCTTGCCTTACCAGGAACGCGGCGACAAGCCCTGGATCGAGTTCATGGAAGAGTTTTTGGGCGGAGACTTCTACTTTGTCCACTTCAATCGACAGCCAGGCGTCGCTGATCGCGTATTCGCAGACCATACATCTCAGTTCCTTAGCAATCTGTACCGCAAAAACGAACCTCCCGCAGAGCCTCAGCCGGGGATGGCGTTGATCCAGCTGGCCAAGGCAGAAATACCCCGGGGCGAGCCCTTGATGAGCGACAGCGAGCTTGCTGTGTTCGTCTCCGCCTTCGAAGCATCGGGGTTCACAGGCAGCATCAATTGGTACAGGAATCTTGACCGCAACTGGCGCCTGCTGGCAGATGCCGACCCCATCATCCAACAGCCGACCTTGATGATCTATGGCGACCGCGATACGATCGCCAAATCCCTAAGCCTGAGCACATTCGTGCCTCATGTGGAGGTAGTTAGCCTGGATTGCGGTCATTGGATTCAGCAAGAAAAGCCGGAGGAAACAAATGAGGTCATCTTGAGATGGCTGCAACAGCAGGACGCCACCTAAGGACACTTTGTGTTCCATTCTCAGAAGCTTGTTGTGATTATACCCGGGTAATATTGACTTCTTATTTTTACCCGGGTATAATCATCTTGTGTTCAGAGGAGGAATGGAGCATGAGTACGAATGATACCCGCATGAGCTGCACGGTCTTTTTGGATACTAAAAGGGTCGCTACGGGCTCATTGCAGCAGGTTATTACAAGCGTGAAGGCTGCATTAGATGATCGCGAGCAGCTGCAGCTGCTTATTTTTGACGATGGGACGGGCAAGCCGATCGATGTCGATTGGCGTGGCAAGACGGAGGAGGTACTGGCGCGACTGGACGAGCCACTAGGCAGCTCGTCAGATACGGCGGATACGGTGGATACTGCAACGAGCGAAGCGTCGCCTCGGCGGGCAGGACGACCGAAGCTGGGCGTCGTATCGGGCGAGGTGACGTTGCTGCCGCGTCATTGGGAATGGCTGAAGAGTCAGCCAGGGGGAGCTTCGGTAACGTTGCGCAAGCTTATCGATGAGGCTCGCCGCGCCGGAGGAGCACAGAGCAAGGTGCGAGCATCGCAAGAGGCCACGTATTGCTTCATGACCGCTATGGCCGGAGATTTCCCGAGATACGAGGAAGCGCTCCGGTTGCTGTATGCCGGCGATTCCGAACGTTTCTATGACAGCATCGCAGAGTGGGCGCCGGATATTACAAGCTATATTCAACAGTTGGCTGTCGAGGCATTCCCCGAACGGGGATCAGGAAAGGAGGGTGTATGAAGATGAACATCTTAAGCGTCAATGACGTAGAACTGGCGTATGACAGCTTTGGCAGCGAAACAGACGAGGCCGTCGTTTTGATCGCCGGGCTTGGGACGCAGATGCTTCGGTGGACGACTTCGTTTTGCCGGATGCTGGCCGCGCGAGGGTTTCGCGTCATCCGCTTTGACAATCGCGACGTGGGCGGCTCGACGCATTATCGCCATGTTCCAGCGCTGGATTTTGAGGCCTTGGCGACGACGCTGATGGCTGGCCGACGACCGGACATTCCTTATACGCTTGATGACATGGCTAACGACGTGATCGGCTTGCTCGACGCTCTGTCCATCGACAAGGCGCATATCGTCGGGCGATCGATGGGCGGGATGATCGCACAGCTTGTAGCGAGCGCGTACCCTGGGCGTGTGTTGTCGCTCACCTCGATCATGTCCAGCTCCGGCAATCCCGCGCTCCCGCCTGCTTCCCCCGAGGTGATGGCGATGATGACGGCGCCGGCGCCGAACCCGTTTGAGGATGAGGCTGGATACCTGGCGCATAGTTTGGCTTTCGCGAAGCGGATCGCGGGTACGGGCTATCCATTCGAAGAGGAGAGCTACATGGCGCTCATACGGGAGGAGGTCCAGCGAGCTTACGACCCGGGCAGCGTGGGACGGCAGATCGCGGCTATCGCTGTCTCAGGGGATCGTCGTCCGCGACTGGCGACGATCCAAGTCCCGTCTCTGGTTATCCATGGGATGGATGATCCGTTGTTCGTACCGGCGTGCGGGGAGGATACGGCTGCCTCGATACCGGACGCCGAGCTGCTGCTGATCGACGGGATGGGGCATGACCTGCCGCCTGAGCTGTATACGGTCGTCGTGGATGGGATCGAGCGGACGGCGCGTCGCGCCGATTGAACGGCCATCGCTCAGTCGGGCTGGCTGGCCGCTTCCCACATCCGGTTGTCACGACGCACGAGCGTAGGCGGCTGGCCGAACCGGGCTTTGAACACGCGGCTAAAGTGATACAGGCTCGGAAAGCCACACGATTCTGCGACCTCGGCGACGGAAAGGGTGGTCGTGCACAGCTTGCGATAGGCCTCCGTAAGCCGCGTCTGCTGAATATAGTGCATCGGCGTCTGCCGGAAGGTGCGCTGGAACAGCGTGAACAGTGCCGAGCGGGAATAATGGCACTGGGCCAGTAGTTGTGCAATATCCAGCGGCTCATGCAGATGGCTGTGAATGTAGCCGAGCAGCGGCTTGAGCTCATCGAGCTGCGCGATCCGGGCATGGAAGGAATCACTCGGACGCGCATCCTCGAGCAGCATGCCGAGGACCCGATAGGCCAGCTCATTGACGTAGGCCCAGGAAGCGATAGACGCGGCCTGGGTCATCGCTTCGTCTATCCCGTGCCGCGCCTTATGATCCAGCAATTGCTGGATCGCTGCTCCTAACCTTTCCCCCGCCGCCTTATCGCCATGCAGCGGCAGTTCGTACAGATCCAGCAGATCGGATGCTCCCCAGTAGGAATACCGGCAATGCAGGAAGCGCAGCTTCATCGTTGCGCTCCCTTTGCGCGCATAATGCCCGATCTCCAGCGGGATGCCTGCAGGCATGATAAATACTTCCCCGTCCGAGGCGGTGACTCTGCCCAGTGGCGACTGCACGGTGTAGGTCCCCTCCACGGCCTGGGCGATAATGCAGAAGGGTACGGTCTTGCAATGAATCCAGCCATCCTCCGCCTCTCCGGAGCCGGCGTCCAGATGCTCCAGCCGAATCGGCGAATCCGGCAAATCTCCCCAATCCCCTGCCATGTCAGTCCTCCTCTGCAAGGCTTCCGTTGCTACGAATCAACAAGCTTACTATAGCATAACGACGGGGCTGAGTGCATGCGCTCTGGACGCACAGACAAAAATGCCAGACTAGCAGTCATTGGTTGTATGCGCTCTCTTCTGTACAATGAGGACAGCAGCAGAGGCTGTAAGACGGATGAAAGCGAGGGATGCGAGATGCATCCGGAGAAGAAAAAAATGGTGTTGGTCGCCGGGGAGCCTAGCCACGGCCCAGGCGAGCATGAATATGAGAAGACGGTGCGGCTCTTAAAAGCGATGCTCGACCAGTCGCCATTATCGGCACAGATGGAAGTCGTAGTCGTGCTGAACGGCTGGCCGGAGGATACGGAGGTGCTGGAGCAGGCGGATGCGGTGCTGTTCACGACGGACGGCAGGGATGCCCATCTGTTCCGGGATGTGCCGTTCGTCGCTTCGGCAGAGCGTCAACAATTGATGGCGCGGCTGATGGCGCGAGGCTGCGGGCTGATTCTGCTGCATTTCTCGACCTTTTTCACCCGGGCGGAGGGGGAGTATATCCTCGACTGGGCAGGGGGTTACTTCGAATGGGAGGATGAGCGGGGCGAGCGCAATTGGTATTCGCGGATCGTCGGGGACGGCAGCGCGCTGGCGTTGGATGATGCCGTCCATCCGGTCACGCGGGGCGTCGAGCCGCTGATCTCGCTGCAGGATGAGATCTATTACAACCTGCGGCTCGTGCCGGACGACCCTCGGCGCACCCCGATCTGGAGAGTGCCGGAGCTCGAAGACGATGGAGATACGACGAACCTGGTCGGCTGGACGCTTGACCGGCAGGATGGCGGGCGGACGTTCGTCACGACGGCTGGTCATCGCTACAGTCTGTTCGAGGACGACTCCTTCCGCAAGCTGCACCTCAATGCACTTGTCTGGGCAGCAGGACTGGAGGTGCCTCCCGGAGGTGTGCCGAGTCGCTATTATGCCGATGACCTGGTGGAGCAGCTGCTGGACGCGCCGGAGGCAGACAGCTCGTCAGCGGCGCGCACTGTGCATGCCTTGCTCATCTCCGGCAACGAGCAGCATCGATGGCATAACTGGGAGCAGACGGAGCCGCTCATTCAGGAGGCGCTGCATGAAGATGCAGGCATCGTCGTGACCAGCGTCACCTCGATCGAGGCGCTGGCCGAGTGGGAGCTCTCCTCCTTCGACACGATTATCCTGAACTATTGCAACTGGCAGGACCCTGCCGGGATCAGCGAGCCGGCGAGGGCGGCGTTCCTCGAATTCCTGCAGCGGGGAGGCGGGCTGGTCGTACTGCACTTTGCCAATGGCGCCTTCCACTTCTCGCTGCCTGAGGCGGGCGCATCGGATTGGCCGGAGTATCGCCGCATCGTGCCGCGCGTATGGGATCACCACGATGGCAGCTCGCATGATCCCTACGGAACATTCACGGTGGAGTTGGTAGACCGCGAGCATCCGATTACCGTCGGCATACCGGCATTCGAGGTCACGGATGAGCTGTATTATGACCAGCGCGGCGAGCAGGAGGTCCATGTGTTGTATGAGGCCAAGTCCGTCATAACCGGGCGCATGGAGCCGCTAGCCTGGGTCAGCAGCTATAGCGGAGCGCCTGTCGTCCAGACCTTGCTTGGTCATGACGCTGAAGCCTACGGATCGCCTGAAGTTCGGGAGATGCTGCGCAGATCGGTACGCTGGGTAGCGAACGCCTAACTATTGGAGGGAGAATGAAATGGATAAAACAGTGAAATCGGTACAGCAGGAAGATCGCGCCGTCATGTTCCTCGGCAATCGGCAGGCGGGGCTGGTCCCGATCGTCCGGCCTGACAAAGTAGCAGCCGGGCATCTGCTGGGCACGACGGTCAGTACGCTCATCAGTCCAGGCACGGAGCTGATGACCGGTTTTATGGAGGCGCTGGACACGCCGCGTGGCACGGGTTATGCGTCGGTATTCCGGGTGGAGGCCATCGGGGAAGGCGCAGCGGAGGATTGGCAGGTGGGCGACCTCGCCCTCTGCATGGGACATCATCAGAGCTTCCAGCATATCGAGGCTGTGCATGCCGCCAAGCTGCCTGATGGATTGCCCACGCATATCGCAGTGCTGGCCAGGCTGCTCAATATTAGCATGACGACGCTGGAGACGACGACGGCGAAGCCGGGGGACCGCGTGATCGTGATGGGGGCCGGCCCGGTGGGCCTGCTGGCGGCGCATCTGTTCCAGCACTGCGGCTACAAGGTGCTGATCTGCGACCCGGACGAGGGACGAAGCGCTGCTGCGGGCCGCTCCGGCATTCGCCATACGGCTACAGCTCTGCCTGAGGGAGACGGGGAGTGGCAAGGCAAGACCGCGCTCGTACTGGAATGCTCGGGGCATGAATCGGCCGCGATCGCCAGCTGCGCCTTCATTCGTCCGCGGGGCGAGGTAGTGCTGATCGGCGTACCGTGGCGGCGGCGCAGCGACCAGTATGCGCATGAGCTGCTCTCGCTGGTCTTCCATCGCTATGCGGTGCTGCGCAGCGGCTGGGAATGGGAGGTTCCCCTGACCGAAGGGCACTTCCAGCCGTACAGCATCTTCGGCAATTTGGCACGCGGGCTGGATTGGCTGGCAGAGGGGTTGATCGACGCCGAAGGGAGCGGGCTGCTGCGGACCTTCGCGCCGGAAGAAGCCAATGAAGCCTACAACGGGCTCGCAGATCAACGCTTCGCGGAGCCGTTTATTGTGTTTGACTGGCAGTAGCCCATTCTCCTGATAGATGCCATAACGAGAGTCGTCTGCGATGGGGGAAGTCCGTTGCGGACAACCGGCGGCATGGCTTTCCGAGAGGCAAGCAGACAGCGGCATCGCGCGCTTTTTGACCTGCATGATTTAGAGAAAAGAAGTATTGGTGTTACATAGATGTTGCGAGAAGCTGCCGCTATCAAGGGTGGCTTTTGTGCTTAATGTCCGCTATGTGCAACCGCTTATCGGATGGGACGTAGAAGGAATAGAACAGAAAGGATGAACGCATATTTCTACCCGAGCGGAATGGTTTCATAAAATGAAAACACCTAGTTTAATGTTCTTCGCGTCCCTTGTCCTAGTGTCTATCCTGGTAGGTGTCTTATCGAAGCCGGGAGCAAGATCAGCGGCATTGTCATTATGATCGGTGCGATCATCGTTGCTTTCCAAGCGTACTAGTGTACAAGGATGGCAGCATACATGAAGCTGAGCAGGGTTGCGCAGTTCAATTAGCACTTTCGGAGGGCAGGCTGAAGCCGCTCCGCTTGGCGAACTATCGTAAAACGGAGAAGGAGCTTGCTCACCTGGCCCGCAAGGAGAGAAATGTAAATCGCAAGCGCAAAAAGGAATCTGGGCGCAATCCGGGCAACAAGTCAAAGCATAAAAAGGGATTCCAAGGGGAAGTCGATTAATAAAGACGCCGTAAAGACTGTAAAGGAGTTTGTATGACTATAATCAGTATCGAAGGTGCGAGCGCGGTCGGTAAGACAACAACATCGAGTACATTAGCAACAAGGCACGGTGGTTATCACATTCCAGAGGTTAATACCTGGTGGAAACGTCCAGAACCCGGGTATCCAGAATGGTTCTTTGAACGTCAAGTTGACCGCTGGAGAATCGCAAATGAAAAGTTGAAAGATCATCGTTTTGTTATTATCGACATTGATCTTTTTCAGCCTTTCTGGTATAACTGGGCTTTCGATTTTACACTCTTTGGAGGGCAGTCACTTGATTTTGTGGCAGACTTTTATCGTAAACAACTTCTTGATCAAAAAATCGGATTTCCTGATCACTATTATTTGTTAAGCACAAATGAAACTGAACTGTGTAAACGTAAGAAAGGTGACACGACAAGAGGGCGTAGAGGATTTGAAATGAATTTAAAGTTCATTGAACCGCAAATGCATTACTTTAAAGCCTTAAATTCTTTCGTTCCAAACCTCGTTCATTTTATTGAATCAGTCTCAATTGAACACAATGTGAAGCAAATTGCAGAGACGATTCCTTCTAGATCTAAAGATCACACGTATTCAATTGAGTTACTTGATTTTATGACGGATTGGCTTAGAACCAATAAAGCTTCAGATTATTCAATGTATTAACAGGCTGGATATCCATAGCTAATCAAAAAAACGATACAAAAAAACCTTCGGCAGCGAGTAACGTTTCCGAAGGTTTTTGTATGACGATTTTTTTCAAGACCTTATTCAACATCATTTCAGATCGTGCAGAAAAAGTCTATACTTTTTACCAAAATTTATATACAGTTAGGTAGCGATCCTATGGTAGTGATTGTTTCAGGCAAACAACACTTGTTTGATTCAGCAGGGGATTCAAACGCCGGCGCTTTACGATCTGAAGGCTTTCAAGATCAGGAATTTGCTAAAGGTCTAGCCGAATATCATAGCATGTGTGCATTGCGATTTATCGTATAAAAGAAGTGTTGGTGTTTCATGTCATTTCACTGCAACTTCAATATCAGCAAACCCGTCTTTATAGATTGAGGTGATGGAAAAATATGCGATATAAACATCGGTCACAGATTTTGGGTCTGCTGCTTATTATGATTGTCGTGGCAAGTACTATCAGAATGCGAATGCTTTTACAGCAGGGGCCTTTGGTACGGAGAAGTTGAAATTGTTAATCACGTCCCAGAGAGCACAAATTAAATCAGCGGCAGGGTTATAATTTTCTGATCCGATTCGTTTCGTCATTGATCTTGAAGTGACGCCGTCTACTTGATAGGAACTATAAGATGTGGAGGAGGCTGACGAATGCTGGAGATTACAACGGAGCTAGTGCGCGGCTTGATTGATAGCCAGTTTCCTCAATGGAGCGACTTCCCAATCAGGCCAGTTGAGAAAAGCGGTCATGATAACCGTACCTACCGGCTAGGGGAGGCGATGTCTGTGAGGTTGCCGAGTCATGCGCGTTATGCTGCAGCGGTGGCCAAAGAGACGCACTGGCTTCAACAATTCAAATCACAACTGTCGCTTCCTATCCCTAGTCCCATTGCTGTAGGGGAGCCGACCGCGCAATATCCGTTGCCGTGGTCGGTCAACCGCTGGTTGGAGGGAGAGACGATCACCGCGTCCAATGTCCGGGACCGCGGCCGATTGGCACAAGATCTCGCCGCCTTCTTGCAGGAGCTGCAAGCAATCGATGCCAGCAATGGGATGCCTGCAGGCAAGCACAACTTTTATCGCGGAGGTAATCTGGCTGTCTATAATGAGGATACCCGGATGGTAATGGAAAAGCTTGATAGCGGACACGACCCCCGTCTCCTGGCTGAAATATGGGCGCTTGCGCTGTCAACTACGTATACCGACGATCCGGTATGGGTGCATGGTGATGTAGCAGTCGGGAATTTACTGGTGCAGGACGGCAGACTTAGCGGAATCATTGACTTCGGCACGATGGGCACAGGTGATCCGGCCTGCGATCTGGTCATGGCATGGACGTATTTTGATGCGGCTAGCCGGAAGGAATTTATAGCGAACATTGGTGCACCACCCGACATGATGGAGCGTGCCCGGGGGTGGGCATTGTGGAAGGCTTTGATCTCTTACGACTGGAATGAACGAGGCTCGGAGCTGTCCAAATGGGGCAGACAGGTCTTGGATGCAATTGTGGATGAGTATGAGACGAATGTATAAGTGGTTTTTGAACAGATGCTGAGGAGGTTTACATATTCCATCTTCGCCTACTATAATTGGGAGATGTGGCAATACAAATATGGCGAAGTGACTCTGGTAGTGGATTCGACATCGAATCTTGAATGCAGTCGGATAAGAGTTTCCGAAGGAAACTGGCTTCGTAAGCTTCATCTTGGGTACTCACGTAGCCTTGCTTCCGAAGTCGGATCGCCTTATAATGGTCGTAGCAACTATCGTCGTAACGAGTATGGAGGGGGTTAACCTTGGAATTAGAAAAATATATCGGCGTTAATGTCCAGCGCGCGGCGCTTAAGCTGAATAACTACTATCAAAAGGTAGCCAATCCGTTTGACATCACCGTAGACCAGTGGGAAATACTAGTCGTACTATGGGAAACCGAAGGGATCACTCAAAAAGAGCTTGCTGAAAGGCTGCACAAGGACCAAACGAATGTTGCGCGAATGTTATTTAAGCTGGAAAAGAAAGATTTCATTTATCGTGTGGTGCATGAAACGGATCGAAGGTCTTTGCGTGTCTATCTGACCTCTAAAGGACGAGAGATGGAAGATGACATTATCGCCCCGTCCATGGAGGCCTATTATAAGACCATCCAGGGATTGTCTGAGGAGGAGGTGGAGTTATTCAGAAGAATTCTTACGGTCATGTACAATAACGTTAAGGATCTATAGAAAAAGGTAAAGACCACTTATTATTTCATTGACCATATACTTGCTGCAGCAAGTATAGTCAGGTTCATTAAATTTTGATTTAAAGGAGACTTGCAAGATGGAACGATCCCGATATGAAGAAGGGGTATTCGACACGAAGTATAGAGCATTGACCATTGGGATCATCCTAGCTGTAACTACGGTTGCCTTTGAAGGTCTAGCAGTAGTTACCATTGCTCCAAGCCTGGCCCAAAAATTAAACGGGCTCCCTTTGTATGGTTGGATTTTCAGTGCCTTTCTTTTGGCACAAATCCTTGGAACGATGATCATAGGGGCACGGATCAACAAAAATGGTGTATTTGCATCTTTTAGCCTAGCCACCCTGTTTTTTGTGATCGGTATTGTGCTTGCAGCTACTGCTGTGAATATGAGTTCGTTAATCATAGGAAGGGTATTTCAAGGCTTTGGCGGTGGGGGGATCATTACTTGTGTATATTTCAGTATCACTGTAGGTTATCCGGATAAGCTGAGAACGAGAATCCTGGCTTTGTTTTCCGGTGCGTATATTTTACCTGCACTTATTGGTCCTTATCTTGCTGGACTTATCACGGAGCATTTATCTTGGAGAATTGTTTTTTGGCTCGTACTCCCCTTGATTGGTCTTGCTGTCATGCTGACGCTCCCTGCTTTTCGCAAATTTAAAGTTAGTGTGAACAACTCGGCCCATAATAAACGAAAAGAAGGACTTGCAGTACTACTGACCCTTGGCACGGGCATGTTGCTGGCTGGGCTAGGTTTCATCACAGATTGGAAAGGAATGGTACTTGCGGTAGCAGGGTTGCTGATCATGATTCATCCATTACGTAAGCTGCTGCCTCAGGGCACCTTACTAGCTACAAGAGGTTTGCCTGCGACGATCGCTTCGAGAGGATTGTTTGTTGCGAGTTATAATGCGACTGAGAGCTATGTTGTCCTGGCTTTGACAGATGTCAAAAAGCTTCCTGCAGATATGGCGGGTTTAATTGTAGCGGCAGGTGCACTAAGCTGGTCTGCGGCTGCGTGGCTTCAGTCCGTTTTTGATGCCAAGGATCAACGAACAGGTCGAAAGAAACGGGTAACCGTTGGAATTGGATTTATGATCATTGGCGTTGTTGCGGTCATTCTTGCAGTTGGACTCTCCGAAGGAGGGATTGTACTTGCCGTGATTTCGCAGATTTTCACTGGATTTGGCATCGGGCTCGCACATCCTACGACAGGAGCGATTGCACTCCAGCACACGAAAGCAGGCGAAGAAGGAGAGATCTCCTCGAGCCTGCAGTTTACGGATGCATTTAGTCCGGGGGTAAGCATTGGCATCGGCGGCGCCCTCATTGCTGTTAGCCAATCCTTAAATTTGGGGCTGTTAACGGGGATTTTACTGGCCTTGTCTCTTCAATTACTATTCGTTCTCTCGAGCTTAGTCGTTTCCTTTCGTATCAAGCAGACCAATTCCCCAGAGGGGTAACCCAAATTGTCTAAGACGATCTGCATAATCATGCTCTCAGATGAGCGCTACCAATAGGGGTATCCAATTACCTGACGGCGTCCCTGAATATACCGATAACCTGCCGGGCTACTAAGCACGCACCCGAAATCCCTAACTTGGCGCGTCAGCGGAACCTCCCACTCCCAGCCGCTGCGCAGCACCGCGTAGCGATGGGTTAGAATGACGGACGCCTACCAAGCGGAAGTGTAGGTTGCCCCTCGCCAACAGGCGTACAATGGAGTTCTTTGCTCCGTCGTACGCCTGAATCACAACAAGGCACAACAAGCCTTATTGCGGTTTATTAGAGGAGCGTTAGCCTTGTTTCCGATACTGCCCCGGAGATAGGCCTACCGCCTGCTTGAAGGATCTATTGAAATAACTAATATCATCGAAGCCAGCTTTGGCTGCGATGGCAGTGATCTTATCATCGGATTCTGTTAAGAGCTGCCTGGCGGTTGCCAGACGCAGCTCGTTGCGGAATTGGACAAATGTCTTACCTGTATACTGCTTGAACTTGGTCTTGAACGTCGACAAGCTCATGCCGCACAGCTGACTGATCTGCTCCAAGGTCAATGGCAATGCAAAGTGCTGCCGGATGTAGTCGCAAATGCGATCGATAATTTCCTGATCTCCCGCATGGAGGGTCAGCGGCTTGTGAAAGCGCGCGTTGTAGCAGCGGCTCAGGAACACAAACAACTGAATCAGACTGGTCTTGATATAGATGCGGTAGCCGTCGTGCTGTTGCGAATACTCCTTCGTAAGCTGCTTGACCAGGAAGTCCATTTCCAACCGTTGATGCGTCGACAGACGTAGCTGCTCGGCAGGATGATGCGTTTGGTTCATAAAGGGTACGACGTAGAAAAGCTCCACGAAGGAAGAGACCTTCGAGAGGACGGAGAACTCCTCAGCGAGCAGAGCGGGTTGAAAGATGACATTAACGGCGGCGAAATGGTCGCTGCCCGACATCCTGTATTCGTGATGGACGCCCGGCTCTATGATGCATACATCCCCTTCTCGCAGGATGGACGTGTTGTCCTTATAGACATGCTCTACCTCTCCTCTAACAACGTAGACCAGCTCCACAAACTGATGCAGATGAGGTCCGAAGTCTTGCCTGTGGGCCAATTCAAAGTCATGGATATGGAACAGAAACTCCTCGTTCTGGAAGATGGAATTGTTATACACCCGCATGCGTTCGCCCCCTGCCATCCAATATATCATGTTTTCTCAGGCTTCTGTCTAATTCGCCTTGTTTTTTAGCCGATCCGCCAAGCGGCCAAGCGAACCAATCGCTAGAATATAGAGCATAACTAGCAGGTGAAGGAGAGGCTTCGAATGATCAAACAAACGCAAATCGCCGTCTATTATTTCCCTAACTATCATACCGATTCGAGGAATGAAGGCTGGCATGGCAAAGGATGGTCCGAGTGGGAGCTTGTAAAACGGGCAACGCCTCGATTCGAAGGACATCAGCAGCCCAAAGTCCCGCTCTGGGGGTATGAGGATGAAGCTGATCCAGCCGTCATGGCAAAAAAAATCGACGCCGCGGCGGATCACGGAATCGACAGCTTTATCTTCGATTGGTACTGGTATGAGGATGGGCCATATTTGCAGCGAGCATTGGAGGAAGGCTTCCTGCAAGCGCACAACAATAGCCGATTAAAGTTTTCGATCATGTGGGCGAATCATCATTGGTTGGATATTCATCCCGCCTCGCGTTATCAGGATCATCCGATATTGGCTCGCGGAACCGTGTCGGAGCAGGCGTTCGAACGCATGACTGACCATATGATTCGCACGTATTTCGTGCATCCATCCTATTGGCGGGTAAATGGAGGCTTATATGTATCGATCTATGAGCTGAGCTTGCTGGTCGAGAGCTTCGGCGGGGTAGAGGAGACTCGTCAAGCATTGGACCGCTTCCGCGATAAGGTGAGGGCGGCCGGGCTGGGCGAGCTGCATTTGAATGCGGTCGTCTGGGGACAGGCCATCCTGCCGGGGGAGAAGAAGGTGGACAATGTAAACGAGCTATTGGCGCAATTGGCCTTCGATAGCATCACATCGTATGTGTGGATTCATCACCAGGAGTTGAGCGAATTCCCCGAGACCGCTTACTCCGCCTACAGACTAGCGAATGAAGCGGATTATGCGGCGTTCACGAATAAATACGAGTTGCCCTATATTCCCAATGTGACGATGGGGTGGGATTCCAGTCCGCGCACGATCCAAAGCGATGTGTTCGAGCCGCTGGGTTATCCGTTCACGCCGATTCTTGCGGGCAATACGCCGGGGCAATTCGGTCTTGCGCTGGAAGGCGTCCGGCAGTTCCTGGACGAGGGAAGGACGCAGCCGCGCATCTTTACGATCAACGCCTGGAATGAATGGACCGAGGGCAGCTATCTGGAGCCGGATACGGTTCATGGCATGCAATATCTGGAGGCTGTCAAACGCGTGTTTAGCCAGGTTTAAACGGCTCGAAAACGCCGATCTCTACCTGCTGACATAGCTTGTCGAGTGCGGAAATGCTGCGGATTTGCAAGCGGTTCATCCGATTCAACTGGCCTCGGATCTGTTCGAGAAACGCCTCTATCGATGCATAGTTCGTGAAATCGAAGGCAGCATAGGTTTGTTGCATCGTCTGGAAAAAATGCTTCAATCGATGGGTGCGGACCGAAAGCTTAATCGCATTCAAAGTCAAAATCTGACGCATATGCGCATCGGTATAGATGCGATAGCCATTATGGCTGTTTCGCTCCGGGGTAATCAAGCCCGCTTTTTCCCAATAGCGAATGGTCGTGACGGGAATCCCTGTTGCAGCGCTTATCTCTCCAATGCTCATCCTGCTCGAGGAGTCGGGCTGCCAAGACCTGTCGAGCAGGATATCCACCGTCTTATCATAGATCTGCAGCTCATGCCATAGGTCGGCCTGGGCTTGGTTGGCTTTCCATAATGCAGCATCGATACGTCCAGCCTGCACCTCCTGCAACACAGCGGCGATGAAGGTCAGATCAAAAGCCGGCAGCATCGCCCGGACGCAGATGAAATACGCCACATGACTGCTGTCATAGGATCTGTATCCCGAAGGAGAGCGTGGAACCGGAGGCACCAGACCGCGTTCCTCATACCCTCTTAGCGTCGTGGTGCCGACCCCCAAGCGTCTCGCCAGATCAATGGGACGAATGTTCATGTGATGGCCTCCGTTTCCGAATGCACAACATTATACTATAGATGCAAGGTTTGCGCGAGTCCAGCCTGCTCATTACAGCAGGAGGACATGAAAAAGCTTACTCGTTGCGCCTATGTTGTACCATGAAGGTATACAGGATAGGAGGTCATGAGCATGACGCAAACATTTACGACAGGAGAGTTGAGCGAGTCGCTCCCCCCGATCACTTCGTTAATCAGCAAATGCGAGAAAGCCCAAGCCAAATTGACGGAAGGCACCGCACAGCATTCCTTGCTCAGAAACCGGATTAAGGCGCTTCGTGTGGCAGAGGCGCTTATCCTACAGGCCTTGCATCAACCAAGGGATCATGAGCCACATGAGCGGCAGGAACGGCAGGAGTTGCCCAATGATGGTTCCTGATCGGAAACGAACCTTCCTCCTGGCCGCAGGTCGACGTCATAGCGTCGGCCTTAAATCGGATGGCACCGTAGTGGCGGCGGGCGATCGTACCTTCGGTCTATGTGAGCTAACAAGCTGGCGCGACATACAGGCGATTGCGGTTGGTAATGTGCACATGGCCTCGAACACCGGAAATGCCCATACGATTGGCCTTAAAACAGACGGTACAGTGGTGGCCGCGGGATGGAATAAAGATGGTCAATGCGAGGTCGGCCACTGGCGCGATATTGTAGCGATTGCCGCAGGCTGGCGTCGTTCTGTCGGCGTGAGATCGGACGGCACAGTCGTAGCCGCGAGGCGCAACCATGAAGGGCAATGCCTGGTCCAGGACTGGGAGAATATCGTGGACGTAGCGGCAGGCGATTGGCATACTGTTGGGGTCAACTCACGTGGAACGGTCTGCTTCACCGGCAACAATCGATATGGCCAGGGCGATGTAGGCCAGTGGCGCGAGATTGTAGCGGTAGGAGCGGGGTATCTGCATACGGTCGGTCTTCGCTCCGATGGCAGGGTCGTTGCTGCTGGTCGCAGGCAGGAAGGCCAGTGCGAGGTGGGCGACTGGCGCGGTATCGTGAGGATAGCGGCAGGGAGCACGCATACCGTCGGTCTCCAGGCTGATGGCAAGGTGACGGCTGCAGGGCGGAATGATGATGGTCAATGCAATGTCAGCGACTGGCGTAATATCGTAGCGGTAGCGGCTGGCTGCGCCCATACCCTTGGCTTGGGCTCCGATGGCAGGGTTTTGGCGACCGGTCGGAACCAGGAGGGTCAGTGCGAGGTAGGAACTTGGAGACTTTGAATCATCGAAGCCCCCAAGACCACATCCTGTGGGACTGGGGGCTTGTATGCGTCAGGCCTTGTGGGGCCTGGGATGTGCATCTGATAATCCCCGATGTGCATTTGATGACGTAGTTAACATCTGCTGTCTGAGATCATCACTTGCCAATTGTCATCCCGCTTCCCGCCCCTCTATACTAGGGGTACTCGAACGAGGGTGGGGCCCGCTGAGATGTAAACGCATACGAGATCAGACGTGTCCCCTAATCGAGATGTATAGAGGAGGTCAACCCATGCCCTATGTAAGAAGAAAAGGCTGGCATGCAGCCATCGCCACAATCCTCGGCGTCAGTCTGCTGGCCGCAGGATGCAGCACCCCGCAGAACGATAAGAAGCCCGCCAATGCGCCGGCGAATTCAAATGCAAAGGGGAGCGAGAATCCGAGCGGTCCGCTGAAGCTGTCCTATTGGGCGGCAATGCCAGGGGACGCGGCTCGATTAATGAAGAACTATAACGAGTCGCTGTTCTATCAAGAGCTGGAGAAGAAAACTGGTGTTTCCGTCGAATTCCAGCATCCGGCCGTCGGGAGCGAGGCGGAGCAATTCAACCTGTTGATCGCTTCCGGGAATTTGCCGGATGTGATTGAGTATAACTTTACTTCTTATCCAGGCGGTCCGGAGAAAGCTATTGCGGATCGGGTCATCCTGCCGCTCAATGACCTCATTGAGTCGCATGCTCCCAATATGAAGAAGTATCTGGAGGATCACCCCGCGATTAAAAAAGAGATCATCACGGACATGGGCACTATCTATGCCTTCCCGGCTATCGGCGTAGGCAACTCAAATGTGAGCAGCGGCATGATGCTGCGCAAGGACTGGCTGGAAGAGCTGGGGTTGGAGAAGCCGGAGACGATCGAAGAGTGGACGACCGTGCTGCGGGCATTCAAGGAACAGAAGGGGGCAAGCAGCCCGCTGACCATGACCTTAAACGAAATGACGGGTGATCGTTTGATCGGCGCCTGGAATATCGGCGGCTCCTTTTATCTGGACCAAGATTCTGTGAAATATGGCCCCTATGAGGCAGCATACAAGAACTTTTTGACACAGATGAACGCATGGTACGAGGAAGGACTCCTCGATCAAGACTTCTCCACCCAGGATGGCAAGGCTAAGGACGGTAAAGTGGTCAATAGTCAATCCGGGGCCTTCATTGCTTCAATCGGTAGCGGAATGGGACGTTACTTGAATGCGATCCCCGAGAGTGCGCCAACCTTCGACTTGGTGGCCGCCCAACATCCGGTGCTGCAGAAGGGAGCAGAGCCGACCGTGTTCGTTGCTGCTTATGACTATCGCGGAGATGGTAGCGCTGTCATTACGCCAGCTAACCAACATCCCGAGGAGACGGCACAATGGCTCGACTATCTGTTCTCGGAGGAAGGCAATTTCCTCAAGACCTTTGGGGTCGAAGGCTTAACGTACGAGATGGTGGACGGTTCGCCCATCTATACCGATCTGATTACGAACAATCCGGAGGGACTGACGGTCGGCGAGGCCATGTCCAAGTATATGCGTGTGGCCACGCCAGCGCCGGGATATGTAGGGGATGACCGCTACAACCAGCAATACTACAAATTCGATCAGCAAAAAGAAGCGATGGTGATCTACAACCAATATTATAGCAACGTAGAAAGCACGCGACTGCCGCGAATTACGCAGACTGCCGACGAAGCCCAGGAGCTCTCGTCTATAATGGCGGAGATTGAAACGTACAAGGATGAAATGCTGCTGCGCTTCGTGATGGGACTGGAGCCAATCGAGAATTTCGACAAGTACGTGGCGCAATTGCAAGCGATGGGCATCGAACGAGCCCTGGAGCTCAGGCAGGCTGCATTGGAGCGATACAAAAACCGATAATCGGGCCTGAGGAGCAGCCGCAAGGCAATACTCCTCCAGGTCGGCATCAGAGAGGAGAGCGCGGCGCATGAACGGATTGCTCAAGGATTACAGGAAGCATAAATATCTCTATTACATGATTTTTCCAGTCGTCCTCTATTATTTTGTTTTTCATTATGTTCCCATGTACGGCGCGCTTATTGCCTTCAAAGACTTTCGGATCGCCGAGGGTTTTATCAACAGCCCATGGGTCGGTTTCAAACACTTTATTTCTTTCTTCGATAGTTATTACTTCTGGCGCCTGTTGAAAAACACGCTGATTTTGAACCTGTATATGCTGGTTTTTTCGTTTCCTGCACCCATCATCTTCGCGCTGCTCATCAATGAGATTGTCGGTTCGCGGTTCAAACGCGTGGTGCAGACGGTCACCTATCTGCCTCACTTTATCTCGCTGATTGTCGTGTGCGGCATGATTACGCAGTTTCTTGCCCGGGACGGCATCATGACGGACCTGCTGGTCTGGCTGGGGATGGATAGGCAGGTACTGCTGGCGCATCCCCAATATTTCCGGGCGATCTATGTCATCTCGGATATTTGGCAGGGCGTCGGCTGGGGCTCTATCATTTACCTGGCCGCCATCATGGGCATCAACCCGGAGCTTTACGAGGCATCCCGCATGGACGGCGCCAATCGGTGGCGGCAGATCTTCCATATTACGCTGCCGGGGATTACGCCCATCATTGTCATCCTGTTCATTCTGAAGATCGGCAATATGCTGGATGTGGGCTTCGAGAAAATCATTTTGCTGTACAATCCGAACACCTATGTCACTGCCGACGTCATCAGCACCTTCGTCTACCGTAAGGGTCTGCAGTCCTTTGAGTTCAGCTATGCGACAGCCATCGGGGTATTCCAGGCGGTCATCAATTTCATTCTGTTGATCGCAGCCAACCGGTTTAGCAAGCAGATCAGCGAGAACAGTCTATGGTAAGACCGGCTGTCCGTCAGGAGGAATGAATGATGTCATCACTTCACACGATTCGGAAAAGCAAGGGAGAGCACATCTTTCACGGGATGAACACGTTGTTTATGACGGCGATGATTGTCATCACGCTGTATCCTTTCATCTACGTGGTCTTCTCCTCGGTTAGCGATTCGCGCCTGCTGCTCGCCCAGACCGGGATTCTGTGGGCGCCGCTCGGCTTCACGCTGGATGCGTATACGATGGTATTCAAAAATCCCAATATCGTCAGCGGGTACCTCAATACGCTATTCATTGTAGGTATGGGCACGATCCTCAATCTGGTCATGACCAGTCTGGGAGCCTATGTGCTCTCGCGCAAAGGCGTGGCCTGGACACGGCATATTATGCTCTGGATCATCTTAACCATGTTTTTCTCAGGCGGTCTGATCCCGATGTATCTGCTGGTCAATAACTGGCTGCATTTGGGGAATACCTTGTTTGCGCTCATTGTACCTGGACTGATCTCTACATGGAATCTGATCATCCTGCGAACGTCCTTTGCGGCAATTCCCGAGAGTCTGATCGAGTCGGCGCGGATCGATGGGGCCCAGGATTTGACCATCCTGCTGCGGGTAGTCATTCCGTTGTCGCTGCCGGTCATGGCGGTGATGGTGCTGTTCTACGGAGTCGGCCACTGGAACTCGTGGTTCGGGGCCATGATCTACCTGCGCGATCGGGAGCTCTTCCCGCTACAGCTCATATTGCGCGAGATTCTGATTCAGAACAATACGAACTACATGGCGGGCAATGCCTCTGCCGAGGATGTCGAAGCCGTGGGCGAGAGTATCAAGTACGCTACGATTATAGTTGCCACCTTACCGATCCTTTTCGTCTACCCCTTCTTGCAGAAATATTTTGTCAAAGGTGTTATGATAGGGTCGATTAAAGAGTAGGTAGTCTGTACTCGTAGGAGCGTGACTTGTGACTTACCGTAACCGCTTTCGCTGGCGAGGCATTTGGGGAAAATGGCTCGCCTCCTACGCCATCGTGCTATTCATCCCGATTGTAATCATGGCTGCAACCCATACGCAGACGCGCAAAGTAATGGAGGAGGAAATTTCCAAGGCGAATGCGGCATTATTGACGCAGTTGCAGCAGGAAATCGACAATTACGTTGATTTTACGTATCGGCTCTCGGAGGTCATCGCGTTCAGTCCCAAGATCAATGCGCTTATCCGCGGGCAGCAGGGGGTGACAGCCAGCGAACGACTCACGATAACCGAGTTGATCGCCGAGTTGAAAGCATATAACATCTCCAAACGCTACGTGGACAATTTCTATATCTATTTTCGCGACCGTGACTTTGTGTTGACCGACAGTTCTTACTACAGGACAGACCTCTTCTTCCAGCAGCATGTGCTTGCGCGCGGCATCTCGCTGGAGTCGTGGCAGCGGTTTGTCCTGCAGCCACAGCGCGGCTCCTTCGGGAGTCTGCGCGAGCTGGGTGTAACGTCGGAGAGGCAGGGCATCGTCTATGCGCAGACGCTGCCGCTCACGCAGAACAGCGTATCTACGGCGACGATGGTCATCGAGCTGAACGAAGCGCAACTCCTGGCCTCCCTGCGGACGATCCAATCCTATAACCAGGGCCATGTCTACATCCTGGGAGCAGACAACAAGGTACTCACGTCCTCCGAAGGAACGGAAGCCGTGGCACGCAGCTTTGAGCTGCCGGATACCGAAGGGGAGGAGGTCCATACGACGTCGGCCTTATGGAATGGCGAGGAAATGACGCTGTCCTACGTCGAATCGGAACGCAATAACTGGAAGTATGTCTATGCGCTTCCCGAGCGGCTGTATAGCGAGAAGGCGGAGCATGTGCGGAATATGACCTTTCTCATGCTGCTTGTGGCATTGGTGATCGGGGCTATCCTTGCCATCCTGTTCGCCAGAAGCAACTATACTCCGTTGCAAAAGCTTGTCCACAGTGTCGGCGCCCGCAGCGATAACGGTCTGCACACGAGAGGCGACAAGGATGAGTACGCATATCTGGAGGAAGCGATGGATCACGCGCTCGACCGTTATCAACTGATGAACCGCACGATTCAGAAGCAGAATACGACGATGCGTTCCCATCTGTTGGCCCGGTTTCTGAAGGGACGGATCGCTGCGGGTTTCCCGGCTGCAGAGGTGTTGTCCGATTATGGGATCATGCCCCGTTCCGAGGTCTATGCCGTCATTCTGTTCTATCTGGAGGATTATAGCGGTTTCTTCCGGCAGAGCGAGCAAGACCCCGAGGAGCGCCGGGAGATGGTGCATTTGATTATGACCAATATCGTGGAGGAGCTGGCTTCGGAGCGTCATCAGGGTTGGATGACCGAGGTGGACGACATGCTGGCCTGTATCGTTAATTTTCAGCCGGGGGCCACTTCCGACGCGGCCATCGAGGAACTAAGGCGCATCACCCAGGAGGCGCAGCGTTTCATCGGCAGCCGCTTCCATATTCAATTCACCGTCTCCGTAAGCGCGCTGCACGAGTCGATGACCGAGCTGCATACCGCGTATCAGGAGGCGATGGAGGCGATGGCGCTCCGGATTCTGCAGGGCGAGCAGACGATTATCTGGCATGAGCAGGTGCGGGAGACCAAGCTGTCGTATGATTACTCGCTGGCCAGGGAACAGCAGCTGATTAATTATGTCGGGGCAGGCGATTATGAAGGAGCCAGTCAGGTACTGGATGAGGTCATCGATCACAATTTGGCGGAGGAGAATCTGTCGGTCGATATGATCCGCTGCCTGCTGCTCGATATGTGCAGCACGATGATGAAGGCGGCCATGCAGTCCACCCCGGAGCGAACGGAGCTCTACGGGGATAACCTGGAGGCGATCCGCGAGCTGTTAAGCGGCAGCACCGTGGCTGCGATGCGTGAGCGGATGAAGCAATTCCTGCTCAAGGTGTGCGCGCTCGCGGAGGAGCGGGTCCGCGCCAGCCGCAATAACCGGCTCAAGGAGCAAGTGCTCTCCTATATTGCCGAGCATTATCGCGACCATGAGCTTAATATTGGGGCCATTGCAGAGGTGTTCGACATCCATCCTTCGTATCTGTCGCGTTATTTCAAGGAACAGGTCGGGGATAATCTCACGGAATACCTCAATAAATACCGCATCGAGCATTCCAAGACCTTGTTGCTTGAGGATGACCGATATGTAAAAGACATTGCCGAAGCGGTCGGGTTCTACAGCATCAGTACGTATATCCGGCTCTTCAAAAAATACGAAGGTGTCACGCCCAGTGTCTATCGGGACAGTAAGCGCTCCTAAAGCGGCGGGCGTGGCACGAAGGTAAGAGGAGTGGTCCTATGCACAATCCGATTCCGTATCACCCCCTAGTCGTTCTAGGCGCTACGTTCGCCGGACTGGGGGCGGCTTACAGTCGTATCGACGAGACACTCATTCTGGAGCGAAGCGCCCTGGTGGGTTATGAATATATTAACAGCTATCATCCCGGCGAAGGCTGGCAAGAAACCAAGCTGAGTGAGAAGGGGGAGGATCTGAAGGCTGAACTGATGCGCCGTCAGATTCTGGGCGAGGATGGCCGTGTCCACATCCCTGCAGTCGCGCCAGTGATGTACAATCGGATCAATCATGACAAGCTGCAGCTCCAGTTCCATACGGAGGTCACCGCCATCCACGAGCATGAACAGGGCTGGGAGATCACCATATATAGCCCTTCGGGCTTCAGTCGTCTGTTGGCTGGCGCCATCCTGGATACACGTCCGGAGCATGCACCAGAGGGAGCCATTACTGGCAAGCGGCTTGGGGCGATGCTAAACTGCGGCTCGGATGAACCGGAGCTACCGGACGGGGAAACGCTCGGCGTTCGATTCGGCAGGGGCAAGCTGGCAGGGGAGGTCATGGTTGGGCTGCGAATTGAAAAGACCGATGACTGGCTGGCGGCCCGACACAAGCTGCACGAGCTCTGGTCCAAGCGGCCGGAGGCGTGGCAAGCCTGGACTCTCTCTGCTGTAGCTGGCTATTTCGGCTATGAGGGACAACCGGAGGAGTCGTCCTGGACTGAGCGGCGGAGCTTCTTGCCGTCCTATGCCTACCCTAATCCACTGGCGGCTCTTGAGGCGGGAATACG
>Ga0160452_100223_pt1 | contig 58885 bp, 61 predicted proteins | sample HID1971I_E6MG_FD_108230 | JGI IMG/M metagenome (GOLD analysis project Ga0160452, IMG submission 108230) | Enriched millipede-associated microbial communities from UW Madison campus, WI, USA - HID1971I_E6 MG | ecosystem: Host-associated > Arthropoda: Insects > Digestive system > Unclassified ...
ACTTGGCCGACAGCACGGTGGCGATCGCAGCCGTCAGCGTGGTCTTGCCGTGGTCAACGTGACCGATCGTGCCCACGTTCACGTGCGGCTTGGTGCGGGTGAATTTACCTTTTGCCATTTTTCAATCCTTGAAAGAGCATGTCCCGTGTGTTGGTTTTATGTCTGCATCCGATTGCTGGTTCGCCCCGCACGGGAACAGGGCGGCACCGGATCGCAGACAAGAAGGGCCGCGCACTGCGCGGCCCCACATTCTTGAAACTTACTTCGAGCGAGCGGCCACGATGGCTTCGGCGACGTTACGGGGAGCTTCAGCGTAGTGCTTGAACTCCATCGTGTACGTGGCGCGGCCTTGCGTGGCCGAGCGCAGCGTCGTCGAGTAGCCGAACATTTCCGACAGCGGGACTTCAGCCTTGATGAGCTTGCCGCCACCGATCATGTCGTCCATGCCCTGCACCATGCCGCGACGGCTGGACAGGTCGCCCATCACGTTGCCGGCGTAGTCTTCAGGCGTCTCGACTTCCACGGCCATCATCGGCTCGAGGATGACCGGGCTGGCCTTGCGGGCGCCTTCCTTGAAGCCGAAGATCGCGGCCATCTTGAACGCCATTTCGTTCGAGTCCACGTCGTGGTACGAACCGAAGTGCAGCGTGACCTTGACGTCGACGACGGGGTAGCCCGCCAGCACGCCTTGCGTCAGTGCTTCCACAACGCCCTTTTCCACTGCGGGGATGTATTCGCGAGGAACCACACCGCCCTTGATGGCGTCGACGAACTCGAAGCCCTTGCCGGCTTCCTGCGGCTCGATCTTCAGGATGACGTGACCGTACTGGCCCTTACCACCCGACTGGCGAACGAACTTGCCTTCGGCTTCTTCGACGGTCTTGCGGATCGTTTCGCGGTAAGCCACTTGCGGCTTGCCCACGTTGGCTTCCACGCCGAATTCGCGCTTCATGCGGTCCACGATGATTTCGAGGTGCAGTTCGCCCATGCCGGAGATGATGGTCTGGCCGGATTCTTCGTCGGTGCGCACGCGGAACGACGGATCTTCCGAAGCCAGGCGCTGCAGGGCGATGCCCATCTTTTCCTGGTCGGCCTTGGTCTTGGGCTCGACGGCCTGCGAGATCACGGGCTCGGGGAATTCCATGCGCTCCAGCGTGATCATGGCGTTCGGGTCGCACAGGGTTTCGCCCGTGGTGACGTCCTTCAGGCCCACGCAAGCGGCGATGTCGCCGGCACGGATTTCTTCGATTTCGAGACGTTCGTTGGCGTGCATCTGCACGATACGGCCGATACGCTCTTTCTTGCCCTTGACCGGGTTGTAGACGGTGTCGCCCTTGCTCAGAACGCCCGAGTACACGCGCACGAAGGTCAGCTGGCCGACGTACGGGTCGGTCATGAGCTTGAATGCCAGCGCCGAGAACTTCTCGCCGTCGTCGGCCTTGCGGGTCACGTCCTGCTCGTCGTCGTCCGTGCCGTGCACCGGAGGAATGTCCAGCGGCGAAGGCATCAGTTCGATCACGGCGTCGAGCATGCGCTGCACGCCCTTGTTCTTGAACGCGCTGCCGCACAGCATCGGCTGGATTTCGCCGGCGATCGTGCGCGTGCGCAGACCGTGGGTGATTTCTTCGAGCGTCAGGTCACCTTCTTCAAGGTACTTGTTCATCAGCTCTTCCGAAGCTTCGGCCGCGCTTTCGACCATCTTCTCGCGCCATTCCTTGGCCAGCTCGACCAGCTCGGCGGGGATCTCGCGCGTTTCGAACTTCATGCCTTGCGAGGCTTCGTCCCAGAAGATCGCCTTCATCAGACGCAGGTCGACCACGCCCTGGAACTTGTCTTCGGCACCGATCGGAATCACGATCGGCACGGGGTTGGCCTTCAGGCGGTCGACCATCATCTGGCGAACGCGGAAGAAGTTGGCGCCGATGCGGTCCATCTTGTTGACGAACGCCAGACGCGGCACCTTGTACTTGTTGGCCTGGCGCCAGACGGTTTCCGATTGGGGCTGCACGCCGCCGACCGAGTCGTACACCATGACGGCGCCGTCCAGCACGCGCATCGAGCGCTCGACTTCAATGGTGAAGTCCACGTGGCCGGGGGTGTCGATGATGTTGATGCGGTGCTCGGGCAGCGAGTGGTCCATGCCCTTCCAGAAGCAGGTCACGGCAGCCGAGGTGATCGTGATGCCACGCTCTTGTTCCTGCTCCATCCAGTCGGTCGTTGCCGCGCCATCGTGCACTTCGCCGAGCTTGTGGGTCACGCCCGTGTAGAACAGGATACGTTCGGTGGTGGTGGTCTTGCCGGCGTCGATGTGCGCGGAGATACCGATGTTGCGGTAGCGCTCGATGGGGGTCTTGCGGGACATGATGTACTTTCGGGTTTAAATGCGTTGAGCGCTGGGCGTCGAGCACGGGCGATTTCGCCCGGTACTCAACCCCCAACGCTCAAGAGACGTGTGTTTTTTAGAAGCGGAAGTGGCTGAAGGCGCGGTTGGCTTCTGCCATGCGGTGCACTTCGTCGCGCTTCTTCATGGCACCGCCACGGCCTTCCGTGGCTTCCATCAGTTCGTTGGCCAGACGCAGGGCCATCGACTTCTCACCGCGCTTGCGGGCAGCTTCCTTGATCCAGCGCATCGACAGGGCGAGGCGACGGACAGGGCGAACTTCGACCGGCACCTGATAGTTCGCACCACCGACGCGCCGCGACTTCACTTCGACCATCGGCTTCACGTTGTTGATGGCAACGGTGAACGCTTCGAGGGGGTCCTTGTCCGGGTTCTTCTTCTCGATGAAGTCGAGGGCACCGTAGATGATGCGCTCGGCAACAGCCTTCTTGCCGCCTTCCATGATCACGTTCATGAATTTGGACAGCTCGACATTGCCGTACTTGGGATCCGGCAGGATTTCACGTTTGGGGACTTCGCGACGACGTGGCATTTTTCTAACCTCTTTGCTTCAGTTGGCATCGTTTCCGATACCGCGAGAGCCAGTCAGGACTCTCACTTACTCGACCCGACATTGGGTCACTTCGTTCGACAAGCCCGCCAAGGCCATCGAACACCGCTTGTTTTCTGACAGGAAGGCTTAAGCCTTCTTGGGGCGCTTCGCGCCGTACTTGGAACGCGACTGCTTGCGGTCTTTCACGCCTTGCAGGTCGAGCGAACCGCGCACGATGTGGTAACGCACACCGGGCAAGTCCTTGACACGACCGCCGCGAACCAGCACGACGCTGTGTTCTTGCAGGTTGTGGCCTTCGCCGCCGATGTAGGAGATGACTTCGAAGCCATTGGTCAGACGGACCTTGGCAACTTTACGAAGCGCCGAGTTGGGCTTCTTGGGCGTCGTGGTGTAGACGCGGGTGCAGACACCGCGACGTTGCGGCGAGTTCTGCATGGCAGGGCTCTTCGAATTGATCTTTTCGACCGTTCGACCCTGACGCACCAGTTGATTGATGGTTGGCATGAATGAATTAGTCCCAAAACAACCCAGCCTTGGTGGTGAAACCGCCCTTGGTCGTGACTCAAGGAAGCCGGGAATAACGAAAACGTGAAACCCTTCGGAAAATTCCGAAAAGCCCACGAGTATAGCAGGCAGGTCTGAAATGGCAATGTCAGGCGCCTGGAGCGCCCGCCACCGCCTGTTTCAAGGCCGCTTTTTCCTGTCTCTTACTTGATCCAGAGACGCACGGCGTCCCAGGCGCGGCCGAAGACGCCGGCCTGCTCGACCGGCTCCAGGGCGACCAGCGGCACGTCCGCCAGGGGCTGGTCGTCCAGCGTGACCTTGAGCGAGCCGACGGCCTGGTACTTGGTGAACGGCGCGACCAGCGGGTCGGGGCGCGACACCTGCGTCTTGATCTTGCTGGCGGAACCGGTCGGCACGGCGACCACGATGGCCTCGGGGCGGCCCAGCTTCAGCACGTTGGCCTTGCCCTTCCAGACGGCGGGCGTGGCGGCCGGCTGGCCGGCGTCGAACAGGCGCACGGCGTCGTAGGCCGTGTATCCCCAGTTCAGCAGCTTCTGCGACTCGTTGGCGCGCACGGCTTCGCTGCTGGCGCCCAGCACGATCGACAGCAGGCGGCGGCCGCCGGTCAGGTTCGGGAAGTCGCGCTTGGCGGTGGCGATCATGCAGTAGCCGGCGGCGTCGGTGTGGCCGGTCTTCAGGCCGTCGACGGTCGGGTCGCGGAACAGCAGCAGGTTGCGGTTGGTGTCGTTGGTCGACGGGGTGCCCGGGTAGCGGTACTTCTTGATGGCGTAGTACTTGGCTTCCTCGGGGAAGTCCCGCACCAGGCGCGTGGCCAGGATACTCAGATCGCGCGCCGTGGTCGTGTGGCCGGGCGCCGTGAGGCCTTCGGGGTTCTTGTAGGTGGTGTTCTTCATGCCCAGCACCTTGGCCTGGGCGTTCATCATCTCGACGAAGTGCTCCACCGTGCCGCCCACGCCTTCGGCCAGCGCCACCGTGGCGTCGTTGCCCGACTGCACGATCACGCCCTTGATCAGGTCTTCCACCGGCACCTGCATCTTGGGGTCGATGAACATGCGCGAACCGGGCATCTTCCAGGCGCGCGGGCTCACCGGCAGGGTCTGGGTCAGCGTGATCTTCTTGGCGCGCAGCGCGTCGAACGCGACGTACGCGGTCATCAGCTTGGTGAGCGAGGCCGGCTCGACGGGGCTGTCGATGTCCTTCTGCGCCAGGATCTGGTTCGCGGTCACGTCCAGCAGCAGGTAGCTGCGCGCGGCGATTTCAGGCGGGGCCGGCATCTGGGCGGCGGCGATCACGCCAACCGAGGCAGCAGCGGTCAGCACCAGTGCGCGAAGCGCAGTGAAAAAACGATTCATGGAGAGTGTGGGAAGAGGCGAAAACAAGCCTGAAAGGCTTTCATTCGGTGCCCGCGCGCAGATGGCGGGCGACCAGGCTTTTGAGCAGCGGCAATTGTCCGTGAAAGAAATGGCCGCCCCCGGGAATAACCGTGACAGGGAGTGACTGGGGGCGCGCCCAGTCCATCACGGCGGCGAGAGGCACGGTGTCGTCGGCTTCGCCATGGACCACCAGCGCGCGCTCGTGCGCTTCGGCCGGCAGCGCGGCCACCGAGAAGCGCGAGGCGGCCGTGCCGACCAGCACCAGCTGCCGCACGTCGCGTGCGGCCCAGAGCTTCTCGGCCGCGCAGCTGGCCACGAAGGCACCGAAGGAGAAGCCGGCGATCGCCAGCTGGCCTTCGGGTGCGAGCTCACCGACGACATGCAGCATGTCCTCGAGCTCGCCGCGCCCTTCATCGTGAGCGCCTTCGCTGGCGCCGACGCCGCGGAAGTTGAAGCGCACGGCCGTCCAGCCGCAGGACACGAAGGCGCGGGCCAGGGTCTGCACGACCTTGTTGTCCATCGTGCCGCCGAACAGCGGGTGCGGATGGGCGATCACCGCGATGCCGCGCGCGTCGCCCGACGGCAGGTCGCGCTGCACCTCGATCACGCCCGCGGCGCCCTGGAGGCTGATTTTTTCGGTCTGGGAGTTCATGGCGCTGGGGTTGGCTGGGCCGGCGATGCCGGCAACGTGCACGGTACGAGCACGGGGTCCGCAGGAAAGTTCAGCGGCCGACGTCGGGCGGCAGCAGCAGCCGCTCGACGACCTGGCCGTTCTTCAGGTGCGACTCGACGATCTCGTCGATGTCCTCGGCGTCCACGAAGGTGTACCAGACCGCCTCCGGATAGACCACCGCCACGGGCCCGCCCGCGCAGCGGTCGAGGCAGCCGGCCTTGTTGACGCGCACCTTGCCGGGCCCGGCAAGCCCCTGCTCCTTCACCTTGGCCTTGCAGCGGTCGAAGCCTTCCTGCGCGTTGTGCAGGGCACAGGAGTCTTCGCCGTTCTTGCGTTCATTCAGGCAGAAGAAGATGTGGCGGCCGTAGTAGCCGGACGGCGCGGCGGGAGTGGTGCTGGGCATCGACCGATTTTATGAGCGTGCGTGCTCAGGCCGAGGGCGGCGCCGCGACAGCGCGGCCACCACGTACACCAGCACCGCGAAGGGCCAGCCCCAGCCCAGCCACTGGGCCAGGCCGTGGAAGCGGATGAAGCGGCCCTGCTCCCAGGTGGCCAGGGTCTGTGCAAAGTAGGCGCTCTCGGGCGCCTGGTTCAGCAGGCTCAGCTGGAGCACGAGCCCCATGAGCAGCAGTGCGCCGCACAGCCGGCGCGGCGCAAAGAGGAGCAGCACGCCCGCGAACACCGCCGCGGCCAGCCCGACCTGCACTGGCAGATCGAGCCAGGCCCACGCGTGCTCCGGGCCGTAGCTCATGGCCGCCGACAGTGCCGAGGCCGCAACGCCTGCGAGCAGGATGAGCGGCAGCAGCACCGCGCGCTGCACCACGTTGCGTGCCACCAGGTAGCCCAGCAGGCACGGCACCAGCGCCCCGAGCATCACGCACAGCAGTTCCACGGCCGGCACCAGCGGCTCCAGCTCGAACTGGCGCACGGGCAGCCAGTCGATGAAGGGCGTGTCGAGCAGCCACTCGGAAATCGTCGTCTCCAGCCGTTCGAACACCTGGCCGAGGCCGAAGGTGACGGCGGCGGGGAACAGCAGCGCAAAGGGCCAGAGCGCGAGCAGCACGAGACCGCCGCGCGCGTCCTCGACGAACCATTGCGAGCGCACGCGGCTCCAGTGGGCGATCGCACCGAGCCGCTCCAGCGCCGCGGCCAGCACCGCGCCGAGCACCGTGCCGGCGGTGTTCAACCCCAGGTCGACGTTGGAAGGAATGCGCGCCGGCAGATAACTTTGCAGCGTCTCCATGGCGAAGGCAATCGCCGCGCCCGCCACCGTGGCGCGCAACAGCGCACGCCACACACTGTGACTGCTGCCCGTGCGCAGCACGCTCAGCGCGCACAGGAAACCAAAGGGCACGTAGCCCGCCACATTCACCCCGAAGTCGAAACCCGTCCAGTACTTGGGCCAGGGCGCCGACAGGTAGGCCCAGGGCGCGATCCCCTGGTCACGCCAGTCGGCGAAGGGGTACAGGCTGGCATAGACGATCAGCGCCGCATAGGCCAGCGCCAGGGGGAGCGCGGCAGACTTGTGCGGCATGTCTACCGTCGACACGGGCTCAGAAGGGCTTCACCACCACCAGGATCACGATGCCCAGCAGCAGCAGCACGGGCAGCTCGTTGAACCAGCGGTACCAGCGGTCGCTGCGGCGGTTGCCGCCCGCCGCAAAACGGCGCAGCAGCACGCCGCAGCCATGGTGGTAGCCGATGGCCACCAGCACCAGGGCGAGCTTGGCGTGCATCCAGCCGTTGCCCGGGCCGCGCCCGATGCCGTAGCCCAGCCAGAGCCAGGCGCCGAACACCAGCGCCGGCACCGCCAGAAAGGTGGTGAACCGCAGCAGCTTGCGCGCCATCAGGAGCAGGCGCTCACGCTCCGCGACCGACTCAGGGGGCACCATCGCCAGGTTGACGAAGATGCGCGGCAGATAGAACAGCCCGGCAAACCAGCTGGCAATGAAAACAATGTGAAGAGATTTGACCCAGAGCATGGCGGCAGTTTAGTGGTGGCTGCACACTGAGCCCTTTTGGGGCCCTTTGCCAAGGTTTCGGGCAAAAAAAAGCCCGACGTCTTCACGTCGGGCTGGGAAGCCCTTTTGCTGTCACACATCAAGGCACCCGCTCAGGGAGGAAAAGCGGGGAGCGGCAAGCCGCCCGCTTCAGAATTTAACAAAGACGAAACAAGGTTTCAAGCGATTGAGGCAGTTTCTTTGACTTTTACAACAAAAATCTAGAACTTAAGTTCTATTAATTTCCGTAGTTGTCAGACAACTTGCCTCCAGCAGCGCTGGGCTGCGATTTCGCGCTTCAGGCACAATTTTAGATATATGACGTCACCATTTTCCCCGCTCGCGATGTTCCCCGCCGGCCGCCCGCGACGGCTGCGCCGCGATGCCTTCACCCGCAACCTGGTGCGCGAGCATGCGCTGACGACGAACGACCTGATCTACCCGGTGTTCGTGCAGGAAGGCGAGAAGCGCCGCGACGCCGTGCCCTCGATGCCCGGCGTGCACCGCCTGAGCCTCGACCTGCTGCTGCCCGTGGCCGAGCAGTGCGTGCAGGCCGGCATCCCGGTGATGGCGCTGTTCCCGGTGATCGACGCCAGCCTCAAGACGCCCGCGGGCGACGAGGCCTTCAACCCCGACGGGCTGATTCCCCGCGTGGTGGCCGCCCTCAAGGCACGCTTCCCCGAGCTGGGCGTGATGACCGACGTGGCGCTCGACCCCTACACCAGCCACGGCCAGGACGGCCTGTTGGACGAGACGGGCTACATCCTCAACGACGCGACCGTTGAAGTGCTGGTGAAGCAGGCACTCACACAATCGCAAGCAGGCGTCGATATTGTGGCGCCGAGCGACATGATGGACGGCCGCATCGGCGCGATCCGCACCGCGCTCGAAGCCCAAGGCGACATCCACACGCGCATCATGGCCTACAGCGCCAAGTACGCCAGCGCCTTCTACGGCCCCTTCCGTGACGCCGTCGGCTCATCCGCCACGCTCGGCAAGAGCAACAAGAAGGTCTACCAGATGGACCCCGGCAACAGCGACGAGGCCCTGCGCGAGGTCGCCATCGACATCGCCGAAGGCGCCGACATGGTCATGGTGAAGCCCGGCATGCCCTACCTGGACATCGTGCGCCGCGTGAAGGACGAGTTCCGCGTGCCGACCTTCGCCTACCAGGTGAGCGGCGAGTACGCCATGCTGAAGGCCGCTGCCCAGAACGGCTGGCTCGACCACGACGCCGTGGTGCTCGAAAGCCTGCTGGCCTTCAAGCGCGCCGGTGCCGACGGCGTGCTGACCTACTTCGCGCTTGACGCCGCCCGGTTGCTACAAAAATAATAGCTACTGCGGCATACCTGCCGCACCTCCACGGCACTTCTGGCGTGGAAGAAGAACCACCGGGGGCGAGTGTCCATGCGCATCTTCGAAATCAGCCGCTCGCAGGTCAGCGAGCACGCCTCGCTGGCGCCGCTGGCCGTGCCGGGCGCTTGCGCCGCCGCCAGCTACCTCTGGATTTCGCTGACGCGCGACGAATTCCGCGCCGCCCAGCCCGAGGTGCAGCAGATCCTGCAGACGCTGTGCCAGACCCAGCTGGTCGACCTGCACGTGGCCGACCTGCTCAACGACCAGCTGCCCTCGCACTACGACTACACCTCGCTGTACGACGTGCTGGTGTTCCGCCGCCTGGCCACGGGCAACGGCCAGGACAGCGCTGAACCCTCACCCTCACTGCCGCAACGCCCCTCGCGCGGCGGCCCGCCGGTGCTGCGCCGCATCGACACCCGCCCGGTCGGCTTCGCGGTGTTCGACCGCGTGCTGCTGTCAGTGCACCCCGAAGACGGCACGGTGCGCGACGCCTTCGCCGCCCGGCTGCTGGCGGCCGCCTCGTCCGACGACCGCGGCACGCCCGCGCTCGACGTGCGCGCCACCTCGGCCCGCCTGCCGGCGAGCCCCGCCGACCTGATGCTGCGCATCGTCAACCTGATCGTCGACGGCTACCTCGACATGCGGCGCGAACTCACGAAGCAGCTCGACCACTGGCAGACCGAGCTCATCGACCCGCGCAGCCGCTTCACCAACTGGAGCGCGCTGATGGAGGCGCGCCAGTCGCTGCACCGCCTCGACGAGATCTGCGAAGACCAGCGCGCCGCCATGCAGGACTGGATCGATTCGCTCGAAACCCTGCCCGTGCCGCAGGGCGAGACCGCGCAGCGCGAGCGCGACCTGATCATGGTGCGCAGCCGCGACGTGCTGGAGCACATCCAGCGCGTGGTGCACCACGTGCATCGGCTCGAGCAGAACGCCGAGACCGCGGTGCAGATGCACTTCAGCGTCCAGGGCCACCGGGCCAACGACATCATGCGGGTGCTGACCGTGCTCACCGCCATCTTCCTGCCGCTGAACCTCATCGCCGGCATCTTCGGCATGAACTTCGAGTTCATCCCGCTGGTGCACAAGGCGGACGGCTTCTGGATCGCGATGTCGGCCATGCTGGTCATCGCGGTGCTGCTGGTCCTGATCTTCTGGCGCAAGCGCTACCTCGCCCGCACGCGCTGAGCGCCCATGAAAAAAGCCACGCGGTTGCGTGGCTTTTTTCTATCAGCTTGGGCCGCCCCGAAAGGCGGCTGGCTTCGTGGCCAATTACTTGGCGACGGCGCCCGAACCTTGCTGGGCTTGAACGCGTGCGTCCATCGGGTTCACCATGGTCGAGATGACCTTGCTGTTGACGCGCGAACCCGAGGTCACGTTCTGGTCGGGAGCGTAGGCGGTGCGGATGGCTTCGGCTTCGACGATCGAACGGTCCTTCGACACGGCCACGGTTTCCGCGCCGCGCGAACCGCGCACGACGTTCTGGTTCGGGGCTGCGGCGGTGCGCTGGGCTTCGGCGTTGACTTCGTCGCGGCTCTTGGACGAGATCACTTGGGTCACGCCTTGGTACGTCTCGGCTTGGGCGCCGGTGGCGGCCAGGAGGGTCAGGGCGGCGGCTGCGAAAATGTGCGAGGTCTTCATGTCTGTTCCTTGTGTTCGGCTAGATGGGATGTCCACCAGGCTTGCACGTTGGCTCGCCTGTGCGGCGAGTGTCAGCCGGAATTCCTTCGGGAAAACACTCGGTTCAGAGACACGGTGTTTCCTGTAGCGAAACAATCGGTCAACAAAGTCGTGCACGCAAAAGACCCGGGCATTCGCCGACTGACTGCTTCCGGCGTACACCAGAACCCCGCACCGGTCCTATCCGGCAAAACCCCCGAGAATCGGCACACCGCGCTCCCTCGCGAAAAACAACGGGTTTCACTGACATGGACAGTCTCGATCTGATCAAAACCTTCCGGGAAGTCGCCTCGCACGGCAGCTTCTCCCAGGCCGCCAAGCGGCTCGACATGTCGAAGGCCACGGTCAGCAAGTACGTCGCCGAACTCGAAACCCGCTTCGGCGTGCGGCTGCTCAACCGCTCCACGCGTTCCGTGAGCCTCACCGACGCCGGCCAGCTGCTGCTGGAGCGCAGCACGCCGATGCTCGAGATGGTCGAGCTCACGCAGGCCGAACTGCAGGAGCGCGCCAGCCAGCCCGGCGGCCGGCTGCGCATCTCGGCGCCGCACGGCATGGGCAACGGCGAATTCCCCGACCTGCTGGCCGACTTCATGCGCCACTACCCCGACGTGAGCATCAGCCTGCAGCTGACCAACCGCACCGTCGACCTCGCCGAGGAAGGCATCGACGTCGACATCCGCAGCGGCCCGGTGGAAGACGCCAACCTCATCGTGCGCAAGCTGCGGCTCATCCACATGGTGGTCTGCGCCTCGCCGGTCTACTGGAAGAAGCACGGCAAGCCCGCGCACCCGCAGGAACTCGCCCACCACGAGGCGCTGACCCATTCGCTGCTGGGCACGCAGCCCGCGTGGCGCTTCGATGACAACGGCCAGCCGCTGGACGTGCAGGTCAAGAGCCGCATGGACTGCACCGAGGGCGCGCCGCTGATCCGCGTCGCGATGCGCGGCTTCGGCGTGATCTACCTGCCCTCGTTGCTCGTGCAGTCGCACATCGACAGCGGCGAGCTGGTGCCGGTGCTCGAAGGCTATGCGCGCAAGGACATGTGGCTGTCGGCCGCCTACCTGCAGCGGCGCCACAACAGCGCGGCGCTGCGCGCGCTGCTCGACTTCCTGCAGACCCGGGTCGGCGCCAAGAAGTAGCAGATGAAATGAAAAAAGCCCGGCACTGCCGGGCTTTTGCTTGAAGCGTGACGGATCAGCCGACGTGCTTGGCAAAAAAGGCCAGCACGCGTTCACGCGCCGGCTTCGCCGCCGCGGCGTTGTACGAACCGCGCTGGTCGCAGTTGAAGCCGTGGTCGGCTTCGTAGACATGCACTTCCACCTCGGGGTGCGCCTTCTTGAAGGCCTCGATGGTGTCCAGCGGAATCCAGTGGTCGCGGTTGCCGAACTGCGCGAGCACCGGCACCTTCGGCTGGCGTGCGCTTTCTTCCGGCGTCGTCATGCCGCCACCGTAATAAGGTGCGGCAGCGGCCAGACCCGGCAGCAGGGCTGCGGCGCGCCAGACCAGCAGGCCGCCCCAGCAGTAACCGACGATGCCGACCTTGCCCGCCTTCGAGGCGTAGGCGATCGCGGCTTCGAGGTCCTGCAGCACGCCGGGCGCAGGCAGCGCCTCGACCGCGGTCTTGTAGCCGAAGCCGGTCTTCATGTCGTCGTCGCTGTAGCCCAGCTCGACGCCGGGCTTGACGCGGTGGAAGGTCGACGGCGCAACAGCCAGGTAGCCGTCGGCCGCGTAGCCGTCGGCCACCGAGCAGATGTGCGAGTTCACGCCGAAGATTTCCGGCACCACTACCACGGCGCCGCGCGGCGTGCCCGTGGGCTCGGCCACGTAGGCGGGAAAAGTGAAGCCGTCCTTGGCGGTGAGGTCGATGAATTGGCCCATGGGGTTCTCCTGAAACGATGGAATGAACAAAGAAAAAGCGGGTCGGCTCGCGCGCGCCGTTACGCGCGCAACGCCCGCTCGACGAAATCGAGCCGGTCCTGGCCCCAGAAGATCTCGCCGTCGATCACGTAGCTCGGCGCGCCGAACACCTGGATGTCGATCGCTTCCTGCGTGTAAGCCTCGTAACGCTCCTGCACCGCCTGGCTCTGCGATTGCTCGGCGCGCTTGGCCGGCAGGCCGCATTCCGCGACCAGGGCTTCGAGCAGGTTCGGGTCGCCGATGTTCCGCTCCTGCACCCACACGGCCGCGAACACCGCGGCGCTGATGCGCATCGCGGCCTCGGTGCCGTCGTGCATGTCGACCGCGATGATCAGCCGCGCCGCATCGTCGCCGGCCACCGGGAAGAACTTCGGCTTCGGGTTCAGCGGCAGGCCCAGGTGCTTCGAGAAGCGCGCCAGCTCGAGCAGCCGGTAGGCCTGGCGCTGCGGCGCGCGCTTGCCCAGCGGCAGCCCGCCCGACACGGGGAACACGCTGCCCATGTCGATGGGCCGCACGCGCACGGTGGCGCCAGCGGCCGCGGCGATGGCGGCAAAGCGGGTATGCCCCAGATAGGTCCACGGGCTCTGTGGCGCAAAGTAATAGTCGATGGTCTTGTGCATTCAGTAACCTCCGTGCTGCGCACTGCGGTGCGAGCTGGCTTGGGGCGGCGCGGTGCTCATGCTCGTGCTCATGCGCCAGCCCTCGGTGATGTAATCCAGGCCGTCGGTTTTAACTGACGCACAGTTTCTATGCAGGAGGTGGGATTTGGACCAGGTGCTCTTGATCACCGGCGGTGGGCGCGGCATTGGTGCCGCCACGGCCTTGCTCGCCGCGAAGCGTGGCTACGCCGTGGCCGTGAACTACGCCAGCAACTCGCTGGCCGCCGACGAGGTGGTGCGCACCATCCGCGCGGGCGGCGGCACCGCCATGGCGGTGCAGGCCGACGTGGGCGACGAAGCCCAGGTGCTCGCGATGTTCGCGAAGGTCGACGCCAAGCTCGGGCGCCTCACGGCGCTCGTGAACAACGCCGGCGTGGTCGACGTGCAGGCGCGCGTCGACGAGATGAGCGTGGCGCGGCTGGAGCGCATGTTCCGCATCAACGTGATCGGCAGCTTCGTCTGCGCGCGCGAGGCGGTGAAGCGCATGAGCACGAAGCACGGCGGCGAAGGCGGCGCCATCGTCAACATCTCCAGCGGTGCCGCGCGCATCGGCTCGCCCGGCCAGTACGTCGACTACGCGGCCAGCAAGGCAGCCATCGACACCTTCACCATCGGCCTGGCCAAGGAAGTGGCCGACGAAGGCATCCGCGTGAACGCGGTGCGCCCCGGCGTGATCGACACCGACATCCACGCCTCCGGCGGCCAGCCTGGCCGCGCCGCCGAGATGGGCCCAGGCGTGCCGATGAAGCGCAGCGGCACCGCCGAAGAAATTGCCGGTGCCGTCCTGTGGCTGCTCTCGCCCGAAGCCAGCTACACCACCATGGCCCTGCTCGACGTGACCGGAGGACGATAACGATGAGCACCTCCATGGACCTCATCAAGCCGCTGGTCACGCTGGTGGCCATCGTCAACCCGCTGGCCATCGTGCCCTTCTTCATCCACTACACGCAGGACTACTCCGACGCCCAGCGCAAGCGCACGGTGCGCATGTCAGCCTTCAGCGCCTTCGTGGTCATTGCCGTGAGCGCGCTCATCGGGCTGCAGCTGCTGTCCTTCTTCGGCATCTCGATCGCGAGCTTCCAGGTCGGCGGCGGGCTGCTGCTGCTCATGAGCTCGATCTCGATGCTCAACGCGCAACCGGCCGAGAGCAAGACCAACGTCGACGAGTTGCGCGCCACCGAAGTGAAGGCGTCGATGGGCGCCTCCATCGCGGTGGTGCCGCTCACGATTCCGCTGCTCACCGGCCCGGCCGCCATCTCCACCGTGGTGATCTACGCCGACAAGACACAGCACCTGTGGGAGCTGGGGCTGCTGGTCGGCTATGGCGTGGTGGTGGCGCTGGCGACCGCGCTGGCCTTTTCGCTCGCGCAGCCGATCGCGCGGGTGCTCGGCAAGACCGGCATCAACATCATGACGCGGCTGATGGGCCTGATCCTCGCGGCGCTCGCCGTCGAGGTGATGGCCGACGGGCTCGGCAAGCTGTTCCCGATCCTGTCGAAAGTCGCCTGAACAGGTTCGTTCAGGCCAGCATCTTCTCGATGACCTTCCAGTGCGCCGGCTCCACCGGCGTGATCGACAGCCGGTTGCCCTTGCGCAGGATGACCAGATCGGCCAGCTCGGGCTTGGCGCGCAGCTCGGGCAACGCCAGCAGCCGCGTCTTGCGCAGCGCCTGCACGTCGACCAGCAGCCAGCGCGGGTCTTCCTTCTTCGCGCCGGCGTCGTAGTACGGCGACTTCGGGTCGAACTGCGTCGGATCGGGTTGGATGCCCGAGGCCACGCGCGCGATGCCGGCGATGCCGGGCTCGGGGCAGCTCGAGTGATAGAACAGCACGCCGTCGCCGACCTTCATGCCGTCGCGCATGAAGTTGCGTGCCTGATAGTTGCGCACGCCGGTCCACGCCACGGTGGCATCGGGCGCGGCGAGGGCATCGTCGATCGAGACCTCGTCGGGCTCGGATTTCATCAACCAGTACTGGGGCATGGCGGCGGTCTCGCGAAGGGGATTTCGCGGAATATAGCCGCTCGCCCCATTCCGGGGCGGCCCTCGCTTACGGCGTCACGTAGTCAGAGACGACCACCCACTTCCCGTCCTTGATCTGCGACAGCCGCGACTGGTCGTTGCCCAGGCGCTTGGTGGCGGTGTAGGTGCTCTTCGGGCTGCCGAACATGTCGGGCTCGAAGGTGATGCTGTCCATCGCCTTGATGAAGCTGTCGGTCGTCAGGTTCGGGCCGGCCTTGGTGGCGGCCTTGATGAACGAGTCGATGATCACGTAGCCGTACACCGAGAACACGGTCGGGTCTTCGTTGAACTTGGTCTTGTACTTGTTGGCCCAGAAGCGCAGCGGCTGCGACTGCTCGTCGGTGTAGGGGTTCTGCACCGTCATGGTGGCGTACACGCCGTCCATGGCCTTGCCGCCCAGCTTGTGGATCAGGTCGGTGTAGGCCGCGCTCGAACCCAGGAAGGTCGGGTTGAAGCCGGTCTTGCGCGACTCGCCCACGGTGCCGATGGTCTCGCGGATGATGGTGCCGAGCACCACGAGGTCGCAGTTGGCGGCCTTCATCTTGGCGACCTGCGAGCTGAAGTCGGTGGCGCCGCGCTTGAACGAGGTCTTCTCGGCCAGCTCCATGCCCGCGGCCTTCAGGCCGGCCTCGGCGCCGCGCTGCACTTCCAGGCCGAACTCGTCGTCCTGGTAGATCGTGCAGACCTTCTTGGCGCCCTTGTCCTTGATCATCTTGGGCAGCGCCAGGCGGATCTGGTCGTAGTAGGTGGCCGCGAACGAATACTTCAGCCGGTTCAGCGGCTCGTACATTTCGCGCGCCGCGGTGATCGGCATGTAGTTGACGACGTTCTTGTCGAACTGCACCGGCATCGCCGCCATGTTCTGTGCCGTGCCGATGTGGCCGGCCATGATGAAGATCTTTTCCTGGTTGACCAGCTTCTGCGCCGCCAGCACCGCCTTCTTCGGGTCGTAGCCCGAGTCTTCGACGAAGAGCTTGAGCTTGCGGCCGTTCAGCGTGCCCTGCTCGTTGAGTTCGTCCACGCGCAGCTGCATGCCGTTGCGCGCCTGCTTGCCGAAGCCCGCGAGCGGACCCGACAGGTCCTGGATCGTGCCGATGCGGATCTCGTCCTTGCTCACGCCCTGCTGCTGCGCGGACGCGAGCGTCGCGATCAAGCCCAGCACGGCCAGCGTCGTCAATGTCTTGAGCTTCGTCATAGCGTTGTCTCCTCGGGTTGGCAAAAAAGAGGTCAGCGGTACATGGCGTCGATGCGCTGCGCGTACTTGGTCTGCACCAGCTTGCGCTTGAGCTTCATCGTGGGCGTGAGCTCCTCGTCCTCGGCGCTGAGCTGCGTCTCGAGCAGGAAGAACTTCTTGATCTGCTCGACACGCGCGAACTTGGCGTTGACGCGATCGATCTCGCCCTGGATCAGGTCCTGCACTTCCTGCGTGCGTGTCAGGCTCTCGTAGTTGCTGAACGGCACGTCGTGGTCCTGCGCGAATTTCTCGACGTTCTCCTGGTCGATCATGACGATCACCGTGAGGTAGGGCCTCTTGTCGCCGATCACCACGGCATCGGTGATGTAGAGGCTGAACTTGAGCTCGTTCTCCAGCTCGCTCGGGGTCACGTTCTTGCCGCCTGCCGTGATGATGATGTCTTTCATCCGGTCGGTGATGCGGAAATACCCGTCCTCGTCCATCACGCCCACGTCGCCCGTGTGCAGCCAGCCGTCGGCGTCGATGGTCTCGGCGGTCTTCTCCGGCAGATTCAAATAGCCCATGAAGACATTGGGGCCGCGCACCAGGATCTCGCTGGTGGCCGGATCGATGCGCACCTCGTTGTAGCCCGTGGCCGGGCCGATGGAGCCGGGCTTGATGCGGGTGACGGGCACGGCCGTGGAAGCACCGCACGACTCCGTCATGCCCCACACCTCGAGCATGGGCACGCCCAGCGCGAGGTACCACTTGACCAGCTCAGGCGAGATGGGCGCCGCGCCGGTCACGAGAAAGCGCGCGCGGTGGATGCCGATGAGCTTGCGCGCGTTGTCCAGCGCCAGCAGCCGCGCCAGCCGGAACTTCAGGCGCAGCCCCGTGCCGATCTCCTGCCCCGCGAGCACCTTGTTGGCGATGGTCTCGCCCACGCCGATGCTCCAGTGGTAGGCGGCCTGCTGCAGCGGGCTGGCCTCCTTCAGCGCGATCATCACGCCCGAATAGAACTTCTCCCACACGCGCGGCACGCCCGTGAACACCGTGGGCGCGATCTCGCGCACGTTCTCGGGCACCGTCTCGGGGTTCTCGACGAAGTTGAGGATCGAGCCCGTGTACATCGCGAAGTACTCGCCGCCCATGCGCTCGGCGATGTGGCACAGCGGCAGGAAGCACATGCGCTCGTCTTTCTCGTCCTGCGCGATGAGCGTGTTGTAGCCGCGCGCGGTGTACACCAGCCCCGCGTGGCTGTGCATGGCGCCCTTGGGCTTGCCGGTGGTGCCCGAGGTGTAGACCAGAATCGCCAGGTCTTCGGGACGGCAGGCCGCCACGCTGCGCTCCACCGCCTGCGGATCGCCCGCCAGGTGCGTGCGGCCGAGGGCGCGCAGCGCATCGAGGCTCATCACGCCCGGGTCGTCGAGCTCGCGCAGGCCTTCCATGTCGAACACGACCACGCGGCGCAGGCCGGGCAGGCTGGCGCGCACCTCGAGCGCCTTGTCGAGCTGCTCGTCGTCTTCCACGAAGAGCACGGTGGTGCGCGAGTCTTCGCACAGGTATTGCACCTGCGAAGCAGCGTCGGTCGGGTAGATGCCGTTGGAGACACCACCGCAGCTGAGCACGGCCAGGTCGGCCAGCACCCATTCGATGACGGTGTTCGAAAGAATGGATGCGCACTCGCCGCGCGTGAAGCCGATGGCCTGCAGGCCGGCCGCGATCTCGCGCACGGCCTCGGCGGTCTGGCGCCAGCTCCAGCTGCGCCAGATGCCCAGCTCTTTCTGCCGCATCCAGATGTTGTCGCCGCGCTGGCGCACGGCGTTCCAGAACATGGCCGACAGCGTCTCGCCGGGCACGAGGATGTCGTGGCCGGGTTCGATGGTTCGAAGATCCCAGAGTCCTTGCATGGCGACGGCTACCTCCAGGTCTTCTTCTTTTTCCAGCGCCGCTCGCCGCGCACGCCGTCGTCCTTGACACCGAGGTAGAACTCCTTGATGTCGTCCTTTTCGCGCAGGCGTTCGCACGAGTCTTCCATCACGATGCGCCCGTTCTCCAGCACATAGCCGTGGTCGGCGGCGTTGAGCGCCATGTTGGCGTTCTGCTCCACCAGCAGGATGGTGGTGCCGCGCTCGCGGTTGATGCGCACCACGATCTCGAAGATTTCCTTCGTGAGCTTGGGGCTCAGGCCGAGGCTGGGTTCGTCGAGCAGGATGAGGTGCGGCGCCGCCATGATGGCGCGCGAGATCGCCAGCATCTGCTGCTGCCCGCCCGAGAGCAGCCCGGCGTCCTGCGTGGCGCGCTCGCGCAGGATCGGGAAGTAGGTGAAGACGGTCTCGACGTCCCGCGCCACGCCGTCGCGGTCCTTGCGGGTGTAGGCGCCCATCAGCAGGTTGTCCTTCACCGACAGCAGCGGGAACACCTCGCGCCCTTCGGGCACGTGACTCAGCCCCTGCTGCACGATGAAGGCCGGGTCTTTCGCCGTGATGTCCTGCCCCTGGAACTCGATGCTGCCCTTGCGCGGATCGATGATCCCCGAGATGGTCTTGAGGATCGTCGTCTTGCCCGCGCCGTTGGAGCCGAGCACCGTCGCGATCTCGCCCTTGCGCACCTTCAGGCTCACACCGCGGATGGCCTTGATCGGGCCATAGGCGCTTTCGACGTTCAGCAGTTGAAGCACGACGTCGCTCATGCCGCTGCTCCCTGATTCAAGACGGAACATGCAGAGCCATCACGCCACCACGAAGCCCGGTGTGCGGTGCGGCGTGGGCGCCCCCTCTGTGCCGCCGAGGAGCGCAGCGTTTCGCGGATCAGGGCTCGCAGCTGTCTGAGCGAAGCGAGTTCTGCGAGACCCCGCGAAACGCGAGCACCGCAGGGCAGCCGCGAAGCGGCCGGCGCAGTGGGGGCGACCGCGCCGTGCCGCGCACCGGGCGTCTCCAAAGAGGTAACGAAGAAGCAAGTCACGCCACCACCCTCCGCAAACTGCTCACGTCATCCACAGTCCCAAGGTAAGCCTCGATCACCCGCGAATCCGCCTGCACCTCACGCGGAGACCCCGTAGCCAGCACCTCCCCTTGGTTCATGGCAAGCACGCGATCCGACACCTTGGAAACAAGCGACATGTCGTGCTCGACCATCAACACCGACACCCCCAGCTCATGCTGGATGTCCTGAATCCAGAACGCCATGTCCGCCGTCTCCTCGACATTGAGCCCCGAAGAAGGCTCGTCGAGCAGCAGCAGCTTGGGCTCGGTGCACAGCGCGCGCGCCAGCTCCACCACCTTGCGAACGCCGTAGGGCAGCCCCGCCACCATCGAGTCGCGGTAGTGCTGCAGGTCGAGCAGGTCGATCACCTGCTCCGCCTTCTCGCGCGCCGCGATTTCGGCGCGGCGCGTGGCCGGCGTGAAGAACACCTCGCTCCAGAAGCCTGTCTGCCGATGCGTGTGACGCCCGATCAGCAGGTTGTGCAGCACCGTCGCATGCTCGAACAGCTCGATGTTCTGGAAGGTGCGCGCAATGCCCAGCGCGGCAATCGCGTGCGGCGCCTGCTGCGTGAGCGCGATCGCCCCGCCCGCCTCGCCATGCCAGGTGATCTCGCCCGTGGTCGGCGTGTAGATGCGGCTGATCAGGTTGAACACCGTCGTCTTGCCCGCGCCATTCGGGCCGATCAGCGTGAACACCTCGCCGCGCCGCACATCGAAGCTCACCTTGTTGACCGCCAGCACGCCGCCGAAGCGCACGCTCAGGTCTTTCGCGGAAAGAAGGACGTCGTTGCTCATCTCAGCCGGTCCGATTTGGTGAACGACTTCTGCCGCTTGAACAAACCCTTGCGGTAGAACGGGAAGAGCTGCAGCCAGGTGCGGATCTTGAGCCAGCGCCCGTACAGCCCCAGCGGCTCGAACAGCACGAAGGCGATCAGCACCAGGCCGTACACCAGCCCCTGCAGACCGGGCGCCTGGCCGACCACCGCCGGCAGCCAGTCCTTGCCCATCGAGATCAGCTGCGGCATCGCGATGAGAAAGATGGCACCGAGGAACGCGCCATGCACCGAGCCCAGCCCGCCGATCACCACCATCAGCAGCAGGTCGATCGACTGCAGGATGTTGAACTGGTCCGGCGAGATGAAGCTCAGCTTGTGCGCGTACAGCGCACCGCCCAAGCCCGCGAGCGCGGCCGAGATCGCGAACGACATCGTCTTGTAGCGCGCCAGGTGGATGCCCATGCTCTGCGCCGAAATCTCCGAATCGCGGATCGCCACGAAGGCGCGCCCCGTCGGCGAACGCAGCAGGTTCAGGATGCCCAGCGTGGACACCACCGCCACCACCAGGCAGAGAAAGTAGAAGCCTTCGCCCGAGCCCAGCGACCAGCCGAACAGCTGCGGCGACTTCACATGCAGGCCCGCGTTGCCGCCCGTCACGCTTTCCCAGCGCGCGAACACCTCCTCGACGATGAAGCCGAAGGACAGCGTCGCGATGCCCAGGTAGATGCCCTTCACGCGCAGCGCCGGCATCGCCACCACCACGCCCACCGCCGCCGACAGCGCGGCCGATGCGAGCAGCGCGAGCGGGAACGGCACGCCCATGTTCGTCAGCACGCCCTGCGTGTACGCGCCAGTTCCCAGGAACGCCGCATGCCCGATGGAGAACTGCCCCGTGAAGCCCGCCAGCAGCATCAGCCCCAGGCCGACGATGCCGTAGATCAGCACGAAGGTCAGCTGCGCGAGCCAGTACTCGTCGATGACCCACGGCGCGACGAGCAGGAAGGCCACGAGCAGGCTGTACCAGAGCACGTGGCCACCGTGCCGCGCGAGGCGGATGTCCTGGTCGTAGCTGGTCTTGAAGATGAAGCGCATATGAGACTTACACCTTCTTGCGCAGCTTTTCGCCGAACAGGCCGTTCGGCTTGATCATGAGCATCAGCAGCACCACGATGTACGGCGCCGTGTCCTTGAAACCGTCGGGCAGGTAAAAGCCCGCGAACGACTCGACGATGCCGATCACCAGCCCGCCGACGATCGCGCCCGGCAGGCTGCCGAAGCCGCCCACCACCGCCGCCGGAAAGGCCTTCAGTCCGATGAAGCCCATGTTGGCGTGCACGAAGGTGATGGGCGCGAGCAGCATGCCGGCAATGGCCGCCACGGCGGCGGCGAGCCCCCACACCAGCCCGTTGAGCCGCTTCACCGGAATGCCCATGTAGTAGGCCGCGAGCTGGTTCTGCGACGAGGCCTGCATCGCGATGCCCAGCTTGCTGTAGCGGAACATGGCGTACAGCAGGCCGCACAGGATCGCGGTGGCGACGATGATCACGAACTGCTCGAGGTTCACCACCAGCTCGCCGAGCTTCCAGATCTGGTCCTTGTAGGGCACGGCCAGCGTGTGGGTGTCGGTGCCGATGCCCGGCACCATGGTGATGAGGCCGCGCGCCACGTAGGCGATGCCGATGGTCAGCATCACGATGGAGAACTGCGGCTGCCCGAGGATCGGGCGGATCACCACCAGCTCGAGCAGCACGCCGAAGGCCGCCATGGCCACCACGGCCAGCAGCGCCGCAAGCCAGAACGGCATGCCGAACAGCGACATGCCCGCGAAGGCACCGAACGCACCCAGCATCATCAGGTCGCCCTGCGCGAAGCTCACCGTTTCGGTGGCCTTGTAGATCAGCACGAAGCCCAGCGCGATGAGGCCGTAGATGCACCCTTGCGCGATGCCCGAGAGCAGGAGTTGAAGGATCTGCATGCGATGCCGTCCCGCCCGCGCCTACTGCCGGAACCCGCCGGCCGCGTCGTGCAGCGCGAGGCGGCGCGAGCCCGCCACGATGTCGCTGGGCTTGAGCCCGTAGACCTGGCGGATCGAATGGCTGAAGTGCGTGGAGTCGGGGTAGCCGGTGTCCAGCGCGATGTCGGTCAGCGTGCCGCTCTGGTGCACGTAGCGCAGCAGGCTGCGCGCACGCTTCCAGGCCCGGAAGCCGCGAAAGGCCATGCCAGTCTCCTGCTTGAACAGGTGCAAAAAGCGCGAGAACGACAGGTGCACCGAGGCCGCGCAGTCTTCCGCCGAAGCGGGCGCGGCCGGGTCGGCCACGAGCATGTCGACCACCTTGCGGATGCGCGCGTCGAGCGGGCGCGGCGTGAGCGGGCCGTCGAAGAACAGCGCGTCGAAATCGAAGCCGTCGAAGTCGATGCCGCGCGCCGAGGCCGCCAGCAGGTGGGCATGGACCTCGCGCATGCGCTGCACGAAGGCCGGCGCATCGACCGGGCCGCAGTGCTGCAGGAAGGCCGGCATGCGCGCGGGATCGACCGACTCCGATTCGATCAGCAGGTTGAAGATCAGCGGGCAGGCGCTCTCGACCTGGTGCGGCACGTGCGGCGGCACCACGATGAACTCGCCGCTTTGCCAGGCCCCGCCGCCGATGCGGATGCGGTTGGGCGGCGCACCGGCGGGCGACACGTACACGCCGTGCCCGCCCATGGCGCGCTCGGCCGCGGCGCCGAGCAGCCCGGCGTAGAAGACGCGCTGCGGCGTGAGCCACATGAGGCGTTCGCCCTGCCGTGCATCGCCGCCCGAAGGCGTCGACGTCCTGGTTCGCTGCATGGTGTCTGTCTCCTGCATCGGTCGACGACGTCCGACCGGGGGGTGGCGCCGCGTTCGCTGGATCGTAGCGGCGGGGGCCTTGCGCGCGGCATCCATTTGCGCGGGGACTTTCCCTAGGCCGACGCGAACGCGCGGCGCAGTTCCGCCGCGCACAGCGCGACGGCGGTGTGGGCCTCGTCGAGCACCTTGCCCATGGTGATGAAGCCATGGATCTGGCGCTCGAAGCACACGTAGTTCGCGCGGTTGCCGGCGGCCGTGAGCGCCTCGGCGTAGGCCGCGCCTTCGTCGCGCAGCGGGTCGTAGCCGGCCGTGAGCACGAGCGCCGGCGGCAGGCCCGCCAGGTCGGTGTGCAGCAGCGGCGAGGCGCGCCAGTCGAGGTCGTGCTTCGCGTCGGTGATGTAGTGGTCGTGGAAGTAGGTCATCGTGTCGCGCGTGAGCAGGTAGCCCTGCCCGTTCGCCTGGTGCGACGGATGGCCGCGGCGCATGTCGGTGGCCGGGTAGATCAGGAGCTGGAACACGATCGGCAGGTCGCCCGCATCGCGCGCGGCGATCGACGCCACGGCGGCGAGGTTGCCGCCCGCGCTGTCGCCGCCCACGGCAAGGCGGCTCGCATCGAGCCCCAGCGCGGCGGCTTCGCGGCGCACCCAGCGGGTGGCGGCGAGCACGTCGTCCACGGCGGTGGGAAAGCGGTGCTCGGGGCCCATGCGGTAGTCGACCGCGACCACCGCGCAGCCTGCGCCGTTGGCCAGCTCGCGGCACAGCACGTCGTGCGTGTCGAGGTCGCCGATGACCCAGCCGCCGCCGTGGTAGTACACGAGCACCGGCAGCGGGCCCGAGCCTGCGCCGAGCGGCTTGTACAGCCGCACCGCAATGGTGCCGTGCGGCCCGTCGGCAGCGAGGTCGCGCACCTCGGCGACCTCGGCCGGCAGCGGCTGCGTGGCGGTGCGGCGCTCGCGGTAGTAGGCCCGCGCGTCGGCGGGCGACAGGGTGTGGGTCGGCGGAATGCCGCGCGCTTCGATGAAATCCAGCAAGGCGCGCGCCTGGGGATGCAGCATGGTGTCTCCGGTGAATCGAACGGAGCGCTCAGTGTGGAGGGCGGGGCGCCTGCGGGGTATCCGCATGCACCCGCACCCGACCGGCGTCCTGGCGACAAGACCCGCACCATGCCCGCACCGCTGCGGGGTCGCTTGCGAAAACTGGCTACCGGGGCCCGGCTCGCGGGTTCACCCGGAGGGTTCGGTCGCTCAGGCCGTGCGGGGCTTCACGCGCGAAGCGGCTTCCTTGGCCAGCTTGCGGGCCGTGTCGGTGTCGGCCGCGTGCACCAGCGCCACGCCCATGCGGCGCTTGACGAAGCTCTCGGGCTTGCCGAACAGGCGGATGTCGCTGCCGGGCACCTGCAGCGCCTCGGCCACGCCGTCGAAGGCGATGCCGGTGGCGTCCACGCCGCCGTAGATCACGGCGCTGGCACCCGGGCTCTTGAGCGAGGTGTCGACCGGCAGGCCGAGGATGGCGCGCGCGTGCAGCTCGAACTCGTTCTGCCACTGCGTGGCCATGGTGACCATGCCGGTGTCGTGCGGACGCGGGCTGACTTCGCTGAACCAGACCTCGTCGCCCTTCACGAACAGCTCCACGCCGAAGAGGCCCTGGCCGCCCAGGTCGGCCGTGACGGCCTGCGCGATCTGCTGCGCCTTCTGCAATGCGGCCGGCGCCATGGGGTGGGGCTGCCAGCTTTCCACGTAGTCGCCGCTGACCTGCACGTGGCCGATGGGGTCGCAGAACTTCGTTTCGACGGCGCCCGCCGCGTCTTTCGCGCGCACGGTCAGGAGCGTGATCTCGTAGTCGAAATCGATGAAGCCCTCGACGATCACGCGGCCATGGCTCACGCGGCCGCCGGCCATGGCGTAGTCCCAGGCCTTCTGCACGTCGGCGGGGCCGTCGATCTTGCTCTGGCCCTTGCCGGAGCTGCTCATCACGGGCTTGACGATGCAGGGGTAGCCGATGCCCGCGTCGATGGCGGCCTGCAGCTCGGCCAGCGAGTCGCAGAACTTGTAGGGGCTGGTGGGCACGCCCAGCGTCTCGGCGGCCAGGCGGCGGATGCCTTCGCGGTCCATCGTGAGGCGGGCGGCGCGGGCCGTGGGAATGACGCGCACCACGCCCGCGTCTTCCAGCTGCTGCAGCATGGGCGTGGCGATGGCCTCGATCTCGGGCACCACCAGCGTGGGCTTCTCGGCCTCGATCAGCGCCTTGAGCTGGTCGGGGTCGCTCATGGTGATGGTGCGCGCGTGGTGCGCCACCTGCTGGCCGGGGGCGTTCTCGTAGCGGTCGACGGCGATGGTCTCGACGCCCAGGCGCTGCAGGGCGATCAGCACCTCCTTGCCGAGCTCGCCGGAGCCGAGCAGCATCACGCGGGTGGCGGAAGGGGACAGGGGAGTGCCGAGGGTGGTCATGCGAGGGCTCGAAAAAATGGGGTTGAAAACAATCGCAGCACTGTAAGCCACCCCGGGCCGGTGTCGCCCACGGGAACGGCGGCCCCTCCGGGCTGATTCACAATGACCGCCATTGCGCGACGGCGGCCCCGCGCCCGCCTCGCCTCCGATTTTCTTTTTTTGTTTCAAGGAGCATTTTTCATGACGATTCAGACTGTGGGCATCATCGGCGCCGGCACCATGGGCAACGGCATCGCCCAGGCCTGCGCGGTGTCGGGTGTCAACGTGGTGATGATCGACGTGGCCCAGGCCGCCGTCGACAAGGGCATCGCCACCATCTCGGGCAGCCTCGACCGCCTGATCAAGAAGGAAAAGCTCACGGCCGAGCAGAAGGCCGCCGCGCTGGCGCTGGTCAAGGGCTCGACCGACTACAACGACCTCAAGGGCGCGCAGCTGGTCATCGAGGCCGCCACCGAGAACCACGCGCTCAAGCTCAAGATCCTCAAGCAGGTGGACGATCTGGTCGGCCCCGAGGTGATCATCGCGTCGAACACCTCGTCGATCTCGATCACGCAGCTGGCCGCCGCCACCTCGCGCGCCGACCGCTTCATCGGCATGCACTTCTTCAACCCGGTGCCGATGATGGCGCTGGTGGAGCTGATCCGCGGCTACCTCACGAGCGACGCCACGCACGACGCGGTGAAGGCGCTGGCCGAGAAGCTGGGCAAGTCGCCCATCACGGTGAAGAACGCGCCGGGCTTCGTGGTCAACCGCATCCTGGTGCCGATGATCAACGAGGCTTTCTTCGTGCTGGCCGAGGGCCTGGCCACCGCCGAGGACATCGACGCTGGCATGAAGCTGGGCTGCAACCAGCCCATCGGCCCGCTGGCGCTGGCCGACATGATCGGCCTCGATGTGTGCCTGGCCGTGATGGAGGTGTACCTCGAGCAGTTCGGCGATTCCAAGTACCGCCCCTGCCCGCTGCTCAAGGAAATGGTCGCCGCCGGCCAGCTCGGTCGCAAGACCGGCCGCGGCGTCTATACGTACTGATCCGCAGCGCCACGACGACAACAACAAGGAGACAAGACCGATGACTGCGACCCCCACCACCCCGCCCGCCGAAGGCTGCATCGACACGCAGGTGCTCGACCACGTGCTGCTGATCGGCATCAACCGCCCCGCCAAGCGCAACGGCTGGACGCCGCCGATGTTCAAGCAGCTGGCCGAGGCCTACACGCGGCTGGACGACGACCCGAGCCTGCACGTGGGCGTGCTGCATGCCTTCGGCGACCACTTCACGGCGGGCCTGGACCTGCCGGCGGTCACCGAGTACATGAAGCGCGGCGAGAAGGCGATCCCGGCCGGGCTGGTGGAGCCGCACGACTTCGGCCTGGAGGGCTACCGCCGCCGCACCAAGCCGATGGTCGCGGCCGTGAAGGGCATCTGCTTCACGGTGGGCATCGAGCTGATGCTGGGCGCGGACATCGTGGTGGCGGCCGACAACTGCCGCTTCTCGCAGATGGAAGTGCAGCGCGGCATCATGGCCACGGGCGGCGCCACGCTGCGCATGGCCGAGCGCGCGGGGCTGGGCAACGCGATGCTGCACCTGCTCACGGCCGACGAGTTCGGCAGCGCCGAGGCCTACCGCCTGAACTTCGTGCAGAAGGTGGTGCCGGCCGGCCAGGAGCTCGACGCGGCGCTGCAGATCGCGCAGCGCATCGCGGCCCAGGCGCCGCTGGCCGTGCAGGCCACGCGGCTCAACGTGCTCAAGGCGATCGAACACGGGCCGCTGGCGGCCGTGGCGGAATTCATCGAGACGCAGAAACGCCTGTCGAACAGCGAGGACGCGGCCGAGGGCGTGCGCTCGTTCATCGAGCGCCGGCCTGCGCGTTTCAGCGGCCGCTGAGGCTGTTGATTTCCGTTCCGTTTCTGTCGTCCACTGGAGCCCGTTGCATGCCCTCTTCTTCTGTGTCGTCGTTTCTCTTCTTTCAACGCACGGCGCTGGCCGCCGCCTTCACCCTTCTTGCCGTGAACACCAGCCTCGCCCAGACCCCGCCGGCGCCCGCGCTGCCCGATCCCGCCGCCACCTCGGTCGAGGCGCTGGGCTGGATGCAGGGCTTTCCGCCGCCGCCCGACAAGCAGATCACCTTCGACAACCCGGTCGGCGGCGTGTACCCGCGCATCCGCTGGAGCTTCTCGCACGTGCGCGAGACGGTGCCCACGGCCAACGTGTGGCGCGGCCCGGGCGCCGCCAGCCCGCTGCCGGCGGCCAAGCCCCGCTTCGACATCGAGGCCGTGCGCTTCCAGCCCATGGGCGGTGGCGAGGCGCAGACCTTCGGCCAGATGATCGCGCGCACCTACACCGACGGCATCCTGGTGCTGCACCGCGGCCAGGTGGTCTACGAGAAGTACTTCGGCGCGCTCACGCCCGAGCGCCCGCACCTGGCGATGTCGGTCACCAAGTCCTTCGTGGGCACGCTGGCGGCCATCCTCGCGCAGGAAGGCACGCTCGACCCCTCGGCGCCGGTCACCAAGTACCTGCCCGAGCTCAAGGACACGGCCTACGGCGACGCCACGGTGCGCCAGGTGATGGACATGACCATCGGCGTGCGCTACTCCGAGAACTACGCCGACCCGAAGGCCGAGGTCTGGGACTACGCGCGCGCTGGCGGCATGCTCACGCAGGGCGCCAACTACACGGGCCCGAAGTCGTTCTACGAGTTCCTGGCCACGCTCAAGAAGGAAGGCACGCACGGCGACGCCTTTGCCTACAAGACGGTCAACGCCGAGGTGCTGGCCTGGATCGTGCGCCGCGCGTCCAACCGCTCGCTGGCCGACCTGCTGAGCGAGAAGATCTGGCGCCGCATCGGCGCCGAGCAGGACGCGTATTTCATGGTCGACCGCATCGGCACCGAGTCGGGCGGCGGCGGCCTGAACACCGTGCTGCGCGACATCGCGCGCTTCGGCGAAACGCTGCGCAACGGCGGGCGCGCGCCCAACGGGCAGCAGGCGATCGCCAAGGCGGTGGTCGACGACATCCAGCGCGGCGCCGATCCGGCGAAGTTCGCAAAGGCGGGCTACGCGCTTCTGCCGGGCTGGAGCTACCGGAACATGTGGTGGGTCTCGCACAACCCGCACGGCGCGTACATGGCGCGCGGCATTCACGGCCAGAGCATCTACGTCGATCCGAAGGCCGAGATGGTGATCGTGCGCTACGCCGCGCACCCGATCGCCGCCAACGCGGGCAACGACCCGCTCACCCTGCCCGCCTTCCAGGCCATGGGCGAGGCGCTGATGAAGCCTGAGCCCTGATGAGGCGGTGAGAAGAAGGAAGACGGGTCAGCCGGCCGCCGCCGGGGCCCGCGCCTTCGCGATGACGAGCAGGCCGTCCATGATCAGGCTCTCGACCAGTTCGAAATCTCCGTTCATGGCGGGCGCCATCTTCCAGCCCGCGCCGCCGGTCATGAAGCAGGCCGGCTCGGCGCCGCAGTGCGAGCGCACGTGCTGCACCATGCGCTCGACCGCGCCCGCGATGGCGTAGGTGCCGCCGCTGGTCAGCGCGTCGCTGGTGTTGGTGGGAAATTCACGCACCTCGCCGGTGGGCACGTGCAGGCCCGCCGTGCCCGACTCGAGCGCGCGCAGCATGATGCCGTGGCCCGGCAGGATGAGGCCGCCCAAAAACTTGCCGCTGGCATCGATCGCCTCGACGGTGACGGCCGTGCCGATCAGCACCACCACCATCGGCCGCTCGGGCCCTTGCGACAGCATGCGGTGGCGCGCGCCGATCATGGCCACGAAGCGGTCGGCGCCCAGCCGCGTCGGATGGTCGTAGCCGTTGACGATGCCCGCCTCGCCCGCGCTCGACACCACCCAGCGCGGGGCGCAGTCGAAGCGTTCGGTGATCTGCTCTTCGGCGCGCCGCCGCAGCGTGTCGCCGGCCACGACGCAGCCCAGCATGGAACCGGGCGCCGGCAGCTCGGCCCAGGGGCCATCGGCCAGGCGTTCGATGTGGTCGAGAAACTCGGCACCATGGGCCTGCAGTGCCGCACCGGGGAAGGCCCCCTCGTAAAGCGCCCACTTGAGCCGGGTGTTGCCGATGTCGATGGCGAGGAAGGGGGAAGACATGCGCGCGATTATTGCGACTTTGTTGTTATTCCTGCTGGCGCCTCTTTGACAGTCGCGGCGCGGGCCTACGCGGAGGGTCCCGGTTCCGCCGCTACATTCGCCTTTTCCATCCACCACGGCACAAGGAGAAAACCATGGGATTGCTCAGCTTCATCAAGGAAGCCGGTGAAAAACTGTTCGGCGGCTCGTCGGCCCAAGCGGCCACGCCCGATGCGAACACGGCAGCTGCCGCGGCCATCAAGACCTACATCGAGACCCAGAACCTCGGCCTCACCGGACTGGAGGTGACCTACACCGCCAGCAGCGGCGTCGTCACCCTCGCGGGCCAGGCGCCCTCGCAGGAAGCCAGCGAGAAAGCCGCGCTCGCCGCGGGCAACGTGGCCAACGTGACGAGCGTGGACAACAACCTCGTCGCCCCGGCCGCACCGCCGGCCCAGTACCACGACGTGGTGCGCGGCGACACGCTCTCGGCCATCTCGAAGAAGTACTACGGCGACGCCAACAAGTACAACGCGATCTTCGAGGCGAACAAGCCGATGCTGTCGCACCCCGACAAGATCTATCCGGGGCAGAAGCTGCGCATTCCGGCACTCTGACCACCACAACGGCGCCTCGCTAGGCGCCGTTGTGCCGCCAGGCCCCTGGCGACACGCCGTACTCGCGCTTGAACGCGCGGTTGAAAGCGGCTTCCGATTCATAACCCACGCCTTCGGCAATGCGCGCCAGGTTGCCCTGGTCCTTGCGCAGCATGCCGGCGGCCAGGACCATGCGCCAGCGCGCCAGGTAGTGCATGGGCGGCGCGCCCACCAGTTCGGTGAAGCGGTCCGCCAGCACGCTGCGCGAGGTGTGGATTTCCTGCGCCAGTGCATCGACCGTCCAGTTGCGCGCGGGCTCGGCGTGCATCAGCGCCAGGCAGCGGCTCACATGCGGGTCGCGCAGGCCCGCCAGCCAGCCCGGGTTGTTGGCGGGCATGGATTCGATGTAGCCGCGCAGCACTTCGGTGAACAGCACTTCCGCCACCTTGGCGGCCAGCATCTCCGAGCCGGGCGTGTGCGAAGCCGCATCCCCCAACACGAAATTGACCGACTGCTCGATCCACGGGCCCGCAGGCCTGCTGCGCAAGGGCGTGGTGAACAGGCGCGGGATGTTCGCCATGACGGGGTTGGGCGCGTCGCCTTCGTACGCGAACCAGCTGCAGACCAGCAAGGTGCGCTCGCCCTGGCCGCCATAGCGCACGCGCGCCAGTTCGGGCGCTCGCGGACTCACCACATGCGACATGTCCACCGCCGCATGCTGCAGGCCGCTGCCCAGCACATGCGAGTCGCCATGCGGCGCGACGATCACGTCGCCGGCGTGCGCGCGCACCGGCGCCTCGCCTTCGACCTGGGCCCAGCATTCGCCTTGCAGCACGAGGTGGCAGATGGCCAGGCGCTGTGCGCCGGGCCTGAGCACCTGCGCGATGTCCACGCCCCTGGGTACCTTGAAGCACCAGGGTGCATACATGTCCCCGTTCAGGAACAGCGCGCCCTCCAGGCGGATGGTCCGCAGCACGTCCGACAAGACATCCATGGTCACCTCCCGGCTAGCGAGGGCGGGGTTCCGGACAACAAGTCCGGCGAGACGGGCAATACAGGACGGCTTCGCGTCGGCACCATAGGTCCTGGTCGCCTTCGACCGATTCTAGACAGGAGTACCGCCATGCCCAAGTTCGTCATCGAGCGAGACATCCCCGGCGCCGGCCAGTTCACCGCGGCGGACCTGAAAGCCATCTCGCAAAAATCCTGCGGCGTGCTCAGCAGCATGGGCACCGACATCCAGTGGATCCACAGCTACGTGGCCGACGACCGGATCTACTGCGTCTACCAGGCGACCGACGAGGCCCTCGTGCGCCGGCACGCGGAGCTCGGCGGCTTCCCGGCCAACCGCGTGGACCGGGTGTACAGCGTGATCGACCCGGCCACGGCCGAGTGAGGCGGGCAGCGCGCTCTAGTTCTGGCGCCAGGGCAGCCCGCGCTTGCGCCAGCCGCCGGTCAACCCGCGGTGCCCGTTCTCGTCCGGGTTGCCCTCGAAGCCTTCGAGGATGTTGTAGGCCTGCGCGCCCAGCTCGGTCGCCCGCTTCGCCGCGGCGATCGAGCGCACGCCGCTGCGGCACAGCAGCACCAGCTTCTTGCCGCCCTCTGCGGCGGCGCGCACGCCGTCGTCGAAGGCCGGGTTGATCGCCATGCCCGGCCACTGCTTCCAGGCCAGCGGCACGGCGCCGGGCACGTAGCCGACCCACTCGCGCTCGGCATCGGTGCGCACGTCCACCAGCACGGCCTCGCCGCTCGCCATCCACTGCGCCGCCTGCTCGGGTGTCACGTCGCCGGCGTAGCCTTTTTCTCCAACGGGTTCACTCATGGTTGCTTTCTCTCTCGAATCTCTAGGGTAAGCCCGGAGCCTTTGACGGCTGCGGGCGATCGATCTGCACGCCGGATGATGGAATTTTTCACCGGTTCGTGAAAACCCTGTTTGTCACAAGGTGTGGCGCGCCAAAGATGGCGGTAGCGGCCAGTCGAAACCATAACGTGAAGACGACGGCCTGGGTGTTCCGGTCAGAGAACTATATGGAGAGACACATGACAGACAGCAAATCGCCCCGCCGTCGCAGCCTCCTCAAAGGCGCGGCAGTGGCCGCAGGCGCGATGTCCGCGCCGATGGTCAGCATGGCCCAAACCACGTCGCTGCGTTTCCAGAGCACCTGGCCGGCGAAGGACATCTTCCACGAGTACGCCAACGACTTCGCCAAGAAGGTGAACGACATGGCCGGCGGGCGCCTGAAGATCGAGGTGCTGCCCTCGGGCGCCGTCGTACCCGCCTTCCAGCTGCTCGAAGCGGTGAACAAGGGCACGCTCGACGGCGGCCACGGCGTGGTGGCCTACCACTACGGCAAGAACTCTGCGCTGGCGCTGTGGGGGTCGGGCCCCGGCTTCGGCATGGACGCCAACACCGTGCTGGCCTGGCACAACTACGGCGGCGGCAAGGCGCTGCTCGACGAGATCTACAAGAGCCTGAACATGGAGGTGGTGTCGTACCTGTACGGCCCCATGCCCACGCAGCCGCTGGGCTGGTTCAAGAAGCCGGTGGCCAAGGTCGAGGACATGAAGGGACTGAAGTTCCGCACCGTGGGCCTGGCCGTGGACATGTTCACCGAGATGGGCACGGCGGTGAACCCGCTGCCCGGCGGCGAGATCGTGCCCGCGCTGGACCGCGGGCTGATCGACGCGGCCGAGTTCAACAACGCCTCGAGCGACCGCGTGCTGGGCTTCCCCGACGTGGTGAAGAACTGCATGCTGCAGAGCTTTCACCAGTCGGGCGAGCAGTTCGAGGTGCTGTTCAACAAGGGCAAGTACAGCGCGATGCCGCAGGAGCTGCGTTCCATCATCGACTATGCCGTGCAGGCCGCCAGCGCCGACATGAGCTGGAAGGCGGTGCAGCGCAACTCGCAGGACTACGCCGACATGAAGAAGGCCGGCATCAAGTTCTACAAGACGCCCGACGCCGTGCTGCGCGCGCAGCTCGCGGCCTGGGACAAGACGGTGGAAAAGAAGGCCGGCGAGAACCCGCTCTTCAAGAAGGTGCTGGAGTCGCAGCGCGTGTTCGCCGAGCGTGCGCTGCAGTGGCAGAACGACTATGGCGTCGACTTCAAGATGGCCTACAACCACTACTTCGGCAAGAAGAAAAGCTAACCCCCAGCCTTCGCGCACTTCGTGTCGCTTCGCCAACCCCCTTTCAGGGGGCAACACCTGTGGCCCGGCAAAGCCGGTTCCACGGTGTTTCTGGAATGGGCCCTGCCCATCACAACATGACCATCCAACGCCTCCTCCACGCCGTCGACCGGTTCAGCATGCTGGTGGGCAAGACCTTCTCGTGGCTCATCGTCGCGCTGATGCTGCTGGTGTGCGGCGAGGTGTTCAAGCGCTATGCGCTGAACGCGCCCACGGCCTGGATCTTCGATGCCAACAACATGCTGTACGGCACGCTCTTCATGATGGGCGGCGCCTACACGCTCTCGCAGGCCGGCCATGTGCGCGGCGATTTCTTCTACGGCAGCATGAAGCCGCGCACGCAGGCGGCGCTCGACCTCGTGCTGTTCGCGGTTTTCTTCCTGCCCGGCGTGGTGGCGCTCACCTGGTCGGGCTGGACCTACTTCGGTGAATCGCTCGCGATGCGCGAGCAGACCTTCAACGCCGACCCGATTCCGGTGTACCCCTTCAAGTTCGTGATTCCCGTGGCCGGCGCGGTGCTGCTGGTGCAGGGCCTCGCCGAGATGGTGCGCTGCGTGCTGTGCCTGAAGACCGGCGTGTGGACGCCGCGCCTGAAAGACGCGGAAGAAATGGACGTGGTCGGCGACCAGCTCGCCAGCAGCAGCTACGTGAACGAGGCCGACAAGCGCGAGGTGATCGAGAAGGCCCACGCCATCGAACAGGCCGCGCAGCAGCGCAAGAGCGACACGGGCAACGGGGGCACAGCATGAGCGAACCGGCACTCGGCCTGCTGATGCTGGGCCTGATCGTCTTCGTGATCATGCTCGGCTTCCCCACGGCGTTCACGCTGATGGGGCTGGGCATGTTCTTCGGCTTCATCGCCTTCTATGACCCCGCCTCGCCCTGGCTCGACAACAAGGTCTTCGACCTGATGGTGCAGCGCGCCTTCGGGGCCATGACCAACGAGACGCTGCTGTCCATTCCGCTCTTCGTGCTCATGGGCTATGTGATGGAGCGCGGCGCGCTCGTCGACAAGATGTTCCACAGCGTGCAGCTCGCGTTCCGCCGCGTGCCGGGCTCGCTGGCGGTGACCACGCTCATCGTGTGCACCTTCTGGGGCATCGCGAGCGGCCTGGTGGGCGCGGTGGTGGTGCTGATGGGCGTGATCGCGATGCGCCCCATGCTCAACGCGGGCTACGACACGCGGCTGGCGGCCGGCGTGATCACGGCCGGCGGCACGCTGGGCATTCTCATTCCGCCCTCGGTGATGATCATCGTGTACGCGGCCGTGGCCGGGCAGTCGGTGGTCAAGCTGTATGCGGCGGCGATGTTCCCGGGCTTCTTCCTCGCCCTGCTGTACCTGATCTACGTGATCGGCTGGGCCGTGCTGCAACCGAAGGTCGCGCCCAAGATGCCGATCGACCAGCAACGCGCACCGATCACGCCGTGGGTGGCCCATCTCGCCGCCAGCTACTCGCCGCGCATGCTGCCCGCGCTCGCCGCGGCCGTGGTGGCGCCGGGGCGTGCCTTGCGCGGCGCGGTCGAAGGCGTGCGCCTGAGCTGGTGGATGCTGCTGCGCGGCCTGCTGAGCGCACTGGTGCCGCTGGCGCTGGCCGCGGTCACGCTGGGCTCGGTGTGGTGGTACGTGACCATCTACTCGCAGAAGGACAACAACGCGACGGCCCCCGTGGCCACGCAGCAGGCGACGCAGAAGACCGGCGAACCCACAGCCGCCGCGCCGGCTGCAGCCGAGCCGTCCGGCACCGGTCTGGCCGAGCCGCCGAGCAGCGACGAACCCGCGAACACCACCGAAAGCAGCGGCCTGCAGGAACCGCCCGGCGGCGTCGAGGAACCTCCGGGCAGCGAGCCCGCCGCCGCCCCTGCCAGTGAGGGTGGCCTGCAGCAGCTGGGCGACGCGGTCGAGGCACCCAAGACCGCCGCGGTGCCCGATGCCTTCTACACCGGCTTCTGGCTGGCCTGCCTCTTCACGCTCGCGCTGCTGGGCTGGTACTACTGGCGCATGGACGCCGAGCAGTTCGAAATTTTGCGCATGCTGGTGTCGTCGGTGATGCCGCTGGCCACGCTCACGCTGGTGGTGCTGGGCGTGATCCTGTTCGGCATCACCACCGCCACCGAGTCGGCGGCGGTGGGTGCGGCCGGCGCCTTCCTGATGGCATGGCAGGCCGGCACGCTGAACTTCAAGAAGATCAAGGAGGCGGTGTTCCTCACGCTCAAGACCACCTCGATGGTCTGCTGGCTGTTCGTGGGCTCGGCGCTGTTCTCGGCGGTGTTCGCGCTGCTGGGCGGCCAGCGCATCGTCGAGGAGTGGGTGCTGAGCATGAACCTCAGCCCGCTGCAGTTCTTGCTGCTGTCGCAGGCGATCATCTTCGTGCTGGGCTGGCCGCTGGAGTGGACCGAGATCATCGTGATCTTCGTGCCCATCTTCCTGCCGCTGCTGGCGCACTTCCAGATCGACCCGCTGCTGTTCGGCGTGCTGGTGTTCGTGAACCTGCAGGCGGCGTTCCTGTCGCCGCCGGTGGCGATGTCGGCCTTCTATCTGAAGGGGGTGTCACCGCCGCACGTGACGATCAACCAGATCTTCGCGGGGATGATGCCGTACATGCTGATCGTCATCCTGTGCATGGTGTTCATGTACATCTGGCCGGGGCTGACGCTGTGGCTGCCGCAGTACCTGTACGGTTGAGTTCAGGCTGAAGCCGGGTGCCGCGCGAAGCGGCGGCGCTCGAGCAGCTCGAACAGGCCCATGCCCAGCAGCATGGCGCCCACGAAGACCAGCGCCTTGACCTCGCCCGTGCCGAGCGAGACCAGCGCAGGCCCGGGGCAGAAGCCCGCGATGCCCCAGCCGACGCCGAACAGCAGGCTGCCGCCGACCAGGCGGCGGTCGATGTGGCGCAGGCTGGGCAGCGTGAGCGGCCCGCCGAGCAGCGACTCCTTGCGACGGCCGGCCAGCAGGAAGCCGACGGTGCTCACCGCCACCGCGCCGGCCATCACGAAGGCGAGCGACGGGTCCCAGGCCCCGCCCACGTCGAGAAAGCCCAGGATCTTGGCCGGATTGGCCATGCCGGAGACGATGAGGCCGAGCCCGAAGACAAGGCCGGCGAACAAGGAAGCAATGGCGGTCCACATGGCAGGTCTCCCGGTTCACGACAGGTTCAGCAGGTGGCGCATCACGAACACCGTGGCGACCCCCGCAGCGATGAAAGCCAGCGTGGCAGCCAGCGAGCGCGGCGAGCGCCGCGCCAGCCCGCACACGCCGTGGCCGCTGGTGCAGCCCGCGCCGTAGCGCGTGCCCACGCCCACCAGCAGGCCGGCCAGCGCGAGCGTGCCGTAGCCCGCGTCGATCTGCGCCGCGGGCAGCACGGCGAAGAGCCCATACACGAGCGGCGCGCCGACCAGCCCGAGCACGAAGGCCGCGCGCCAGGCCATGTCGCCCTTCATGGGGCGCAGCAAGCCGCCCAGCACGCCGCTGACGCCGGCGATGCGGCCGTTGAGCAGCACGAACATCGCCGCGGAAAGACCGATGAGCACGCCGCCGGCCAGTGCGGCCCAGGGCGTGAAATGAGGCCAGTCGATGGTGGGCATCTTCAGTTCTCCTTCGGGCAGTAGAGGCGGTACAGCACCGCCAGGATCTCGAGCAGGGCCGGGTCGGCCACGCGGTAGTAGATGTTCTTGCCCTCGCGGCGGGTGTCCACCACGCCTTCGGTGCGCAGCACCGACAGCTGCTGCGACAGGGTGGGCTGGCGGATGCCCAGCGTGCTCTCGAGGTCGCTCACGCACATCTCGCCCTGCGAAAGCTGGCACAGCAGCAGCAGCCGGGCCTCGTGGGCCAGCAGCTTGAGCACGGCGACGGCCTGGCCGGCGGCGCTGCGCAGCAGTTGGGGGTCGATGGCGTGGGTCGGGGTCTTCATGGGAGGATGACAGTTCGCGAAATAACATTATATGAATTCATATAATATTTGTCGCTTGATTGATTGAATGAGTGCCTGGCTTCCAGGCACCGCAGAAGGAGCGCCGATGACCCCGACCCCCATGCCCCCACGCGCCACCACCCAGGCCTTCTTCGATCCCGCGACGGGCACGGTGTCCTACGTGGTCTGGGACCGTGCGACGAAGCGCGCCGCCGTCATCGACCCGGTGCTCGACTACGACTTCCGCTCCGGCCACACCGACACCGCCTCGGCCGACCGCCTGCTGGCGTACCTGCGCGCGCAAGCCCTGCAGGTGGACTGGATCCTGGAGACCCACGCGCACGCCGACCACCTCTCGGGCGCGCGCCATGTGCAGTCGCAGGCCGGCGGGCGCATCGCCATCGGCGAGCACATCCGCACGGTGCAGGCCACCTTCCGCAGCCTCTACAACCTGGAGCGCGACTTCCTGCCCGACGGCAGCCAGTTCGACCACCTCTTCAAGGACGGCGAGCGCTTTCGCATCGGCGAGATCGAGGCGCAGGCGCTGCGCGTGCCCGGCCACACGCCGGCCGACATGGCCTACCTCGTGGACGACGCGGTCTTCGTCGGCGACACGCTCTTCATGCCCGACCTGGGCAGCGCCCGCGCCGACTTTCCGGGCGGCGACGCGCGCGAGCTCTACCGCTCGATGCGCCGGCTGCTCGCGCTGCCGCCCGAGACCACGCTGTACGTCTGCCACGACTACCCGCCCGCCTCGCGCGAGCCGCGCTGGCAGAGCACGGTGGCGCAGCAGCGCGCCCACAACATCCACGTGCGCGACGGCATCGGCGAAGACGCGTTCGTGCGCATGCGCACCGCGCGCGACGCCACGCTCGAAGTGCCGACGCTGATCCTGCCGTCGATGCAGGTCAACGTGCGCGGCGGCCGCCTGCCGCCGCCCGACGACAACGGCGTGGCCTACCTGCGCATTCCGCTGAACACGCTGCCGGGCCACCGCCCGCGCGCCGCGCCGGGCTGAGCGCGCAGTGAACTAGCGCCGCCGCTCCACATACGGCCGCGCCTGCAGCAGCACGATCTTGTCGCCCACGGTCGCCCATTCGATGTCCTGGTCGACCGCGTTGAAGGTGCGCTTCACCGCCGCGCCCACGGCGGCGAGCCGCACCACCAGCTCGTCGGTCAGCACGTGGCGGCCGACTTCCACGGGCACTTCCTTCACGCCGCCGTCCTTGTCCAGCTGCAGCGCCGTTTCTTCAGCCGAGCGGCTGAGCACCTGGATGGCCTTGGACCAGCTCGAGTACATCACCTGCTCCGCCACGCGCTTGCCCTCGACCACGCGGATGCCGATGCCGCGCTTGGCCGAGATGTAGGTGACGTGCGGGTGGCCCGCGTCGAAGGGGTCGCGCGTGATCATCACGCCGGCGTTGGTCGAGTCGATGGCGGTCTGCACGAACACGCCCATCAGCACCGACTCGGCACCGAAGCCCGCGGCGCTGCGCGCCTCCCAGGCCTCGGGGTTGAACACCGAGGCCCAGACCTTCTTCACCGCGAGTTCGAGCGCGTCGCCGGTCTTCACGTTGGGCACCGTGGTGTAGAGCCCCGCGCCGCTGAAGCCCGGCAGGTCTTCCGAGTTGGACGAGCTGCGCACGAACACGCCGCCCCCGCCCAGCTGCGCCTGCCACGCCGCGCGCCAGGCCGCCGCGGTGGCGGGCTCGACGGGCCATTGCACGATCTCGTCGCGCAGCTGCGCCAGCGCCTTCTGCCGCACCTGCGGGTCGCCCGCGAAGCCGGGCTGCTGCTGCATGCGCGCGATGCGCTCGGCCAGCCCGTTCGACCGCATGAAGCGGTCGTAGTGCGCGAACGGAATGCAGAAGCCGTCGGGCACCGTGGTCGAGGGAATGTGCGCGGCCAGCACGGCGCCGAGGTTGGCCGCCTTCGAGCCGCATTGCACGCTGTGGCGCGCGCGCAGCGAGGCCAGGGGCAGCAGGCGCGTTTCGCGCAGGTCCGGCTTCGCGGCCTTGCTGCCGGGCAGCACGCCGGTGGCAGCCGCACGCACGGCGCGCGGCGGCAGCGCGGCGATTTCTTCCGGCGAGAGGCGGCGCAGCTGGTAGCCCGAGGCCGCCACCTTCAGCGCCACCCACTGGCCCGCGTGCGCCTTCAGCACCGTGGCGGCATCGCGCACGTAGGCGTTCGGAATGCCCCAGCCCTTGGCCAGCAGGTTGACGTGCGACAGCGCCGTGGACGGCCGCTCGGTCAGCACGCCGGCCACCGGCGGCAGGTTGATCGGCACCTCGCGCAGCACGGCGATGTCGTCAGGCAACAGCGCATTCAGGCCCGAGGCGTCGTTCACGATGCGCACACGGCCCGTGGCGGTGCCCAGGTTCATCGGCAGGAAGGGCTGCTCGCGGATCAGCGCCTCCTGGCTCACGAAGTCGATGCCGGCCTCCTTCGCGATGCGCTCGTGCAGCGTGGAGTTGGTCTTGAACTTCACCGGCGCGAAGAAGCTGGCCTTCACCTGCGCCTCGGCCTCGCGCAGCAGCGGCACCGTGAGCCGGTCGCCTTCCCAGAACTCGTAGGTGAAGGTGCCGATGTTCTGCTGCCAGCTCAGCGTGCCGAACAGGAAGCGGCGGTCGGGCACGAGGTAGTTGCGGTCGATCTCGCGCTTGACCGTGTTCGGCGTGAGCCGCGTGTCGCGCAGGAAGCGCACATGCAGCTGGAAGCGCGGCGTGTCGATGTAGTGCATGCGCGCCGGCTTCGCCTGCCGGTCGATCGCGAACAGCACGTGGGCCAGCTGCATCGGCGTGCCGGCGTCGTAGACGCGCGCCAGCGTGTCGAAATCGCCCTGGCTGCGCAGTGCCGGCAACGAGGCAGGCACGGCGGGGCGCGGCACGAGTTGCGCGGCCGGGCCTTCGGGCTGTGGCTGGTTCTGTTGCTGGTAGTACGACGGCTTGCGCGCGAGCTGCGCGCCGGCCGGCGCGACGGCCATCGCGCACAGCGCCAGGACCGGCAGCCAGGCCAGTGTCGTGCCGTTCTTTTTCTTCTGCCTGTTGGAATCGTTCTTCATGGGGCTCCTCCTTCATTGCCGACAAGCGCGGATTCTCGCTGGCAGCCCGCCCCATTTTTTCGCGCGTCAGCCGCGCTACGTCGCCTGCGTCGACTGGCCGCATTGCGCGCAGAACTTCGCGCCGGGCGCCATCGCCGTGCCGCACTGCCGGCAGGCCGCGGGCAGCATCGACGTGCCGCATTGCTGGCAGAAGCGCGCACCGGCGACGTTCACCGCGCGGCAGGCCGGGCAGGCGCTGCCGCCGGGTGGCGGCCCCCCTTGGTCGCGGCCATGGCCGTAGCCGCCTTGCGAGCCATGGTGCCCACCACCACCGCCGTGGCGCGCGCCGCCATGTCCACCGAAGAGTCGTTCCAGCATGCCCATGTGTTTCTCCCTTGCGTCGTGCAACAGGCCGGTGGCAACGTCGCCGATGGCGATGAATTCCCGCAGGCCTGCAGACAGTGGATTCCCTGAAGCAGCTTCAGGGTCAAGCGCCCCCCGGCAAAGACCCTCGCAGGCCGCGGTGCTTCACGGCCATGCCCCCGGCCGAAGCGCCGCCGCCGCCCCGCCGCTACAGTCGGCCGCAAGGAGCGTCTTTCTCATGCAACCATTCGATTTCGACCTCTTCGTCATTGGCGGCGGCAGCGGCGGCGTGCGCGCCGCGCGCATGGCGGCGCAGACCGGCGCGCGCGTCGCGCTGGCCGAGGCCGCCGAGCTCGGCGGCACCTGCGTCAACGTGGGCTGCATCCCGAAAAAGCTCTACAGCTATGCGGCCGGCTATGCCGAGTCCTTCGAGGAAGCCGAAGGCTACGGCTGGAAGCTCCCGTCGGCGCCGCAGTTCGACTGGGCGCACCTCAAGGCCCGGCGCGCCAAGGAGATCAGCCGGCTCAACGGCATCTACGGCTCGCTGCTGAAGAACTCGGGCGTCACACTCGTCACCGGCTGGGCCCAGCTGGTCGATGCGCACACGGTGGAAATCGAAGGCAAACGCCACACCGCGCGCCACCTGCTGGTGGCCACCGGCGGCACGCCCTTCGTGCCCGAGATTCCGGGCCGTGAACACATCGTGACCTCCGACGCGATGTTCGACCTCGACCCGTTCCCCAAGCGCCTGCTGGTGGTGGGCGGCGGCTACATCGCCTGCGAGTTCGCCTCGATCTTCAACGGCCTGGGCTCCAAGGTGACGCAGCTGCACCGCCGCGCCCACCTGCTCACGGGCTTCGACGACGACGTGCGCCAGTTCCTCGCGACCGAGATGGGCAAGGCCGGCGTCGACGTGCGTCTGAACTGCGAGGCCTCGTCGATCGCGCGCGGGCCCGACGGCCTCGTGGTCACGCTTGCGCGCGGCCAGCAGATCGAGGCCGACACCGTGCTCTTCGCCACCGGCCGCGTGCCCAACACACAGGGGCTCGGCTTGGAGGCCGCGGGCGTGAAGCTCGACGCCAAGGGCGCCATCGCGGTCGATGCGCACTACCGCACCTCGGTGCCGTCGATCTACGCGGTGGGCGACGTGTCGACCCGCGTGCAGCTCACACCCGTGGCGCTGGCCGAAGCGATGGTGGTGGTCGACGCGCTGTTCGGCAAGGGCAAGCGCGGCATGGACTACGAGTTCATTCCCACCGCCGTCTTCACCCACCCCAACATCGGCACCTGCGGCTACAGCGAGATCGACGCGCGCGCGAAGTTCGGTGAGGTCACCGTGTTCTCCAGCGAATTCAAGTCGCTGCGCCACACCCTCTCGGGCCGCAGCGAGCGCACCTTCATGAAGCTCGTGGTCGACAAGAAGAGCGACCGCGTGGTGGGCCTGCACATGGTGGGCGCGGACGCGGGCGAGGTGGTGCAGGGCTTCGCGGTGGCGATGCGGGCGGGCGCCACCAAGGCGCTGTTCGACAGCACCATCGGCATCCATCCCACCGCCGCCGAAGAGTTCGTGACGATGCGCGAGCCGATGCCCGGCTAGCCGCCGGCCTGGGGCTGCTTGCCTTCGAGCAGCTTCACCATCACGAACAACACCCGGTTCGCTGGCGTCGGCACGCCCAGCGCCTCGCCGCGCCGCACGACCAGTCCGTTGAGGTGGTCGATCTCGCTGCGCTTGCCGCGTGCGAGGTCCTGTGCGGTCGACGAATACTGCGAGGGCATCGACTGCGCGATGCCGCGCACCGCCGCATCGACATCGCCCGGAATCACCACGCCTTCGGCCTTCGCCACCGCGAGGCATTCGGCGACCACGTCGCGGATCACGTCGGTCACGCCCGTGCCCTGCACGAGCTCGCCGTAGGGCAGCTGCGACACGGCCGACAGCGCGTTGTAGGCGCAGTTGAGCACCAGCTTGGCCCACAGCGCACCGCGCACGTTGTCGGAAATCTGCATGGACACGCCGGCCGCGATCAGTGCCTGCGCGACCTCCTCGCTGCGGCGCGAGGGCGCGATCACCAGCTCGCCGCGGCCGTGGTGCTTCACATGGCCCGGCCCCGCCATCTCGGTCGCCACGTAGACCACGGCGGCGGCCACGTCGTGCGACGGCAGTGCCGCGCGCACGCGCGCGTCGTTGTCGACGCCGTTCTGCAGCGTGAGCACCAGCGCGCCGGGCGCGAGGTGCGGCTGGATCTGCGCGGCGGCCGATTCGGTGTCGGTGGACTTCACGCAGAACAGCACCAGGTCGGCGCCCTGCACGGCACCGGCTTCGGTGCTGGCCTCGAGGCGCACCTGTTCATCGAAGGCCTTCGTCTCCAGCCGCAGCCCGTTCGCACGCACCGCCTCCACATGCGAAGGCCGGCCGATCAGCACGACTTCGTGGCCCGCGCGCGCCAGCATGGCGCCGTAGTAACAGCCGACCGCGCCGGCACCCATGACTGCGACTTTCATCGATTCGATTCCTTGGTTGTTCCGTGGGCAGAGCGTAGCGAAGACGGCCGCTTCATGCCTCGGTCTCCACGCCGCGCGACTTCTGCCCTTCGTCCATGATCCATTCGCGAAACGCCGCGAAGGCCGGCAGGTCGAGGCGGTCGGGCCGATAGCACAGGTAGTGGCCCTGGTCGACGCGCACCGGCGTGCCGCAGGGGCTCAGCAGCGCGCCTTCGGCCAGCTCTTCCTGCACCAGCAGTTTCGGCACGAGGCCGATGCCCAGCCCGTTGAGCGCCGCCTGGATCAGCGCCGAGTACTGCGCGAAGCGCGGGCCGGCCACGGTCTGCACCTCGGGCACGCCGTGCTGCGCGGCCCACTGGCGCCAGGCGGTGGGCGCGCCCTCGTGGTGCAGCAAGGTGTGGCCGACGATGTCGATGGGCTGCACGATGCGGTGGCGCCCCTCGACCAGCGCGCGCGCCACGATCAGCACGAACTCGCGCCCCGCGATGTATTCGGAGACCACGCCCGGCCAGCCGTCGGGGCCGTAGCGGATGGCGGCATCGACGCCGGCCGGGATGCCGTCGCTGGGCTCCAGGTGGCGGCTGAAGCTCAGCATCACGTGGCGGCTCTTCTGGCTGAAGGCCGGCAGACGCGGAATGAGCCACTTGGTGAGGAAGGTGGGCACGCTGGCCAGCGTGAGCAGGCCGGCGCCGGCATCGCCCGAGCGCGCCTCGAAGGTCGCGGTCTCGATGGCGCGCAGGCCGCCCGAGATCTTCTGCCAGTACACCCGCCCCTGCGGCGTGAGCTGCACGCCGCGGCCGTTCTTCTGCAGCAGCTCGCGGCCCAGGAACGCCTCGAGCCCCGCGATCTGCTTGCTCACGGCGCTCACGGTGATGCACAGCGCACCGGCCGCGAGCGTGATGCTCTGCTGGCGCGCCACGGCGTCGAAGGCCAGCAGTTCCTGGATGGTGGGGCAGTCGCGTTTCATGCCTGGCTCCGGTTGATGAAAGTCGTGTGAAAAACACTTGCCGATTGCTCAAGTGTCGTCATCCAACTTTCACCCATAAGTGTGCATCTGCTTCCTAGAATTCGCTGGAACGCGGCAATCCGCCGTGGGCAAAAAGTAGAGCATCCGGAAAGTATGCCGGGTGCGCAAGACCTTCGGAGACACCCCCTTGATTCGCGGCATCTCGCTCGTCTACGGCCTGTACCTGCTGCTGCCCATCGCCCTGCTGGCGATCGGCAGCTTCGGCGGCAACTGGACCAACACGCTGCTGCCCACGGGCGTCACCGGGCAGTGGTATGTCGACCTGTGGCTCGACACCTCGTTCCGCAAGGCCTTCGTGAGCAGCCTCGTGGTGGCGATGGCGGCCTGCGCGATCAACACGGTGCTGGCGCTGCCGCTGGCCTATGCGCTGTACCACGGCGCGCGGCGCGGCAGCAGCATCGCGGCGCGCATCGTGAGCGCCACGCCGGTCGCGGTGCCGACCATCACGCTGGCCTTCGGCTACATGATCGTGTTCAACACCGACCTCGCGCCATGGCTGGGCTCGATGCCGCTGCTGATCGCGGCGCACGCGATCCTCACGCTGCCCTACCTCACCAACACGCTGCTCACCGACCTGCGCCACCTGGACCTCGGGCGGCTCGAGCAGGCGGCCGCCACGCTCGGCGCCTCGGGCTGGCAGCAGTTCACCGGCATCGTGCTGCCCAGCCTGCGCCAGAGCCTGATCAGCGGGCTGGTGATGGTGGCGGCCATTTCGGTGGGCGAGTTCGGGTTGTCGAACCTGCTCACGAGCTTCCAGAACCGCACCTACCCGGTGGTGCTGCTGCAGGCCTTCTACGGCGCGACGGGCTTCGCCTGCGCAGCGACCGTCATCCTTCTCGTGCTGGCGAGCGCGTCGGCCCTTCTTTCCTCTTCTCTGGTGAAGCAGCGCGCATGAGCCTCTTACTCGACAACGTCAGCTACAACTACCCCGGCAGCGCGCACGGCCTGCACGACGTGTCGCTCGACGTGCGCACGGGCGAGCTCGTGGCGGTGATCGGGCCCAGCGGCTCGGGCAAGTCGACGCTGCTCAAGCTGGTGGCGGGGCTGGAGACCGGTCACACGGGCCGCATCGTGCTCGGCGGCGACGACATGTCGCGCACGCCGGTGCACCAGCGCCACATCGGCATGGTGTTCCAGAGCTATGCGCTGTTTCCGCACCTGAGCGTGCTGGACAACGTGGCCTACGGGCTCAAGCTGCGCAAGGTGGACACGGCCCCGCGCCGCCAGCGCGCGCAGGAGCTGCTCGACATCGTCGGGCTGGGCGACCATGCACAGCGCGCCGTGGCGCAGCTCTCGGGCGGCCAGCAGCAGCGCGTGGCCCTGGCCCGTGCGCTCGCCATCGATCCGCGTGCGCTGCTTCTCGACGAGCCGCTCTCAGCGCTCGACGCCAGCGTGCGCGGCCATCTGCGCGACCAGATCCGCTCGATCCAGCAGCGCTTCAACGCGACCACGCTGCTGGTCACGCACGACCAGGAAGAAGCGCTGGTGATGGCCGACCGCGTGGCGATGCTGAAAGACGGCCGCCTGCTGCAGATCGCCACGCCGCGCGAGATCTACGAGCACCCCGCGAGCCGCGCAGTGGCGGAGTTCGTCGGGCTCTCGACCATCCTGCCCGCCAAGGTGGCGTCGCCGGGCCGGCTCGACATGGGCTTTGCCGAGCTCTTCGCCGAGACCGGCAACCGGCCCTTCGGCACGCCGGTGCATGTGCTGGTGCGGCCCGAACACATCCGCCCCGACCCGGCGCCCGACAGCGTGAACCGCCTGGCCGGCCGCACCGGCGCGCAGCGCTACCTGGGCGCGCTCACGCGCTACGACTTCGACGTGGCGGGCGCGGGCAAGCCCTTCCTCGCCGAGTCGGCCGCGCCGGCGGCCGAAGCGATCGCCATCGCCCCCGAACACCTTCGCCTGCTCGACCACTGACCTTTCCTCTCAAGGAGCCACCATGCAACGCAGACATCTGATCCAGGCCGCCGGCGCACTGCCCGTGCTGTCGCTCGCCCGCACCGCCTTCGCTTTCGACGGCCCTGAGCTCTACGCGGGCGAGAAGGCGCTGTACGCCGAGGCGCAGAAGGAAGGCCTGTGCGTCTCCTTCGACACCGGCCCCGAGTGGGCCAACTGGAAGTCGCTGTTCCGCGACTTCAAGAAGCGCTACCCCGAGATCGAGCTGACCTACAACGACATCGGCTCGGCCGCCACCGTGGTCGCGCTCGAAAAAACCAAGCGCCGCCCGCAAGCCGACACCGCCTACTACTTCGCCGCCTCGGCCGTCGATGCCGCGAAGAAGGACGTGGTCGCGCCCTTCAAGCCCGTCAACTTCGACAAGCTGCCACCGGTGTTCCGCGAGGCCGAGGGCCGCTGGTTCACCATCCACACGCTCAACATCGCGTTCCTGGTCAACAAGAAGCTGGTGAAGAACGTGCCCACCGGCTGGGCCGACCTGCTCAAGCCCGAGTTCAAGAGCACGGTGGTCTACCTCGACCCGCGCTCCACCGGCATCGGCCAGGTGCTGACCTTCGCCGCGGCGTATGCCAACGGCGGCAGCGTCGACAACGTGCAGCCCGGCACCGACTACCTGGGCAAGCTGCACGCGGCCGGCAACGTGCTGCGCGTGGAGGGCACCACGCCGTATGCCAAGTTTCTCAAGGGCGAGATCCCGGTGTGGATCAGCTACGAGAACGACGGCCTGAAGGCCAAGCACGTCGACGGCATGGGCGACGCGGTCGAAGTCGTGATCCCGAAGGAAGCCAGCGTGGCCGCGCCCTACGCCATCAGCCTCGTGAAGAACGGCCCGAACCCGAACGCCGGCAAGCTGTGGCTGAACTTCATCATGAGTGAGGCCGGCCAGTCGCTGTTCGCGCAGGGCTTTGTGCGCCCCGCCGTGCCGGGCACGCCGCTCTCGGCCGATGTCGCGGCCAAGATGCCGGCCGCGCCGCAGATCAAGCCGCTCGACGTGGTGAAGGCCTCGGAGCGCAAGGCCGAGGTCGACAAGCTCTGGGCGCAGGCCGCGCTGGGCAAGTAAGAGGCCGTGATGCGACGCTTTGGCGCCTGGCCCGCGTGGGCCTTCATGGCGCTGTTCTTCGCGGTGCCGCTGGCGGCGCTGCTGCCCGAGGCCTTCGGCGAGGGCGGCAGTGCCTTCGGGCGGCTGTTCGGCAACCCGCTGTTCCTGGGCGCGCTGCGCAACACGCTGGGCCTGGGCCTGGCGGCGGGCGCGATCTCGGCGCTGGTGGGCACCTGCATCGCCATCGAACTGGCACGACAGCCCGAAGGCCGGCGCCAATGGATGATGACGCTGCTGGGCCTGCCGCTCGCGTTCTCGGGGCTGGTGATCGCCTACGGCTTCATCCTCGCGTTCGGGCGCGCGGGCTTCGTGACGCAGCTGCTCGCGGGGCTGGGCGCCGACCCGGCCGTGATCGGCAGCTGGATCTACAGCGTGTCGGGCCTGGGGCTGGCCTATGCCTACTACCTGATCCCGCGCGTGGCGCTGTCGCTGTACCCCGTGTTCGCCAACCTCGACCTGCGCCCGGCGCAGGCGGCGCGCACGCTGGGTGCGTCGAAGGCGCGCGCCTTCCGGGACACGGTGCTGCCCGAGGTGCTGCCCTCGGTGCTGTCGAACGCCTGCATGGTGGCCGCGATTGCCATGGGCACCTACGGCACGGCGCTGGCGCTGGTGGGCACGCAGCTGAACATCCTGCCGCTGATGCTGCTCGCGCAGGTGGGCGACGGCGGGTCCGATTTCGCGGTGGCGGCGGCCCTGTCGCTGGTGCTGATGGTGGTGTGTGTGGTCGTGATGGGAGTGGGCGATGTCTTTACACGAAGGCGCGAGCGCGGTGCTGTCGGCGCCGGTCACTGAGGCGCTGACGCGCCTGGCGCAACGGCAGTGGGGGCCGCAGCGCCACCGCCAGCCGGTGGCGATGCTCGGCCCGGGCGACGGCGGCCCGGCCGAATGCGAGGCCGCCTACGCGGTGGCGCATGCGCTGGCCGGCGCGGGCATGGCGGTGGTCTGCGGCGGGCGCGGCGGCGTGATGGCCGCGGCCTCGCGCGGCGCGGTGGAGGCCGGCGGCATCGCCGTGGGCATCCTGCCCGAGGACGACGACCGCCATGCCAACGAATGGCTCAGCGTGGCCATTCCCACCGGCATGGGCGAGATGCGCAACGGCATCATCGCGCGCAGCGGCGTGTGCCTGGTTGCCATCGGCGGCAACATGGGCACGCTGTCGGAGATGGCCATGGGCCTGAAATGGGGCAAGCCGGTGTTCGTGATGCACGGCGACGTCGCCCTGCCCGGCGCGGTGCAGGCCACGGACGTGGACGACATGCTGGGCAAGGTGCTGGCCTGCCTCTTGGACTGACCTCAGGACCTCCCCGCCGACACGGGCGCATTGCACAATGACGGCATGCCCTACATGCCCACCTTTGTCGCTCCCGCCCGCTTCACCGACGCCGCCGAGGCGCTCGACCAGGTCAAAGCCATCTACCAGGGCGGCCTGGCCCACCTGCGCGAATCGATGCTGCGCTTCGTCGCCGGCGAGGCGCTGCCGGGCCGGGTGCGGGCCTGCTACCCGTTCGTGCGGGTGCACACGCACACCGTCTCGCGCCACACGCCGCCGGCCAACGCCGGCCTGAGCTACGGCTTCGTGGCCGGCCCCGGCCGCTACGAGACCACGCTGACGCGGCCCGACCTGTTCTCGCGCTACTACCTCGACCAGTTCCGCCTGCTGCTGGAAAACCACCAGGTCGAGATCGAGGTGGGCACCAGCACGCAGCCCATTCCGATCCACTTCTCGTTCGCCGAGAACGACCACATCGAAGGCACCATGAGCGCCGAGCGCCGCGCCCTCATGCGCGACGTGTTCGACCTGCCCGACCTGGGCGCCATGGACGACGGCATCGCCAACGGCACCTTCGAGGCGCTGCCCGGCGAGCCGCAGCCGCTGTCGCTGTTCACGGCGGCGCGCGTCGACTATTCGCTGCACCGCCTGCGCCACTACACGGGCACGGCGCCCGAGTGGTTCCAGAACTTCGTGCTGTTCACCAACTACCAGTTCTACATCGACGAGTTCGTGCGCCTGGGCCACGAGGCCATGGCCGACGAGAACAGCGAGTACATCGCCTTCATCGAGCCCGGCAACGTGATCACGCGCCGGCGCGGGCTGGCCGCGGGCCACAGCGACACCTTCGCCCACCTGCTGGACGGCAGCCAGGGCACCGCGCCGCCGCGCCTGCCGCAGATGCCGGCCTACCACCTGGTGCGCGAGGACTACAGCGGCATCACCATGACCAACATCGGCGTCGGCCCGGCCAACGCCAAGACCATCACCGACCACATCGCCGTGCTGCGCCCGCACGCCTGGATGATGCTGGGCCACTGCGCGGGCCTTCGCAACACGCAGCAGCTGGGCGACTACGTGCTGGCCCACGCCTATGTACGCGAGGACCACGTGCTCGACGAGGAGCTGCCGCTGTGGGTGCCGATCCCGGCGCTGTCGGAGATCCAGCTGGCGCTCGAGCAGGCGGTGGCCGACGTCACGAAGTGCGAGGGCCCCGACCTGAAGACGATCATGCGCACCGGCACCGTGGCCAGCACCGACAACCGCAACTGGGAGCTGCTGCCCGGCAACCAGCCGCAGCGCCGCTTCAGCCAGAGCCGCGCCGTGGCGCTGGACATGGAAAGCGCGACCATCGCGGCCAACGGCTTCCGCTTCCGGGTGCCCTACGGCACGCTGCTGTGCGTGAGCGACAAGCCGCTGCACGGCGAGATCAAGCTGCCCGGCATGGCCAACCACTTCTACCGCGAGCGCGTGGAACAGCACCTGCGCATCGGCATGCGCGCCATCGAGATCCTGCGCCAGGAAGGCACGACCCGGCTGCACAGCCGCAAGCTGCGAAGCTTCGCGGAAGTGGCTTTCCAGTAGGCTCCGACGCCTTTCGTCCCCTTTCCCCCTCAGGGTTTCTCCCTGTGCGGGCGAGGGCGTGTTTGCCTTGTTTCGCGGACATCATTGGCTGTCACGTACACAACTGGAAACACGATGCGCCCGTCTTCGCTGCCTGCTGCCGCCGCCCTTCCCCTGTCCCGCCGCCGCTTCGGCACCTGGCTGGCAGCCTCGGCCGCAGCCGCCGGTGCGGGCCAGGCCGCGCTGTGGGCCGGCAACGCCCGTGCGGCCGATGCGCCGCTGAGCAGCAAGCTGCGCATCGTCATCCCCGCGAACGAAGGCGGTGGCTGGGACCAGACCGGCCGCGCCCTCGGCGCCGCCCTGCTGGCCTCGGGCGCCGTGGGCACCGTCACCTACGAGAACATCGGCGGCAAGGGCGGCACTATCGGGCTGGCCAAGTACGTCGAGAAGTACGACGCCGACCCCGAGGCGCTGCTGGTCAGCGGCATGGTGATGGTCGGCGCGGTGGCGCTGCAAAAGCCCGCCGTCACGCTGGCGCATGTGTCGCCCGTGGCGCGCCTCACCAGCGACTACGAGGTGGTCGCCGTCAAGGCCGACTCGCCCATCAAGACCCCCAAGGACCTCGTCGCCCAGCTGCGCGCCGATGCCGCCAACACCGTCATCGCGGGCGGCTCGGCCGGCGGCGTGGACCACATGTTCGCCGGCATGCTGGCGCGCGTGGCCGGCGCCTCGGCGTCGCTGAACTACCAGCCGCACCCGGGCGGCGCGCAGGTGGTCGAGGCGCTCGAGACGGGCAAGGCGGCGGTCGGCATCTCGGGCTACAGCGAGTTCGCCGAGAACATCGCCAACGGCAAGCTGCGCGCCATCGGCGTGTCGTCCAAGCACCCGTTCCAGGGGATCGCCTCGGTGCGCCAGCAGGGCGTGGACGCCGACCTGGCCAACTGGCGCGGCGTGATGACCGGCAAGAAGGTGCCGCCCTACCGCCGCGGCCAGCTGCTCGAGGCGGTGCAGCGCGCCACCACGCACGACCTCTGGCAGAAGACCATCAAGCGCAACAACTGGGACCCGTACTGGATGGCGGGCAAGGACTTCGAGAGCTTTCTCGAACTCGACACGGCCATGGCGGGCCCGCTGATCTATCTGCTCAAGCTGAAAGCCTGAGCCTCGGGCCCGTGTGAGGGACCTTTCCTTCGCGATGCCTTCGCCTGGTCAGCACAGCCACCAGCGGCTGCAGTTCGTGGCAATGCGGAATATCCGCTTCGGTGAGATGCCGCCATTGGCGATGTACTCATAGGATGTCGCACCCTTGGCACCTTCCGCATTGAGCAGGGCCAGGAACTTGGTTTCGTCGCTGCCGCCCGTCGCATCATCGACCACGTAGTAGTAGTAACTCGTCGATGCGTTGTTCACCTTGACGTAGTAAGGGGTACCGCCGTTGAGGAAGAAGGGGATGAAGCCCTTGAGCCCCATCGCGTTGAGCTGGTCCAGCCGCTCCTGCAACGAAGACACACGGGGGGCCGGCGATTCGTAGGTGCAGACATCGCTGGCACCCTCCTGCCGCATCATGCGCGTCTCGAACACACCGCTCGCCAACCGGCAATAGCCTTGCGCACCCGCCGCGTTCAGGCGGCTCAGCGAGCCGCTGACGTCGGCGTCGATGGCGACCTTCATGTACCCATAGGTCGCCGTTTCCGCCGTGGGCTTTCCGTAGAGGGATCGCAGCGTGCCCTCACCGATGACCATGAACAACGCCATCGAGACGAAGCTGGCCGCGGAGTGGCCGTTGGGGGCCACCACCGTGTCCATCGACCAGAGGTAGGCATCGGTCGACGAAGCCCTGGTAAAGATGCCATTGCCTGTGTCGGGATAGAACGAGCCGGTGTAGTAGTAGCCAGCGAACGCCGGGCTGTTCAGCTGGTCCAGCACCAGCCCCCGGAAGCGCGGATCGAAGGGACTGATCTTGTCCTCGACCTTGCCCAGCTTGTAGGTGTAGGTGGTGACCGGGCCAGGCTGAGGACCGGTGATGGGCGCAGGGTCCGTGCCGGGTTGCGTGACAGGCCCGGCGGGAGGCGCCGCTTCCGTTCCGGGGTTTGCGCCCGGATCGCCGCCCGCACCGGATGCCGGCACTGCCGCCCCTGGCGGCATGGCGAGTCCGACGAGTCCACCCCCACTACCTCCGCCGCCGCCTCCACCGCCACATGCGCCTAGAACCACGCAGCACACGGCTGCCCACCACTTGGTTGCCACAGTTCCATCCTCCCGATTTGGTGCAGGATCATAAGTGGGCTGCGGCCCATCCGGTTTGGAGTTTTCCCGGTCAGGACACCGAGCTTCTTCGTGTGTCTCCGGCAGTCAGTTGAACAACTCCGGCATCTCCCGCTGCGCCTTCGGCGTCAGCGTGAGCGCGCGTCCGTCGAGCTCTTGCCGCACCCAACCGCGCCGCAGCGACAGCTGCAGCCACGCGGCGCCGAGCGCGCCGCCCAGGTGCGGGCGGCGTTCGCTCCAGTCGAGGCAGGCGCAGGCGAAACGGCGGCGCGAGCGGCGCACGGCGTCGACCTCGACGCCCAGGCTCTCCAGCGCGATGGCGCCGTCGGGCGTGAGTTCGTACGAGCCGCTCGCAAGGCCGCTGAGCCAGCCCTGCGCATGCAGCCGGTCGTGCAGCGCGACGCCCGCGGTGCCGGCCATGTGGTCGTAGCAGGTGCGGGCGCTGCGCAGGCGGCTCGGCGTGTTGGGCTGGAAGGCGGTGGCCGCGGGGCGCGGCGCGCCGGCCACGACCATGAGGCTTTCGAGCGCGGCAGCCACGTCGTCGCTGGCCAGGCGGAAGTAGCGGTGCTTGCCTTGTACGAGCACCTCGACCAGCCGCTCTTCCTTCAGGCGCGCGAGGTGCGCGCTCGCGGTCGAGGCCGCCACCTCGGCCACCGTGGCCAGCTCGGTGGCAGTGCGGGCGTGGCCGTCCATCAGGCAGTTCAGCATGCGGGCACGCGCCGGCTCGGCGATGGCGCCGGCGAGGCGGGCGAGCTGGAAGTCGGAAGCGGTGGTGTCGTCCATGCGGGCATCCTAAGACGGCGGCGCATCCCACACTTCGTTCGCGGCCGAAGTGTGTCGGCGGCGGCCAACGCACACTGCGCGCCATGACTACCGCTGTGCTCACCCACCCCACCGATCCGGTCGCCGCCGCCACGCATGCCGACCCGTACCCGTACTACGCCACGCTGCGCGACGGCCCGCCGCTCGCGTGGCACGAGGGCCTGCGCGTGTGGGTCGCGAGCCGCGCCGATGTCGTCATGCAGGTGCTGCAGGCCCACGGCGCGCTGCGCGTACGCCCCGCCGCCGAGCCCGTGCCGCGCGCGATCGTGGGCAGCCCGGCAGGCGAGGTGTTCGGCCACCTCGTGCGCATGAACGACGGCCCCGCGCACCAGGCGCATCGGCCGGCCTTGCAGCGTGCGCTGGCCGGGCTCGACCTGCAGGCGGCGCACGCCGCCGCGCTCGACGTGGCGCGGCAAGTGCCGGCGCAGGCGCCGCTGTCCGAGGCGCTGTTTTCGCTGCCCGTGCGGGCGATGGCGCACCTGCTTGGTTTCGACGGTGCGACCTTGCCGCAGGTCGACCGCTGGATGCGTGATTTCGTCGCCTGCCTTTCTCCGCTGTCGAACGCCGACCAGCTGCAGGCGGCGAGCGTGGCGGCCGGCGCGCTGATGAACCGCTTCGAAGCCCTGAGCACGAACGCCTCGCCACGCGACGGCACGCTGCTGGCGGCGGTGCTGGCCGAAAGCGCCGCGAGCGCACCGCTCTCGCGCGCGCTGCTGGCGAACCTCGTGGGCCTGCTCTCGCAGACCTGCGATGCCACCGCGGGCCTGTTGGGCAACAGCCTCGTCGCACTGGTGCGCGAGCCCGCGCTGCGCCCGCTGGCGCGCACGCGCGACGGGCTGCTCGCCATCGTCGAGGAGACGGCGCGCCACGACCCGTCGGTACAGAACACGCGCCGCTTCGCGATCGAGCCCGTCGAGATCGCCGGCACCTCGCTGGCGGCGGGCGATGCGGTGCTGGTGCTGCTGGCCTCGGCGCACCGCGATCCGGCGTTCAACCCCGATCCCGACCGCTTCATGCCGGTGCGCGCGCAGCGCCGCGTTCTTGGCTTCGGCCATGGCCTGCATGCGTGTCCGGGGCAGGCGCTGGCCTGCACGCTGGCAGCTGCTGGCCTCGAAGCGCTGTTGCGCCAACGAAGCGCACCCGATCTCGATGCGCTCAGTTGGCACTATCGGCCGTCAGTCAACGGGCGCATTCCCGTCTTCGACTAGTCAGTGCGCGGCCCAGCGCCCCGTGCCCGCCAGGTGCGGCGACAACGCGGCCTCGCCCCAGCGCAGCGGCAGCGCGGCCGGACGGCGCAGCGCGCGGGTGACATGAAAGCGCATCAGCCGCTCCGCCCCTTCGAACGCCGCCACCTCGGGCCCCTCCGTGACGATCTCTGCCGTGGCGCTCAGGTGCAGCAGCTCTCCCGTGTCGAAATCGACGAACAGCAGGCCCGCGCGCGGGTGCGCCTGCAGGTTGCCGAGCGTGTTGAAGAAGCGGTTGCCGTTGAAGTCGGGCACCGTGAGCACGCCGCCCGCATCGACGCGCACGAAGCCCGGCCGACCGCCGCGGTGCGACACGTCGACGCCGTGCGAGCGCGCATCGGCCGCGTCGCCCACCGCCACCGCGTCGGGGTACGCCGTGGAGATGAACAGCGTGTCGGACGCACCGATGAGCCGTTCGGCCGCGAGGTCGAGCGTGTCGAGCCACTGCACGGCGGGCTCGTTGGCCGGCGGCGCGGCGAACACCGGCTCGCGCGCCTGGATGTAGCGCGGGCAGTTGCCGAAGCTCTGCTGCACCTCGACCATGAAGCCCGCCGCGTCGAACGCCTCGACCGTGCCGTTCATGCGGTTGCGCCGCCGCGTGTGCGGCTGGATGCCCAGCAGCCCCAGCGTGGCGCCGGGCGCAAGCTGGGCCGCGAGCGGGTCGCTGGCGCCCGGCAGTGCATCGATGCGCAGGTGGGTCGCGTCGGGCGAGTGCGCAAAGCCGGCCGGCGCGGCGAGCATGCTGGCCCACGGCTGCAGGTCGGCGTCGAGGCTGCCGACCACGAGGAACGGCAGCAGCGCGAAGAACTCGCGGTGCTGGTCGGGCATGTAGTCGCGGATCACGCGCGGGCCCACCGCCTCCATCTGCTCGCGCGCGCCCACGAGCGATTGCAGCGCGCGCTCGCCGGCGTGGAAGGGTGCGGCGATCATGACGCCACCGCCAGGCCGACCGGCGAACGCACCATCGGCACGAACCCGGGCAGGGCTTCCACGCGCGCCAGCCAGGCGCGCAGCTGCGGGTAGGCGTCGAGCGACACGCTGCCCTCGGGCGCGTGCGCCACGTAGGCGTAGTTCGCGATGTCGGCCAGCGTGGCCGACGGGCCCGCGAGGAAGGGCTGTTCGGACAGGCAGGTCTCCATCACCGAGAGCAGCGCGTGCGAGCGCTTGACGGTCTCGGTGCGGTCAGCGTCCACGCCGAACAGCACCATGATGCGCGCCGCCGCCGGGCCGTAGGCCAGCGGGCCGGCCGCCACCGAGAACCAGCGCTGCACACGCGCCGCGCCCACCGGGTCGCGCGGCATCCAGCGCGTCGGGTCGGGGGCGTAGCGTTCGTTGAGGTACACGAGGATGGCGTTGGAGTCGGCCAGCGTGACCTCGCCGTCCTCGATCACCGGCACCTGGCCGAAGGGATTGCGTGCCAGGAACTCCGGCGTGCGGTGCTCACGCTGGCGCAGGTTGAGCTCGACGATCTCGAAAGGCAGGCCCAGCACCGAGAGGAAGAAGCGCACGCGGTGCACGTGGCCCGAGATGGCGCTGCCGAAGAGCTGGATCGGCTGGGCGGGCTGGCGGGCGGTGGTGGTGTTCTCGGTCATGAAGAGTCCTTCGGGTGGGTATGGCCTCGATTCTTCTCTCTTCCATCAAATGAATGAATAGCCTTTGACGGATTTGACTGCTGCGTTTTCCGGTTTAATCGCGCCATGGATCGTTTCAAGGCCATGCAGACCTTCGTGCAGATTGCCGACCAGGGCAGCCTGACCCGCGCCGCCGAGGCGCTCGGCAGTTCGCTGCCCGCCGTGGTGCGCGCGCTCGCCGCGCTCGAGGCGCACCTGGGCGTGCGCCTGTTTCACCGCACCACGCGGCGCCTGTCGCTCACCGAGGAAGGCCGCCACTACCTGCCGAGCGCGCGCGAAGTGCTGCTCGCGGCCGACGCCGCCGACCAGGCGCTGAAGGCCGAGGCGCGCGAGCCCGCGGGGCAGCTGGTCATCACCGCGCCGGTGCTGTTCGGCCACATGTACGTGGCGCCCGCCATCGTGCGCTTCATGCAGCGCCACGAGAAGGTGCGCTGCAGCGTGCGGCTGCACGACCGCACGGTGAACCTGCTCGAGGAGGGCATCGATGTCGGCATCCGCATCAGCCCGCTCGAAGACTCGTCGCTGGTGGCGCAGACGCTGGGCACCATCCGCCGCGTGGTGGTGGCCAGCCCCGCCTTCCTCGCGCAGCACGGCGTGCCGCGTCATCCGCGCGACCTGGCGGGCGCACCCTGCGTGCGCGGGCGCATCGATGCACCGTCGCAATGGGCGTTCCGCGACGGCGGCAAGACCGTGCACGTGACGCCTGACAACCGCCTGGAGTTCAACCACCTCGCGCCCGCCATCGAGGCCTGCGCCGCGGGCATGGGCTTCGGCACTTTCTTCTCCTACCAGGTGCTGCCGCACGTGGCACAGGGCCGGCTGCAGCTGGTGCTCGAAGACTACGAGCCGGCGCCCCGCCCCGTGAGCGTGATCTACCCGAATGCGCGGCTGCTGCCGGCGCGCACGCGGGCCTTCATCGACTGGATGAAAACCGAGTTCAGCGGGCTGCGCATGTAGCCGTGCGCCAATCGGCCGGCTGCGTCAGAATGGCCGCGTGCCATCCCACACCACCCCCTCCTCGCCTTCCTCTTCTCCGTTGTTCCAGGTCCGTGGGCTGCGCAAGCGCTACGGCGAGACCACGGTCGTCGACGACCTCTCGTTCGAGATCGCGCCCGGCGAGTGCCTGGGCGTGATCGGGCCGAACGGCGCGGGCAAGACCACCACCATCCGCATGTGCCTGGGCCTCACCGCGCCCGACGGCGGCAGCATCGAGGCGCTGGGCCTGCAGATGCCGCGCGACGCGCTGGCGATCAAGGCGCAGCTGGGCGTGGTGTCGCAGTTCGACACCCTCGACCCCGACTTCAGCTGCGCCGAGAACCTCGTGGTGTACGGCCGCTACTTCGGTTTCAGCAAGGCGCATGTGCGTGCGCGCGTGCCGCAGCTGCTGGAGTTCGCGGCGCTCTCGCACAAGGCCGACGCCAAACCCGGCGAGCTGTCGGGCGGCATGCGCCGGCGCCTGTCGCTGGCGCGCGCGCTGGTGAACGACCCCAAGTTGCTGCTGCTCGACGAGCCCACCACCGGGCTTGACCCGCAGGCGCGGCACCTGATGTGGGAACGGTTGCAGGTGCTGCTGCAGCAGGGCAAGTCGATCCTGTTGACCACGCACTTCATGGACGAGGCCGAGCGCCTGTGTTCGCGGCTGCTGGTGCTCGACCACGGCCGCAAGATCGCGGAGGGCCGGCCGCGCGACCTGATTGCCGAGCACTTGGAGCCTGATGTGGTCGAGGTGTATGGCAATGGGGCGCTGTCGCTGGCCGGGTCGGCCGAGCTGCAGGCGCTGGCTGCGCGCGTGGAAGTGAGCGGCGAGACCGTGTTCTTCTATACGCAGGATGCGCGGCGTCTGCTCGATGCGTTGACGCAGCACGGCGGGCTGCGCACCTTTCATCGGCCGGCCAATCTGGAAGATCTTTTCCTCAAGCTCACCGGTCGGCAGATTCGCCAGGATGGCTAGGCCTTCTTTCTATGAACACAACCACTGCTTCTTCTGCCGTTTCTCCCGACGCACCTGTTCCGCCTTCACCCTCTGTGTGGCGCGCGCCTGAGTTGTCGATGCGATGGTGGCCGGTGTTTTTACGCAACCTGCTGGTGTGGCGCAAGCTGGCGCTGCCGAGCCTGATCGGGAACATCGCGGAGCCGCTGATCTGGCTCGTGGCGTTTGGCTACGGCATGGGCGCACTCGTCGGGCAGGTGACGGTGGATGGCACGCAGGTGCCGTACATCCTGTTCCTGGCGAGTGGGTCGATCTGCATGAGTGCGATGAATGCGGCGAGCTTCGAGGCGCTGTATTCGGCGTTTTCTCGGATGCATGTGCAGAAGACTTGGGACGGGATCATGAATGCGCCGGTGGGGCTGGATGACATCGTGCTCGCGGAGATGCTGTGGGCGGCGTTCAAGTCGATTTTTACTGTGACTGCGATCTTGTTTGTGATGCTTGGGCTTGGGATCAGTCACAGCCCCAAGTTGATCGTGGCCTGGATGGTGTTGATTGGGTGTGGGATCACGTTTTCTTCTGTGGCGTTGATCTTCAATGCGTTGGCTAAGGGGTATGACTTTTTTACCTATTACTTCACGCTGTTCATGACGCCGATGATGTTTTTGAGTGGGGTGTTTTTTCCGCTGGAGCAGTTGCCTTCTGTGGTGCGTTCTGTGGCTGCCTGGTTGCCTTTGACGAATGCTGTTGCTTTGGTGCGGCCGCTGTTTATGGATCGGTGGCCTGAGGGGTGGTGGGTGCATGCGGGTGTGTTGGTTGTGTATGCGGTTGTGGCTTTCTGGATTGCGTTGGCTTTGACTCGGAAGAGGTTTCGGGGGTAGTTCGTTGAGGTGTTGGCTTGGTTTGCTTCCCGAGGCCGGGTCTCGGCCCGGCGGCCGACCTACTTTTCTTTGCTTCGCCAAAGAAACGTAGGCAAAAGAAAGGCGACCCTACTGTCTGCGTCCCTCCGCTTCGCTACGGGCA